>TARA_R110002049_G_scaffold272140_1_pt1 | contig 110056 bp, 109 predicted proteins | sample TARA_R110002049 | Tara Oceans TARA_R110002049 (sample SAMEA4396941) | marine metagenome | biome: Polar Biome; feature: [SRF] surface water layer (ENVO:00010504); material: water (ENVO:00002006), including particulate matter (ENVO:01000060) such as... | depth 5 m | reverse complement strand
TTATTGGCCAAAAGTGGGTCAAAATTAATGGCCATTGACACCAGCTTTCGGGAAGCTTTCCGAAGCCTAAGCCTGCGTCTTTTTCGGTTAGTTGCATAGTTGCCGCTCTGCCACGCTCAAGCGCCGATTTTTCTGAAATCGACTTATGGGCATGGTCACTGTGTGCAAGCACCTGTTGAGATCCGACCAATAAAACAAGTGTGAAAATGGCAGTAAAGAGCTTCATAAGGGTTCCTCGAAGTTTAATATGATTAATGGGAGTGGGGTTCACCGTCCTCGTGGCGATGGACTTCAGGTTCACTGGCTTGTTCAGCCGGCTCTTCGCCCTCTGTGTCGGCGGATGGCCCTCGTAATTCGAGGCGTCTTGGGTAGCTCGATAGCGGTGCTTTTTTATCCGCCATGTCTTCGTGGGTATGTTGGTGATCATCCCGGTTGAGCGGAAAATCATCCGGGTACTGCGTGTGCTGAAACCCATGTAACTGCATCAGCAGCAACAGACCACCGGCAAGCATCAGCCCCACGTTGGAAGCTTTGCTGAAGCGCTCAAACGATGCGGTTTTTCGCCACACCATAAGCACGGCCAGCATGATGCTCAAAGCCACAATCTGTCCCACTTCGACGCCGACATTGAACGATAATATTTTGAACACCAGACCATCGTCGCCCAGCGGCAACTGCTGAAGCCGAGTGGACAGGCCAAACCCGTGGATCAAACCAAAGGCAAACACCATCCAGGTCAGGTTCGGGGATTTCATTTGCAAGTGTTTCTGAAAGCCGCCGAGGTTGTCGAAGGCTTTGTAACAGACGGTCAGCGCAATCACCGCATCAATCAGGTAGTAATTGGCGGTAATTCCGAACAGTGTGGCGAACACCAGGGTAATGGAATGACCGATGGTGAAGGCGGTGATGAACTTGATGATCTCGCTAAAGCGCGTCAAAAAGAACATAACACCGAACAGAAACAGCAAATGATCATAGCCGCTAAGCATATGGGTGGCGCCAAGCCGAATGTATTCCAGGTAGCCCGCATTGAGTATCCGGGCTTGGTCTTCCGCCGACATGCCATGCGCCCAGGCCGCAACACTGGCAAGGGACGTAATGATGATAATTAGGACCTGAATCCGTGACTTCACACGGTCTAATTTAATCCCCAGACCTGCAACCGCAAGGCCTGAAGCAGTATAATCGCACCTGACATCCATTCACCCAGTCAGTGCATCGGCCCATGCGTACCTTCACCCTCCAGCAATCAAAGACCGAAGTCTACACTCCCCACGGCGGGCTGGCTCTGGTGGGCCACTGCCTGAATCGGCACACGTCGCTGCCCCAAACCGCCCGCACCGTGGTCAAGCGTCACGGTATTCCGAACATCGACCTGATCCGGACCTATCTGGGCTTGATCACGCTCGGCAAGAGCGATTTCGAGGCCGTGGAGTCAGCGCGTACAGATCCCTTTTTTAAATCCGCCATGGGGATCAAACAATCGCCCTCCTCGGCCCGATTACGGCAGCGATTTGATGAAGATGCCCAGGCGCTCACGCCCTTATTGGAGGATGCCAGCTGTGAGTTTTTGAAGTCCGTCGAAGCCCCAGTTTCTCCCCTGAAAATGGGGCATGTGGCCTTAGACATGGACGTTTTCCCTATGGATAACAGCCAGACGAGCAAGGAAGGCGTCAGTTACACCTACAAGGGGCACGACGGCTATGCGCCCATTGCTGCTTACCTTGGTCAGGAAGGCTGGTGTCTAGGGTGTGAACTGCGCCCCGGCAGCCAACACGCCAATAACGGTTTTCTGGAGACGTTGAAGCGTGTCTTACCCCGGGCCCGGTCACTGACTGGTTCGCCCATCCTGCTGCGTCTGGACAGTGCCCACGATGCCCGCGACAACCGGGATTTTCTGAGTCAGCAAGAACAAGTGGATTTCCTGATCAAGTGGAATCCTCGTAAACAAGACCCTCTGGTCTGGGCCGACAAAGCTCAGGAGCAGCAAGTCTGGACGCTGGGCCGCTACGGCAAAATGGAAGCGGTTCTGTCGGAAGAGCTACCGGACGAACCCGGCATTCGCCGGATCGTCAAAGTGACGGTCCGTACCAGTGATGCGCAGGGCCAGTTATATCTGGAACCGGACGTCAGACTGGAAGGCTGGGTGACATCGCTGCCAGTGAGTGTTGCCAGCAACCAGCAGGTTATAGACTTGTATTGCGATCATGCCACCAGTGAGCAGTTCCACAGTGAGTTCAAAACCGATCTGGATCTGGAGCGCTTGCCTTCAGGCAAATTCGCCACCAACAACTTGGTGATGACGTTTGCAACGCTGGGCTACAACGTACTGCGCTGGATGGGACTGAGGCTCACCGGCCCCGATGCACCTGTGCGCCACCCGGCCAAGCGCCGCCGCCTGAGAACCGTGATGCAGGAGCTGATGTACATGGCTTGTCGCCTGATCCACAGCAGTAGGCAACGGTTCCTGCGCTTTGGTCGCCACTGTCCGGGTTTTGCCGTTTACCGTGACCTCTATCGAGGTCTTGCGTCTCCCGGGTAGACAACCCGGATCGCTTCGTTGCTTGATCTCACCCCGATCATCTTGTTGGGCAGATCGCCCGTGCCTGAGAGTTACAGCTTGATCAATATTCGGCCAAAGCAAGACCGGTTTGCAGGTGTTGCAATCGGTAAACTGACAGTCGTGCTCTCAACATAACCGGACTGGCTTCAAAAATGAGTTAGGCGTGAGCCAACCAAGGCTCAGGGTGCTATATTCGAGCGGAGTCACTGATTCAGGTAGGAGTTTAAGCATAATACCTTCAATTTTTTTGGAGGTGATCGAAGTAATCACATGTGATTATGGAATTGAGTGGCGGGCGCGCCCACAGTTGTGCTGCGCCCGTCAGGGTTTCCTTGCGGAAACAGGCTCCAGGCGTGCCCGGAGCCTGCTGGTTCGCTAAATTTCCGCTTTCTTACGGTGCAACAGTGCATACAGCACCGGGAGCACGAATAGCGTCAACAACGTCGAGGAAATAATCCCCCCGATCACTACTGTTGCCAACGGTCGCTGCACTTCCGCGCCGGTACCGGTGTTGAGCGCCATGGGAACAAAGCCGAGGCTTGCGACCAAGGCCGTCATCAGTACCGGTCGCAGGCGGATCAGGGCACCCTCGACGATCGCTTTCATCAGGTCGCCCTGCTCGTGCCACAGGTCGCGAATAAAAGCCACCATCACCAGACCATTGAGAACTGCGACGCCAGAGAGCGCGATAAAGCCCACGCCTGCGGAGATCGACAGCGGCATATCCCGCAACCACAGGGATAAAATCCCGCCAGTGAGCGCAAGCGGTACGCCAGTGAAAATAATCAAGGCGTCTTTCACCGAACCGAACGCCATAATCAGCAGGCCAATGATGATCGCCAGCGTGATCGGTACCACGAGGGCGAGACGCGCGCTGGCCGATTGCAGTTGCTCAAAGGTGCCGCCGTAATCCAGCCAATAGCCATCCGGCAAATCCACCTCCTGTGCGATACGCGCCTGCGCTTCTTCGACAAATCCACCCAGGTCGCGGTCCCGCACGTTGGCTGTTACCACCACCCGGCGCTTGCCATTTTCCCGGCTGATCTGGTTGGGCGCTGGCGCCAGTTCCAGCTCCGCTACTTCCGACAGTGGCACATAGCCGCCGCCCGGCAAGGGAATGGGCAGAAAGGCGAGGCTGTCGATGTCACGCCTGACGGTTTCCGGCAGGCGTACCACCAACTCAAAGCGGCGGTCGCCCTCGTAGATCAGGCCGGCGTTTTCACCACCAATACCGGTTGCCACCAGCGCTTGTAGGTCTTCGACATTCAAACCGTAGCGCGACAGCACCATGCGTTTGGGATGCACCGACAACATGGGCAGCCCCGTGACCTGTTCGACCTGGATATCCGCCGCGCCCTCGACGGTTTCGAGCACTTCCTGAACTTCCAGTGCCGAGGCCAGCAATTGATCCATGTCGTCGCCAAACACCTTGATCCCGAGATCGGCTCGCACCCCTGAGATCAACTCGTTGAAGCGCATTTCAATGGGTTGGGTGAACTCGTATTTGTTGCCAGGCAGTTGGGTCACGGCTTCCTCCATTTCCGACACCAGTTCGCCCTTGGTTTTGTCGGGATCCGGCCATTGGTCGCGCGGTTTGAGGATGACAAAGTTGTCCGCCACGCTAGGGGGCATGGGGTCGGTGGCCACTTCCGGGGTGCCAATTTTGGCCACCACCTTGTCCACTTCCGGGAAGGACTTTATCGTCTCTTCCAGTTGTGCCTGCATCTTGATGGATTGCTCCAGTCCCGTGCCCGGAATGCGCAGAGCGTGCAGCGCAATGTCCCCCTCATCCAGTTGCGGAATAAACTCCGAACCCAGGGTGGTGGCAAGCCAAGTACAAACCACGAGGAGTGCCGTTGCCGCCCCCAAAACCAGCCAGCGAAACTTCATGGCGACGAGCAAAGCCGGCTTGTACAGCGATTTGGCGCCGCTGATCACAGGGCTTTCTTTTTCGCTGATCTTGCCCCCCATAAATACCGCCACGGCGGCCGGCACCACGGTCAGCGACAGCACCATGGCTGCCAGAAGAGCCATCACCACGGTCGCCGCCATGGGGTGGAACATCTTGCCCTCGACGCCGGTAAGGGCAAAAATTGGCAGATACACCACGGTAATGATCGCGACACCGAACAGGCTGGGACGGATGACTTCGTTGGTGGCTTCGAACACCAGCTGGAGCCGTTCTCGCAACGGCAGCTTGCCATTGTGCTGGGCATGGGACAGGCGCCGGATGCAGTTCTCTACGATAATCACTGCGCCATCGACGATCAAGCCGAAGTCCAATGCCCCCAGGCTCATCAAGTTGGCCGACACGCCCGTTTGCACCATGCCGGTGATGGTAGCGAGCATGGACAAGGGGATCACCGCTGCGGTAATCAAGGCGGCGCGCAGATTGCCTAGTAACAGAAACAGCACCACGATCACCAGCAGCGCCCCTTCGAGCAGGTTCTTCTCCACCGTGGCAATGGCCTTGTCCACCAGCGTCGTGCGATCGTACACCGCCTCCACCTTTACTCCGTCGGGCAGCGACGGCTGAATGGCCTCCAGCTTTTCGGCCACCGCCTGTGCGACTGCGCGGGAGTTTTCTCCCACCAACATCATAGCCGTGCCCAGCACCGTTTCCTTGCCGTCGCGGGTGGCGGCCCCGGTGCGTAACTCCTTGCCAATGGCCACCTCGGCCACATCACTGACCTTTACTGGTGCGCCGTGGCGGTTGGCAATGACCACCTGCTCGATTTCGGCGATGGAGGCCAACTGCCCCGGCGAGCGCACCAACAGTTGTTGACCGTTGCGTTCGATATAGCCCGCGCCGCGATTAACGTTGTTGGACCGCAGGGCCTCCGCCAGTTCATCCATGGTGACGCCAAATTGCAGTAGCTGCGGTGGCGATGGCGTGACGTGGTATTGCTTGTCGTAGCCGCCGATGGTGTTGATCTCGATCACCCCAGGCACCTGCGCCAGTTGGGGCTTAATAATCCAGTCCTGAATTTCCCGCAGCGCCGTGGCGTCCAGGGGGCTGCCATCCGCCTGGGTGGCGCCGGGCAGCGCCTCCACGGTGTACATCAAGATCTCGCCAAGGCCGGTCGCGATGGGGCCCATTTCTGGTTCCAGGCCTGGTGGCAGGATATTCTTGATGGAGCCAAGGCGCTCATTGATCAGATTACGGGCAAAGTAAAGGTCAGTGCCCTCCTCGAATACCACAGTCACCTGGGACAAGCCATAGCGGGATATTGAGCGGGTAAAGGACAGATCGGGCAATCCGTACAAGGCCGTTTCCACCGGGAAGGTGATGCGCTGCTCCGCCTCCAGCGGCGAGTACCCTGGCGCTTCGGTATTGATCTGCACCTGGACGTTGGTGATGTCTGGTACCGCATCGATGGGCAGGCGCTGAAAGCTCCACAGGCCAACACCGATCAGCACCAGAATAAGGGATAAGGTTAAAAACCGCCGCTCTACCGAGAAGCGTAAGATGGCATTGATCATCATAGCCTCCTAGGTTAGTGGTCGTGGGATGCGCCGGATTTTTCGATATCGGCCTTGATCAGATAACTGTTGTCCACTACATAGCGGTCACCCGCTTGCAGCCCACCCAGTACCTCAGTCAAAGTGCCGTCGCTGGAGCCTAGCTCCAGTGGGCGAATTTCATAAGTATCTCCCACCTGGATAAATACCACGCTCCAATCCCGAAAAGGCTGCAGCGCCCGGTTCTCGACCGCCAGTGGCACCTCAAGGGTCTCTACCACTATATCCCCCGCCATCAGCAAGCCTGGGTTCAGCGTGCCGTCCGGGTTGTCCACTTTCACTCGGGCCAGGGTATAGGGCGCATTGTTTGGGGAAGGCAGCAGATGGCTAATGTTAGCCTGCTGATTAAATCCCTCGGCTTGCAGTAGAACTTTCTGGCCGACCGCCACCTTGGTGCGCTGGCCCGGAAATACCTGAAGCTCCGCCCACAAGGTGAACAGATCGGTGATGGCAAATAGAGGCCGGTCACCGGCGATTTCGCCCACACTGATCTGGCGCTCGGTTACCACGCCATCCATGGGTGAGCGCAGATCATAGGTTTTAAGACTTTCATTGGACTCCACTTGCGCCAGCAGATCACCTTTGGCAACACGGTCTCCCAAACGAACATTGACTCTGGTAATGACGCCGGGAAAGCGGGCGCGCACCCGCGCGATTTGCTCTGGCGCGGTGGTCAGTCGCCCATAAGTGGTCAAGGTTCGCTCAATCGAGCCCGGACCGGCCTCAGCTGTTCGGATTCCAGCCTTTTCAGCAATATCGGCTGCAATGCGGGTACGGCCTTCGTGGGATTCCCATTGCCACTGGTATTTTTTACCGTTCAAGGCAAGCGTGACTTCCACATCAAAGGAATGTGGCTCGGTCACCACGCCATCCCCCAGCCAATAGTCTCCTTGGAAGGCAAAATCAAAGGTATCCTCTTGTCCGCCCAAACGAGTGAGTTGAACGTTGAGGTCAACCCCATCGGTCATGGGCTTACCGTCCTTTGTCACCCAGGCACGATATTCTGGAGGAACACCTTGCTCGAAAATCTGCAGTTCGACGGTAGCGTCGTCCCGCTCAAGCAAGAGGCCACCATGAGGTCCTTTGGTTTCGGGCGCGGTCTGTTGTGCTTCGTTAGAAGCATCGTCCCGATCTTGCGCCGCTAGCAGGGGGCTGGCGGCCAGACAGGTGGCCACCAGTATCCAGTAGAGTGGTTTTATCAATTGCATGGTTCAATAATCCTGTGTTTGGTTTAGCGCGGACGCGGTCTGGCCTTGGGTCATGGACTGCGCCGTAAGCTGTTCGATAAGGGCTTGATTGAGCAGCGCCGTTGCGGCTGCTTCGACGAGTGCCTCGCGAGCCGAAAGCAGTTCGCGCTGTGCGGCGGTCCACTCCACATAGCTGTAGCGGCCGCGTTCATAGGCCTGCCGGGTAAGGTCGAGCGCCTTGGTCAGATCGGGCAGCACTGTGGAGCGCAGCTGCTCGACTGCATCGATGTTTTGTTGACGGGTGTGGTAGGCCTCGAACAACAGAGCGTGCAGTTGTAGCAGCGCTTCCTCTTGGCGGTATTGCACCTCGTCGCGCGCCGCTCGGGCTGCCTGCACCTCGCCCCGGTTCCGGCGTCCGGCAAACAGTGGCATTGATATGCCGGCCACCAGTGCGGTATCACCCGTTGTTTCCAAACGGCGGGCACCGATCTGCCAGCGGATATCGCTTTCCGATTGGCTTCGTGCCAACCGGATCTCGGCATCGCGCATGCGCCGCTCGCTGGCGTAGACCCGGATCACGGGGCTCTCGCTGGCCTGCTGGTATAGCACCTCGAAACGCTCGCTGGACTCGAACCGGAACAGGTCTCCCTGCAACCGCTGAAAATCTACCCGCGTTTCGCCCCACAGCGATGCCAACGCCATCTTCCGCTTCTCGTACTCGGTTTGCAGGGCAGAATGGGCAATGCGGCTCTGGGCGAGCGCGGCCTTGGCGCGCAGGACTTCGGCCTCAGGTGCGGCGCCCTGCTTGGTGCGACGGGTAACGGTGTTGAGGATCGCCTCACTCAATTCCACGGATTGAGTGGCCAAATCGAGCTTTTCCTGCAGCGCCAGGGTGGCGACATAACGTTGAGTCACCTGGCCCAACACATCCAGCGTCTCGGCTTCACGTTCGGCCTCCATCAGATCATAGCGAGAGCTCACAGCGCCCGTGCGAGCCCGGCGTTTGCCTCCCAACTCAATGACCGAGGATAGCGACAGGGTGTATTCCGCCCCGTCGACACCCTGCAGGGTACCGCTGCCGAGGGCATTTTCCACCTCCAGCCCCGCCACATAGGCCGGTGCCTGATCGGCTGACAGTCGGCGTCCCTCGAGCCCCTGCAGTCGAAAGTCAAACACCTGCAGACTGGGGTTTTGCGCCATTGTTCGGGACAGCGCGTCGGCAAGGCTGATGGGCCTCTCTTCAGCGTGAGTAGTGGTAACGTTGAACACCAATGTGAACAGAAACAATATTTGAAAATAGCTCTGGCGCGGCTGTAAACGCCGCCCAGTTTCCATGGGCTTGCAAAAAAGCATGGAGCTTCTCCTACGAAGATCTAAATGGTAAGTGTGTCCCGAGCGGGATAGATCGTAGGATTATGCGATAGGAGGGCGGAACAAAGAGGGTGACGTGACGGAATTATGGCTGGCTTGGTAGGCGGACAGAAGCTGACCGCCTGCCGAAATGACAATATCCGTTGCCACGCTCACCAGCACTACGTGAAAGTGGGCATGGTTTTGATGGCTATGGTCCGACGAGTGGTCCGGTGAAGAGTCAGACAAGAAGGAAGACGACTCTGTACCCAGAGCGCTAAAGTCAATTACGGCCACTTCCTGGGAGTGCTCGTGATCATGATGAGGCGTCGTGGAATAATGAGGTTGGTTTGTATCGCCAATAGCCGCCAGTGACTGCAGAGCAAGCACCAGTGCTAAAACGATTGTTACCCAACGATTCTTCATCAAAGCGGACAGACTCTCCAGACTAAGGCCGGGACACTACCACAAGGAAACCCTTAGGTCAAAACCCGCATTCTGTTCGGTTTCCCCAATCTCGAGAGGTGGTGGACCTTGGGACGCAATGGTGCAAAACACCTCTCGGTTGGCGAGACCATCGATAGCTCCATGCCGGAAGTCGGGCGTGTGGGTCTTTCGTAGACTCGAGTCGCCCGGCCGGAGCAGACCGCATGAACCCGATTGCTCTCCTTTTGCTTACCCTTGCGATGTCCACCGATGCCTTTGCCGCCGCGATCAGCAAAGGGGCGGGCGGAGCCCTGCGAATGGGTCTTATCTTTGGGTCAATTGAAGCAGCAACACCTTTAGTCGGCTGGTTGCTTGGTAAATCGGCATCGACTTACGTTGAGGCGTGGGATCACTGGATAGCGTTTGCGCTATTGGTTGCTCTAGGGCTGCACATGCTTTATGAAGGCCTGAAACCCAGCGCTGAAGAAGTGTCGAAGCCCTCCAGACAGTCATTTCTCAAGGTTTCTTTGACAGCCATCGGCACGAGCATGGATGTCATGGCTGTAGGTATTGGCCTGGCATTTATCAACGTCAACATCTGAACTGCGGCGGCCCTGATTGGTCTGGCGACGACCGTTATGGTTACGCTTGGAGTGATGTTGGGACGGGCAATTGGATCGTTAATTGGCCAAAAGACCGAGATCTTAGACGGGCTGACACTAATCGGAGCCGGTGTTTGGATCCTGTCGAGCCATCTGTAAGGTCAAAAAATGCTACCGCACATGAAGAGCTTCGCCGCGCGTACGCATATTTTTAAGTTCAGCCTCTAGCGTATGCAAGGCTTCCTCGTTCAGCCAATTCGCCGCTTCGACGGACGCCGCCAGCGAAGAAGCGGTATCGCCGCCGAAGCGGCTGAGCACCTCGTTGACCAGACCGGCTACCAGCTGCTCACGGGCCACCTGCGGGGCATACCGGAATGCATGGCTAGCCTTGAAGCGCTTTAGCAGCTTTTTCCGATACAGCCGTTCCAACGTGGACTGCACAGTATTCTGTAGTGGTCAACTGATTCCGGACACGGATTTAAGTTTTTCTTCCGCCAGCACCGGAGCGATTCCACCATTGAAGGCATGTGGCCGCTCAGTGTTGTAATACCCCATCAAATAGCTGCTGATATCTTTCCTGGCTGCCGCCAGACTTTGATAGCCCATCGCTGGCACCCACTCTGTTTTCAGGCTCCGGAACAGGCGCTCCATTGGCGCGTTGTCCCAGCAATTGCCTCGGCGACTCATGCTCTGCACCATTCGGTAGCGCCAGAGCCTTTGCCGGAACTTGCGGCTGACATACTGAGACCCCTGATCAGAATGGAACATGAGCTTCTCCGGACGTCCTCGCTGCTCCCAGGCATGATCCAAGGCCTGAACAACCAAGTCCGCATCTGCCGTATCAGACATCGCCCAGCCGACCACGCGCCGGGCGCACAGGTCTAGCACCGCAGCCAGATAGCTCCAGCGCTGGCCAGTCCAGATATAGGTAATATCACCACACCAGACCTGATCAGGCTGTGACACATCAAACTCACGATCCAGCCGGTTGGGAATGTCCAGCCGCTCCACTGTGGCGCGTTTATAGGCGTGAGGTCCTGGCTGCTTGCAGACCAGGCCTAACTCGCCCATCAGCCGGCGCACCTTGAATCGACCGATCTCGATACCCTGGTCGTTCAGCAAGCCCTGTATGGTACGACTGCCTGCGGAGCTGCGGCTTTTGTTGAACATCTCGTTAACCCGGGCTCTCAGGGCCACACGTTCAGCATCCACACGTTGTATTCTCTGGCGATGTTCGTAGTAGCACGAACGGTTGATACCAAAAGCTGCGCAAACCATGTCGACCGGGGCTTGCTCTCTCAACTGGTCAATCAGCGTGTACGTTTCCAGTCGTCCGACATCAAGAGAGCGGTAGCCTTTTTTAATATGGATTTCTCCATTTCAAGCCGTCGGCACCGTTCTTCCAGCTCCTGAATTCGCTGCTGCTCCGGCGTTATAGCTTTGCCTTTGGGAGTGACACCTTGCCGTTCATCGCTGAGCTGCTGAACCCAGCGACGCAATGCTGATTCACCAACGCCCATGGATGTGCAGGCCTGGGCAATGCTGTAGCCCTGATCAAGCACTAGGCTGGCTGTTTCCTGTTTGAATTCAGGGGTAAACGTACGTCGCTTTCTAGTCATCGAACACCTCTCAATGGCGAGCATTGTCGCCTAAGTGGGTGTCCGGTTTCATTAGACCACTACATTCACTGAAATGCCGCGCGCCACACCAATGGCAGCATGTACCTCTTTGGAGGACGCCTCCGGGACTCGCCACAGATGTACCAGCACCGCTACTTCGAGAGTGCCTAATGGTGGAATGGCAAGTTTATCAGGGGTGTCTTGAGTCACAGGTTTTCCGGCGACGGGTCGTGAGAAGATGAGCTAGAGTATAGAAGCACAAAAACCGATGATCAATCGGTTTTGTAGAGCGAGTGCGCCCTGTCTGAGGGTTTAGATCGAGGTCAGCGCCATTTCCTTTACTTCTTGACCTGAAGCAAAGAGGCCGGTAGTCTTTACTCTATTGATTAATGTAAAGGGTTCTAGTCATGCCAAAAGTCAGCTCAAAACGACAAATCACCTTGCCTGTGGATCAGTGTCGGCTGGCGGGCATTGAGCCTGGTGATGAATACGACAGCTACGTGGACAACGATGGCCACATTACCATCATCAAAAAGGTCTCAGGAGCCGCGCGCGGGATTCTCAAGGGCATCCGTGTGGATCGCCAGGTGAGTGAGGACGATTCCCGCCAAAACGGTATCGGTGCGTGATTGCCATTGATACCAATGTGCTGCTTCGTTACCTACTGCTGGACGATAAGGCTCAGTCGCATAAGGCCGTATCACTGATCACGGGCTCTGTACCCGCTCTGGTGACGGATGTCGTGTTGGTGGAGACAATGTGGGTTCTAACGGGTAAGCGCTACAAGCTTGACCGCGAGGCCATTGCTGGCGTGATCAGTGCGCTGTTTGCAGAGCCGAACATTGTCTTTGAGGATAGGCAGACTGTGTGGCGTGCTCTGAATGACTATAAGAAGGCGCGGCCGGTGAAGGTCGGTGGCAAGAAAAAGAGCGCTGACTTTCCCGACGCACTCGTTGTGAATAAAGCCATGCGCCAAGCACGCGAGTGGGGCCAAGCGTTTGAAGGCGTCTATACGTTCGACGTCGCGGCTCTGGAAATACTGGGGACGCTAAGTCCATAATTCGCCAAAATTAAAAGGTCGGCATGAGCAGCATTGACCACTACATACGCGCGGGCACCCGCGCCAATACTCGCAAAGCCTACCAAGGAGCAGTCCGCCACTTTGAGGACGAATGGGGCGGGTTTCTGCCGGCCACGGCCGACAGTGTTGCACGTTACCTGGTTGACCACGCGCGCGCTCATTCACTAAACACCCTGCGCCAACGACTGGCGGGTCTGGCGGCCTGGCACCTTGAGCAAGGTTTTCCCGATCCTACCAAAGCACCGCATGTTAAAAAGGTGCTCAAGGGCATTGCCGAACTGCACCCTGCCCCAGAAAAGCGGGCCAGACCCCTCCAGTTGGTGCAGCTGACGGCCATCGTATCGCACCTGGACCAGCAGATTGCTCGACAAGATACACACCGGTTGCCATTGCAACCGCTTCGCAACAAAGCACTTATGCTGATCGGTTTTTGGCGGGCCTTTCGCAGCGACGAGTTGGGGCGGCTCCATGCGGAGCATATTCAGGTGGAGCCTGGCTCGGGCATGGAGATTTACCTGCCCCGCACCAAAAGCGACCGCTCCGGGCAAGGGCGTTACTTCAAAGCGCCGGCCCTCAGGCAACTGTGTCCTGTAGAAGCCTATTTGGAATGGACTAACGCGGCACAGATCAAGCAAGGGCCGGTATTTCGGGCCATTAACCGTTGGGGCCAACTTGCGAATGAAGCTCTGCATCCGAACAGTATCATCACCATCGTCAGATCCTGTTGCCAAGCGGCAGGCATAGAGGGCTCAGACGCTTTCAGCAGCCACTCTTTGCGCCGAGGGTTTGCGAGCTGGGCCAATGGCCAGCGCTGGGACACAAAGTCTTTGATGGAGTATGTGGGATGGCGAGACGTTCATTCCGCAATGCGCTACATCGATGCACCTGACCCGTTCGCCCAGCATCGGATAGAGCAGAGCCTGGAAGGCCATCAGGCCGCTCCTTCTTTGGCGCAATCGACACTGCTGGAGGTGACCCTTCGGTTGGAGCGCTATAACAGCCAAGTGCGCAGCATAAAGAAAGTCCGTGAGCTTATCGAGCGCGTGTGCTTTGCCAACTGGGCCATGGCCAGGCTCAATGAGCAAGGAACGCAGTATCACATCACAATCACACATGACAGCCCGGAGCACCTTGATGAGGTTCTGGATGAGCTGCTCGCGCAAATGCACGCCTTAGCCAATGACCACCAGTGCATGCTCGAGGCGACAATCATGAATCCTGCCACTGGGACGACGTGGGACTAACTGGAGCGAGCGTGAGCCATGAGCAGCCTGCACGAAACAGCCTACCCGCGGCTGAAATCCGAAATCACCGAAAAAGAGCTGCAAGAATCCTATACGCCGTCCGACACTGAGCAGCTCTGGGGTCGACTGGCCAAAACACCGGTGGCCCGATTGGGTCTGTTGCTTCATCTTAAGCTCTTTCAGCGCCTGGGCTATTTTCAGTCCCTCGCGGCGGTGCCACGGGAAATCATTGAGCATGTCGGTCTCCAGTGTCAGTTTAGAAAGCTTCCGACCCAAACGCAGCTCCTACAGTACGACCGATCCGGGGCCAAGCACCGACACCTGAGGCAGATCCGGACCTACCTGGATGTTAAGCCCTTGGCGGGCACCGACAATAAGTGGCTTTACGAGATTGCTCTGGATGCGGCGGAAACCAAGGAAATGCTTGCGGACATCGTGAACGTCATGCTCGAAGAGTTGGTGCGCCATCGTTTTGAGTTGCCGGGTTTCACCGTTCTGAAACGTACGGCACGGCGTGCACGGAACCACGTGAACGAGCGCTGCTTTAGCGCCATCACCTCCCAGCTTACTGACGAGGCGAAGCAGAAGATTAATGAGCTGCTCTCACCGAACGGCCAGACCTACAGTGCCTGGCATATTCTCAAACGCGAACCGAAGCGCCCCGGCAACAAGGAGGTGCGTAGCTATCTTCAGCATGTGCACTGGCTGCAGACGCTTGGCGAAGAGATGCCTGCGATCAAGTTACCTATCGTCAAACACCGGCAGCTGGCGTTGGAGGCGCGTGCGCTGAACGCGACCGAGATGGCCGACCTGAAATTCAATAAACGTTATGCATTGGCGGTCATCCTGACGCGCAATCAACACAGCAAGGCGCTTGATGATGTGGCCGAACTGCTCATCCGTATGGTTCGCGCCATGGAAAGTCACGCCCAGGCGGCGTTACAGCAATACCTCCTGGACCACCAAAAACACGTTGATCGGTTGATAGAGACCTTTAAGGATGTGCTGACAGCCTACGAACAAGACACCTCTCAGCAACAGCGCTTGTCCTCGATTGAGGACATCATTGGCGAAAACAGCGGTACGCTGATCGACCGCTGCAACGAGCACATGGCTTATTCCGGCAACAATTACTTTCCCTTTATGCTCGCACCCTATCGCCAGAAGCGGGCACTCTTGTTCAATTGCCTTACCATTTTGGAACTCAAATCCACTTCCAACGATACCAGCTCAAACGCGTTGCTTACGCTCTTTCGCTCTCTGCAGCCGAGCCGTGCAGAGTACATTAAAATCGCGGCTGCCAGCGACACCATGGGCGAAACCTTTGACCCCGGCTGGATGCCGGAGAAGTGGCGAAAGTTGGTGCTCATTAAGTCCGAACAGTCGGGTGACTATGATCTATTGCACCGCAAGTACCTGGAGTTGTGGATACTGATCCATATCAAACAGGAGCTGTCATCGGGCGATCTTCACATACCACACAGTGCCCAATTTGATGATTATCGGGAGCAACTGATTGATGATGAGACACTCGATGCGGAGCTTGAGGAGTACGCCCAGCAGGTGGAGTTACCGCTGAGCGAGCCCAAGGCATTTTGCGTCCATCTGAAAGACCTGCTTACAGAGGCCTCCCGGAGGGTAGATGAACGGTTCCCGAAAAACCTGCACGCGGACATCCAAAATGGGCGACTGGTGTTACGCCGACACAAGGCTGAACTACCCACCAGTGAATTGAAAAAGCTCGACGAGCTCATCACCCAAACTCTTCCGCAGACCAGCATCATCGATGTATTAACCGATACCGAAAAGTGGCTCAATTTACACGGCAACTTCACGCCCTTGTCGGGCAACGAGTCTCGCCTGAACGAAGCCCAGAAGCGATTCATCACAACCCTGTTCTGCTATGGATGCAACCTGGGGCCCACACAGACAGCGCGTTCCATCAAAGGCATCAGCTCGCGGCAAGTAGCCTGGCTCAACCTCAAACACGCAACCGAGGAACGACTGGATAAAGCCATCGTTCAGGTGGTGAACGCCTACAACAAGTTCGACTTGCCAAAATACTGGGGTACCGGCCGCCACGTCTCGGCAGACGGTACCAAGTGGGATCTTTATGAGCAGAATCTGCTCTCCGAATACCACATCCGCTATGGGGGCTACGGCGGCATTGGTTACTATCACGTATCCGACACCTACATTGCGCTGTTTAGCCATTTTATTCCCTGCGGGGTGTCCGAAGCCGTTTACATCCTCGACGGGCTGATGAGTAATAAGTCCGACATCCAGCCCGATACACTGCACGGTGATACTCAGGCGCAGAGCTACCCTGTGTTCGGGTTGGCCTATCTGCTGGGCATTAATCTGATGCCGCGCATCCGCAACATCCAAGACCTGACGCTGTGCCGACCCGATAAGCGATACCGTTACCAAAATATCGATTCACTGTTTACAGGGCACGTGAATTTCAAGTTGATCGAAACCCATTTGCGCGACATGCTCCGAGTCGCCGTCTCTATCAAGAAAGGGCAGATTACCGCTTCCACAATCCTTCGCCGTCTCGGAACTTACAGCCGTAAAAACAAGCTGTATTTCGCTTTCCGAGAGCTCGGGAAAGTGGTTCGAACGCTGTTCTTACTGCGGTACATTGATGAAATTGAACTGCGCAAGACCATCCATTCAGCTACTAACAAGAGTGAAGAATTTAACAACTTTACCAAGTGGTTGTTTTTCGGTGGGCAGGGGATCATTGCGGAGAATATCCGGCACGAGCAGCGCAAGGTCGTCAAATACAATCAGCTGGTAGCCAACATGGTCATACTGCACAACGTCGAACAGATGACGCAGGCATTAAAAACATTTGCCGACGACGGGCAAGGCCTCACCAAGGAGGTTTTGGGCGGGCTATCGCCGTACCGCACGGCCCATATCAACCGCTTTGGCGACTACACCCTGGATTTGAGACGCAAGGTCCAACCCCTGAATTTTAACGCCAAGATCATAAGTTAGCCCGATAATGGTGGTGCTTAATGCCAGATAACGAACACCCCCGGATATTCCCTTTAAATTCAGACACTTAGGGTTGATTTGGCGGATTTTTCCAGGATACCGTCGGACCCTCGTCTTCTTCATTCGTCCGGCCGGCAGCAACCCGATGGCCTATTGGTTCATCCACTTGGCAAACAACTACCGCGCCAACGATGTGATGAAGAAGATTCACTGGAAATACGGCAACAATTTTTCCCACATGCTGTCGCCTTCCAGCTTTTTCGGCTACGACGCCAATCGTGATATTGCCGTGACAGGCCAACACGATTTGCTGCTGGATGAGCACCACTTCGACGATGCCACGGATGACCGCATCCGTGGCGAGCTTTCCGAGCTTCTACCCAAGCAAGTCTATGAGGTCGAACGGCAACCCTTTCTGGGGTTGATGAGCGGAATCACAAACTACACCATGGCTGACGAGCTTCGCGTAAAGCAGGCGCTCGATATTGCTGTCGCAACCGGTGATTTGCTGGCGATCGGCAAAGATGGCAAAACTAAGCGCCGCAAGGGCACAAGCATCAAATCCACTGACATTTTGATAGCTCCCCCGCAGCGACCCATCTTCTTCCTGCCACCATTGAAGAAGACCAACTCAGAAGACTGAAGTATGGCCACCGCTCTATGGGTGGAGGTTCGCCTTCAACGGTAAAGGTACCGGCGTGATAAAAGCAGTAGTTTTCGACGTATTCGGCACGCTGCTCCAAATCGGCGAGCGACGCCATCCTTTCCGTCAGTTGATGCAGCAACTGCGGCTTCAGGGCAGGCAACCAAAGCCAGGCGATGCACGGATTCTGATGACCCAAAATTTGGGCTTAGCTGGAGCTGCCGCTTTGTTCGGTGCCCAATTGAACCAATTCGAGCTGGCTCGCCTTGAAACCGATCTTTTTACCGAGTTGGCCAGCATTCGCTGCTTTGAGGACACCCTGGAATCGCTAAATCAACTTAAGGAGGCTGGGTTGAAGCTTGCGTTGTGCTCCAATCTCGCGGCCCCTTATGCGATCCCAGCTAAGCTGCTCTTGCCCGCGTTTGATGTTTACGCGTGGAGCTTCGAGGTTGGGGCGATAAAGCCAGAGCCTGCAATTTATCGTCAGGTGATCGAACAATTTGGTTTTGAGGCTTCCGCCATCGCGATGATTGGCGATACGCTGGTTGCCGATGTTCTAGGGCCAGAGACACAGGGCATGCAGGGCCATCACCTGCATCGTGAGGGTAAGGTACGGCAGGCTGGGTTTGCCACACTGAGGGAGTTTGCGGAATTTATTCTGCAGTAAGCGCGTTCCGCCGAGCTTCATTTTGCGGGCCGCCTATACAATCGCGCCGATTTGCCTTCGTCATCTATCTTAGCTCTTGGCAATCTGGCGTCGCGAGTGACTCTGAACCACGCCAATCGGTGCTCGGGTAACCTGGGCCACAGCCGACGGCTGGGGCTCAGGTGCTTGATGGTTTATGTGGGTTGGAAAGATATCGAGTCAGCTATGCGATACATCGACCCCGCTATGTCCTTTGGCGGCCTAGCGGCAAAGCCCACCATTGACTCTTAGCCGAAAAGCCGATGCTCAATACGCCTCAATCGTGAGGTTGGGCCATCACAAGTTCACTGCTTCTGAGTATCGAGCGCCTTCTTGATACCTTTTGCGAGGTTGGCCGCCGGCCCCTTACCCCAATAGTGTAGAAAATAGAAAGCCGGTGTCTCGCCCATCATATGATTATGAAGCGCGACGATATGAATGCCATTCTCACGTAAGCTTTTGATTACTGGCTGCACTTCGTCGGCCGTCATAATAAAGTCGCCGTCCACGGCGGCGAATTGATCATTGCCGGAAAAGGCCGCCCAGGTGGATAAACCCATGGAGGCGCCAACGGGGACGCCGTGCATTTTGCCTTCACGCCCAAAGGTGAATTTCACAACTTTTCCGTTCAGTTCAGGAGTGCTTTTTAAGAGGTCCTGCAACTGTTCCACGTTAAATTTGCCCGTTAATTCCGGCACCCCGCCGGAGAAACGCCGTTGTGGTTGAGGATGTTCCTTCCGCACGGCTTTGATGGCGTCCCAAGTTGCCTTGACACCTTCGGCCAACTTGGCGGAATCGCCCATGCCTCCGATGTGCATGAAGTAAACAGGCGGATCATCGAAGACAAAATGATTGTGCAGAGCGGTCACTTCCAATCCGTGCGCAAGAGCGGCGTCCATGGCTGGGGTGATCTCATCTTCGAAGACGACGGTGTCACCCATCAGCATCACCCCCTCATGTGCAGGCTTAAAAGCGGCCCAGGAACCGAGTCCAGCTGGTGGCGCTAAAGACATTCCATCGACTGTAACCGCCACATCCTGGCGAGGCCAACCGAGTCGGACCACGCCATCCTCAGTGATTTTGGTTTGCATGCCTGAGGCTTTGCCAACGATCTCACTGAGGCTGCTCGTTTCCTCCGTCTTAGCCGATGCTGACATGGGTATCAGTAGAAGCCCCAGTATTGGCATGACCCATTGGTACAGTTTCATAGATATCCTCCTTTGGATTGGTTAAAAGATACATAGGGATGATTTCTTGATGCTTCTGCCATGTTTTTCTAGAGCGGTAGAGCACTAAGCACAGCGCACGGTGCCAAGCAGGCCTGCAAGTATGGCGTTACGTCAGCATGTACCACCCCGCTCCCAATGCGGCACTTACGAATATGACCGGTATCATGCCGACATGAAAGCGCAGCATGGCCACGAAAGCCCCGATCGCCAGGACGAGACTGGCGACGTCAAGCGTAGCAAGCACCGGGACCTGCAGTTTTAATCCGAAGGCTTGGACGACGTTGACCTCGCCAAAGACAACGTGAAGTGCGAACCAGATCGCGAGGTTTAGCACCACGCCCACCACAGCCGCAGTGACCGCCGACAGGGCCGCGCTGAGCGCCTGATTGTCCCGCAAAGACTCAACATAAGGCGCGCCGATGAATATCCACAGAAAACACGGGACGAAGGTCACCCAGGTCGCCAGGATCGAGGCGAGAAAGCCCGCTGTGAACGGATCGAGCCCGCTGGCGTCGCGGAAAGCGCCCATGAAGGCGACGAACTGGGTTACTTGGATTAGCGGTCCGGGCGTAGTCTCGGCCATGCCGAGGCCATTGAGCATTTCGCCCGGTGTTAGCCAGGCGTAGTTCTGGACAGCCTCCTGGGCCATGTACGCCAACACCGAATAAGCGCCGCCGAAGGTCACTACGGCGAGCTTGGAGAAAAACAGCCCGATCTGAGTAAAGACGTTGTCGCTGCCTAGCACGGCGGCCAGTGCGATTAGCGGCACGAACCACAGGGTAAGCCAGATCACTGCAACACGCAGGGTACGTGCTGTGTTTGGCCGAGTGTGATCTTGACCACCGTTAGTTAGCATGGCATCTACCGCCGGCTCGGTGGCACCAGCCTGGGGCTGATGGCCTTTAATGACCACAAAGTGGGCCGGATCGATGCGGCTGCCGATAAAGCCAACCAAAGCCGCCGTGGCGATAATCAGCGGAAAGGGCAAATCCAGAAAGAAGATAGCGACGAAGGCGGCAGCCGCGATCATATACATGTAGTGATTTTTCAGTACCCGTTTTCCGATACGCAGCACTGCCTCGATCACCACAGCGAGCACAGCCGCCTTGATCCCGAAGAAAATAGCCTGAACAAGTGTGAAGTCCTGAAAGCCGGCATAAAGAATGCTCAGCGCCAGAATGCTGAGGAAGCCTGGCAGCACGAACAGTATTCCGGCCACAAGGCCGCCAGCGGTACGATGCAACAGCCAGCCTATATAGGTGGCCAGTTGCTGCGCCTCCGGCCCCGGCAGAAGCATGCAGTAGTTGAGTGCATGCAGGAAGCGGCTTTCGCTGATCCACTTTTTCTCTTCGACAAGGATGCGGTGCATAACCGCGATCTGTCCGGCCGGGCCGCCGAAACTCAAGAGCGCTACGCGGCACCAGACGATCATGGCCTCGCGGAACGAGACCGAGTGGCCATAGTCGTTTGTGTTTGGGGCACTGCGTGCCTGGGATTCACTCATGCATGTCTTCCTACTTTCATTAAAGTGTTGGCGGGGGCTATCGGCCGCATGGTTTGCCCTCGAAACGGGCCAGCAAACCGTCGAACACCGTCGCGGCGGCGGCTAGCAGTTCATCATCATCGGCGAACGCTTGGCGTAACCCAGCCAGCACAGATTCGACACCCGGCGCTTCGGGGGGCTGGACACCGCCGACGTCCAGGTAATGAACCAGCAGCCCCAGCTTCGAGATGGCCGGGCTGTCCAAGCTGAAACTGGTCGCCAGTACCTCGAACGTGACGCGGCTACCGACGTGGCTGAATGTCGCCCCGTCGAAATCGAAACCCAGCGCCTCAGCCGGGCAATCACTTGGCGTGTCCAGCCAGAGAATGCGGGCCGTCGGATCAATGCAGCGGCGGATCAGCCAGGCGCTGGCCAGGCGGTCGACCCAGGGCCGCTTGCGCGTCGCCCAGAGGCGGCCTTGGTAGTCACGACGATCTAGCTGTTCGATTGGCTGATCCTGACTGCTCGGCTCATCCAGCGACAGCGCTCGACTGATGGCCGTTTCCAGTGTTTTGAGAGCCGCGTCGGTCTGCTGTCGATCTGCCGCTGGAAAAAAGTCGATGGCCGCTACCTGAGCAAACGCCTTGCGCAGCTTGCGCACCTGCTTTGTGCTGGCAAGAGCATTGTCCGCATTCACCTGTGCTTGGCACGCCTCGATCTCGATTCGCAGCCTGGTGTAGTCCTCACTACGGTCGAACAGCTCGATAAAGCGCTGCCCCTGTGGATCGTTGATGGGGAGCAGAAAGGCTGTGCCATTACTACTCAGTACGTCGCGCTCAACAGCCTCTAGCGACTCCCGACAGGCGAGATTGTCGGGCAGTAAATAGACCCCGTCGCGCAGTACCGCAGCGCCGCTGCTCTTGAGGGCACGCCAGGCGCGCATGCGCTCTGTGGCGTTAGCGGTCGGTAAAGCAATAATGAGGGACAGCCAATTCGTCATGTAGAGATAAATCGCTTTATGTAGTTATCTCTACATTAAACCTTTCGAGTAGGCTTGTGAAGCGTTGCTGACAGGTTTCGTTTATCAGTTTCTGCTTGGCGCTCGATGTCCAAGCCGGACGCGTGGTCCATGCTCATAAAGGTCTAGGTGCGGCGGAGCAAGAATTTGTTGAAATTTCTAGGCAGCACAGTCGGGATCATTTTTTTGATCGGCTTGTTGGTCGTAATCGGGTTCTTCATGCTGATCTTTTGATAAACAAAGCGCGCTATGTAATGTTCAAACTCCCCGGATAGTGGCCGAAATTTTTCGGTAACTACCGCTCGTAATCTGGAGCTAGTTCAGTCAGCGGAGTGATCACAGCGGTCGCAGAGCAAATCCACGTCGTAAGGCTGTCCAGGTCTAGCTGCAGAGCCTCTGCCTCAGCCCAAATAGAAGGGTTTTCAGTCGGTACAGCCGGTGGTACGCCCTCAACCAACGTCATGCTCATGGCATGCAATCGAAGTAACTCATCACGCAACGCCACCATGCCGCCCATATCTTCCAAACAGCGGTCTAGATGATCAACCACCCTCAGTAACCGGGATGTGTCGAAGTGCTCGCAAAACCGCTCTAGCGCGGCGGCATCCACTTCACCATAAGCGGTGATACGAAATGAGGGCGGCAAAGTGTCAATCATGGCAAAGTCTCCAAGTTGGTCTTTCCAGACGGAGATAGTCGCAAAGAGCCCGCTGCCTGCTGGAAGACGGCATCCTTGATCCACGGCTCTGGAGGACGGTTGAGCTTGAGGTTGAACTCGCCGAAGCGCTTGACGTTGCTAGTCAGGTAGGGACTGAGGAAGGACACATCCTCATCGGTGAACTGCCACCCCTCGCGGGCCAGTTTCTGCAGGATGCGCATCATGTCTACGGTGTTCTGCAAGATCACTGATGAGGCCACCATGTCGTTGTAGCGCAGGCGCTTCTGCTGCTCATCCGGATCATTCTCGGCAATTACGTCGCCGCCGAAGGACAGCCACTTGGAAAAGCCGTTGTACGACTCAATTTTGTTCGTATTGGCGGTCACCTCCTGGCGCAGCTCACGGCTGCTGATCCAGTTGAGCAGGAAGATTGTCCGCACCACAGCGCCGAGCGCCTGCGCAGCATGATAGAGGCGGTTGCGCCGACTGTAGGAACCTAGCTTGCGCAGCAGCATGGGCGAGGAAATCTTTCCAGTCTGGATCGACAAGGCGACCTGCATAAGGTCCTGCCAATGGGTCTCGATCATTTGCCAATCGGCCGTATCGGTAAACAAGCGGTTGATGTGCTTGTAGGAAAGCCCGCGATCTGGTCGACACATCACCAGGTCGCGCCAGTTGCGAATCCGCGGCATTAGATTAATGCCCAACAGATGGGTAAAGGCGAAGACCGTCGCAGACTGTCCCTGCGTATCGGAATACACCGTGTCGGCCTCGACGCTGAGGTCCGCCTTGAGCAGCCCCTCGATCACATAGATCGCCTCCCAGATGCCTGGTGGGATGAAGTGTTGGAAGACTGCGATGTAATTGTTCGCCACGTGCCGATAGGCCACGGCACCCATCTTGCGGTAGCGGAAGTGATACCCGGCCAAGAGGTTGTCGTCATAGAAGTCGAACTGGGTGCCATCCGCTGCCACCGCCTTACCGTCACCCCATACCTTGGGCAGGTCTAGCTGGAGATAGAGCTCCACCAGTTCGCGGTTGGCCTTGTCCAGCTTCTCCAGCGAGAGATGGCGGCGATTCGTATAGGAGAGCATGTGCGGGGTCACGTTGCCCGCAAGGTGCCGAGCCGCCTGGTTGGGACCGAGGTTGCAGCCCATCGCGAAGATGGTCATCAGGTAACGCTCGGCCGGTTCTTTGAGCTTCGGCTCGTTGCCGGACATTGGTCCGAAATGCCGCGTGAACTGAATCCAGTGCTCGATGTTGGCCATGATGTCGAGCACGTGCCTGGCCGGCATGCGCTGGATAAGTGCTGTCTGTAGCGAGATGGCCGAAGGCGGGATGTCTCGTGCTGTCACTCGGCGCAGCACCGGCTCGCCGGCTTCGTTGATCGATACGTCACCTCGGCAAGAGGGCAATTTGTCATCCAGCTGCTGCGCGGTTTCCTCCAGCTGGGCCTTGAGGGAAGCAACAAACTCCTTCGCCGTGCCTGGCAGTCCCACCTTTTCGCAGTAGGCAGGTAGTCGCTGGAGACATTCATCCCAGGGGAGCAACTGCTTACGATAGTCGGCGAAAGATTCCGACCCCAGCACACTCATGTCACCCGAGCGCAGCTCACTGGCTAGGTAGGAGAATACGCAGACTTCTAGATAGCGCCGGTTGGTCGGCGGTCCTTCGGAAGCAGAACGGCGCACAACTTTGACCCAACGCTCTGACGCAAAGGACAAGTCGACGTGTTCGTCGATCCATTCGCGGTGTAGATTTTCGCTGTCCTGGATCAGTTGAAGCGCCTGAACCAGTGACCGATCCTGAGTCGTTGGCTCCAGTTGGAGAAGATGACTGAGACGGAACAACAAGGAGCGATGGGACTTGAAGTGCTTCCAGATCAGAGGCAGATAGTTATTTCCTCCAGTGGCTTGCACTTCGGCGCAGGTCTCTCGCAATCGATCCAGATTGCCGTCGGGTGATAGGTATTCCCGAATCAGGCTGCCAGCCTCGTGGTCATCCGGCTCTTGAACGAGAATTTGCACAACCCCATCCAAAGTTGCTGCCAAGTGCTCTAACTTCTGACGTTGCCGTGCCTGGATTTGCTCCAACTCCTCCTTGGCGCGTTTGTGGATCGTCGATATCCGGCGGATAAACATCTCGGCCAGATGATCCCGAGTCCGCACGCGCATCCGATAGATCAAGGCCAGCATCAGGGTGTAGCGTTTCGGCAGTGAGCAGTCCTTCAGCTCAGACACGTCCGATGCCGCAGCTTGGGCAGCAAAGTGGCGAATCTTGGTATCGACGATTCCTTCAAAAATAGCATCCAGATTCCCGAAGCTCTCTAGCCACGCCAGGTGGTCGATCAGCACTTCCAGGTGCTTGCGGGAGGGCTTCTTGGGAGCCTGCTTGAGTGCGTTGAAGTCGCTCTGACGACGCCCAAAATCCGTGTCGAGCAGCTCCTTCAGTTTGTCGACCATATCTGTCGATGTTTGGGCGATCACCTGGTTGAATATTGCCTCTTGAGATTCGGCATGAATCCGCTCAGCGAGATCATTCAGGGTTGAGTACGCGGGCAACTCATAATTCTGGCGGATCAGCTCTTCAATCACGGCGTTGATTATGTCGGCACGCTGGTCAAGCAGGAACGACATTGCTTGGGCGTGGCGCTCGGCAAGTTCTAAAGCATCTGACCCATAAAATGCGGTCACACCGAGACGCGCTCGTATCGCGTTCATATGGCGATATTGCTGAAACCACTTGTATTCCGTGAGTTTCACCTTGCTCCGCTGACCCAATTCGCCGCGAATAAAGTCCACCAGTTGATCAGGCACGTCGGTGATATCGGGAAAATATCGTAGTAGCTGAAAGGTTTTGAGCAAAACGGCAAGATTGAGGTGGAAGGGGGCCTTTGATTTGCTTCGTACCCATTTAAGCTCCTCATCTGAAAAGGAAAACTCGCGCTGCAGCTCAGCCTTCGAATACGTCTTTGTCAGAGTGGGGTACGCCGTGCGCTCTACTGAAGCCATAGGACCTCCTTTTCTGGGAAATCAAAAAAAGATAGTCCACGAGCAGGGGCTGTGCGGGGTGATTTAGAAACGCGTTTTAAATTAGTTACTTAGACGCGAAGTGAGTGAATTTTATCTTCATCTCGGCATGACCCGTGACCCAGCCGCGAGCGCTGCGGTACTCAGATACCTTCGCCAATAGGCAACTGAAAATAAGGAACCCTGATGTACAGCGTCAATGACATCGCTTTGGAAACCTGGCAGGTCACAGGTCTGCAAACGCGCGTGGCGACACTAGGAGAAGGCCCGGTCGCCCTCTTTATTCATGGTTGGCCGGAATGCTGGTACTGCTGGCGCGAGCAGATGGTTGCCTTGGCGAACGCCGGTTATCGGGCCGTAGCACCGGATATGCCGGGCTTTGGCGAGACCGCGTCTTTGCCCGAGATCAGTGACTACAACGTGGTGCGCATCTGCGCCTTTATGCAGGAGCTGGTAGAGCAAGCCAACGCGGGTGAGCCGGTGTTGCTGATCGGTCACGACTGGGGCGCGATCAACTGCTGGCAGTTCGTCCAGCGTCATCCAGAGCGGGTATCGCGGCTGATCAATATGAGTGTGCCGCTGCGGCCCATGGCCGATATCCCGCCGATTGAGTTTTTGCGTGGGTATTTTGGCGAGAACTTTTTCTACCAGATTTACTTTCAGCAGCCTGGGGTCGCTGAAGCCGAGTTCGATGCCGATCCTGAGGGCATTCTGCGTGCGCTTTACTGCTCACCGGATACACCGCGCGACCCTCCCCTGTTGGGCCGTTCTACCAAGGAAGGAGGCGGCTGGATTGGTCGCCTGGGCAAGCCCACCGAGCAGCCGGACTGGGTGACCGATGAGGCGTTGAATTACTACATTGATGCTTACCGCCACAGCGGCTTCGCCGGCGGCATCAATTACTACCGCAATTTAGATAAAAACTGGCGACTGATGCTGCCTTGGCGCGATAGCCCGATTACCTGCCCGGTATTGTTCATTGTTGGCAGCGCCGATATGACCATTCAGGGCGCAAGTGAAAACAAGCTACGGGAGATGATGAGTGATCGCTTACCCCATGTGCAGATTAAAATGCTGCAGGGCAAGGGACACTGGATTCAAAGCGAGGCGACCGCCGATGTTAATGCGGCCATGCTGGCTTTTCTAGCGGGCTGACTGGAGAGCTAAAAACAACAACCCCCGCACGTGGCGAGGGTTGTTGTAATGCCAGACACAGAATCAGAGCGCAGCGAACAGTGCCTGCGTGGGCAACACCCGAAAGTCGATCGACATCATCAGACTCAGCGCGGTAATGGCGATAATCGAGAAGCCGAACAACTTGCGCGCCCACACCTTATCGTCCACTTCCTGCTTGTAGCCCGACAGCGCGATAACCAGCCACCAAATGCTGACCAGCAGCGCAATCACCAGATAGCCGTAACCGGCAAAGCCGGAGAGCGACAGCATCAGTGCTGCGCCAGCAAACGCCACTATGTACCAGACGATATGCTGTTTGGCGACCTTGATGCCTTCTTTTACCGGCAACACCGGTATCCCCGCGGCGCTGTAATCGTCAAAGCGGAAAATCGCGATCGCGTAGGAATGCGGCATTTGCCACAGGCAAAAGATCAGCAGCAACAAGGCGGCGCCGGTATCAAATTGACCGGTAACGGCGCAGTAGCCTACTACCGGTGGCATCGCGCCGGAGAGACTGCCCACCAGCGTGCCGTAGACCGAGGTGCGCTTTAGCCAAAGGCTGTAGAAGCCCACATAGATAATGTAACCAAAGGCCGCCAGCAAGGTAGCGATGGGGGTAGTGAACCACCACAGCAGGCCAAAGCCGGCCACACCCAGCACTAGGCCATGGGTCATGGCCGCGAGCAAGGAAATCTGCCCGGTGACCAGAACCCGCTCGCGGGTGCGCTGCATATGGCCGTCGATATCGCGGTCGATGCAATTGTTCATCACGCAGCCACTGGCAACCACCAACGACAAACCAACCACGGTGGCCAGCAGCAGGGTCAGATCAATCTGCCCCTGCGCTGCGAGGAAGTATCCCCCGGCCACCGCGATCAGGTTGCCGAAGATGATCCCCGGCTTGGTGATCAACAGATAGCGTTTTAGCTTCACTTGAACATCCAGGGCATCATCAACATGTCGGCGTTGACCATGATCCAGATGGCCAGGCCCACCAGCATGACGATAATCAGTACGGTGAACAGGAAGGCCAACAGATTCCACCGGCCTTCCGAGGAGGTGTTCATGTGCAGGAAGCACACCAGATGCACCACGATCTGTACAACACCCATGACCAGCATGCTGATCAGTGCCGTCTCACGGCTGAAATCACCACTCATGACCATGCCGAACGGGATCACCGTGAGGATCACCGACAGCACAAAACCAATCGCGTAAGACCCGTAGCTGCCGTGCCCTGCGCCGGCCTCAGTAGATGCGTGACTCATGCGGCAACTCCCATCAGATAGACAATGGTAAACACGCAGATCCAGACGATATCCAGGAAGTGCCAGAACAGACTCAGGCACATCAGGCGCGTGTTGTTTTGACTGGTCAGGCCACGGGTCTTGATCTGCGCCATCAGTACCAGCATCCAGACCAGACCTGCGGTGACGTGCAGACCATGCATGCCGACCAGGGTAAAGAACGACGACAGGAAGGCGCTGCGATCAGGGCCAAAACCTTCAACGATCAAATGATGAAACTCGTTGATCTCCATGCCGATGAATCCGGCGCCAAGCAGGAAGGTCGCGCCCAGCCAGGCCAGCGCCTGGCTCTTGGCGCCACGATGGGCTGCCAGCATGGAGAAGCCGTAGGTGCAGCTACTGATCAACAGCAGGAAGGTTTCGCCCAGTACATAGGGCAATTCAAAAATGTCCTTGCCGCTGGGGCCACCGGCGGTGTGGTTGACCAATACCGCGTAGGTAGCAAACACACTGGCAAAGAGCACGCAGTCGGTCATCAGGTACAACCAGAAACCGAATACCGTGTTTTCGCCGCTGTCGTGGTCATGACCGTGATCATGCGCTTGTTCATGACCAGCGGCGTGATGGGAACTCATTACATCCGTCGACATGGGTTAAACCTGCTCTGCAAATGAGGTGGTGTTCAGCGTCTGACCGTGCGCTTCAAAGCGCGCGTGATGCTGGCTTTCGATGCGCTCGATCTCATCGGGCTGGACGTAATAATCAACGTCCTGGTTGTAGCTGCGAGCGATGAAGGTGGCGATCATGCCAATAAAGCTCAAACCGGCCAGCCACCAGATATGCCAGATCATGGCAAAACCAAAGACCGCACCCAGTAGACCAATAACTACGCCTGCGGCGGTGTTTTTCGGCATATGGATCGGGCTATAGCTAGCTGGGCGCTGATAAGCGGTACCCTTCTCTTTCATGTCCTGGAAGGCATCAATCTTGTGCACGGTAGGCAGCTCCGCAAAGTTGTAGAACGGCGGTGGTGAACTGGTTGACCATTCCAATGTGCGGCCGCCCCACGGATCGCCCGTCAGGTCGCGCAATTGCTCGCGATTCTTGATGCTGACGATCAACTGCGCGATCTGGAACAGAATGCCGCACAGAATCAGACCCGCACCGCAGAAGGCGACGATCAGGTAGGGCTGCCACATGGGATTATCGTAGTGGTTCAGACGGCGTGTCATACCCATGAAGCCCAATACGTAGAGCGGCATGAAGGCGACAAAGAAACCGCTGATCCAGCACCAGAATGCTCCCTTACCCAAACCTTCATGGAGCTTGAAACCAAAGGCTTTCGGGAACCAGAAGGTGAAACCAGCCAGGTAACCGAACACCGCACCACCGATGATGGTGTTGTGGAAGTGCGCGATCAAAAACAGGCTGTTGTGCAGTACATAGTCGGCACCCGGTACGGCCAGCAGTACGCCGGTCATGCCGCCGATGGTGAAGGTCACCATGAAGCCGAGCGTCCAGAGTACCGGGGTGGTGAAACGGATCCGGCCGCGGAACATGGTGAACAGCCAACTGAAGAGTTTTACACCGGTGGGCACCGAGATAATCATGGTCGCCACACCGAAGAAAGCGTTGACGTTGGCACCCGAGCCCATGGTAAAGAAGTGGTGCAACCAAACCACAAAGCCCAGCAAGGTAATGGCACCACTCGCCCAGACCATGGAGGTGTAGCCGAACAACTTCTTACCGGAGAAGGTGGAAATCACCTCAGAGAAAATACCGAACGCTGGCAGGATCAGGATGTACACCTCGGGATGACCCCAGGCCCAGAACAGGTTGATGTACATCATGGCGTTGCCGCCAAGCTCGTTGGTGAAAAAATGCATATCCAGATAGCGATCCAACGTCAGCAGACCCAGGGTCGCGGTGAGGATCGGGAAAGAGGCGACAATCAGGATATTGGTAAAGGTACAGGCCCAGGTAAAGATCGGCATCTTCATCAGGGTCATGCCTGGGGTACGCATCTTGAACACGGTGACCAGGAAGTTGACCCCCGTCAGTAGCGTCCCCAGCCCCGATAACTGTAGTGCCCAGATGTAGTAATCGACCCCTACCCCCGGACTGTAACCAAGCTCGGCCAGCGGCGGGTAAGCCACCCAACCGGTGCGGGCGAACTCCCCTACCCCCAGCGAAATATTGACCAGAATCGCACCGGCAACAAACAGCCAGAAGCTCAGCGAGTTGAGGAACGGAAAGGCTACGTCGCGGGCACCAATCTGCAGCGGCACGGCGATGTTCATCAAGCCGACCATGAACGGCATGGCCATGAAGATGATCATGATCACACCGTGGGCGGTGAAGATCTGGTCGTAGTGCTCGGGTGGCAGGAAGCCCTCGGCGCCACCTTGGGCGACAGCCAACTGGGCACGCATCATGATCGCGTCGGCAAAGCCACGCAGCAGCATGATGAGTGCCACCAGGATATACATCACGCCAATTTTCTTGTGGTCGACCGAGGTCAGCCATTCGGACCAGAGGTAGCCCCACTTGCGGTAATAGGTTAGTGCAGCGAATACGCCGAAACCGAGCAGCGCCACCACAGCCAGCGTGACCATGATGATGGGCTCGTGATACGGCACGGCCTCAAGGGTAAGTTTGCCGAACATCTTAGTTAGACTCCTCGATACGGGCGTTCATGTGCATGCCGGCCATGTCGGCATCTGCGTGCTCAGCGCTGTTCATCGCGTGGTGACCACCGTGGGCGTACTGCATAAGAATGTGCTGATAGAGCGTGGGGCTTACGGCGCCGAAGTAGCGCACCGGATCGGCCTTACTGGGCTCGACCAGCGCAGGGTAGCTATTCAGATCGAGGGTTTCCGGGTTGGCCTTGACCTTGGCGACCCAGTCCTTGAAACCGTCTTGCGAAGTAGATATGGCCTGAAATTTCATGTCCGAGAAGCCCTCACCACTGAGGTTCGCAGAGATACCATCAAAGCTACCTTCATGGTTGGCAATCAGGTGCAGCTTGGTCTGCATGCCCGCCATGGAATAGATCTGACTACCCAGCTGCGGGATAAAGAAAGAGTTCATCGCCGATTGGGAGGTGATCTTGAAGTTCACTGGCGTATCTTTCGGAAAGGCAATTTCGTTTACCGTGGCAATCCCCTGCTCCGGATAGATAAACAGCCATTTCCAGTCGAGCGATACCACCTGAATCTCGATCGGTTTAACGTCGGAATCCAGCGGGCGGTAGGGGTCCAGCTCATGGGTACTGGTCCAGGTGATGGTGCCCAGAATGGCAACGATCACACAGGGAACCAGCCACACAACCAGCTCAATGCGGTTGGAGTGTGACCAATTGGGCCGATAGGTGGCTTTCGTGTTACTGGCGCGGTATTTCCAGGCGAATGCCAGGGTCATCACGATCACCGGCACCACCACAATCAGCATCAACAGCGTCGCAGTGATGATCAGCGACTTTTCGTCCATGCCGACCTGACCCTTGGGGTCCAGCAGCGCCATCTTGCAACCGCCCAGCATCAGCAGGGGCAGCCAGACCAGGTGTTTCAAATATCCAGAGAACTGCTCTATTTTCATGTTGCGGCCTTGTTGGATGAACTGGCTCCGCGCCGTGAGCCGGACGACGGTGCCGACATATCTCCCGCATACATCGGATGATGCTTAAATGGATCAAGCCGCAGAACACCCGCGCGAGAACACGCGAATATCGCCATGGCGAAATCGATTTATCTGCTGTTGGAGTATTTTTTAGTCAGCATGGGTAGCGCTAGGCGCCGTCCTGCCGGGCGCTTGCCGGTGATGGTTGCTGGTGCGAAGAGATCGCCAAGCAGCGGACCTATCGGCCTGCAGCCAAGTGTTGATGACTTGGCAAGGTCAGTAATCCATGTGGCTGAAAACCAGCCTCACTGACTCAGGAGGCAAATATTACAAGATATTTCAAAGAAGACTGCAAACCCGCAGGTTGGCTGGGGCAGGGGTTTATACTCGCTCGCAGCGCAAATCTGCGAGCTAAGCTGGTTTTTTTATCAACCTGGTAACTCAGGCGGAATGCCCATTTTTACTGGGGCTGTAGCCTGTTTTTTCCGCCGATGGCGCGACTATCTTTAACCTGCGCAGCGCTGCGACCATGTGTCGCGTCAGCTTTATGGCAAAACCGGACAAATCCTTGATCTGTGTCATGCCTTTTCACCCGTGAAGCTGCTAGTGCTGCGCTGACAGCCGTTTGGCGGCACCCTCTGTGACCTCGTTGACTAATTCACCGGCGCAACGCAGAATCGTGCTTCACAGCCAAGACAGAACCATGCTTACAGCAACCCCCCCTCCCAGCCTGCAACAGCGCGCGTTATCAGCGATGAAGCTCTCATTGCTGGTGCTCATGCTGCTGTTTCTGTCTGCCATGGCCCAACAGAAGTCAGTCGCGCCCTTCTCTGCCGAGCGCGGCTTTGTTGGTCAGCTAGAGCAACTGGTTGTTGCTGCCCACAGCGGATCGTTAAAGCTTCAGAAAGACAGCTCCTCCAGGAGCGGTGCCCCTGAGCCAGGCCCAAGCCTGCACTGGGCCACAACCAGTAACTTCGATCTTGTATTGGCAGGGTTCGATAATGCCTCCACGCGAAACAGCCGCCAGCGCGATAGCTCGCCGCTAACCCCTGCCTATCTTTTACCTCCGCTCCGCGCGCCTCCTGTGGCGTAATTCTCAACGCTATCACCGGTTGTTATCGCAACAACTACTCTCATTTATAGTTTGAGTATTACCCATGAAATCGCTACGTTCACGAGCCCTGACTTACGGCTTGGTGATTGCGCTCGGACTGCTGAGCGCGTTACCCAGCCTGTTACCTAACTCTGTGTCTACCAGACTGCCGGCCTGGTATACCCAGCACACCATTACCCTTGGCCTCGACCTGCAAGGCGGCTCGCATTTATTGCTGGAGGCCGATACCCAGACGCTGTTTACCGATCAGCTTGAAGCCTTTTCCCGTGAGTTGACTGTCGCCATGCGCAAGTCAGCTATCGCCTACCAAAGCCCCTCCTTCAGCGGTGTGCACGCGGCATTGAAAGTTCATAACCCCGCGCAATTGACTCAGGCCCTGAAGCTCGCCAAAGAACTCGCGCATAACCAGGTTGACGGACATCAGCGCTTCGATATTCAGGCCGAGGACGGACAATTACTGATCCGCCTGAACAAGCAATGGCAGCAGGCGTTATCAAAGGATGCGGTAGAGCGCAGCCTGGAAGTCGTGCGGCGTCGTCTGAATGAAACCGGCCTGGTTGAGCCAAGTATTACGCGTCAGGGTGAAGACGGCATTCTGGTGCAAATGCCAGGCGTGGCCGATCCCCACGAGATTCGCACGCTGCTGGGCACAACGGCCAAGATGCTGTTTCACTGGCAGGCTCTGCCTGACGCGGGTAATAACGCAGATACCCAAATAGTTGCCGGTGCCAATGGCGAGCAGAGCTACCGACTCGAACGCCGCGTAGCCATGGCTGGTGAGCGTATCAGTGATGCGCAGATGGCCTTCAGCCCCGACACTGGCCAGCCGGTGGTCACCTTCAAGCTCGATAGCCAGGGAGCCAAGCTGTTTGGTGAGATAACCCGGGACAACATCGGCCGACCCCTGGCCATCGTTCTCGACAATAAGGTGATTACCGCGCCAGTGATTCGCAGCGTCATTGCTGGCGGCAGCGGCGAAATCAGCGGCAGTTTTTCTACTCAAGAGGCCAGCAACCTGGCGCTGCTGTTGCGCGCCGGCGCTTTGCCGGTGCCGCTGCATGTGATTGAGGAGCGCACGGTCGGCCCGGATCTGGGCAGCGATGCGATTGCCATGGGGCTCACCACGGGGCTCATCGGCGCAGCCATGGTGATCGCCTTTATGCTGGGTATCTACGGTACCTGGGGCCTGATCGCCTGCATTGGCCTATCGGTCAACATCGGACTGGTATTCGGTGTGCTTGGCGCTTTGGGTGCCACCCTCACGCTACCGGGCATTGCCGGTATCATACTGACCGTGGGTATGGCGGTGGACGCCAATATCCTGATCAACGAGCGGATTCGCGAAGAGGCGCGCCGCGGAAAGTCGGCTGCCATGGCCCTTAAAGAAGGCTTTGATCGCGCCTACAGCACCATTTTGGACTCCAACCTGACCACCCTGATTGCCATTAGCTTGCTGTTTCTGTTTGGCAGCGGGCCGGTAAAGGGGTTTGCCGTCACCATCGGCATTGGCTTGCTAACCTCAATGTTTACCGCCATTGCGGTGACGCGCCTGATGATGGAAAAAAGCATCAAGGGGAAAGAACGCCAGCCGCTGAAAATATCCGGTATCACCTGGCTGGATAAAACCAGTGGGCGTGGGATTGATTTTCTGCGCGGACGATTTATTGGACTGGCTGCCTCTGCGCTTCTGTCGATTGCATCGATCGCCCTGTTTGTGCAGCCGGGGCTGCACTATGGCGTCGATTTTACCGGCGGTACCGTGATCGAAGTGCAAGCTCAGTCGGTCACGGTTGATCAACTGAGACAGTCGCTGGAAACACAAAGCCTGGGGGCGGCCAGCATTCAGGAATTTGGCGATGATGGTCACTTTTTGATTCGATTGGCGGCGCCAGCCGGTCATTCAGGCCAGACAGCCACGCAGGTCGACGAGATCAAATCAGCGGTAACCCAGCTGCAGGCCACAGCGGAATTTCCGCGTGTCGATATGGTGGGCCCCAAGGTCAGCGGTGACTTCAGTGATCTCACCATACTGGCGATTCTTGCAGCCGGGGCCGGCATGCTGCTTTACCTCTGGGTGCGCTTCGAGTCGCATTTTGCCCTGGCTGCTACCTTGACGATTGCACTGGACCTGACCAAAACCATTGGCTTTTTTGCGCTCACCGGCGTCGAGTTCAACCTCACCGCTGTGGCTGCCCTGCTCGCCTTGATTGGCTACTCTGTCAACGACAAGGTAGTGGTATTTGACCGTATTCGCGAGAACCTGCGGCTCACCCCGGACAAACCCATGTTGCAGCTATTGAACGAGAGCATCTCGTCTACCTTAACGCGGACCATCTTTACCTCGGTGACCAGTTTTCTCGCCTTGCTACCGATGGGCATCGCCGGTGGCGCTGCGGTGGCCAGTTTCGCTCTGCCTATGCTGTTTGGCATCGTGATCGGCACCAGTTCGTCAATCTTCATCGCTTCCCCGATTCTGTACTACCTTAGCCAACGACGGAAACGTAAGGGGTTAGCGCAATTACGGCCCACGGCTGAAGAAATACAAAAACAACTGAACGCTATTCCCTGAGGAATTCGATATGTCCTGGATAATGCTTATTGTCGGCCTGGTGCTATTGATTTTTGGTGCCGACCTACTGGTGAAAGGTGCGGCCAGACTGGCCGCGAGTTTCGGCGTGCCAGCACTGGTAGTTGGCTTAACGGTAGTGGCCTTCGGTACCAGCGCGCCTGAGTTGGCGGTCAGCGTCAAGTCGGCCTGGTCAGGGCAAGCCGAATTGGCTGTGGCCAATGTGGTCGGCAGTAACATATTCAATATCCTGTGTATTCTCGGGCTAGCGGCGCTCATTTCTCCGCTGGTTGTGTCGGCCCAACTCATCCGGCAGGACGTTCCCATCATGATCCTGGTGTCCGCGGCGGCCACGGCCATGGCCTGGGACGGCAGTATCGTGAAATGGGAGGCGGCGTTGCTGTTTATCGGATTGCTCGCCTATACCGGATTTCTGTTCCTGCAGGGCCGCAAGCAGGGTCTGGAGACGGCTGACGCAGACACCGCCGGGCTTTTGCAGCAGAAGGCGCCACTCTGGCAAAACCTCGCGTTACTGGTTGTTGGCTTGGTCCTGCTGGTGTTGGGCGCGCGTTTTCTGGTGCAGAGCGCAGTGCAGATAGCCTCGTCCTTTGGTGTCAGCGATGCGGTGATAGGTCTCACGATAGTAGCTATCGGCACCTCGCTGCCGGAGGTCATGACGTCTGTAGTGGCTACCCTGAAGGGCCAGCGCGACATCGCTATCGGCAACGTAGTTGGCAGCAATATATTCAATATTCTCTGCGTACTCGGGTTGTCAGGTCTGGTCTCGCCGGAGCCTTTGCTGGCCAATATGCAAATGGCATCGCTGGATATGCCGGTGATGTTGGCTGTAGCGCTGCTGTGTTTGCCCCTGTTCTTCGTGGGTGCAAGTTTATCGCGGTTGGAAGGCGGGCTATTTCTCGTGCTTTACGCCGCGTATGTCTGGTACCTGATCGCACTCACACTCAACCTGGGGTATCTGAGCGACCTGCGAACAGGCATTATTTTCGTGCTGGTTCCCCTGGTGGCGGTCTACGTCACTACGCTATTAGGTGTCGACCTAAGGCGGCGCCTCAGATAACGCATGCGCGACGCTGTGCCACCTTGCTCAGCAGGCCGCCAGGCACGATGATGTCTTTGGTCCAGCCACAGTCGGCTTTCCCTGCAGGTAGCGATGAAGGAGTTAAAGCGTAGATGAACGACACTACAAAGCCGCTGTTTGGCACAGCAGACGCCTCTTATCAGGCGGCCGGCGAACTGGCGGGAATTCAACAGTTAGTGACTGATTTCTATCAGATTATGGACACCTGGAGCGGTGCAACCAAGATCCGGGCCATGCACAAATCCGATCTTAGTCAGTCTGCTGACAAGTTGACCTGTTTTCTGTCTGGCTGGCTGGGCGGGCCGCGGTTGTATCAGGAGCGCTATGGCTCGATCAGCATTCCCGGCTTTCATGCTCAGTGGCCGATAGATGCTCAGGCTCGAGATGCCTGGCTAGGCTGCATGCAGCAGGCCATCGAACGCCAGCCGTTCAGTGCGGACTTCAAAGGGTATCTATTGGCTCAGCTTAGCGTTCCGGCCAATCGCGTCGTACAGGCCAGTCAGGCCCGCCTGCAAGCCAGTCAGTAAGCCCGCTGCAGCTCGCAGACGCAGCATTTACATCAACTAGCTCCGCTGGCTCGAATCAAGAGCCAGCTTTACCAGCAGCACGCGCTCATTGCCAGCCGATGGCAGGCCCCACACGTCGGTAGAGGGTAGCCCCTGAAACGGAATACCCACCCATTTTTGCTTTGTACTCAAACAACTTTAAATCACCTTCCATATCGGGATTTCAACAAAAAACGCCGTAGTTACTAAGCGCTCAGATTAGCCGCAGCCTTCCAAGCCATGTATGGTAGTTACATATATAAGCGATCTGGCCCGGCTTGGTAATGTCCAATGACGTAGCCAGATCTTCTCTTCAAACGCTCTCAGGAGGCTACATATGAAGAAGGATCCCACTAAAGGTTTCATTGCACTACTCGGTTGGGCACCCAATGCCGTCGAAGCAGCAGCTACCTTCGACCGCCGCTATGTTGTTGTGGCACCTGAATGGGCGGAAGAGTATTGCAAAACCCATAACATCCCCTATCTACCCTGGAACTTCGAGCGTTTAAATGATCGCTCAGTGGAAATTGCACAAACCCTGAAAGACATGGGTGTCGATGTTGCTATTCCGCTATTCGAAGAAACCGTAGAGTGGGCTGGTGCGATCAACTCGGTGCTGCTCGACAACCCTCGTTTGTTTGGTCAAGCCATGCTGATGCGTGACAAATCGCTGATGAAGCGTCGAGCGCAGCTGGGCGGCATCCGCGTAGGTATCTTTGAAGAAGCCCATGACCGCGAGGACGTTATCCGCTTCCTCAAGCGCGTCAACCAGACCCTGCTAAAGCTGGACGGTGACCCGAACGATCCAATCCACTTCAAGGCCTTCGATAAGGCTGGCTGCCTTGGGCACCGCGTTATTCGTACGCCTGATGATGTTGATGCCATTCCGGATGATGAGTTTCCGTCACTGATGGAGTCGCACCTGGACGGCTGGGAGTTCGCGGTAGAGGCATGGATTCACAACGGCAAGATTCGCTTCCTGAACATTTCCGAGTACGTGCGCCTGGGTTATTCAGTGCATGTGCCTGCGTCACCTAGCCTGGAAGCCTACCGCCCGCAAATCGTCCAGCAGATCGAAAAGCTGATCAAGACCTTTGATATCGAGTTCGGCATGATTCACCCCGAGTACTTTGTTACCAGCGATGGTGAAATGTACTTCGGCGAGGTCGCTTACAGACCGCCAGGCTTCAAGGTTTTCGAGCTTCTTGAGCGCGTTTACAAGGGCTTCAATGCGTATCACGCAACCATGCTGGTATTTGATCCCAAAACGACTGAAGAAGAGGTCAAGGCTTACTTCCCGCGCGAAGTTGAAGACGCGACTGGCTACGCCGGCTGCTTTGGTGTTTACCCACGCCGCCGCGTTGTGAGCAAGCTGGAGATGCCTGAAGAGACAGAAGATCACCCTTACTTCGAGTCCCATGAGTTAACCACTCCGCTGGAAGAAATGGTAACCAAGCGCACGGCGTTCGGCACGCATTGGGGTCTGCTCTACTTTGTCGGTGAGGACTCTCAGGTGATGCACGACCTGCTAAAGCGTCAGGAAGAACTCGACTTCTACGTGTAGCGCTTCAACGACTGGCCCCCTATTATGGGTCGCAACAGTTTGAGCAAGGGGAAGTGTGTGGTGAACAGCGATACCATGAATCAGGTTGATGACAGCAAGCTGCAAATGTTGTTGTCGCGATTCGATGACGCCGTTCAGGCGATGGCAAGTGCACCTGCGTTTGCCAAGATCGGCAAACTCGACCGGGTATTTGATACCGGGCGTCGTGTTCTGCTGCAAGAAGGTGGCTGTGCCGCCGTCGCTGCTCGCGCCCAAATAATAGAGGCCGCAGGGGTCTTTATGGGCTCAGACTGGGATAGCCCACAAACCCTGGTTCCGGGACTGACCGGCCTCACCTTGCGCAGCCCGGATGCCAACACGCTGGTGATCGAAGCATTCAGCCAGCTGCGGCTGCTGGCTGTCTCGCGCGGGGACTACGCCCACCCGACCATTAGTGCCGAACAGGCGCATCATTTCCTCACCCAGGTTTTGGCCAGCAACCTTGTGCTGTTATTCAGCCCGCCCAGCGAAGCTGAGCGTGAGACTCAGGGCAAGCTGGTAGCGCTACCGCGCAACCTTCTCGAACATTTAGCAAGTTGTATTGGCTATGAATACATCATTGATCAACTGATTGATGAGATTTGGCGTATTCAACAGCAGCGGCCCATTCAAGTCAGCTCTGTGCGACGTATGATTACCCAGATAGCCATCTGCCAAGCCAATCCTGATATCGATCTTGGCACCAGCGGCCAAGGGGCGGATCGTCTAGTCAGCAGCCTTTTTGGCCCGACCCATGCGTGCCGTGAAGACCCCGGCGTAGAGGTCTATCAAGAACGGCTTGAGTATATGGACAACACCGCATTGCAGAGTGAGGCCACCGGCTTCGCTCGGGCAATGCACGACACCGGCCTGGTGTCTGCCTACCACACGGTCCTGGTCAGACACCTGCTCAACGAAGGTGAGCATCTGCTTTCAGAGGCTTTAGGGTTGTCATCCACCGGCCGCGATTGCCTGATGTGCTATCGCGAGCTGGCGCTCAGTCTAATTGATGCCTGCGTGTTTCCGGCAACGCCACAGGCCATTTACGGTTTATCGTTGATGCTGGAGCGCGGCATTCTGTATCAACCTCCCGTGGCTCCGGCGATGTGGCGACAGCTAGGGTTGCCGCTGAGCACCTACGCTCGTGATCGTCTAGCGATGGCGTTTGGTGATCAGGCTACGCCTGAGGCCTTCTTGCTTGAAGGCGTACTTTGCATGCTCGGCCTGCCGCTGGGCGTGGGTCAAGGCAACAACCCGACCTGTCAGTCGGCGCGCGCCCTGTCCATGTGGGCCTACAACGACCCGGACTACATGCTGCAAATGGTCACCTGGGCCGCGCGTGATAACGAAATCATCATGCACTTCGAAGGTCAGCCGGTCTCCTCCCAGGAAAGCCTGTCGGGTGTTGCAACCAGCCTGCCAATCGATCTCGATCCGGTCTCACTGATTGTCGTACCGCATCTCGACCGTATTTATGCCGAGATGGGGCGGCGTTGCATTGGCCGCGAAGGCGATCCGCACCGCTGGGTCAATCCGGAGTTTCATGGCTGGTGGTCTGGCCGAGGGTTTCGGCTGAATGTTGATGTGCCGACGGGCAAGTTAGTTGATCTTGATAATTTTTTACGCCACTTTTATGCGGCTTATCACCCTTTTCACAATGGCAACCAGCCCCTGATCCATCCACAACCCGCAGGTATCGCGGTGACTGATAGCGCTGCGCGCTTTATTGGCTGGCATGCGATTACCATTTTGCGCGTGACGCTAGACCCAAAGGATGTGATGCGCGTTTACTTCTTCAATCCCAACAACGATAGCGGCCAGAACTGGGGCGACGGTTTAACCGTGAGCACTGCCGGTAATGGCGAACGCTTCGGGGAAGCCTCACTACCCTTCGAGCAGTTTCTCTCACGTCTGTATATCTTCCATTATGATCCTCTTGAGCACGGTGAGATGGCGAGCGTCACCCGTGGCGAGTTGGATGAAATTATTGGCTATATACAGCGAAGCTGGGGCGCCGATCGGCTGCCTGCTGGCGAACTGCAAGGTGATAGCGGACCAGCAGCCTGATCAGCTTTCTGGCTGATCTTCTGCTGCTGATAGCTAATTCTCCCCTTCCTGAAGCAGCTGCAATTTCAGGGTGCCCAGTTGCTGGTTACCGGGCGTCAACGCAAGGCCGACATCAATAACGTCAAGCGCTTCCTTGCGACGCCCAATAGAGTTAAGCGCTACCGCGTAACCATAGCGGTAGCGTACGGTCGTTGGCGAAAACTCAAGTGCATCGGCTAAAGGTTCAAGCGCCTGCGCTAGGCGCTTCTGTCGGACCTGCAATAACCCCAAACTGAAATGCAAAGACGCTGCCTTCGGCAAGCGCTGCAACCCATCCTTTAACAAGCGCTCACCATCAGGGTCGCGCAACGAGCCGCGGTAAAGATCCGCAAGATTCACGTAGGCAGCTTCAAAGTATGGGTCTAGCAGCAGAGCACGCTCGTAAGCCTGCTCTGCCAGCGCCAGTTGGTTGCGTGCCTGATAATAGAGGGCTAGATTCACCTGTGCTGAGGGGCTATCTGCATTAGCTTGTTGTACCGCAACATACTCATCCAGCGCATTTTGTAGATCACTTCGCTGCTCTGCTGGCACCTGCTCTGGCGTAATATCCAACAGTTGTTCAACGGCGCTAATACGAACCGTGCGGATAGAGTCCGTTAGCAACGGCGCCGCCAACTGCCAGCGTATGAAGGGTGCGCGCCCCGCCAGCGCACGCAATGCACCAAGCCGCAACTGTGAATCAGGATCGCCCAGAGCCAGGCGGACATCGTCCAGCACCTCTGGCTCAGGCCAGTCTTGCAATAAGCTGGCGGCGGTCGCTCGGGCAATCATCGGTTGTGTTTGGTTACTCAGCAGCGCTAACAGTGCCTCGGGTGACTGCTGCTTACCGTTGCGCGCCTCATGCAGGGTTTGCGCATAGTCTTGATGGCCTTGTGGGATATGGCCATACCATTGCTCGACCTGATCCGCAGCCCATTGTGCGCTCTGCTGCTGGTGGCAACCGTTACAGGCATTAGGCACGCCAAGACTAAGAGTCTGGTCAGGGCGCGGAATGCGCAAACTGTGGTCACGGCGTGGATCGACGCCCATATAAGTGGTCGCTGGCATATGACAATCAACACACTGTGAACCGGCAACGTCTTGATGAAAATGATGCTTGGGTGTTTGGTATTCATCGGATAGGTGGCATTGCAGGCATACGCCATTGCCGGGCGCACGCAGTTCCAGGCTGTGAGGATCGTGACAGTCGCTGCAGGTCACGCCAGCGTCATACATTTTGCTTTGCACAAAAGAGCCGTGTACGAAGACCTCATCCTGAACCTGGCCGTCAGCGTGATAAAGCCCTTCATCCAGGTTGGCCAACAGAAAGCTCTCGACCAGTTGCTGCGCGGGGGTATTGTCATCAAAGAGTTGGGCGCGGCGGGAGTGGCAAGCGGCGCAGACCTGAATCTCGGTTTCAGTCGTTTTGACCAGGCTACGTTCTGGCCGGCCGCTTTCTGGGTTGTGCTGCCAGATGGCGTTGTGGCGTTCATCAAACTTCAACGTCAGCCCTTTCTGGCTGACTTGCTGAGCGCTCAGTTGTTGCGGCGCCGCTGCCCACTGCAGATGCAGCGAGCCTGGGCCGTGGCAGGATTCACAGGCTACATCAATATCGGACCAACTAGTCTTGTAAGCATTACGGACCGGGTCATAGTTACGTTGCAGGTTGGTGGAATGGCATTCAGCACAGGTCAGATTCCAATTGAAGTTGCGCCCGGTCCAGTGGAAGGCCTTGTCCGAGTCATCGCCATTAAACTCAGGATTGAGCTGGAACCAGCGCTGACCGCCCTGCTCTTTTAGCCGCGCATCCCAGGCTACGCTGAACGCCTGATAGCGACCGCCGGGTAGTTCCAGCAAGTATTGCTGCAAGGGATAGATACCGAAGGTGTAACGAGCCAGGTAATCCTGATACTCACCCTGTTCATTAGCGGTGTTAATGACGAATTCAGCGCCCCGGCGAGAAAAGCGCGTCGTTATGCCGCCGAACTCAAAAACCGCATCATTGAAGTCGCCCAATACGCTTGTGTCAGTGCTTTTTTGCATTGCCAGATCATGGTGCGAATCAGCAAAGCGCTCAGCCTGCTCCGCATGACAACCCACACAGGCTTCCATCCCAACAAACTCTGCGACCAATGCAGACTGGCCAGCAGGTTGAATGTCTATGATGGCAGGATGCACACTGGGCTTTTGCACCTCTGTGTGCTGAGCCCACCAGGCCGCTACAGCCAATAGCAAGACTAATATCGCCAACAGCAGAATCAGACTCTTTTTGCGGTCGCCAGCGGAGATAGTAGGTGCAGTGCTGCTGTCTTCTTTGCTTACTGGCGCTTTCTTTTTATTTTGCGTGCTGCGCATCGTTTTGGCCTTGTTCGCTCCTGAGCCGAGCCTTCGTAGCCTCGCCGCCTTCGCTAGTCTGCGTGTTGAATACGCGTACCCAAGGTATGCTGCTCACCGGGCTGCAACACGCGAGCATCAGGCCCGGCGTTAGCTGCCTCGATACAAAGCATGCGCAGATAGCCTTCGGCAGGAAACTCACTTAACCGCAGGCTTTTATCCACCCACGGGTTCCACACCACGACTGACTCACTGCCTTGACGCTCAACCACGACCGAGTTGTCGCCTGCATGCAAGCACAGGTTATCGCCATGACCATAATAGATGCGGTCCAGCTCTGCCTTGAACTGCACATCGCCTGCTTGGGTTTTGTGTGTCCAGCCATCCAGCGCATCGATATAACACGAGGCATCCAGCCCGCTGATGCGCGCCTGGTGAATACTGCCAACGGGTAAATAGGTATGTAACGCCTGACTCAACTTCATGGGTTCCGCGCCCATATTGGTGGTGGTGAGCTGCACATCAAGGCCTGCGCCCAGACGAAACTCGACATACACCTGCCAGGGCTCGCCCGGCAACTGTTCACTGATACAGGCGGCGGGCAGGTCAAAGCGCAGATATACACCCTGGCTATCTTCCGTGGCGGTGCTAAGCACCCACTTGGCACGCCGCGCTATGCCGTGTGCCGCCGCTGGGCGATCACCACCAAACCAGGGCCAGCATAGCGGGATACCGCCGCGCAGTGATTTTCCCGGCAGCTGCGGATCATCGGGGCTGACCCACAGCAATGGCAGCTGTCCCTTTGGCGTGCATTGCAGAAGATGAGCCCCTTCCAGCGCGATCCTGGCTGACACTTGCGGGTGATCTATAACAACAAAGGTCTTGCCGGCGGGGTTATCTATAAGTTGAATGCAGTCTGGCAGCATCAGCGAAAATCCATCGTGAAAATTCAAGGTTATCACGCAGGAAGCGTAAGTACCGCGACACAATTACGCTGACGAGCTTTTGCTATATAGGTCGCTTTATCGGCAAACTGCATAAGCTGTTCAAGGCTGGCATTACCGTCGCTCGATGCCGTCACACCAAAACTGCAGGTCAGCTTAATCAGCTTGCCTGCATAGTCAACGGTCATCGCCTCAACTGCCTTACGCAGTCGTTCCGCCATATCGCAGGCCACTGCAATATCGGCGCCGGGGAGCAGCAGAGCGAACTCTTCACCGCCGACACGGGCCAGCACATCGCCAGCGCGTATTTGACTACGTACCGTGTCGGCGAGCGACTTTAGTACCTGATCGCCAGCAGCATGCCCATAGCAATCGTTGACCTGTTTGAAATGGTCCGCATCAAATCCGATCAACGCTAATGGCTGGCCCGAGCGTCTGGCTTGATCAATAGTCGGTTGGCTCAAGGCAGCAAAAGCTCGGCGATTGTTCAGTCCAGTAAGCTCATCCTGATAAGCCAGTTCTTCAGCGCGCAACTTGGCTGCACCAAGCTCAGCCTGCATGTCCTTCAGCTCGGTTATATCCGTGGCAATCTCGATGCGCACCAAGCGTCCGTCAGGCCACAAAATCGCTTGATCACGACACTGATACCAACGCTGGGTAACCGTGTTGCGAAACTCCCATATATGAACCTCTCTGGGTTCACCATTGCTATCAAGCAGGCGGCCATTAGTGCAAAAGCTGCAAGGCCCCGATTGCCCCTGCTGCAGCACCTGCCAGCATTTGCGATTACCGGCTTCACCCCAACGTTTTCTGCTGTAGGCGTTTAAAAAGAGCAGATCGTAGCTTTGCATATCAGCTACATAGATCGCTGCATCAATACTATCGAGAACGGTCTCAAAGGCACGCTGACTTACGGTTTTTGACTGCTGATCCTGCGCTTTAGTGTCTGGCATATAGCTACCTGCTTACGTGCTGTGCTGCTGAAAGCCGTTATTCAGTTGTTGCTACCGAGCCTCGGCACATAAGGCCATTATCGGCGAAAGACCACGCCAACCCCAAGGAAATATTAAATAGCCATCAACCTACGCTGACAAGTCGATGTATGACATCATATTGCCGCTGTAAGCCCCATAACAATTCAACTCGTCGCCAGGGGAGTTCAAGCAGAGCCAAGGCCTGCTTTAGCTGAGAACCCGTTGGTCAACTGACCAACCAAACCCTGGAACCTGATCCGGATAATACCGGCGGAGGAAGCGCGACATGTCGTATCTGAGTCTGGCTGCCGTAACGGCTGCCTTGTTGTTATTTATATGGATTGGCCTCAGGGCCCGCCAACCCGACACCGGGCTGGACGACTACATTACCGCACGTAACAGTCAGGGCGCTCAAGCACTGGGGCTGTCATTTCTGGCATCTGGCATGGGCGGCTGGATTCTGTTTGCCCCGCCAGAAGTGGGCGCACTGGTCGGCCCGGTGGCATTAGCAGGCTACGCTGTCGGCGCCGCCCTGCCCTTTATCGTACTTGCCTTTTGTGGACCCGCTATCCGCCGTGCACTGCCTGAAGGTAGAAGCATAGGCGAGTTCGCTCAGGCCTGCTTCGGCGGCGGCGTGCGTCGCTGGGTCGCTTTAATCTCGCTGTTGTATATGAGCTGCTTTCTAATTGCCGAACTGACTGCAATCGGCGCCATCACCGGCATGCTCTCCGATGTTAATCCGGCACTGGTGATTGTCGGCGTTGCGCTGGCGACCCTGGTTTACACGGTTTGGGGAGGTTTGCGCGCAAGCCTGATGACTGACCGCTGGCAAGCGTGGATGCTGCTTGGCCTGCTGCTGGTTGTAGGCTATGTCGCGCTACAGCGTTTACCGCACATTGACACCAGCGCGCCTATGCCAGGCATTCCTGCAGGCGCTGCACTGGGTGTGGCGCTGACGCTAGTGATCGCTGTGACCGCCGCCAATCTGTTTCATCAGGGCTATTGGCAACGCGTATGGGCGGCAGAAGATGCGACCGCTCTGGGTAAAGGCGCACTGCTGGGTGGTATCACCACGGTTCTGGTGGTGGCGCTGGTCGGCGGCATGGCCATACTGACGGTTATGAGTGGCGCTGATATCGGCTCACCCCCAATCCCCTTCTTCGCTATGCTCAGCGACGCACCGGCTTGGCTAAGCCTGCTGGCGCTACTGCTGGCGTTAAGCCTGGTTGCCTCGTCGGTCGATACCTTGCAGAACGCCATCGCTTCGTTAGCCGTGACCGAAAAGAAAGGACTTTCTATCGTCGCTGCACGCTGGTTTACCGTGGTGCTGATGGTGCCGGTTGTGCTGATTGCCCTGCAGGGCATCTCGGTATTGCGATTGTTTCTGATAGCTGACCTGTTGTGCGCGACTGCGGTAGTCCCTGTCCTGCTGGGACTGTGGTCGCGGATGACACCCCTGGCTGCCATAGCCGGCTCTGTTGCAGGTTTGATCGGGGCAGTTCTGCCCGGCTGGGTCGCCAGTGCAAGCCTGACTCAAGGCATTCTCATTGCCAGCTTTCCCGGCGGCGTACCCAGCCTTGGCCCCTTCGTTGGCGCGCTACTCGCCTCCACTCTGGTCAGTCTGCTGGTTGCCTCTCTCGCTCCCCGTAGCGCTTCGACAGAGCTGCATCGATAAACGAGAATATCTCGATCACAGCGAATTCCGCGTAGACCATCTATAGTCATCTAAGCCAAAAAACAAAAAACAGAAGGCTGCGTTGACTATGGAACATCATGATGTGATCATCATCGGTGCTGGCCTGTCCGGCATCGGCACTGCTTGCCACCTCTCCCGCGAATGCCCTGAGCACAGTTACCTGATACTTGAGCGCCGAGACGCTATCGGCGGTACCTGGGACCTGTTCCGCTACCCAGGCATTCGCTCAGACTCCGATATGTTCAGCTTTGGCTACGCTTTCCGTCCCTGGAATGCACTGCGCACACTGGCTGACGGCCCAGCCATCCGCCAGTACATTACCGATACCGCCGAGGAGCATGGCGTCCTGCCGCACATCAGCTTTGGTCAGGAGACGCAGCACGCCAACTGGGATTCCAAGACACAGAGCTGGACTGTCAGCACGCTCGATAGCAAGGGTGCAAGACACCTGTTCAGTTGCGACTTTCTGATCAGTTGCACCGGTTATTACGATCACAAACAGGGCTACCTGCCCCATTTTCCGGGGGTTGATACATTTAAGGGACGCTGTATTCACCCACAGCACTGGCCGGAGGATCTAGACTATCGCGGCAAGCGGGTGGTGGTCATTGGTAGTGGCGCAACGGCGGTAACCCTGGTCCCAGCCATGGCTCAAGAGGTTGCTCATATCACCATGCTGCAACGCTCGCCCTCCTACATCATGTCCGTTCCCGCGCAAGATACCTTGACCTCCGTACTCAGCCATCTAATGCCAAAAAGCTGGGCCTACCGATTAGCTAGACGTCGCAACATTGCCATTCAACGCTGGATTTACAAAGCCGCTAAACGTTGGCCAGATAAGACCCGCCAGTTTTTACTCAAGGGCGTGAGTGACAAGCTGCATGATCAAAGTCTGATGCGCCACTTTACCCCTGACTATATGCCCTGGGATCAGCGGCTGTGTGCAGTGCCCGATGCAGACTTGTTTGCCGCCATCAACAGCGGCCAGGCATCGGTTGTCACCGATCAAATCAGCACATTTACCGAGGATGGGATACGTCTGGCCTCGGGGCGGGAGCTTAAGGCGGATATCGTCATAACGGCAACCGGCCTGCAACTCCAAGTGCTCGGTGGTACCCAGCTGACAATAGACCGCAAGCCATGCGACATCAGCCAACGTATGACCTACAAAGGAGTACTCCTTGAAAAAGTACCCAATATGGCGTGGGTATTCGGCTACACCAACGCGCCCTGGACATTGAAAGCCGATCTGGCGGCAGCTTATATCTGTCGCCTGCTGAATCACTTAAAGGCCAGCGGACTGGCCGTAGCCCAGGCCGCTGATCGTGGTGATAACCGGCAAACTGATTCAATGATGGGCGCCCTGCAATCAGGCTATGTGGCGCGCGCCAACGGAATATTGCCACGCCAGGGCGCTGCACTGCCTTGGCAACTGCTGAACGCCTACGAGCTGGACTCAGTCATGCTGCTGGACGACCCCATAGAGGACGCGATTCTAGAGTTGATACCGCACGAGAGCGGGAAAAAGGTGCCAGATCCAGGGGCAAGCAAAGCTACCGCCTGACTATAACAACCGCAGGCAGTTAATCAGCCGACGCCGACAGCGACTCAGCCGCATCGTTTTTTGGCTCGACCAAAAAGAGCGTCAGCAACGCCAATGCAGGCATGCCGCCCCCCAGTATGGCTGCCATCGGCCAGCCGCCGTGGGCATATCCCCAAACGCCAATCGCACTGCCCACGGCCCCGCCAACAAAAAACGTGGCCATATAGAGCCCATTCAAGCGGCTGCGCAGATCGGCGCTGAGGCCATAGATAGCGCGCTGCCCCAGAACTACGTTGCCTGAAACGCCAAAATCCAGGAGGACGGCGGCCATCACCAACAGCGCCAAAGAGCTGGCTGAGCCCAATGGCAGCAGCAGCGTGATCGCAAAGGATATTATGGCAAACAGCATAGCCGCGATAGTGGCTTGCCTGGTGAGGCCTGCATCCGCGACACGGCCAGCCAATGGCGCAGACACCGCACCGGCTACACCTGCTAATGCGAATAGCGCGATACCGGACTGCGACATATTGAATGCGGGACCGGCCAACAGCAGCGGCGTGGTCGTCCAGAACAAACTGAAAGCACCGAACATCATGGCCTGATAAAAGGCGCGACGTTGCAGAATCGGGGTTTTAAGAGCCAGACCACCCATGGAAGCCAACAACCCGCCATAGCTGATAGCCGCCTTGGGTAAGCGCGGTGGCAACACCAGCCGAATGGTAATCCCCAGCACCAACATCACCAGTGCAGAAAACACGAAAACCGCATGCCAGCCATAAAGATCGGTAATGAAACTGGCTACCGGGCGAGCCAACATGATGCCGAACATCAAGCCGCTCATCACATTGCCAACCACCTGACCACGACGCTCTTCGCTCGCCAGATGCGCAGCTAGCGGTACGATCACCTGAACCGCCACCGCACCCACACCAATCAGTAACGAGGCGATGAGAAATAGCGCTGCGTTATCAGCAAAGGCGGCGCCGATAACGGCCAGCATCGACAAGCCAACCATAGCCAAAATCAACTTGCGATTTTCTACCAGGTCAGCCAGCGGCACGACCAGCAACAAGCCGATCACATAACCAATCTGGGTCAGGGTGACGATCAAACCAGCAGATTCCGGCGACATGCTCAACGCACGACTAATAGGTCCGGCCAGCGGTTGCGAGTAGTACAGGTTGGCGACAATCAAGCCACAACATAGAGCCAGGAAAAACGTCATTCGGGCTGAGATGTGACGATCAGAATGCGACGGCGCGGTCATGCAAACTCCGGTGCAGGATAATGAAGCGGAGCATTAACGCACACTTGTTCGAGTTTTGTCGAAGTAAACTACGTCGAATAAAACAAAAGACTGTTTCACTCTAGGATACCTGCCTGTGCTACCAGCTATTGATCATCTCTTGCCGGGCTGCGCGGCGAACTTTTTCAGGGTAATCGTCGGACAGATACCAGATGCCCTCCAGCTCGGAGAAGTCCAGACCACGTCGCTCTGGTCGTGAGCCCGTGAGTCCGTGAGCTCGTGAGCTCGTGAGCGACAGAAAAAGTATGTCGCCACTTATCCAGGTATGGCACTACCAGTAGTGGTGAACGCTTTTATATAAGCTACGCGCTTGCTCACCCTAACGGGGAAACGCTAGGCACTACCTGACGTCAAGCCATACTGAGGCTCATCGCCTGCTGCTTCTGCTCATCGCTCAGAGAGTCACCGTCCATTGCCTGGGCCAGGCTCGCGTAAGCAGTGGTCAAGGCTGAATTAAGGCTGCTCAGCTGTTGCTGTGCCGCTTTAATCTGTTCCGGATCAGCACCGGCGCGCTGCAGTTCAGACAACTGCGCCTGTTGTTCGGCGATCTGCGCTTTCAGCTCGCGGATTCGCTTGAGTAAACTCTTGATAGTGTCTGGAAGATTGCTCTCTTCGACTGCCTGATCGGCTTTGCTCGCCGAGGCCCTGGCCTGCGCACGTTCCGACAGCGTCACTTTGATCCCTTGGCCCAACTCACGCACCGAGGTTGAAGGTGCTTCAGCGTCCTGATTAGTTACCTCTGGAGTACGAGCCGGCGAAGCCGAGGCAGCTGCAGCTGGAATGGAGTCAATACGCATGGTCACCTCTAAATTATCATGCAGCTATATCGGCCGCCATTGGCAAAGCTTTATCTCTGACTTGCATTTTGACGACTTTGGCCAGAAGCCTTATATTGCTGCCCGCTGTGTAAAACAGCGTCGTTCTCGGGGCGGGGTGCAATTCCCCACCGGCGGTAATGGAGTTAACTCCTCAGCCCGCGAGCGCTCTACCAGTGTTATCGGTCGAGGTCAGCAGATCTGGTGTAATTCCAGAGCCGACGGTGATAGTCCGGATAAGAGAGAACGTGCCAGTCGCCTGCGCCGCCGCTTTCCAGCGCCCGGCCTTGCCCTGCCCGTTCGCCCTGATTCACCTTGATCCAGGAAGTAACTGATGAATCAGAGCTCAACGAATTTCACTTTTGATCGCCGCAGCCAGCGCGTTGCTTTCATTCACGCCTCATGGCATGCCGACATTGTTTTGCGTTGCTTGGAAGGGTTTAAAAGCCAATGGCAGGAACGCGGTTATGATCCTGAACTGATCGACGTAATCGCCGTTCCAGGTGCCTACGAGATTCCACTGCAGGCCAAACTGCTAGCCAAAACCGGACGTTACGCCGCAATTGCCTGTAGTGGTTTGGTAGTAGATGGCGGGATTTACCGCCATGATTTTGTTGCCAACGCAGTCATTTCAGGCCTGATGCAGGTCCAGCTTGAAACTGAAGTACCGGTGTTGACCGCTGTACTCACCCCGCACCATTTCCATGAGCATGATGAGCACAAGCAGTACTTCAGTCGTCATTTCGTTAGCAAGGGGGAAGAGCTGGCCAGCGCAGCAGATGGCGCGATAACGCTAACGTTCGCAGCGAAGGCCAGCCAGTAAAAAATCCATACCGAATTAATTGGTATCGAGACGGAAGCCCACTTTAATCACAACCTGATAGTGGGCGACCTTGCCATCGGTCACGTGGCCACGGGTTTCCATGACTTCAAACCACTCGACATTCTTGATGGTTTTGCTGCACTCAGCGATCGCGCTTTCAATGGCTTCTTCAATGCTTTTGGTAGAGGAACCTGCGACTTCTACTTTCTTGTAAACGTGGCTAGACATCGTTTTCTCCATCTATGGATTGAATATTCTCACTGTAAGATGACAGCCAGATCCACTCAGGGTTCAGGTTGATTTGCCGATGCAAGGCACTCATGCGTTGCAATATGTCATCCCCTCCTTATAATTAGTAATGCAAATCACTATCATTATTTAGTTAATAGCTATAAGACAGGGAGTACTCCATGGCTGTGCGTTTTCCTCTACAGGCGCTTGCGCTGGCAATATCCACCTCTTTTTTACTGACCGCGTGCAGTGACGAAGACCAGACTGCACAGACCACTGCTACTGAACCGGCGGCAACAGCCCCCAGCGAGCAAAGTCAACAAACCGATAAAGCAGCTAACGAAAGCACTGCTAGCGCCAATGAGGTGGTTACTCATTACGCCGACCTCGCACATGCGACCTATGAAGATGCTCTGATCACGGCAAAAGCATTGGATGCTGCGACTGATGCCTTGATCGAAAACCCTACCGCCGAAAACCTCGCTGCGGCGAAGGAAGCATGGTTAGCCGCCAGGGTGCCCTACCAGCAATCCGAGGTTTTCCGCTTTGGTAACGCTGTGGTTGACGACTGGGAGGGCCAACTGAACGCCTGGCCGCTTGACGAAGGTCTGATCGACTATGTTAAGACCGAAGGCTATCAGCACGCGCTGGGCAACGACGGTGCCAACGCGAACATCATCGCCAATACCGAACTGAATATTGGTGGTGAGACGATGGACCTGTCCACGCTTACACCTGACCTACTCGCCAGCCTGAACGAAGTGGGCGGTTCCGAGGCCAACGTCGCGACCGGTTATCATGCGATCGAGTTCCTGCTATGGGGCCAGGACATGCATGGCTTTGCAGCAGGTGCTGGCGAACGTCCTGCCAGCGACTATGCCAAGGGCGATGATTGCACCAATGGTCACTGTGATCGCCGGGCAGCTTACCTCGATGCGGTAACCGACCTACTGGTGACCGATCTGCAGTGGATGGTGGGTCAGTGGTCTGCCGATACCGAGGGCAACTACCGCGCAGAGTTTGTTGCCATCGAGCCGCAAGTTGCTTACCAGAAAATGCTCTTCGGCATGGGCTCGTTGTCGCTCGGTGAACTGGCCGGCGAACGCATGAAGGTGGCACTGGAAGCTAACTCATACGAAGACGAGCACGACTGCTTCAGCGACAACACGCACAACTCGCACTATTACAACGGCAAAGGCATTCAAAACGTCTATACCGGGACTTATCTGCGCGTTGACGGCACCGAGTTAACCGGCGCTTCGCTGTCTGACCTGGTTGCCAATAACGATGCCCAGTTGGACCAGAAACTGACTGCAGAACTGGACTCCACCATGGCTGCTTTGGGTGAAATGAAAACACGTGCCGAGGCATCAGAGAATCCGGTCAAGTTCGACATGATGATTGCGCCCGACAACGCTGAAGGCGCCAAAGTTATAAACGACGCAATCGCGGCGCTGGTTGAGCAAACCGGATCAATCGAGAAAGTTGCCGCCATTGTAGGTGTTGATTCACTCCAGCCCGACGATGCAGGCCATAGCTTCTAATACCCAACGTTGTAACAGTAAAACCGGTGATGCAGCTACTTACGCTACCACCGGTTTTTTTGATTGCGTATCATCAGCAATCGCAACTACTTCTGATAAACGGTAGGTACGTTTTATGACTCGCCCTCATTACCGACTTAATAGACTCCTGGCTCCCTTAGTACTTGTGTCCAGCGCAGCACTTGGGTCGCAGTCCACCTACCCTATTCAAGACACGCCTTTGACCGGTGGCGAAGGCAGTGTAGAGCAGCACGATCACAACGCTTTTTCTTTACCGCAAAGCAACCTGTCGATCACCAAGCGTCTTGATTTCAGCGTTGGTAACAGCTTTTTCCGTAACCCCTGGGTCGTCGCCCCTGCCAGCACCGACGCACGTGACGGGCTTGGTCCCCTGTTCAACACGAACTCATGCCAGGGCTGCCATATCAAAGACGGTCGCGGCCATGCACCGGCATCCATTGATGAGCCGTCGGTATCACTTTTTTTACGGCTGGCAGTGCCGGCCGATCCTGAACGCGATGCAGAAATACTCAAGCGCCACGGATTTTTGCCTGCGCCAGTTTACGGCAGCCAGTTACAAACATCGGCTATCCCTGGCATGAAGCCAGAGGCCAACATGGTCGTGGAGTGGCAAGCAATTGAGCAAAAACTGGCCGATGGTACTGTAGTCACGCTGCGTCAACCGATTTACCACATTGAGTCACCCAACTACGGCCCGATGCCAGATAACCTGCTGATTTCGCCGCGGGCTGCGCCACCCATGACCGGTTTGGGCTTGCTCGAATCTATTGCCGAAGCTGACATTCTGAGCCGAGAAGATCCTGAAGATGAGAATGGCGACGGCATTTCCGGACGCGCCAACCGCGTCTGGGACAAGGCAAGTGAAACCACGGTGCTCGGTCGTTTCGGCTGGAAGGCAGCAGAGCCCAATATTCTGCAACAGTCGATGGGCGCTTTTGCCGGAGACATGGGACTGACCTCCACTCTAAGCCCGCAAACCGACTGTACGCCGGAGCAACAATGCGGTGCCTTCCCTAATGGTGGAGACAAGGAAGTCAGTGACAAAGTCGCCAACTTCATTGCCTTCTATTCCGCCAGTCTGGCCGTGCCGACCCGTCGCGAGATGGATGATCCTGAAGTTCAACAGGGTGCCGAACTATTCAACCAGCTCAATTGCGCGGGCTGCCACACGCCGACCTACACCACGGCTAAGGTGGAGCGCGAAGATTTGAGCGGACAGGTCATCTGGCCCTACACCGATATGCTACTGCACGATATGGGGCCTGGCTTGGCTGACGGCCGTGATGAATTCCTGGCTGATGGCAATGAGTGGCGCACGCCGCCACTCTGGGGCTTGGGCCTGGCACAGCAAGTCAACGCCAACGCAGGCTTTCTGCACGACGGCCGTGCACGCACGCCGGAAGAGGCCATTCTTTGGCATGCAGGCGAAGCCACAGCCTCAGCGGATCAGTATCGGCTACTGCCCGCGGCTGAGCGCAGGGCTTTACAGCGTTTTCTTAACTCCCTCTGAGCGAGATACTTTCCATGAAGCTTCTTTATCGTATTGGCTGCGCCTCGTTGCTGTCTCTGGGCTTGATCAGCAGCGCACAGGCAGAAACACCCCGCGCAGCCTGGCACGCGCAGATTGGTCACGGCTACAGCCAGTTGGCAGCCGCGACCAGCGAACTGGAAAAAACCGCTGACAGCTATTGCGCAGCCCCCTCTCCCGCCAGCATGCAAGCACTTAAAGAGCAATGGCTGTCCGCGTTCAGCGCCTGGCAGGCAGTACGTTTTGTTGGCTTTGGCCCGATTGAAGAGAATACCCGTGCCTGGAAGTTTCAGTTCTGGCCAGACCCCAAGAACCTGACAGCCAGCAAGGTGGATTATTGGTTGAACGGTGACAAAGACATCACTGCCGATGCCATTAGCCGTGACAGCGTTGCCATTCAGGGCTTTCCTGCGGTCGAATACCTGCTGTACGACGAGCGTATCATCGATACAGACAAGGCTCTGCCAGCAGAACGCAGCTGCAACCTGCTGACTGCAATCAGCAGTAATCTGGACGCCAACGCCAACGCCTTGAACACTGACTGGACCGCGCTTGAAGAGCGTTACCTGAGCGTTGAGGATTACGACAACGGCACCTTGCAATCGGCCATGCAGTCCCTGGAACTATTAGCAGACTGGCGTCTGGCTGCACCTATCGGTGAACGCGGCAATGGCAAACCCAATCCCTACGTTGCCGATGCCTGGCGCAGTGGACAGTCGCTCAACACAGTGCATGCATCCCTGCAGGGCCTGTCTGATTATTTCGTACCTGGTCTCACGCTCTTACTGGCAGAGAACGATCAAATGACGCTGGCCGGGCAGTTCAATCAACAGTTGAACAAGACTCTGGATCACTTTGAGCAGTTGCCCGCGGATATCGCCCCCCTAATGGAGACAGAAGAAGGACGGAAAAGCCTCAAGGCACTGCTGGAGGATGTGAATACCACTAAAACCATGCTGACTGGCCCTGTTTCCGCAGCCCTGAGTGTGGTGCGTGGCTTCAACTCCAGCGATGGCGACTGATCCATGTTAAGTCGTCGTCAAGTCTTGCGTGCTGGCTTGGCTAGCGCAACCTTGCTTAGCCTCAGCGGCTGCGCGGCATCACACCTGGGTCGCCGTAATGCATCTCTGCAGCTTCTCAGCGCGGTCGATGATGATAAGGGGCAACACTTCATCACCGCGGTAAGCCAAACCGGTGAACAAGCCTTTATGGTGCCTGTGAGCGAGCGCTGTCACGGCGGCTGCCCGCAACCTTTTGGTGATCACGTGGTGATCTTTGCACGCCGCCCGGGACGGCAGATGCATGTTATCAATACACGCAGCGGTGCCCTGCAACAAAGCATTCATGCCGGCGATGGCTATCACTACTACGGCCACGGCGTGTATAGCCCGGATGCACGTTATTTGTATGTAACCATGAATAACTATACCAACGCCGAGGGCCTGATTCGGGTCTACGATGCTATGGATGGTTATCGTGCTGTAACCGATTATCCGTTGGACGGCATAGGTCCGCACGAGCTGCGTTTGCACCCCGACGGTGAAACGCTGATTATTGCGCTAGGCGGTATTGAAACCCATCCGGACTACGACCGTATGAAACTCAATATCGCCAGCATGCGTCCGGCGTTGCTGCTGATGGATCGTCGTAATGGACAGATCACGCAGCGTTTTGCGCCGTCGCACCACCAGCTCAGCTGTCGCCACCTTGATGTCAGTCCGCAAGGCGTGGTCATCGCAGGCTATCAGTACGAAGGCCCAGACATGGATACCCCGCCGCTGATCGCCAGACTAGACACCAACAGCATGCGCTTTAGCGAGTTGGAACTGCCGTACGAAGAGGTAAAGGGGCTAAAAAACTATACCGCCAGCATCGCTATCAGCCCATCCAGTCCTTTTACGGTCATTACCGCACCGCGTGGTCACCGTGCAATCATCATTGATCATCACAGTGGTGAGCTTGTGCAACGTGTACCCGTCCCGGATGTGGCAGGCGCCCTACCCTATGGCGAAGATGGTTTTCTGGTTTCCTCGGGCTTGGGAGGCCTGTTTCTGCTATCTCCCGAGAGTAATCAAGCGCAACCGCATGGCGACTACGCGGTGCATTGGGACAATCACCTGACACCGGGCGTCTTTTCCTAGGTCGGCAAAGACAGGACAACTGCAACGCGCATAAAAAAGGCAGCCAACGCTGCCTTTTTCTGTTTTTGTTTGTTACTTGGCTATGGCAATCAGCGACTAGCGACCATTCGCTCTATGCATTGGCGCGACTCATCCGGCAGGTGGGTAAAATGCAGCCCGGTCCAGTACTGCTGGCCACTGATGCTCTCACGATTCCACAGGCTCTCCGCATCAAGCAGAAACTCGGTCATACCGTTCAGGGTCATGGGCAGGTTTATCTGCAACGCAAAAGAACGAAACAGATCCAGTGGACGCTCACTCAGCAACATAAAACCTTCTGAATGCAAATCAACGACGCGACCAAGATGATCGCCAGTGTCCAGATCAAAAACCTCAAGGCTTGTACTCACTGAATGCCGCTCCAATCTTCTTCGCTCTGCTAATTTTATCTCATCTACCACGGCAGGCTTCCTCGTCCACCAGACTGACATCATCTAAACCTGAGTGTGGCTCAATTATATGATAGCTAATAGCCATCTTTGGTTTTATTTTGTATAGCAATCGACATTTTTGGCTTTTTTAACATGCCAGTTGTCCGGCAAACGCTGTGATCGATATTATCTAACTCGGCCTATTAAGGTTAGGCTTGTTTCACTCAGAACCACAAGGACCTGCCATGTCATTTAACAAAGTAGTATCTGCGCTCTTTCTTTGCTGCCTTGCGCCATTAACGCTCGCCCACGAGTTTGATGCAGGCTCGCTGCATATTGATCATCCGTGGTCTCGTGCCCTGCCCCCGGTCGCGCCAACCGGCGCTGCCTATCTGTCTATCGCCAATCACGGGGAGCAGGCAGATGAACTGCTTGGTGCAGACACACCGGCAGCTGACAAGGTAGAGATCCACGAACATAAACACGTTGATGGGCTGATGAAAATGCAACAAGTGCAGACACTGCCCATTGCTCCCGGTGAAACACTGGTGTTCCAGCCAGGTGGCTATCATCTGATGCTGTTCAACCTTAAGCAGCCGCTGGTGGCTGGAGAGCATTTTCCGCTAACCTTGCACTTCAGCAAGGCGGGAGACGTTGAGGTCGTCGTGAATGTGCAAGCTGAGGCACCACCGGCACATACCGATGACGCCCACAGCCATCACTGATCTGAATCCTTGGACTCACGATCCAACAGATGAAATCGTGGCAGTTCGAGATGCCAGCGAATGGCAGCAAGGCGAATACTCAGCACGGCGAGCATCGCCATGACCGACGCCAGGTCGTCAGACCACTTGAACTGCTGCAGCACAATGTAAATTAACGCGCCCGCAATACAGGCAGTCGCATAGATTTCCTTGTGGAATATCAGCGGTATTTCGTTACAGATGATATCGCGCATGACGCCACCAGCAACGCCGGTCATCACGCCCATGATGACCGCGGCACTAATCGGAACTTGCTGTTCCAGGGCAACCTGGGTACCCACGACGGTAAAGACAGCCAAGCCAAAAGCATCGGCTATCAACAGACCACGCTCGTTAATTGGCCGGGTAAAGCGCACCCAGAGTACGGTACCTAGTGCCGCCAGCGTTGCCACCAGAATATAGAGATCGTTGCGGATCCAACTGACCGGATAGTGACTCAATATGACGTCGCGCAAGGTACCGCCGCCCAGCGAGGTAACGATAGCAATCACCAGCACACCGAACAGGTCCATTGATTTTCGGCCAGCCATCAGCGCACCGGTAATGGCAAATACCGCTACGCCAAACAAATCACAGGCATAAAACCAGCTCATTCACACACTCCACTGGCAGGTAATCAACGATAACCTGCGTTGTAATCCGCGCTTTGAAAGTGCCTGGTAGCTCATAGCTTAGACAGCTACGACAACGCCCCGATGGAACCCGGAGCGAAAAACCCAGTGCACGTTTACAACATTGCAGGCATCCGCGCTCAGTCCTCGCGGGTTGGGGTGCGCATGGTAACAAACTCTTCTGCCGCCGTGGGATGAATGCCCAGGGTGGCATCAAACACCGCCTTGGTAGCGCCAGCTTTTACCGCTACAGCCAGTCCCTGCAGCATCTCTCCGGCGTCCGGCCCTATCATGTGTATGCCGAGTATGCGGTCATCATGCTTATCAACCACCAGCTTCATAAGGCTCTGATCACTGCGCCCTGCCAGCGTATTGCGCATGGCGCGGAATCGACTTTCAAACACCCGCAGTTTATGACCTTTTGCGCGGGCGTCCTCTTCGCTTAGGCCCAGCGTGGCAATATTGGGAATGCAGAACACGGCCGTCGGAATATCCTTGTAATCGACCGGAACGTATTCCTCCGGCTGGTATAACCGTCGGGCAAGCGCCATGCCCTCAGCCAACGCTACCGGGGTTAACTGCAAGGTGTCGGTAACATCGCCGATAGCATAAATGGAAGGTTCCGTGGTTTGGTAATGCTCATCAACTGCAACAAACCCCTTCTTGTCCAGCGTGACCCTGGTGTTTTCCAGTCCCAGACCTTCCAGGTGGGGGCGACGCCCGGTGGCGTAGAGCACCAGATCAGTTTCAATGGTGTCGCCATTGTTCAGGCTCACCAGTAAACTGCCATCGCTTTGCTTGTCGATACGCTGAACATCGGCGTTAAAAGTCAGCTCCAGCCCTTTGCTGTTAAGCGTCTGCGCCATGTGTTCGCGCACGCTCACATCAAAGCCCCGCAGGAACAAGTCACCTCGGTACAAGAGACGCGACTCGCAGCCAAGGCCTTCAAATATGCAGGCGAATTCGACAGCAATATAACCACCGCCTACTACCAGCGTTCGCTTGGGCAGTTCTTCAATGAAGAAAGCTTCGTTGGAGCTGATCACATGCTCACGCCCGGGAAACTCGGGAATAAACGGCCACCCACCAGTGGCAATCACAATCCGCTCGGCGCTGTAAGTAGTATCGCCAACAACGACGTGATGCGCATCCTTGAGGCGCGCGCGCCCGTTTATCAGGGTGACACCCGCGGATGTCAGCAGGTTGTGGTAAATGCCATTGAGGCGGGTAATTTCCTGGTTTTTATTTTCCAGCAACCGCGACCAGGTGAACTCAGGTTTGGTGATATCCCAACCAAAACCTGCGGCATCGACAATATCTTCGGCAAAATGCGCGGCGTAGGCAAAGAGCTTCTTTGGTACGCAACCGACATTGACGCAGGTGCCTCCCAGGTAACGATCTTCAGCGACCGCTACCCGCGCACCAAAGCCAGCAGCCATACGACTTGCGCGCACGCCGCCGGAACCTGCACCAATGACAAAGAGATCAAAATCGTAGTCAGACATACGGGCCTTTTCTTGCGTCGAGGGGGGCTTGATATCATACCGCAAAGCCCCTCTCTTATGGCACCCGTGCGTGTACTCAGACTACTGCGCGCAAAGCAGCGGCAACTGGCTGTGTTGATGGTCGCCCAACCCCCACATAGACAAAGCCTTCACGCTCGACCAGCGCCGGCTCGTACTGATTACGCCCGTCCAGCAATAAAGGATTACGCATCAAACTGCGCATCAGGGAAAAGTTGGGTTGCCGAAATTGCTTCCACTCGGTCACCAACACCAGGGCGTCGGCACCCTGCAGGGCGTCGTAGGGCTCATCCACTAGTTGCAACTGCCCGGTCTTCACTGCGTGCGGATAACAACGCTTGATGTTGTCTGCGGCTATCGGATCGAAGGCCTTGATCTGCGCACCCGCTATCAGCAGTGACTCAATCAATGTCCGGCTTGGGGCATCGCGGATATCGTCAGTTCCGGGTTTGAAAGACAACCCCCAGATAGTCACCGTGAGACCACTGAGATCTTCACCCAACTGGTCTTGCAGAGCGCGAAAAGGCCAGGTTTTCTGCTCCTGATTGCGTGCCTCTACTGCCTCAAGAATAGGCATACGCCTATTGTGCTCGCCTGCCATATGCAGAATGGCGCGAATATCCTTGGGGAAACAGGAGCCACCGTAGCCGCAACCAGCGTAAATGAAGTGATGGCCAATACGTTGGTCTGCACCTATACCCTTGCGTACCTGCTCGACATCAACCGCAAACTCATCACAGAAAGCCGCCATTTCATTGATGAACGAGATCTTGGTGGCGAGAAAGGCATTGGCCGCGTATTTGGTCATTTCTGCAGCGCGCCGCGACATGAACAAGATGCGATCATGGTTACGCACGAAAGGCTCATACAACTGATGCATGACTTGCTGTGCCTGATTATCGTCGGTCCCTATAACAATGCGATCCGGTCGCATAAAATCGTTCAAGGCAGCACCTTCCTTCAGAAACTCCGGGTTGCTCACGACCCGGTGCAGGCCAATCCGCTGAAGACTAGCGCAATGCTGATCAAGGATATTCTGAACGCGGCAAGCGGTACCCACCGGGGCGGTTGATTTGCACACCACAATAGCGGGCTGAGTCAGCTTATGTGCCAGCTCGTTCGCCACCGAGAGTATTTGCGATATGTCTGCTGAGCCATCTTCCGCTGACGGCGTACCAACAGCGATAAAGACAACCTCGGCCCCGCGCAGAGCACCGTCATCCAGCGTGGCGCTGAAACACAGCCTGCCCCCTCTGATATTGCTACTCAACAACACTTCAATACCGGGCTCAAATATGGGAGAGCGACCCTCTTGCAGCATACTTATGCGCTCTACATTGCTGTCGATACAGGTGACACTGTTACCCATTTCGGCAAAACAGACGGCCGTGACCAATCCAACGTACCCACAGCCTATGACGCATATCTGCATGTTGTGTCCTCCTTTGACTATCAACCCGATTTCGCCATCATCGCATGACAGTTCCATTAATCAGAGATGAAAGCTTAATGAACGCCATTGCAAATAGGAATTACTTGCATCTGTTTTGATATCAGGTATGGTGCTGACTACGTGGAATGTATGAGCGGTCACGCCTTGGAAACCTCGCCTGAGCATCACTTGACCCGCATTGAGCGGGCTCTCAGCTATATTCATTGCCATCTTGATGATCCGTTATCCGTGCAGCTTCTAGCTGCCCAGAGTTGCTGGTCGCGATGGCAATTCCAGCGTGTATTTACTGCAGCCACCGGCTTTACCGTCGCTCAGTACATACGCGAGCTTCGCCTCAGCCATGCCGCCGAGTTATTGATCAGCACCCAGAAACGACAGCTGGACATCGCGCTAAGTTGCGGTTTTGATTCTGAAATCAGCTTTAGCCGCAGCTTTCGGCACATGTTTGGCTGCGCGCCCGGCGCCTATCGCCGGCGCGGCCAGCGCACCCGCATGCTCGCCGCCATCAACCTGCAGGAAATGCCCCGTCTGCCGTCGGCTATGCACAAATCCATGCTGTCTATCCGTGTAGAGCACCAGGAGGCCATCACGGTAAGCGGTATCAGTGCACCGATCAAAGGCCTGTTTTCACAAACACCAGACTTCACTACCAGCGTACCGGACGTCTGGAAGCGCTTGATGAGAACCATACAAGATCACGCCCTGGAACCAGCCCCGTCTAACTTGATTGGCGTACTGGACCTGACCCAGACAGACAATAGCCAAGAGAGCTTCCCCTACTGGGCATGTTTCCAGACTGACCTGAGCCCATCTTGCGTAGGACTGAAAACACTGACCATACCCGCTCAGGATTACGCGGTCATCCCCCACCATGGGGACATCAGCAGTCTGCAGAAGGCACTGGAATGCTTCATCGTGCACTGGCTGCCGGAATCCGGCTATTGCGGCGTCAACGGCTTTGACCTGGAGATGTATGACCAGCGCTTCCGCCCCGGCAGTGCTGATTGTTATATGGAATATTGGGTCCCCGTCAAACCACGTTGAGTCAGACGCGAAGCCACAGCAGACCTCATCTGGCCAGCGTGTCATGCACCAAATGGTTAAGTGACTGAGGGGGAGTGAGATAAGTAATACAGGAAAGGCTAGATAATTGCGGGATATTGGGAGCGTTAACGGGTAATAGCGGGATGGGAATTGAAAAAGGATTTCAAAAATGAGCAGTCAAAATAACTTTGGCTGCCGGTAGTCCAGATCGCGTTTGCGGGCGCGTTCGATGAGTTTATACATGCCCCGAACTGTCATGTCATACTTCCGAGCGAGCTCAGCTTGGTTGGTGCCAGTGAACTCTTCATATATAAGCAGATCACGCGCAGCGAGTTTAAACCGGTAATCCTTTGGAATGTTGATTAGCTGACCGCCCCAATGAACCGCCAGCCGATCGGCCAGAGCCGCGCCGCACTGTTCCGCCAATGCGACATCCACACCATGATCCTCCAGCACCACAGCAACCAAGTCCGCAACGTCAGACAGCAGCTCATGCCGCTGCTGTTCCATGTGAGGTGAGATAGCGCTCATTGGCCAAGCTCCTTGAGGCGTTTGTCGGCCTCTTCGGTTGTGATCAGGTTGAGGCGTAGATCGTTCTGAATCTGGTAGAACCGTTCCTGGCGTTCATTTCCGTTGGTACTGGGCTTAACCGCTTTGGGCGTGAGTGCCTGAACTGCTGCTGGATCGCTGGCGATACCGTAAACCACCGCTCGTAAATAATGGTGGTTCTCTAAGGGCAGTGTCAGCTTCTCGCGTTGAAGGATTACCTGCTCGATGCCAGCCACCCATAGTGCGGGTGTTGCTCGGCGGGCATCGGTTGTGCGGGCATCCCTGGTAACGTTGCCTGCATCCACCAGCTGCTGCAGATCGTTGACCAGTCGAATGGCTTTGCTCATTCGCAGGCTGCGCTTTGCAGGACTGAATAGCCGCAGGTAGCTCAATACAGCCTTGGCTAGCTTGGGCGGCATCTCCGCAAACAATGCAGCCAGGCGCTTGCCTTCCTCGTCGGCCAGCCCGGCTTCAAAGGGGAACTGCTCCCCGCAGCAAGGGCAAGTCAGCTGCATTGCTTGGAATCCTTCTCTCGCTGCTCGGCTCGAAGTGCGCCAATGATCGCTTCCAGTGTTGGAACACTGCGGCTCCATCCTTTCGGCAGCTCTTCCAAAACAGAGGCGCGTTCGGAACCGTGGTAGCCGAGGGTATCCAGTAGGCCTTCCAACTCTGCATTCAGATCCTGTTTTTTCTGTTCGACATGCAGCGCTGCGATTAGCGCTTTGTAATGCTGTGGCTTTTTCAGCCAGGCGCAGCGCTCGATTCCGAACATACGCTTAGCGATCGCATCGGCGTATGACCAGGGCAGCTTCATGTCGGCAAGTAGCGCTTCGATCTTGGTGATCTCAGCGTCTTGTTCAGCGAAGTTGTGGGGCTTGCCTTTGGTTTTGGTGCTGGGCTTTGGCTGGAATCCCAGGCGTTCAAACTCGCGAAGTACTGCACCGACTTGACGTGACCCCAGCTCTTTTGACGATCTAACGCCAGCGACACGGGCGAGCAGCTCACGGTATCCGCTGTCGTCCATGCCGAGTTGCTGGCGCGCGATGTGGATCTTGGCCTGGTTGGGGCGGCTGATCATGCGGAAGTCCCCCCAATAGCCAACGGTCTAGCTGAAGCTGCTACGGCAGTGTGCAGCTGAGCAGATTGACCGGCCAGATACCCTGCATTAGATGCAGACTCGTCTCGGGCCTTTAGCTTGCGGCGCTTCATTTTTGCGGTGGCCAAGTCTGGATACTTCTTGTCCATATAAGCTTTGATGGCCTCTTCGATACCTTCATCGACGCCGGCGAACTCGTCGACCTTCCCGTACACCGCATCGATCCATGAATGCGCGAAAGCATCGCCCCGAGCAACCTTTGTTGAGCGTTTGCAGCGCTTTTGAGTGGCAAGGAATGCCTTGCGTGCCTTCTGACATTGGCGCTCAAGCACCTGGAAGGCGTAGCCGGTCAGCTCCGGCGCCGCTGCGCAACCTATGAAGATGAACTTCGCCGGTTCGATCCAGCTGTTGTTGATGATGAGATGAGTACCGAACGCGTGACCGCACACCTGGGCTAGTCTCACCCGCCATGCTGGGGGGTTACCATCGGAACCCGCGTAGATCGCAGCCTCGCTAGCCATGCTGGCAAGCACATCGCCCATCTCAACGTTGTAGGCTTCCATCATCTTGTGCGCCTGGCGCAGAGCGGTCTCCGCCTCGTTGGCATTAGCGTTTTTGCCCTTGGCCATTTCCAGGCACTTCTTGATTTTCTCTAACGCACGATCCTGTTCCATCTCAAACCCCCGCTATATCAAGGCTGATCGGCTTGTACTGATCGGTGTCGCCAACTCGCTCGTACACGCGGATGTAGGACTTACTGCCAACAACTTGGCAGGCTTCGCCGATGGCCTTCATGGCTTGCTGCCAGCGCTTGTCAGTAATCTCCAGCCGGCGCAGGGCGAGTACGCGCGCGGTGCGGATCTCGCCTTTTGTATCGGTGCGGAAGGCGTCGTTGACCAGAGCAACCACCTCGGGCCGGGCGCCCTCGGTCCACTCGGTGAGGCATTCGTCGATCAAGGCGCGAGCGGCCTGCAGGCGCTCATCAAAGTTGATGCTTTCCTGCACTGCGCGCTGAATCTTGTAGCGACCATCGAAGCTGAGCAGCGACACGTTGCCCTTTTTGCCGCCGATTTTCGCGCCGTACTCCTCGGCGCTCATCTCAATGAATGCCTCGATATCGCCGAAGCAAACAGCCTTGAACTCTGACAGCTCGTCGCTCAGCTCTTGGGCGCGGTCCACCAGGTGGCGCACCAGGCGATCGCGCTCCAGATCGACTGGCTTGATCATGTCTTCGTGGGTCAAGCGGCCCTGGGCGTCCATACGGTAGCCGTCTGGAATAGTGACTTGCTTATTCATGGTGGATCTCCGGTAAAGCGTCGAGCCGGTCTAGCTCGGCGAGTATCAGTGCAGCGGCTTTGATCAAGTCGCGGCGGCGTGTGGTGGGCTTCCAGGAAGCGCCTTCAAAGGGCCACAGGTACACGTCATTGCCCTCAAACCAGCGCTTGAGGCTGGGCGGCATCGCGTAACACACCGCCGCCTGAGCCAGATCGCCGTCTATGTGGCCGGCGTCGTGTTCCGCGCTGTGGCATTCCTCCTGAATCTGGCGAACGCGCTCCTCAACCACATCGCGCACTGAAGCGCGTGTGAAGATTTGGTGCGCCTGCTTGACCGCAATGGTTGCCGCCTTTTCGCAGGCATTGCGCACCTGTGAAAGGCCGGCGCTCATGCCGCCATCGGGCGATCGAACATCGAGTGCGGCGATGGCTATGGAATCAAAGGTCTGCATCAGTGCACCCTCCCAATCAGCCCGGCCACAGTTGGCTTACCGATCAGCCACTCGATTTCACAGCCCAGTAGATAAGAGCGGCAGCGCACGAAGCTGCCCGGTGTGGGTACCAGGGTGATGCTGCTGCGGCCAACTCGTACCATGTGCAACGGCTGATCGCACTCGACAACCAGCAGCGGCCGCTCGCCATCGACGCAGGTGAATTTGACGCAGCAGCCATACGCTCGCAGCTCTCGCCCCACCTGGTTGGCTAAGGCCAATGCGGCTTTCACTTGCTCGGTAAAAACCTTGCTTTGGTGTTTGTCTTCAAACGGAACTAGAACACCCATCTCACACCTCCAACACTATTTCAGCGTCCACTCGGTCCGCGCCCACTTCGGCAGCGGCGTTGATTGCAGCGGTCAGCAGGTTATGCACGGCAAGCGGATACAACATGCTGTAAGAGCCCTTGCTGCCGTTCTGCCCCTGCAGCTTTTTGCGCAACGCCTCGATGGCGTTGTCGTCGAGCAGCTCGGCCATGGGCTTGCCGGCCCGGTCGAAACGCTTCTGCAGGTAGCCTTTCAGGTTCTCGCCCAGGGGATTGAGATGCACCACTTCACAGCGCTGGACTACCTCCCGCACTGCGGGGTTGCTCTCGCTGAGGCGAATGCCTAGCTCGGTTTGGCCGATCAGGATCACGCTCAGCAGGCGGGTAAAGCCTTCCTCCAGTTCAAAGAATCGTTTGAGGTGTCGCAGCGTGGTGATGGGCAGGCTGTGCGCCTCTTCGATCACCATCACGTGACGATTGCCCATGCGTGCAGACTCCTTCAGCGCCTTATGCACAGCGCTGAAGCGCGCCTCGTAGGTCTGCGGGATACGCCGATCGGGCGCGACAGCAGTGAGGATCGCGACACTGATATCGCCAGCCTTCAAGCTCTTGCCCTTGGTGTCGTTTTCTTCCATGCCGAGTACATAGGGCTCGATGATGATCACCGGCAGGCTGTCGGCCTGCAGGCGGGCGTGCAGGTCTTTGCGGATGGTGGATTTACCGCTGCCAGACTCACCAACAATGGCCATGAAGATGCCGAAGTTGGTGGCTTGGTAAAGCGACTCCCGCACATAACGGATGTCAGGCGAGATGAACAGCTCATCACTCGACTGCGGCTCCATGAACGGGTCACGTATCAGGCCATAGGTTTGCTTGGCCAGTGGCGTTAGGCTTTGTTTGCGTAGTAGCATTGGTTCGAGTTCCTTTTCCTGGTCTTGGGGCTCACGCCAGCAGGCGTTGGCGCGCCTGTTGGCTTTTCTTTTCAGTTGGTCCGCTGGCTCGAAAATCTCCTGCAGGCTTGCCTCCGCCAAGCCCAGGCTGATCAGCCAGGTTCTGATGTCGTGTTCCAGTCGGGTGCGATCCACCGTCTTTGGCCACATTCCGTGGTTCACCAGCTGCGCAATCGTTGCACCTGACAGTCGAACTGCTCTCGCGAGATCGGCCTGAAAAAGGTTTTGCATGCGCAGCAGTCCTTTCAGCTTCAGCATCACTTGCCTCCTACAACGCTGAGTGTTGGCCGCTGCATAGCCGCACGAACGTGCGCTGCTGCCTGCGGCAGTTCTTCTTCTGTAATTCCATCCGGATACCCCGCTTTGAGCGCAGCAAAATGCGCAGAGCCCCAGTCAGCAAACTCCGCCTTTAGTCGCTTGGCGGCAGCGAAAGCAGTGAGTTTTGGTGTCTCAAGGGTTGGTACCGTGATATCCGCTTCCAGCTCGGTACCGCGCTTGGGCATATAAGCTGGCAGTTGGGTATCAGTGACATGCTTGTTGGGATCAATCGCGCCGTTGAATGGCAGTGCTTTGGCTTTGCGTACCGCCTTTGCTTCATCCTCGCTGGCCGTGTTGGTAGCGATCTGCTCCAGCACTTTGCGGGCGACCTGGGCGGGTGTTTCTTTGTGGCTTTTGAAGTCGGTACCGATCATCGCGGCCGAGTCAGGGAAGCCGTGCTTGTCGTACTGGATACGCTCGACAACATGGAACGCTCTGCGGCCTTCCTCGTTGGTCAGCACCACCTGCGCGCTTTCCTGGTCGCGCCATGGGTTGCGCGTCAGCAGCAGTTTCTCGCCCACCATCACACCTGGTACATCACCCACATCGTAAGTGGCGCCGCGATAGGAGACCTGCAGCAGGGGCGATACCTTGCGTTGCTCTGGCTCACAGATAGCCAGCTCCCGGCAGACGGCCTCGGCAGGCGCTACGCGCAGCTGTTCTGAACCTATGGTCATCCAGACTGCGAAACGGCTGCGCCGGTGGCGCGTATGAATGGCCGTGGCGTTGTAATAGCGAGACCACTGGCCTGCCAACTCGTTGATCTGATCCAGGCTGGTGACCTTGACGAGTTTCAGCGCGGATTCGAACTCACGCTCCACCAAGTTGTGTGCTTGCTCGACCTGGCCCTTGGCGCGGGCGTTGCCCACCTGGTTGATGATCAGGTCAATGCTCAATGCCTGGCACAGGTTGCGGAACATGGCAGACGTCATGGCCGCGCCGGGATCGGTCATCAGGCAGAACGGTACGCCGTGGAATGGGTCCTGGCTGCCGCGCTTCTGCATGCAGCTGATCAGCACGTTACACAAGTTCTCTGCGCTTTCAGCCCCCAGTACATACTGCACATAGATGGTGGCGCTGGTGTGATCCGTGATCACGTAGCGCCATAGACGTTGGCGCTCAATTTTCTTGAGGTTGCCCGGTTTGCCGTCGTAGTACTGCGCCGGGTTGATGACGTTGGCGCCATCGTCTGCTAGGTAGAACTGCGTCGAGATGGATGCGTCCACCTGCCATACGTGGTTCGGGTGCTTGCTGGCCAGCGAGACCGCTGGCGCAGGCGCGAGTACTTGTGACGGGTGCAGATTGGCTTTGTACAGCGCACGGGTAATGGCTGACTCTGACAGGTGCTTGATCTCACCGGTGTCAGCATCAACCCGTCCGGCGATGATCAAGCCGTTGCTGCGCAGCCGCTCAACCGCCAATTTGATGGAGCTGAGCTGCTTCTGATTCTTACGAATGGACTCAATCAGCAGTGCGGAAACTAGCTGCAGCTCCTCCAGCGGCATTGCGGTTTTGCCTGCATCAGAGCGTCGCTTGCGTTGGGTGCTCAAGGTCACCTCCTTCAGCTTGCGGTACAGGGTCGGCCGAGATATACCCAGCCGAGCAGCACCCGCCGCGTAGATTGAGCCGCGCTCGCCGTGGCCGGCTTGTTCAGCCTGCCGTGCGATCGCCTGAATCTCTTGTACGAGGACGGGGTTCATGGATCAGGACTCTGTCAATTCGTCGAGACCAAGCAAGGTGTTCCAGGCCGGCACATCATTGATCGCTAGTTCAGGCAGGTGAAACTCGCTGCGGATGGCCTTGAGTGTCACCTCCAAGTTGCCCACTAGTGCTGCCACGAAACCCCGATGATCCTCTCCGCTTTCCAGGCTAAGCTCGGCCAGCTGAGCGAAGTGCTGCCGCAACGTGCCCTGCATTTGGCCCTCTACCTGGTAGGCAGCAGTCGCCAGTTCCTCCCGCAGCTTCTGCGCTTTTTCATCAGGGCGGCTTGGTACTACTAAGGGTTGCTTGGCCAGCTTGTGTTCCAGCTCATTAAGCTTGGCGTCTCGGGCGGCAGCAACGCGATCTCTGGCCTTCATGTCTTCGCGGTTGTCGCGCAGGGCCTTGCGTAGCTCCTTCACGGACATGGTGGCCACGTCGTCCAAGGACAGCTCGCCAGTTTGGCCGGTGAGTTCCAGCTCCTCGATCTGCTCGTCATCAAGAACGAGCATTTCAAGCAGCTTGCTCTGGTTGCCGATGGCCTTAATCAAATGTGCCGACGTCGGCACATTTGAGAACTTGCCCGCCGCCTGTATGAATCGGGCAGCAACATGCCGGTCAACGCCCAAGGCATCGATACGTTCAATGAAGCTGCCATGCTCACAGGCTTCCTTCAAAACGCGCAGACCGCGTCCGACCTCAAGGCACGCCTCAACACTGCGCCGCATGTTGGCGGCGATATCCCGCTGAATCAGATCCGGGTTGGTGCAGTCGGCGGGCAGCTGATAACCCAGCTGCTCAGCTACGACGCGCACACGGTCTTCCTGTTCCTGATCCAGCAGCGCTACCTGGTTTTGCGCGGCAAAGATGGCCACTTCATTGAATGGCACGTCAGATACCAACTCAGCGGCCTTGCCCGGCTTGCGGCCTGACTTGCCGGGCTTCTCTATTACATTTTCCTGGTCGAAGTTTTCAAATGACATTACGTGCTCCATTACTTGCCGGCCCCAGCCAGCATGCGTTGATTGATTTCACGGATACGTGCCTGAGCGGAATCCAGCTCGTTGGCGGTGGCTTGGGCGATCTGCAGCAGCTGCATGCCAGGGGCAAAACGACCGGTGTCCAGCTGGCTGGCAAGCCCTTCGGCAATCAGGGTGTTAATGCAGCGGTTAATGGTGGCCGGGGTTTCGCCAAGGGCTTTGGCCAACTCGCCGTTGCTTAAGCCATTCAAGGTGTGGCCCTTCAGCGCTTTCATTACACGCAGCACGCGGGCACCGCTTTCGCTTGTGCGGGTCTTGTCATTCATCGTCTGTATCTCCGAGTTCCAGCTGGGGTTGGTCGTGCTGCTGCACGTTGCCGTGGTGCCACGCCAGAGACTCCAGGCCGGCCTGCAGGGCGTTCAGCGTCTCGGTAGCGGTCTGCTTGCCGTCGCTGAAGGCCAGTAATGCGCCTACCGCCTCGTTCAGCACGGTCTGTAGCTGCTGCACGTCGGTAGGCTTGGTCTTTCGGCCAGTGGGTATGTCTATCAGCATCTTGCCGTGAGCCGCCGCCAAGTAGCGGGTGATCAGCGGGATGCCACAAGCGCGCTCCATCGGCAGTATCAATGTGAGCGGCAAGCGGCCATTGCCCATCCACTTGTAAAGGGTGCTCGCGTTGTGTTGGCCCAGGTGGTCGCAGGCCAGCCGCTCAATGCCTCGGTTGTGCTTCTCAAGGGCGCGCTGTGCGCAGCCTTCCATTGCTTCGGCTGGCGAGCGCGGTACCCAGCTTTTCCAATTCCGTCGCGTCATTAGAAGGTGTTCTCCGTTGTTACTTTGTGGGGCATCCAAAACGCCCCGTTTTTTGTTCTAGGTAAAAGCGTTTCAAACTCGCTAGCCTTGCTGGTACATTCACTGGCTTGAGGATTCACCTGATGGACGCTGAAGAAATTCGTCTTTTGAAGATCGAAGGGCGCCAGAATGCCCTTGCGATGGCATGGCTCTACCTGGCCGCGCAAGTGGAGATGTGCGATCTGCTGGACTCGGATTCGCTGGAGCAGGCGTTATTGGCAAAGCACTGGAACGGCGCGCCGTTTGAGCCCCATGCTCAGAAAGCGATGCAGCACCTGGTTGAGCAGCTTGCTGACGCTCGCGAGACTCGTCGCACGAGCGAGTTGTACCGAATGACGGGGCATGAAGAGTGAAGCCCAGTGAATCTCGGGGGCTGTTATCCGCAACGCTCTCGCCTAGCGGCTTTACCTTTGGCGCTTGAGTTAGCAACTGGCCGACACCCAGGATCATTAGGTGACTAGCGAGCTGGCTTTCTGATTTTGTGAAGCGCTGCAGGCGGCCTTGCTGGGCAAAGAGACGGGAGGCGTCTGAAAGCGCGTGGAGGATCTCGGCTTGTGTGCCTGGTGCTTGGGCGATCAGTACGTCTAAGGCGCGGCGGAAACCATCATGCAGTTGGTTGGTTCGGGTAGTTGGTTGTTGATTCATGACGGTGGCCTCAGGCTGTGCGGCGAACAAGGGAGTTGGCGATCTGATGCTCCTCAACAACCTCGCCTTCCTTGAGACCGAGCTTTACAGCGATGTTGTGGGATTGGCCGCGTATACCTTGTTTTCGGCCAGCCAAGACCTCGAACACCAGGTTAACGCTGAAGCCGTTTGCGGCGGCCCACTTGCTAACTGAAATACCTTTATTGGCAAGCTCCTCGCGGACTTGTTCAGGAGTACGAATGGGCATGAGTAGTGCTCCATGGTTTGTGTAATCAGGTGGCGCATGTGCAGTGCGTTTGTGTGAATTAGATAATGAGGAACAAACGTTCCCATGTCAACGCTAAATAGGAATTTTTGTGCCTCTTATTGGTGAGCGTTTACGCTCAGAAAGGGAGCGGCTGGGATTTGGCCAACAAAATCTGGCCGATCTGTGTGGTGTAACAATGAGGTCTCAGCGGAATTACGAGAAAGGTCAGCGACAACCTGACGCCTTGTACTTGGCTGCTGTTGCCGCTGCGGGGATTGACGTGCTCTACGTTCTAACTGGGCTGCGCGGCGAAAGCGAGTCGGAAAATCCCATGGCACTCGCTAAATCCGCCTCAGTCCCGTTAATCGACGGTGAGCGTCTCGCACGCGTGGTTGAACTCCTAGAAGCCTTCGCCGCCAAGGCAGGAAAGCGTTGGCCAGCCAAGCGTCTAGTGACGGTTGCGGCTGAGGTCTACAACGTGTTGGCAGATGAGCCGGTTTTGGACGAACCAAAGGTCGAAAGGATTTTGAAGTTGGTGGTAAATCGCTAGGGCTTTGCCCATAAGGAGCTGGGATGAAGGAAAACGACCTATTAAGACTTGCTGAGAAACTTGGTAAAGAAATCGAAGGGTTACCTGACGACGGAAAGGAGCGCTCGATATCTATTACAGTCAGCGGTGACAATTCTGGGAATATCGCCATCGGCGGCACTCATATAGTGCTTGAAAGCCAGCGGCGCAAGCGCACTTGGGCGGATCTCACACCGACAGAACTACAGTCGGCTCTAGCAAAACATAGGGCACAACTTCGCAGTAGCTGGTTAAGCTTTTGGGTGAACACTCCCGCAATTCTGCTAGGCATTTGCTTAACTACGATGGTCGCTGGCTTGTTAAGTGGTTGGCTTTTGAGTTTACCTTCAGACTTGATGCCCTATCTTTCCGTATCAGTTCTAGCCATTGTGGCCTCGTTAGGGCTTTGGCTAGTGCAAATCCGCCGCCCAGAGGCTCATCTAATGCAAGAGAGCCGCGCGTACATCGACACTATCCGGGCAGAGCTTCGCCGACGTAAATATCGCTAGGGTCATGCGTGCATACCTGATCGCCGCTAAAAAGTGTTTCAGGAGTCGATGATTAAATGAGCGGGTTTAAATGACAATTTATACGTGGGCACGCAACGGAAAAAAATCTCAGACTTTTTTGAAAGCACTAGGCTTGGCTTTGTCGTTGTCAGGACTACATGGTTGCCTAAACCAAGAGCATAGAGTTCTGGCAAGCGCGGAGCACCATGTGGCTAGCCAGTTGCTGGACCCTGACTCAGCACGTTTTTCGGGTGGCTACGTGGTATTCCGCCCAGAGGCCAACGGGTACCGCCACGGAAAAGTCTGTGGGTATGTCTCTGCCAACAACTCATTTGGCGGCTATGCGCCGAAAGCGAGATACACCGTCACCGTCATTGTAGGTAACGGAGTGCAGGATATATCTAACGTGCAAATTGAGCCGCCAGACTATCTTGCAACGGCGGAGTCTAGCGAAACCGATCAGCCTGAAACAATATTTGAGGCGGTCTATTGGAACGTCGGGTGCGTCGATGACAAGCACCCGCCAATGTACTCGGGCGAGTGAAAGGAGTTTTTATGGGAAAGGAAATAAACGCCAGCAACGCCTTAGAAGGAGTTGAAATGAATTACAAACTTGTTGCATGTATTACCGGGCTCCTCATCTTGACAGGTTGCACTAGCGTCAAATACAACGGCGGCGACATTCGGACTCATTCCATCAATGAGCCTGCCCCCGGCCAGGTGGTGACACGCTCCATTGGCGATCAGATGCTCACCAAGGGCGTAGTTGTTGAAGAGTTCGTGCTGAGTGTCAGGCAGCCTATCCAGGGGGCGCTCTATGCCATTCCTGCCGGGGATTATGTCCAGGTAGGTTCGGATGAAAGGAATTACTTTTACTCGCCCATAGGTGTGACCAAAAGCGCGATTGCAGACCCTATTACCGCCCTAGCCGTGGGGCGGACACCCGGCGCAGAGCTGTGCGCAGTGGCCGTTTTTGGTACCAGCAATTGCTACAAAGGGGATTTCCTTCGGAAGAAACGCACGCGCCCAGGTGCCACAGGGTTTCATCAAACGTTGCTCTATAACGGTCGCGTAGATAACAAGATCAATATCGGTTACCGCGAGTTCAGTAATGACATGGCACGTCCTGCATTCAATAATGACGTGGAGTACGATCTTTCGGCCTCGACTCTCATCGGTTACAAAGGCGCATCAATAGAGATCATCAGCGCCGACAACAGCAGTATCACTTATCGGGTGCTCCGCAGCTTTTCTGGGCAATAGATAAAGATTTTGCTGTTGGGATGATATGACCTTTCTGTAAATAGATTCTGAGTAAGAGTACTAAGCCCGCCACCCGGCGGGTTCTTTTTGCCCTCGTTCAAAATACATAAGCCGGCCCGCCCGGCATCCTGATCCTGTCCTTTGCGCTTCGCATTTACCCGACAGGTATCAGGAGATACGACATGTATGGCTTTCCCCGTAAGATTTCCTTTTCGCGTGGCCCGCGTCTGCTGGGCTGGTTGATCTTGACCGTTGTAATCATGTTGGCGCTGGCCTTTGTGGCGCCTGAACAGATGCCGGTCATTGCCTACAAGCTGGGCCTGGTAACGCTGGGCTGTGTGCTGGCGTACTGGCTTGATCGGGCGCTGTTTCCGTATGCGCGGCCTCACGCCTGTATACCCACGCCTGATGCCCCAGGTGGCTGCGCCATTCCGAGCGAGGATGAGCGCAAGCGCTACGAGTTCCGCTTTGCTGCTGCCTGTATTCGTCGCGCGCTGATTGTGCTGGCCTGCGTGCTTGGCCTGACGCTGGGGCTCTGATCATGCAGCCCACACAGCGACCTCAAGCCTCTGCTGCGGACTATCGTCATTCAGCGCTGATCGTTCTGCTGCTGTGGGCAATCATTTTGGGTGCGGCGAGCTGCGAGCCTGCCATGGCCCAAGAGGTACCGCGTAATGCAGAACAATACCGCCGTGACCTAGTCCGGGTTGCGCAGCATGGCTTTGGCCTTGATGCGCCGGTTGCCACCCTGGCTGCGCAGATTCATCAAGAAAGCGGCTGGCGGGCCACCGTCACCTCGCATGCCGGTGCGCAGGGGCTGGCGCAGTTTATGCCGGGCACCTCGCAATGGATGGCTCAGATTTATCCGCTCAGCGTGGGGCCAGCCCAGCCATTCAACCCCGGCTGGAGCCTCAGAGCCATGGTGGCTTACAACCAGTGGCACCTTGAGCGTATCCAGGCCGCAAACCGCTGCGAGCAGTGGGCCTTTGCTCTGGCCGCCTATAACGGCGGGTTGGGCTGGATCAACCGCGACAAACGATTGGCCTCGGCTTCCGGTGCCGATCAGCTGACCTGGTTCAATTCTGTCGAGCGGTACAACGCTGGCCGCTCTGCTGCCAACTTCCGTGAGAACCGGGGTTACCCCCGCAAGATTCTTGAGCGCTGGGAGCCGATGTATGTGGCTGCCGGTTGGGGTGTGGGTGTGTGCGGCGAGAGGTATGGGTTGTGAGCCGCTACCTGATAGCAGGCGTGCTGGTAATAGCTGCAGCCCTTGGCGCCCGCTGGTTGCTCGGCTATGTCGAAGACGCAGGTTATGAGCGCGGCAAGCTTGAGGCCCAGCTGTCTTGCTCTGGCGCGCAAACGCAACAACTGCAGGACCTGATTGGATCTACCAGTGAACTTACTAGCCAAGCCCATGCGACCAGCCAAACGCTGGCCAAAGCCACAAGCGACCGCCAGCAGGCGGACGCCAAAACCACCCAGGAGTTACGCGATGCGCTCGCCCTTACTGCTGCTGAGCGTGCTCACTGCCGCTTTGATGATGACAGCATGCGCCACACAGCCACCGCCCGTGATCGTGCAGCAGAAGCCGTTACCAGCGGCCTTGGCGGTGCCATGCCCGCCGCCCGTGGCGATGAATGACAACAGCGCGGATGCCGCGCTGCTGACCCTGAAAAATATGTACGACCTGTACGGCCTCTGCGGTGGTCGTTTCGTTGAGCTGTTGGATTACATCCAAGGAGCGACCGATGGGAACTGAAGAAATACGGCTGGCTTTCACCATTGGCCAGTGGCTGATTATGGGCGGAGTCGGCATTTACGCGTATCTCACCAGCCGCGACGCTGCCAATGCATCTGACTTGGTCGACCTGCGCACCCGCGTGGTCACCCTTGAAGAGCAGATGAAGCATCAACCTGACCAGACGCTGGTCAATGCGCTGCACGCAGACATGAAGGGGGTACAAGCTCGCTTGGATGGAATTCAGCAGAGCCTGGCCCCTTTGGCATCACAGTTGGACCGGATCAATAACTACCTGCTGACCAATAAGTGAGAGATCAATGAGCAAATATGCCGACTTTTTACGTGAGCACCAGCGCCTGGTGATTCTGCGCATCCTGACTGAGATGCCGGCGTATCGCAGCAACAGCTCGGTACTCTCGCAGGCGTTGACCAACTACGGTTTGGATGCAACGCGGGACCAGACCAAAACCCAGATCCACTGGCTTGGTGAGCAGGGTTTAGTGCAGGTTGAAGATCTTGACAGCATTCTGATCATCACGCTGACCGAGCGCGGATCTGACGTCGCCGCAGGACGCGCCATCGTGCCAGGCATTAAGCGGCCGGGGGCGTAACCATGGGCCGCAAATCCAGCATCGATAAGCTACCCAAGGATGTGCGATCGCACATTGAGCGCCAATTGCGCGAGAACCGTCTGACGCTTGACGAGCTGATCACTGAGCTGCAAGAGCGTTTCCCTGGCAAAGAAACCCCCAGCCGCTCGGCTGTTGGCCGGTACAAGGTGTCGTTTGATCAGATGGTGCGCAAGATGCGTGAGCAGGAAGCAATGAGCCGCCTGCTGGTAGCTGAGCTGGGCGAGAACCCAGACGAGCGCGCCGGCCAGCTAATGGTGCAGTCGGTTACTACCCTGGTGAACCATGCGACCTTTGCGGCGCAGAACGAAGATGAAGTCGACATTGAGGATGTGCGCAAGCTAGCCCGCGCTGCAAAGGATGTGCTGCAAGCGCGCAAGGTGTCGCTGGAAGAGCGCCGATCCATTGAAAAGGAAGCCCGCGAGAAGCTCATTGAAGAGCAGCGCGAGAAGCTTGATGAGCTTGGTCAGAGTGGCGAGGTAGATCAGGACGTGCTTAACAAGGTTATCAAAGCGGCGTACGGGCTATGAGCATCCTGCAGCCAGCCCTGCCGCTGTACGAGTATCAACGCCGCTGGGTAAACGATGAAAGTCGTTTCAAGATCGCCATGTTTGCACGGCAGTGCGGTAAGACGTTTACCAGCACGCTGGAGTTAGCCCTGGACTGTGCGCGTGCCGAGGCTATGGGCCAGCGCCGCCGGTGGGTAATTCTGAGCCGTGGTGAGCGGCAAGCGCGCGAAGCGATGACCGAAGGGGTGAAGTTGCACCTCCAGGCACTCAGCGCCGGCTTTCAGGCGTATGACTACGAGTGGGAGCCCGGCATAAAAGCGCTAGAAGTTGAGCTGCCTGGCGGTAGCAAGATCACCGCGCTGCCGGCCAATCCCGATACCGCGAGGGGCTTCTCCGCCAATGTTCTGCTCGATGAGTTTGCCTTCCACCAAGACAGCCGCGCCATCTGGAAAGCCCTGTTCCCGGTGATCTCCAAGCCCGGCCTAAAGCTTCGGGTAATTAGTACGCCCAACGGCAAAGGCAACAAGTTCTATGACCTGATGACCGGCAAAGATGACGGCTGGGCGCGCTACAGCACAGACATTTACCAAGCGGTTGCCGATGGCTTGCCACGCAACATCGAGGAGCTGCGTACTGGTGCCGGCGATGACGATCTGTGGGCCCAGGAGTTCGAGCTGCAGTGGCTGGACGAGTCCAGTGCGTGGCTCGACTTTGACCTGATCACCAGCTGTGAGCACGAGTTCGCGGGTATCCCTGAGCATTACCAGGGCGGCCCTTGCTATGTGGGGGTAGATATCGCTGCCCGGAATGACCTGTACGTGATCTGGGTGGCTGAGCGTGTGGGTGACGTGCTGTGGACGCGCGAGATCATCGAGCGGCGTCGCGTGAGCTTTGCAGAGCAGGACATGCTGCTGGATGACGTGTTCTGTCGTTACAACGTGATCCGCTGCTGCATGGACCAAACCGGCATGGGCGAAAAGCCGGTTGAAGATGCACGTCGCCGGTATGGCGAGCTACGCGTTGAAGGTGTGCTTTTCACCATGAACAACAAACTGACCATGGCCACGCAGGGCAAAGAGCACTTTCAGGACCGCAAGCTACGCATTCCGCAGGGCAACAGCGCGTTGCGCGCTGACTTGCATAAGCTCAAACGCGTCACCAGCGCTACAGGGGCTCCGCGCTTTGTTGCAGACAGCGACAGCACCGGCCACGCCGACCGCACCTGGGCGGGATTCTTGGCTATCAACGCTTCCGGTGGTGAGCAGGTCATCATCGACTACCGCTCCGCCGGCAAGCGCGCCGAGACCCGGCAATTGGAACACTTCGCACCCGGCTCTGGCGGTCAGATCACCAGCCGCGGCTGGGGCACCGTCGGCGGCAACAACCCGCTTGAGGACTACTGATGGACAAACCAACACTCGGCCAACAGATCGCCACCAGCGGCGACGGCCAGGACATCACACGCCCTTGGGTGGGCGCGCTATCGCAGCCGACCGACCCGCTGCTGCGCAAGGCCGGCGCAGACGTCAAGATCTATGAGGAGCTGCTGAGCGATTGGCAGGTCAAGGCTGTATGGCAGCAGCGGCAGCGAGCGGTAGTGAGTCGTGAGTGGCAGGTTGATGCCGGCGGTGATCGTCCGATCGACCAAGCCGCTGCAGATCACCTGCGCCAACAGCTCAATCGGATCGGTTGGGACCGGGTAACTGAACGCATGCTGTATGGCGTGTTTTACGGCTATGCCGTGGCCGAGATCATTTACGGCCGTGATGAGCAGTACATCACCTGGGAAGCGATCAAGGTACGTAACCGCCGCCGCTTCCGCTATAGCCCGAAGGGCGAGCTGCGCCTGCTTACGCCCAACAGCATGATGGAAGGTGTGCCTTGCCCGGCGCCGTACTTCTGGCATTACGCAACGGGTGCTGACAACGATGACGAGCCCTATGGCATGGGATTGGCCCACTGGCTTTACTGGCCGGTACTGTTCAAGCGTAACGGTGTGAAGTTCTGGATGATCTTCCTGGACAAATACGGCATGCCCACGGCCAAGGGTGAGTTCGACCCGCAGACCGCGACTGAGGAAGACAAGCGCAAGCTGCTTGAGGCTGGCGAGGCGATCCGGACGGATTCTACCGTGCTGATTCCCAAAGGCATGGCGTTGGAGCTGCTGGAGGCCGCCCGCAATGGCACCGCTGATTACAAAACCCTGTATGAAGCCATGGATGCGGCGATCGCCAAGGTAACCGTTGGCCAGACTGCCAGCAGCCAGGGCACGCCGGGCCGCCTGGGTAACGATGATCTGCAGGGTGACGTGCGCCTGGATCTGATCAAGGCCGATGCCGACCTGGTGTGCGAGTCATTTAACGATGGCCCGGTGCGTTGGCTAACCGAGTGGAATTTCCCTGGTGCTGAGCCGCCGCGCGTGTACCGCGTGGTTGAAGAACCGGAAGACCTGAACGGGCGCGCAGAGCGAGATGAAAAAGTCAGCCGCATGACTGGCTTCAAGCCAAGCCGCAAATACGCTGAGACCACCTACGGCGTCGAGCTGGAGGAACAGCCAGCGTCTGAAGCGCCGCCGCAACCTACCGAGTTTGCAGAAGCAGAGGCGCCTAGTGACCCTGCAGCCGCCATGCTCGAGCGCACAGAGCAGCAGGTACAGCCGGCGGTAGATACTTGGGCAGAGCAGCTGGTTGAGTTGGCCGAAGCCGGGGCATCGCCGGACCGTATGCGCGCCGAGTTACTGCGTCTTGCGCCGCAGCTGTCGTTGGATCAGTACAGCGCCCGCATGACCGAAGCGTTGGCCTTGGCCGGCCTGGCTGGGCGCAATGACATTGAGGACGAGGTGCGCTGATGGCAACCCCGGCCACCTACGGCAGCCTGCCGTTCGACGAGCAGATCCAGTTTCTGCAGCGCAAGTTGCCAAGCGTAGATTTTGCCCAGGTGCGCCAGGCAGCGCATGACCAGGCGTTTGTTGTTGCCGGCGCTCACCGCCTGGATATGGTCAAAGACATACAGGCGGTGCTGAACCGCAATCTGCGCGAGGGCGACACCCTGGAGCGCTTCCGTGCGGATTTTTACTCAGTGCTGGATAACTACGGCTGGCAACCCGAAGGCGGCAGAGGCTGGCGCTCGCGGGTGATCTACGAGACCAACCTGCGCACCAGCTATGCAGCTGGCCGTTATGCCCAACTGCAAGCGGTGAAGCAAGATCGTCCCTATTGGATGTATGAACATTCGGATGCGGTGATCACCCCACGCCCAGAGCATGAAGCGTGGGACGGTTTAGTAATCGACGCGGATGACCCTTGGTGGCAAACACATTACCCGCCCAACGGCTGGGGCTGCCAGTGCCGCGTACGGGCGCTGAATGACCGTGACCTCAAGCGCCTTGGCAAGGCCGCACCCGATGCAGCTCCGCCGCTGAACGAGCGCGAGATGCAGTACAAGGGTGAAACCATACTTGTGCCCGAAGGTATCGACCCTGGGTGGAATTACGCACCGGGGCGCAGCGCTTTTGAGCAGCAGGTGCAGAACGTGCTGGCCAAGGTACCAGAGTTGCCAGCCGATCTCGGCGCTGCAGTGAGCCGTGAATTGGTGGTTTATCCTGCAGTGCAGTTGGCGCTGGCCACCGACTGGCGGAGGATGCTGACCGAGATTGTGGCCGACGGTAAACCACGTGGCCGCAGCATGATGGTTGGGGCGTTGAGTCCTTCAGTTGTGACGGCTTTAGGTACGGCTGGTATTCGTCCGCTCACGGCAGCCATCAGCGTCAGTGACGCCAGCGCGCTTCATACCTTGCGCAAAAGCAAGGCAGCAACTGCCACTGCTGCAGGCAAACCAAAAGCACTGAATGCGGACGAGCTGGCACAGCTACCAGCGGTTTTATCAGCTCCGCAAGCGGTGCTGCTTGATGAGGCCAGCGGAACGCTGATCTATGTGTTTGAGGCTGAGCGCCGCGAGGCCGGCAAGATTGCTGTGCTGGTTAATTACCGATTGAAAGGCGGTGACAAGATCAATGCGGTGCGTTCGGGCTCGCTGATCGAGCTGGCCGACGTGCGCAAGGATGTAGATAGCGGAAAGCTGCTGCTGGTAGAGGGGCAACTGTGAGCGCTCAGGGTGGACGCCACTTCCACCGTGCAGGCGCCTTACGGCCCCCGAGCCGGAGCTGGCGATTTCCCGGCCGCCTGAACGCTCACAGTCTGAGGGGAGTATAAACCATGGCTGGTGCTCGTGTAGAGATGGAGCTGGACAACAGGCAAGCGCGGGCAGCGCTGCAGGATGCCCTGCAGCTGCTGGATGACCCTAAACGCCTGTTGAGGGATATCGGCGAATACCTGGTCAACAGTACACGCGACCGGTTTCGCGATGAGCGCGGGCCTGACGGCCAATCATGGCAGGCGTTATCGCCACGTTACCTGGCCAACAAAGAACCTAACCCAGGCAAGATATTGCAGCGCTCTGGCAACCTGGCGCGGCAGATATTCCCGCAGGTGCAAGGCAAGGATCTATTGGTGGGCACCGACCGCATCTACGGCGCCACTCACCAGTTTGGTGCCAAGCAGGGTCAATTTGGTAAAACCAAGCGAGGCGGTCCAATCCCGTGGGGCACTATCGCTGCTCGACCGTTCCTGGGCGTATCTGATTCTGATGGTGATGAGATGATCGAGCTGTGCCGGGATCACCTCAAACGCCGCCTTTCATAGCGAGCTGCTCAGAGCTGCTGTGAGCCCCTCAGTGGCGTTTGTGGCTACGGTTTATCGCATGCTGATGGTTCCGGCGCGTCAGAGGCCTTTATAAACGCCCTGATGATAGATTGCTGACCCTGCCGCCGAGCGGCGCTCGACCAACAGCGTAATCGCAAGTTTTGCCCCCGTTCAAAATACATTCCCGTTGCTGGGGCGCAGTCTGGCCCCATGAAAACATCAAACGCCACTCTGCCCATTCTCCCAGCCGGCCAGCACATTGCTTTGGATGGTCGCGCTGTGGAGTTCACCGAGGCCATCCTGCAGGAGATCGTGGATAACTACGATCCCGCTTTGCACGAGGCGCCGCTCGTTATTGGTCACCCGAAACTCAACGGCCCGGCCTATGGCTGGGCAAAGAGCGTTGAGATGCGCGACGGCATGCTGTTTGCCGAGCCGCACCAAGTAGTGCCCGAGTTTGCCGAAGCGGCCAACCGCAAGATGTACAAGAAGCGCTCCGCTTCGATCTATTTACCAGACTCGCCCGGCAACCCGGTACCAGGTAAGCACTACCTGCGCCACATCGGCTTTCTGGGTGCAATGCCGCCAGCGATTAAAGGCATACCGGATTCAGCCCTGGATTTTGCCGAAGACGACGGCGCCCTAGCGGTTGAATTCTCTGAGGTGCCTTATGCCGTTTCCGGGCTGACCGACATTCTGCGGCGCATGCGCGACTTCTTTGTTGAGCGTGAGGGTGCTGAGCAAGCCGATCAGATCATTCCGCAGTGGCAGATCAACTCCATCGAAGAAAGCGCCCGCTACGCCGCTGAGCGTCCTGCTGCCTTTTCCGAGCAAGAACAACCCACCAGCGAAGCGCCAACCCCAAATGACGTTGAAAGTGCCGCCGCATCTGCCGCTGCCGCACCGGAGTCGGGTAACGATGGCTTGGCGGCGGCAGGTGCCACCGAGACTACTGATCAGGAGCCGAACATGGCCGACCAAAAGCGTGAAAACGAGCTTGCTGAGCGCGAGCGCAAAGTAACTGAACACGAGACGCGCATTGCCAAGGAGCAAGCCGAAGGCCAGCGCCGCGAAGCAACCGAATTTGCCGAGGGTCTGGTTGAGGCTGGCAAGCTGCTGCCTCGCCAAAAGGCAGGTGTGGTCGAGCTGCTGCTTAACCTGCCGGCAGGCGCGCCTCTGGAATTTGCCGAAGGCGAACAAAGCATCAGCAAGCCAGCCTCTGAAGTGTTGCGCGAGCTGCTGAAGGATCTGCCCAAGCAGGTGGACTTTGCGGAGAAGTCCGGCGGCGGCGAAGTGGTCGATGACCAGGACGCCAACGCCATTGCCGCCCGCGCAACAACGTATCAAACCGAGCAACGCCAGGCTGGCCGCACTATCAGTATCAGCCAGGCAGTCAACCACGTTACCAAGGGAGGCCGCTGAGCCATGAACATTCCCGGACTTATTACCCCGTTCACCGCTGCGGCCGCCATCGGCGCACACCTCATTGCTGCGCATGGCGTCACTGATGGCGCTGCGGTGCAGGCCGATGACGGCGCCACCATGCTGCTGGGCGTGACTACTGAGCTGCCTGCCGCTGCTGGCGCGGTTGCAGATGTGGTGCGCAGCGGCCCTGCATCGGTCACTTATGGCGGCACCGTCGCCCGTGGTGCGCCTCTGACCGCTGACGCCGCCGGTCGCGCAGTTGCGGTAGCACTGCCGGCAGAGGCCGACACTTTCATTGTTGGCTATGCCGAGGTTAGCGGCGTGGTCGGTGACATTGGCTCGGCGCTGATCGCGCCCGGCTTCATCCCGGCGACAGCGCCTTAATCGGCTCCAGCCACCCCAGGAGTAATTGACATGAGCAACGCCCCGTTTCCGATTAACCCGGCGCTTACCGCCATTGCCATCGCGTACCGCAACACTCGGCTAATTGCCGACCAGGTGCTGCCGCGCGTGCCGGTGGGTGCGCAGGAATTCAAGTACCTCAAGCATGACCTGGCTGAAGGCTTCACCGTGCCGGATACCAAGGTTGGCCGTAAATCGCGGATTAACCAGGTAGACTTTTCAGCCACCGAAGAAACCGGTGCAACACAAGACCATGGCCTTGAAGCGCCGGTACCACAGCGCGATATCGACAATGCTCCGGCTAATTACGACCCACTTGGCAAGGCGAGTGAGCAGACGACCAACCTGATTCTGCTGGATCGTGAAGTGCGAGCGTCCAACCTGCTGTTCAACAGTGCCAACTACGCCGCTGGCAACAAAGCCACGCTCTCTGGTACCAGCCAGTGGAGCCACGTAGACAGTAACCCGATGACGGCGATTATGGACGCGCTGGATAGCGTAGTGATGCGCCCAACCATTGGCGTGCTGGGCCGAGCCGTCTCTACCAAGCTGCGCCGACATCCGAAGGTAGTGAAGGCGTTCAACGGCACGCTTGGCGACGAGGGCATGGTACCGCTGCAGTGGCTGGCCGAGATGCTGGAGCTGGAAGCCGTTCTGGTTGGTGAGGCGCGCTTGAACATCGCACGCCCTGGCCAGGCTGCCAACCTGTCTCGTGTATGGGGTAATCACGCCTCGTTCATCTACCGCGATCAGTTGGCGGATGCTAACAGCGGTACCACTTTTGGCTTCACCGCCCAATTTGGCGATCGCATCGCAGGTTCTACCCCTGACAAGAACATCGGTCTGCGCGGCGGCCAGATGGTGCGCGTCGGTGAGTCGGTGAAGGAGCTGATCACCGCCCCGGATCTCGGTTACTTCTTCGAGAACGCCATCGCCTGACCGGCTGGCCAAACCCCTCTTTGACCGGGCGGCAACTGCCGCCCCTGGGAGAACAACATGACCGCCAAAAAAACCGCTGCAAAGACGGCTGCTGATGCAACTACTGATCAGACAGCCAAGCCAGTTGAAACTGAAGCTGCGGCCAGCCCTGTCAGCGATCAGGCCACCGGCCAGGGCGACGTTGCCAAGCCCGAGGCGGGCAATACACCAGAGCATCCGCCAGAGGACAACAAACCTGCCGTGACTGCCGGGGTTTACTGGGTAAACCGCGAGCTGTTGGAGCATGACGGCGACGCCTACCACCAGGGCGATGATATTGAACTGTCCGATGACCAGGCTAGGCCACTGCTGGCTATCGGCGCTGTGCTGATGCCCGAGGGCGAGTAATGGACAACCAACATCGCAAGGTCGCTGGTTATCGCGAATTGTGTCAGGAAGAAATTGACCTGATGAATCGCATCAAGGCGAAGGGCGCTGAATTGCTACAGCTGCAGTCCGAGCTGGTCGGACGCTTGGGCACGGACCTTGAAGCTAAACAGTCGGCCGCCCGCCTTTCCGTTGAGGCCAAGGAGCACAGCGGCACGCTCTGCAACGAGTACACCGGCGCATCCGATGAGTGCCATGAGTTTCGTCGCTTTCAGGCTGCAGAGCCATTGCGCTGGGCTGCTATCGGCAAGACCGACATTCAAACAGCCTTGATGGCATTGGTTCGAGCTGTGGCTCAACCGGCAGGAGTCTGACGTGGCCTACATCACTCTCACTCAGCTGGCTGATCGGCCCGGTGCTGTCGAGCTGGCCCAGGTGGCCACGCCACGGCAGCACCGGGAGGTGGATGCCGACCTGCTTAATGCGCTATTGCGCGGGCAGGATCTGGTCGCCTGGCCTGCTGATGAGGTGGTTATCGCCCAGGCAGCCCAAGCCGTGATTGAAGATGCTCTGGCTACCGCTGAGGCATCGATCAACGGTTATCTGGCGCGGCGCGGGTACAACCTGCCGCTAGCCACCGAGTTTCCGATTGTGACGGGGTGGGCGCGATCTATTACCCGCTACCACCTGCACAAGGACCGCATCAGCGGCGAGCAGAACGACCCGATCGTCCGCGACTACCGCGATGCGTTGAAGTTCTTGCAGCAGGTCGCCAGTGGCCAATTCAGCCTGGGTGCTGATGACCCGCTTACACCGACCAGCAGTGGCGCACCGATTGTCTCGGCTCCGCCGCGCACCTTCAGCCACGACACGTTGAAGGACTTTTGAGCATGAGCCAGCCGTTTGATGTGCAATTGGTGATCGACAGGCTGAGTGCGCTTGAGCAATTGCAGAGTGTTCAGGGTGCTGCTGAGTATGCAGCGGTGACCAGTCTGAAGGACTTCAGGACGCCTTGCGCCTACGTGATATTGCTGCAGGAGCGTGCAGATGATGCGCCCCCTAAATCGGGCGGACGGCAACGTGCGATAGCGAGTTTTGGCGTGCTCATTGCGGTACGCAACTACGGGGATCAGCGGGGTGCAAAAACCTCAGCTGAAATGCGGCCGTTGACCGGCGCAATTCGTGAGCGGCTGATGGGCTGGACGCCCGAAGTTCAGGGCGCGCGCCCTGTGCAATGGGTTCGGAGCGATACGCTGGATTACGACCACAGCACGTTGATCTGGTCCGAAGTTTATTCCACACAACATTTTATTGGGGGCACCCCATGAGCACGAAACAAGAGCCAAAGCTCGAAACAGTCGTACTGATCGACAGCCACACCCACAAGGGTGAGCCGAAGAAAAAAGACGACAAGATCGAGGTGAACGCCCGTCAAAAGGAATGGCTGATCCAGCACAAGAAAGTGGCTGGTCCGGCTGAACCGCAACCGGTAGCTGCTCCCGCTGCTGCTGCCAAAGGCAAGGAGTAATCTATGTCTCTTTTCTCGTTCCAGGGCAAAATCTGGTTGGCTGAGCGCAGCGCTGCAGGTAAGCCGATCAAGCTTGAGTGGGTCGGTAACGCGCCCCAGTTGCAGCTGCAGTTGAACACGGCCAACACGGACAAAACGGAGTCTTACTCGGGCCAGCGTTTGCAAATCGGGCAGCTTAAGGGTGCCAAGACCGCAACCGTTAATCTAACGCTTGACGAGTGGACCCCGCTTTCACTGGCTCTTGGGTTGTACGCCAAGCCCATCAGCGCTGCGGCTGGCACTGCTACCGGTGAGGCTATGCCAACGCCGATCGCCATTGGTGACGTGATTCGCCTGGACAACTCGTTCATCAGCGACCTGGTGCTGGAAGATGCGACCAATCCGCTGGTGCTTGGTACCGACTACCGCATTGAGTCACCCAGTGCCGGGCTTATCGAGTTTCTGACCGCGCAGGCTGGCCCTGTCACAGCAGACTACGAGCACGCGGCAGTAGAGGGTGTGACCATGTTTACCAGCACGCCGCCCAAGCGTTGGCTGCTGCTGGATGGCATCAATACCGAGACCGGCGAACCTGTGCTCTTGGAGCTGTTCATTGTGCAGTTCAATCCTGTCGGTGACTTGAACTTGATCACCGACGAGTACGGCAGCATCCCGCTGACCGGTAGCGTGTTGTTCGACCCGGTCAACGCGCAGGATGATAGCCTCGGGGGCTTTGGTCGCGTGCTGGCCAAGGCGGCAGCGTAATGGCTAGCCGGGCTAAGAAGAAGCCGCCAGCAAAAAAAGGTAGCGCTACCGAAGGCTCTGATGACCTTCAGATTCTGCATCCAGAGCTAGAGCTATGTGTTGGCGGCAAAGAGGTAACAGTGCGCGAGTATGGATTTGTTGAGGGCCTCCGCTTGCGGCCTGTCATCGAACCCATGCTGCAGGACATGGAGAGTTTGATCAGCAGTGGTGAAGATCCCAGCAATGATCAAATGCTGGATTTGATGAGCAACCACCTGGATGCATTCCAGGAGCTGCTAGCGGTGGCCAGTGACACGGATGTCGCCTTTGTCGTAAGCCTGAAGCAAACCGACGGCACCAGGCTGGCTGAAGCCTGGTGGAAGGTGAACGCCCCTTTTTACTGGCGCACTGTAGTCAGCCGGGTAGCGGTAAAACGGCTGCAGGCGCAGGTAAGCAAGGGCGCTGGGGGGACATCTACGCAACCCTCATCCGGCACGGACACCAGCACCGAGATATCGGTAGCTTCACCCTCAGGCAGCTGATGTTGTACTACGAGCGCGCCCTGGCCGTGGATCGGTTGGATCGTGCTGGCAGGATGCAAGACATGAATCTGGCGTTCGGCGGTGGTAAAGCGGCTGCCGAACACCTCCGCGCTTTGCAGCGGTAGGCATGGCCCAGGGAGGCGGCAGGACGCCGCTACGTCGGATGACACGGACACCTTCAGCGCCCTGAGTGCAACAAGCACCAGCGGCGCTTTCTTTTTGCCCTCGTTCAAAATACCTCGCCCGTTCAATACGGCACCCTTAGCCTGAATCCCCTAGGTAGTCAGGCACCCCATGAGTAAGAAACTCGAACTTGCGATGCGTATCCGTACGGACTTGAACCAAGCCCGTGGCGATCTGAAAGCGCTCGGTGGTGATGTCGAGGACCTGGGCGATAAATCTGAAAAAACCAGTCGTGATATGGAACGTATCGGCTCAACACTGGGAAAGATTGCCGGAGCGGTTGCTGGTGGTGTGCTCTACAAAGCAGTGATCTCAGCAACAATCGAACAGGAGCGCGTTACTGCGCAGCTGGAGCAGCGTTTACGCTCGACGCAGGGCGCCGCAGGCTTGACTCGTGACGAGCTGCTCGATATGGCCAGTGCCATGCAACAGGTCACAACCTATGGCGACGAAGCTGTAATCCCCGCGCAATCCCTGCTTCTAACGTTTACGAAGATCGGGCGGGAAGTATTCCCCAAGGCGCTAGAGACAGTGCTCGACATGAGCGTTGCAATGGATCAAGACCTAAAGGCGTCTGCGATCCAGCTGGGTAAAGCGCTCAACGATCCAGTTCAGGGAATCACAGCGCTTAGCCGTGTGGGGGTTCAGTTCACCGAAGATCAGAAGGAGATGATCAAGCAGCTGCAGGAGACCGGCCGGACCGCTGACGCACAGCGAATCATTCTGGGTGAGCTTGAGACACAGATGGGCGGCTCTGCCCGAGCCGCGCGGGATACCTTTGGCGGTTCAATTGAGGCGCTGAAAAATTCCTTTGGCGATCTGTTGGAAGGCGACGCAAGCAGCCCTGGTTTGAAGGACGCTCGCGAAGCCATAGAAGATCTGACAAACCTGCTCAGCGATCCGGCGACCAAAGAGTCTTTTGGCATAATCATCGGTGCTGTGGCGCAGCTAACTACCGTTGCTGCAGAAGCTACCGTTGCTCTTGGAGACCTAACCCAAAATCTCGGCGCAATGTTCCAAAACGCTTTTGGCGACCTTGACCCACTCAAGGCGCTGAACGTTGAGATTCGTGCCATTGATCGCGCGATCAAGGGCGGCTTAGATACACCCGCCAAGTACCTCTTTACATCAGACGGAGAGCTTAAATCACTCAAAGCCCAGCTCGTTGCCGAACGCGATTTGATACTTGAGACGCGCAAGGGAGCGCCCGCGTCGACCACAAGCAATGCTCCATCATCAGTGCCTACCGCACCCGAAGCGCCTGTGCTCAATGCCGACGCACAGAAACTGCTAGATACCCTGACGAAGCAAGCCGCAATGATTGGGCTGGTAACTGAAGAGGCCAAGGTCCGCTACGCAATTGAGTCAGGTGAGCTGGGCAAACTGCTCCCGGAGCAGCAGGAGCTGCTGCTTACGCAAGCGCGCCAGCTCGACCAATTCAAAGCTAGCTCCTCAGCTGCAGATGAGCAGCGCAAGTCCACCGAAAAGCTTACTAGCAGCCAAGTGAGCTATGTACAAAACCTGGAACGCCAGGCCGCTCTGATTGGCCTCAACACCAACCAGACTCGCGACGCTGAGTTTGCGGAGAAGGGTTTGACTGGCGCATTGCGCGAGCGCGCAAAGGCGGCGGCAGCACTTTTGGCAGCCGAGGAGGAGCGTCTTGCAGTCAATTCGGACGCGGCCAGCTTGGCCGGTCTTCAGGCGCAAAGTCTGCGCGCCCAAGGCAAAGAAGCCGAAGCGCTGGAGATCAAGATTCAGCAGCGTTACGGCGAGCTAATGACGCGGCTGAAGGAACGTGGCAATGCAGCCGGGCTGGATATCGTCAACGGCCTGATCAACATGGAGCAAGCGCGTGCGAGGTTGACTGAAACTCAGGCGATGATCGACCAGATGTTCGACGCTACAGGTCGGCAAGAACAGACCGTTCAGGCCCAGCTGGAAACCGGGCTTATCACTGAGGGCGAAGCACGCCGGCGCATTGTTGAACTGCACAAGCAGCAGGCCACAGAAGTTGAAAAGCTGTTGCCGCTAATGCAAGAGCTAGCCGTGGCCACCGGCGACCCGGCAGCGCTTGAGAATGTCGAGCGCATCCGGGCAGAGCTGGAAAGCATGCAGGTCATCAGCAACGAGCTGGCCATCTCATTCAGAGACGGTCTGCAGGGCGGGCTTGAGGAAGCCATCATGGGGCTGGCCGAGGGCACCATGACCTTGCGTGACGCACTAGATAGCTTGGTGCTCGGGATTGCCGAGTCCATGGCGAAGATGGCGTCAGAGGGGCTGGCCGAGTTGGCGACTCAAGGCGTTATGGATCTGTTCGCCCAGGGTGCTCAGGCAGCGATTGCGGCCGCCGGCCAAAAGGCAGCCGCTGAGGTAGCCGCTATTGGTACCGTGACTGCTGCCAAGACCGCAGCAGATACAACGATGGCCGCCTCATCAGTCGCTTCAGCTAATGCTGCTGCAGCGGGCCAAGCAACTGCAGCAGCGACCACAACGACTGCATGGGCCCCCGCAGCCACAACAGCATCGATCGGTTCATTCGGCGCGGCAGCTGCAATTGGTCTTGCTGCCGTAGTCGCCGCCTTGGCCATGTCGCAGTCGTTCAACACGGGCGGCAAAGTGCGCGGCGAGGGTACGGGCACCAGTGACAGCATTCGTGCCTGGTTGAGTAACGGCGAGTTCGTGACCCGTGCGGCCGTCATGTCGCAACCCGGTGCAGAAGCGTTTGCCGAAGACTTCAACCAGCGCGGCATGGTCGCCCTGGAGGACTGGACCGGCGCAGCTCGCCAAGCCACCGGAGGACTAGCTGGCGTGCCGGCACCCGCTGCACCGGCCCCCGCCATGAACAATGGTCGCCTCGCCGATCCCACAGCCGTAAAACAAAACACCACTCTCAAGAACGCTGTGAACCTCTACGCGGTTCAGAACCCTGCGGATATCGCGTCAATGGCGTGGGGCCGCGAGGGCGAAGAGCACTTTGAGGTGTATTTGCAAAAGAACGGCGCTCGTGTGCGCCAATTGATGGGGATCAACTAATGCCGCACGAAATAGGTTTTGTAGACGACAGCGCGCAGCTGGCGCATTACGCGATGCTGGAAAAGATACGCGACTTTGCTGCCGCTAACGGATGGGAGGTGCTGCGCTACGACGTGTCGATCGCCAACCGGGAATTGATCCTAAAGGGTGTCGGCTACTCGGGTGAGGAAGAGATCTTTGTTGGGTTTCGTACCTATCAGAATGCTGACGCCGATTATTACAACCTGGTGGCCGCAGGCTTCACCGGTTATGTCGCCGGTAATCCATTTGATAACCAGCCCGGCGCCATGCTGTCAGGCGTACCCGCTCACAACCAGCGCATTGACTACTGGCTGACACTCAATCCGCAACGCATTGCCTTGGCCATGAAGGTTGGCACGCCTGTTTATGAGAGTGCTTACGTAGGCAAATTTCTGCCATATGCGCGGCCTAGCCAGTACCCGTATCCGTTGGTTTGCGCCGGCATGCTTAGCGGCGCTCCAGCAACGCGCTTTAGCGAAACGAACCACGGGATGCCCTATAAAGGGGACCGCGCAAACATGCGTATGCGGTTTAACGATGGGGCGTGGCGAACGCCGCATTGTTACCCTTGGGGAAACTCATTTATCACCGGTACCGCTAGCGGCAGAAATAACCTAAGGCTGCGAGATACAGGAGGAATCTACCACCTGATGGCCATTGAGCTGCATGATGATTCAGCAAACATGTGGGGAGCTTTAGACGGTATTTTCTACATCAGTGGTTTTAATAACGCGGTTGAAAACACCCTGACAATTGAGGGCGTTAACTACACCGTGGTTCAGGATGTGTCCCGCACCGGCCATAACGACTATTACGCAATGAGGCTAGATAGCTAATGGCATATTACAACGGATCAGCTAATAGCCTAATCGCTCTCCGCTCAGCGCTTTTAGACGCCTGCACACTTGAGGGATGGGCGTGGAATGGTGACAAAGAGGTACTCAGCAAAGGAGCGTTATTCCTCCAAGTGACGGTAGGGGCTGACGGTATTTTTGTGCTCGGGCGCACTTCGCTTGAGGCAGGGAATGCCCCAAGTGCGGTTCGGGTCGGTCGAGTATTCTCCCGCTCAGGTTACCCTACTTACGATGTTACATACCCCGCGTCCTACGAGCTATTCGTGTTCGAACAGGAAGTTTTCTTTGTCATAAACTACGACGTCGAGTATTACCAATGGCTATGTTTCGGAGCAGGTACTGTCGATGGATTACCCGGCACAGGGATGTGGCTTGGCGCCTCGTTGGCAGCTACGGTTGTAGGCGCCGTCGGGAGCCGCAAGGCAAATCCCATTTATATGACCCCAACCGGTGGCGGGGACATAGGCAACAACTCCGGTGTCGCGCCAGCGCTGTGCTGGGCTCAATCTTCAGCATATGACACCGCCCAGAACTGGTGGGTGCACTCTGATCTTGATGGCCACGGATGGTATCGCTCACCTAACGGGACAGATACAGATGACATTGGTATCGGACCTACAGAGACGCTGCTCTCAGTTCTACCCAGCCAATGGAATGACGAATCAGTACTAGTCCCCATCCGGGCATATAAAGAACGCCCCGAATATTACATAAGCCTTGTCGCTGACATTGCTAACGCGCGCCATATTCGCATTGATAACTACGAACCAGGCCAGGTGCTCATAGTCGGAGATGAGAGCTGGAAAGTTTTTCCCTGGTTTAGAAAAAACGCTGCAGCGCGCGATGGCGGTTACGCGATAGACCACAGCGGCACATACGGTTGGGCAATTCGCTATGAGGGGGCTTAACAAATGGCCCTACTAGACGCGCGCCATGTAAAAGATACACAAGGCGGGCTCAGCAACGACAACCTGTCGCTATCACATTGGGCGTTTAGTTGGGTTAATCAGTTCGCTCCCTTTCCTTTTGCGTCGACGCAATTCCGGTCGGTACAAACCGGTTTGAACATGTCGTGGCCGGTAGCTGCTAACCCAAAGTCAATTGAATCGAGAAAACAGAACTCATTTGCTGATGACTTTTATAACCGTATACACATAGCCCCAAATAGCTTGGAGCTAGGCAACGTTGTTTCGGCACAGACAACAGGCGTTCGTGTTTGGAACGCTCACTTCGTATCTAAAACTCTCACCGATATACAAGGGCTGAACGACGGGATCACTATCGGTGGACAGCCGGAACCACCGTTGCTCTTTACCGCGCTGCAGGAGCGCGAGTATCAGCTGTCAGTCACTCCGGACGGCCAGCCAGTATTGGATACAGTGCTGACTTGGGCTTTCGCTAACGGTGAAACACCTGGTTTGCAAATAACGGCTACCCGCATTATTGCTTGGTCGTTCGCGCCAGACTGGGGCGACGGTGTTCGCGAGCGGCTTACCTGGAAGACCGACATCATGATTTCCGAAGCATTTGTTGAGCAGCGCCGAGCGCTTCGCCTTGCTCCGCGACGCGAGCTGTCCGCCTCAATGTATGTTGAGGACCGTGAGCGTCAGCTGCTTGATCTCGCGTTGTTCGGGTGGGGCGGCCGGATATGGGCTGTGCCTGTCTGGCCGGAGATTCAGGTCCTAGCGATACCAGTCGCACTAGAAAGCAAGCGAATCGACTGCCAGACCGAGCATCTAGACTTCCGCCCCGGCGGACTAGCTATGCTTCGGAGTGAGTCTGCCTTTGAATTTGAAGTGGTCGAGATCGAAGCGATCGACGCCGGCGGCTTGGACCTGCGCCGTGCGACTCAAGGCAGCTGGCCGGCAGGCTCGCGGCTGTACCCGGCGCGCACAGGCCAGCTGATGCAGCAACCCGATATCAGTCGGCTGACGGACATGGCCAGCGCGGTCGATGTGGACTTTTTGGTTATGGACCCCAGCGATTGGCCGGCGCTGGCTGTTGATGCCCTACCTTTATATAGAGGCCGCCCGGTATTGGATGCCAGGCCGGATGAATCCGAGGATCTGACCAGCAGCTTTGAGCGCCTTACCTCTACTCTGGACAGCCAAGCCTCAATGCCCCTGGTGACCGATACCGCAGGCCGCGCTATGCCTGTCACCGGTTACCGCTGGGTGGATATGGGCCGTGCCGATCGCGCGCATTGGCGCTCACTGGCTTATACACTACGAGGCGCGCAGGGCAGCATATGGGTACCCACGCATGCCGATGACCTGACGCTGGTCGATACCGTTTCCAGCACATCTAACTCGCTGGATGTCGCCAACTGTGGTTACACGCGCTTCGGCCAGGCTCGCCCAGGACGCCGTGATATCCGCATTGAGCTGTATGACGGCACGGTGCTGTACCGTCGCATCACAGGCGCAGCAGAGATGTCGCCAGCGATGGAGCGCTTGGTGATTGATCAGGCGCTGGGGCAGTTGGTAACGCCGTCAGACGTCATGCGTATCTGTTGGATGGTCTGCTCGCGCCAGGCTGGCGATTCAGTCGAGATCGAGCACGTCACCGACAGCGAGGGCGTCGCAAAGGGAAGCATGGTATTCAGAGGAGTCCGCGACGATGAGTTTTGATCAGCGCGAAGGCTCTCTTTCTCTGGGCCAACCCGTTCGGCTCTACCAGTTCAGCAGAGGCGTGATTCGATGGCTGTACAACACAAGCGATCGGGATATTACGAACAACAATCAGCTGTATCGATCTTTGGCTGGTGGCATTACAGATCGCGGCATTCAGCAGTCTGGCGACGCCAAAGCTGACGGCCTGACCATCACCGCGCCAGCTGATATCAGTGTTGCACAACAGTTTCGGTCATTCCCTCCCAGTGAGCGTATTGAGCTATCGATGTTCGACATGCACTACGGTGATACCGAGGCGCGCCTGGCTTGGATTGGACGCGTAGCCTCAGTCAACTGGCCCTCTCTCAATAGTTGCAAAATTGTGTGCGTTACCCGTGATGCCGAAATGTCTGAGCCGGGCCTGACGGATGTTTATAGCCGCATGTGCACAGCACGTCTCGGCGACAACCGCTGCGGAGTTGACCTCAACGCTTATCGGGTCAGCACCACACTGCAGGCGCAGGACGGGCAAACCGTGTCTGCGCCCGCATTTTCCGGCTACCCGGATGGGTGGTTCACCGCCGGCTGGGTGGAATGGTCGGTTGGCTCCGGTGAGTACGATAAACGGCACATTGAACAGCACATTGGCAACGATCTGCAGCTGCTTGGCGGTACGGCAGGAATACCTGCTGGAGCGACAGTACGCGTCTATCCCGGCTGTGATTTTCTGGCGGGCACCTGTCACGACAAGTTCGGCAACCTAGACAACATGCGCGCAATACCCAACCTCGAGGGTAAGTCGCCCTTCGATGGCGATCAGGTTTGGTAAGGAGTTAGTTATGTGGGCATTCGCTGTACTGGCGTTAGCCGCTGTATTGATGGTCGCACTAGCCCCAAAGCAGCCTCAGGCTAAGCCCCAGGCGTTTGAGGATATCGACTTTCCGCAGGCTGAGGAAGGATCAGAGCTGCACGCTGTTTTCGGCCAGCGCTGGAGTAAGGGCTGGATGGTTTTGACTGTCGGCAACTACCGAACTCGAAGGGTAAAAGTAAAAGGGGGTGGCAAGAAATGATCGTGACTGTCCAGCACATGCACAGCGTACCCACCTGGAATGGCCGCCAGGGCTATTGCCATGGTCAGGCACGCGGTTTTTTCAAACGTCACGGCCTGAATTGGATGGATTTTTTGCACAACGGTATTGAGGCAGAAACGCTGCTCGCTACTGGCGACGCGCTGGCGAAGCACCTGGTTGATTACGTCAGGGAGACTGAGCATGGGCAGTAGCAGCAAGAAGCCAAAGGTAACCCGTTACTACTTCGACATTCATATGGGGCTGGGGCTGCCGATCGATGAACTGGTCGAGATCAAGGCCAGCGATAAATCCGCATGGCGCGGGTCAGTTACCTCTAACCAGCAGATATCTATCAACGCGCCCAATTTGTTTGGCGGTGATGAGGGCGAAGGCGGCCTGCAGGGCACTCTAGACGTATTGATGGGGGAAGAAGACCAGGCAGTACTTCCACGGCTCGCAGCAATGCTGGGCAGCCTGGTGCCAGCATTCCGGGGTATTACTACCGCGTTTTATTCAGGATTGATCTGCACCAACAATCCTTACCCCAAGCCGTGGGAGTTTTTACGTAGAGGCGGCAACCGGCTGTGGGACGCGGGTGACGCTTGGTATCCAGAAAAGCAATTTATCTGGCTGGCAGACGGCCAGATCAAGGCGATGAACCCGGTCCACATCTTATACCTTATGCGCACAGGCTCTCGGTTCAGAGGTTGGCCACGTAGCTTGCTTGATGACACAGCGTGGCGAGCAGCTGCAGACCAGTGCTATGAGGAACAATTGGGGCTTTGCCTTGAGTGGGTCAGATCAGACAGCTTCCAGTCATTCTCGGATTCGGTGTGCGCTCACGCTGGTGCTGAAATTTACGACCACCGCACCACTGGTCTGATATCTATTCGCTTGCTGCGCAATGACTACGTAGTCGCCGACCTTCCCTTATTTGATGAGGAAAGCGGCCTGCTTGAGATCGTAGAAGACGACAACGCGGGCAATGATGATGTGCCTAGCGAGATGGTCTGCAAGTATGACGACGCTATCGATGGCAAAACAAAGCAGGTGCGGGCTGTCAACGCAGCTGTTGCTGCGCGTACACGTGGACGATCAGTTGAAGTGGTTGAATACCCTGGAGCACCGACAGCAAGTATCGCAGCACGCCTACTGCAGCGTGACCTGAGAATAAAAACGTCCGGCTTAAAGCGCTTTGAAATTGTGTGCGATCGCCGGGCCCGTAACCTTAACCTAGCAGACCCAATCCGTATCCGATCGCTCAAGCGCGGCATAGGCGAACTGGTTGTGCGCATTGGTAAGATCGAAGACGGCACCATGGTAGATGGCCGCATCACACTCACAGTGATTCAGGATCAGTTCAGCCTGCCAGTGTCGAGTTTTGTTGCAGTGCCTCCGCCTGGCTGGTTGCCGCCAGACCGAACACCTAGAGCGGTTACAACGAGCTTGCTTTTTGAGGTGACCTATAGGGACCTCTGCGCCTCCATCGATTCTGCGAACCTCGCGCTCGTCGATGAATCAGCAGCATACCTAGCGGCGGTTGCTGTTGCCCCCACGTCGATGTCTACAAACTACAAGCTCACCACCCGCGTTGGAGGAGCTGGCGATTTTGTTGATCAAGGCAATGCAGATTGGTGCCCCTCAGCGCTCATAACGACTGCCTTAGGCCGCACTGAAATGGTTGTTAACTTGTCGTCAATGACTCGACTTGATGAAGTTGAGCTAGGTTCTGCTGCGATACTTAACGGCGAGATAGTTCGAATTGATGCTCTCAATATAGAGACCGGCATAGCGACAATTGGCAGAGCCTGCGTGGACACTATTCCAGGTATCCACCCCGCGGGCAGCCGCATCTGGTTTTATGAGGAAAGTACCGGTACCGACCAATCCGCTTATACGCTAGCAACCAGCTTGCAGGCCCGCCTGCTAACAGCAACGTCGTCAGCAGAACTTGATCCAGCATTGGCCGGTATCGAAACTCTGACACTGGTGGCCCGACAGGGCAGGCCCTACCCACCGGGCCAGTTCCAAGTAAACGCCGCGAACTATCCGGACCAGGTAGAGGGCTCCGTAATACTCACGTGGGCGCATAGGGATCGACTAACCCAGGCGGACCAGCTAGTTGATACCACTTTTGGCTCGGTTGGACCTGAAAGCGGGACTAGTTACAGCGCGCGGTTGATGCGTGCGGACACGGGCGTGGTGCTGTCATCGATCGATAACGTACTCGGCACAGAAGCCACCCTTACAACTGAATTTGAAGGAGCGGTGATAGCGGAGCTGTGGGCAGTTCGAGATGGCCTGGCAAGTTTCCAGCGCCACGCATGCAGTTTTACGAGGGTGTCGGTGTAATAAAAGAAAGGGCGCCCGGCGCTGGTGCAGCAACACCGGCACCGGGCACCAACCTGCAGAGCAAGCTGCAAGCCAGCCAAGGCCCCTCCACACTCGCGAGTGCGGGGCAAGGCTAACAGAAAATGAAAAGGCTTTGCAGATGTTGAAAATACTACGTTGCGGAAGTTGTAACCGAATGCTGGCCAAAACCAGCCCAGCAAGCGTAATCGAGATCAAGTGTCCGCGCTGCGGCACACTCAACCATCAGAAGGCCATGAGCCTCACAGACCGAGCGCCCAAGAGCGCCTGACTGGAGATACATCATGGCTCAACCGATCATTCCCTGGATCGGCGGCAAGCGCCGTCTTGCCGATCGCATCTTTCCGCTGTTCCCACGCCATAGCTGCTACGTCGAACCTTTTGCCGGAGGTGCCGCGCTGTACTTCCTGCGGTCAACGCCAGCGGAGGTAGAGGTGTTGAACGATGTAAACGGCGATCTGATCAACCTCTACCGGGTAGTGCAGCATCACCTCGAAGAGTTCGTCCGCCAGTTCAAGTGGGCGCTCAGCAGCCGAACCGTATTCAAATGGCTGCAACTGACCAGGCCCGAGACACTGACCGACATCCAGCGCGCCGCCCGGTTCTACTACCTGCAGCAGTCAGCGTTTGGCGGCCGGGTGGACGGCCAGAGCTACGGGACTGCGACTACAACGCCGCCAGGCCTTAACCTATTGCGCATAGAGGAAAGCTTGTCAGCAGCCCACCTTAGGCTCAGCAACACCTATATCGAGCACCTAGCTTGGCAGGACTGCATGCGCAAATACGACCGGGAGCACACCTTCTTCTACTGTGACCCTCCTTACTGGGAGACGGAGGGCTATGGTGTGCCGTTCGGTTTCGAGCAGTACGAGGAAATGGCGGCAATGCTCAAGCAGCTCAAGGGCAAAGCGATCATCAGCCTCAACGATCACCCCGATATCAGGCGTTGCTTTGCCGATTTCCACATCGAGACAACCGACATCAAGTACACCGTGGGCGGGGGCAAGGGTAACGACGCGAAAGAGATTCTAATATTCAGCTGGGATATCGAAGCTGAGCCGGCTGGGCTATTCTAGCTTCGGTAACGCCTGCAGTAGCTGATTAGTTGCTGCAGGCCTACTCTGACCTAAGAAGGTAAGCACAATGGCAATTGATAAGGATGATTATAAGGCTGGGGTGCTAGAGCAGGTTGCAGGTAACCCAGCAATGTCGATAGGAACCGCAGCCATTGCGGCCGGGTTCGCTGCGACTACGCCAGTTGCAGTTTTCTTACCCGTTTTAGCGGGCTCTATGGCCGGCATTAGGCACAGCAAACGGCTTGAGCGATTCATAACAGATGTCTCGGCCGATCTTGCAGGGCTAGATGAGAGACTGAACGGCTTAGAAGACTCTCAGTACCAGGTTATCAGCGACGCCCTCGTATCAGCTCTCCACTCGCTCGACCACCGCAAGCTTGATTACCTGAGACTCGCTATTCGCAACGCTCTAGATGTTGAAATTGACCCTGCGCATTCAGCTTTTGTGGCTCGCGCTATTCGCGACATATCAGCAGAAGAAGCGGATTTTCTTTTCAAAATACCATTGCATACAGGCATTGCCTTTTTCGAGAGCCCCCCTCCCGGTTTCATGGCGGTGGACCCTAACAGCACAGATGGTGATGCGGTCGAGGGGCTTCTCTCACTTGGGCTACTGCATACCGTTAGCGGCTATGGCGGTTCTACCATGAGTTTGACAAGAAACGCCAAAGTGGTTTGCCAATTGCTTGATAGCCCCGAAAGTTGAAATTCTTTTTCGTAGCGGGCAATTTTTTTGTTTTATATTTATCGCGCGTTAGCCGTGCAAATATCGCGCGCCGCTACAAGTGACAGCCCCCGAACAGATATAAAATAGAATCATTACCATTTGATAATGAATCCACTACCTGTCTGGAGTCGTCATTACCGTGCGCCCCTTCTTTCGCTTAAGCCTTATCGCCGCCGCCGTTGCGGCCGCCCACCCTGGCCTCCACCTGCACGCACAAGAGCAGGACGAATATGTGCTGGACAGTCTCACGGTGTACAGCAGCACCTACCGCAATACCGCGACCAAGACTCAGTTGAGTCCGCAGGAAACGCCACAAGGCATCTCGGTCATCGACGAATACACGCTGGAGTCGCGCAACGCCGATACCGTGGCGCAGGCGCTACGCTACGTACCCGGCGTTAATACCGAACTGCGCGGCGGCGCAGTCACCCGATCAGATCTATTCAATATTCGTGGCTTCATCAATTACCAGAACTTCTATGACGGACTGCAGCTGCTGTACAACGATTGGAACCTGCAGCCACAGATAGACATGCAGGCAGTGCAGCAAGTCGAGGTATTCAAGGGCCCTACTTCGACTCTCTACGGCTCTATGCCACCTGGAGGCATGGTCAACCTCATAAGCAAGAAACCCTTGAGAGACGCGTATAACAGCATGGAGCTAAGTGTCGGCAGTAACAATCTCAAGGAGATCACATTCGACTCTGCCGGGCAGTTGGGCGACTCAGACTTGACCTACCGCTTCAACGGCCTGGCCAACAGCAGTGACGGCCAAGCCGACACCTCTGAAAACGAACGCATCATGCTCGCGCCCTCAGTGGACTGGCAGATCAGCGACGCGACGCTGATCAATCTCAACGCCTACTATCAGAAAGATCCCGATATGGGCATCTACACTACCCTGCCCGCTCAGGGGCTGTTTCAGCACAACGCCAACGGGGATCTGGACGTAAACACCTACAGCGGTGACGCCAACTGGAATAAATACGAACGGGAAATGCTGCTGATCGGCTACAAGATTGACCATCAGCTCAGCGACAACTGGAATTTCCTGCAGAGCTTTCGCTACCAGCATGGCGATGCCTATCAGGAAAACACTTACTCATCAGGTCTCGCAGCTGATCAGAGCACCTTGTCGCGCCGAGCGTATCTGACGGACGAAACCGGCAAGGGCGTTACCATCGACAACCAGCTATCAGGCATTGTTATAACTGGCGCGATCGAGCATAACTTGCTACTGGGCATCGACTATTTGAAATTCAAAAGCGACATCGGCTATGAAGATGCCGCTGCACCGGCGATCGACTTATTCGATCCTCACCATCATCTGATTGACGGTAGCCAACTGGATTTCGCGGCGTCCGGTTTGAGTAGTCAGTTTTCTATCGATACCGAACAAACCGGGGTTTATTTCCAGGACCAAATGCGCATTGGTCGCTGGGTGCTGCTCGCGGGTGGGCGTTATGACACCTTTGAATCACGAGAAAAGGGTATCCAGTACGGCCAACCGGTCGATGGCAAGGTCAAGCAGCACAACACCTCCTGGCGGGCGGGCGCGCTCTATGAGTTCGACAGTGGCTTTGCCCCCTTTATCAGCTACGCCGAAAGCTTCGAGCCCGTAGGTGGCCTGGATAGGCTAGGTTCGACTTACGAGCCTTCTACTGCAACGCAGTGGGAAACCGGTATCAAATACAGCACCGCTGACAAACAGACAACGGGCTCGCTAGCGCTATACCGTATCGAGAAAGAGAACGTACTGACACGCGATCCTAACGGCACTGCCTACGACAAGATTCAGGCCGGTGAAGTGCGTTCACAGGGCATTGAGCTGGAGGCCCGCACTCAGGTCAATCGCAACCTGAATCTGATGGGCAGCTACACTTATCAAGACGTAGAGGTAACCAAGGACAACAGTGGCCTGCAAGGCAAAACGCCGGTATGGGTCCCAGATCAGTCGGCCACGGCCTGGGCCAGTTATGATGTGTTCAACGGCCCGCTGGCGGGTATCACCCTGGGCGGTGGCGTGCGCTATATCGGTGAGGCCGAAGTAGATGCCACCAACTCCGATACAGTGCCCTCCGCCACCCTGGTTGATCTAAGTTTGGGGTATGACCTGGGCAGCGTCGACCGAGCGATGGATGGCGCAAGCGTTACGTTATCGGCCAACAACCTGTTCAACGAGCGCTATTACAGTTGCTTTGACACTCTGAACTGCTGGTTCGGCGCCGAACGCAGCCTGGAGGCCAGCGTTCGCTACGATTTCTAATAACATCCCACAGCGTGGCTCAGAGGTGACTTTGCCCGCCTCTGAGCCGGTTACCGACAGCACCCGCCAACCTCAGGTCAGATGCAGCATTTTGGGGATGTGGTAGAACACCAAGCCGAGCATACAGGCAGCCCCCAGCCACAGCAGAGCGATACCCCAGCCGCTGTCCCGGCGAGAAAATCCTGCACTTATCAATAAAACCCCGACAGAAAAAATGGCCAGACTGGCCCAAAAAAGCTCCTTCCCCATACGCTAACTCCCCCACATCACGAGATCCTGCCAAATTTGCGGCTATACCTAAGTATAGAGTTAAATCCGGCGATGGAATCAAATGTTCAAAACAGGCAAGTGTAAAACACCCGTGGCAGAGCAAGCGGCCAAGTGTTATTTGAGATTCTTAAAGGGGGATGGATCTAAAAAAGGCTTCGCTTATCAGCTCAAACCCGCATGAAAATTGGTGCCCGGAGCCGGGGTCGAACCGGCACGATCTTACGATCGAGGGATTTTAAGTCCCTTGCGTCTACCAATTTCGCCATCCGGGCTAGCGAAAGAAAACATAAAGATGGAGGCCGAGGTCGGAATCGAACCGGCGTACACGGATTTGCAATCCGCTGCATGACCACTCTGCCACCCGGCCTCAAAAGGGGGCTACCACGCTGAAAGCAGTACATCAGCGCAATATAAAACTGGAGCGGGAAACGAGACTCGAACTCGCGACCCCGACCTTGGCAAGGTCGTGCTCTACCAACTGAGCTATTCCCGCGTTACATCTACTACATTTGACCCTAAGGTCTCGAGAACTCGCGAGGCTATGCGCCCCACCCCGACCTCGTAAGGTCGTGCTCTAGCAACTGAGCTATTCCCGCGTACATCTAATGCTATTAGACCTTGATCTGCGAAACCTTGCAAAGCAATGCTGCTTGGCAAACCTCGCTGAGGCCCTGTTCACTTGCGTGAACTGTTCCTGTGTTGGAACGGCGCTAATTCTATCTTTCTACGCCATTGTGTCAAGTCATTGATTCAAAAAAAGTTATTTGTTGCTATTTTGATCAGTGTCGGGACGCAAATGTGGCCAGGCCGCCTTTAGGTAAACCACCATTGACCACAGGGTCAACACCGCTGACATGGCCAGCAAAACGTAGCCAAACACGACCCAGCCAGTCGGCTGTGGTGGATTAGCCAGCAAAACGACCAAAGCAACCATCTGCAGGGTCGTCTTGTATTTACCCAGGTTGGATACAGCGACATGCGCCCGCGCGCCCAGCTCTGCCATCCATTCGCGTAACGCTGAGATAACCAGCTCGCGGCCAATAATAATGGCTGCCGGTGCGGTAACCCAAAAATTAGCGTGATGCTGCACCAGCAACACCAGGGCGATAACCACCATGAGCTTGTCGGCGACCGGATCAAGAAAAGCACCAAAAGGCGTGCTCTGCTGCAGCTTGCGCGCCAAGTAGCCATCCAGCCAGTCAGTGACTGCCGCCAGGGTAAACACCAACGCAGCAGCAACATAGCTCCAATGGTACGGCATGTAAAACAGCAGGATAAAAATGGGGATCAGCCCGACCCGCATCAGGGTCAGGATATTCGGAATATTCATATTTTACAGCCTCGGTTGAGCCAGCATTCTAATCGCTATGCACGGCGGCATAAATCTGTTCCGCAAGTTTTTTGCTGACACCCGGGACTTTTGCCATTTCTGCCGCACTGGCGCGCTTCAATTCCTGCAAGCCACCAAAGTGCTTCAGTAGCTCGCGACGCCGCTTTGGACCCACACCAGCGATACCCTCAAGTGATGAGGTCGTACGTGCTTTACCGCGACGCTGGCGGTGACCGGTAATGGCAAATCGATGCGCCTCATCGCGAATATGCTGAATCAGATGCAATGCCGGCGAGTGGCCTGGCAGCACCAGCTCATTATGCGGATCATTCAAATACAGACTCTCCATACCGGCTTTGCGTGTGACGCCTTTGGCCACACCCAGCAAGGTCAGATCATGGATGGCCAGCTCTTGCATGACCTCCATCGCCATTTTCATCTGCCCTTTGCCGCCATCGACCAGCAATATGTCCGGCATTTTGCCCTCGCCGTCCTGAATACGGCTGAAGCGGCGAATCAACGCCTGACGCATGGCGGCGTAATCGTCCCCTGCGGTGACGCCTTCAATATTAAAGCGTCGATAATCGCTCTTCAGCGGCCCCTCCGGGCCAAAGACTACGCAAGAGGCAACCGTGGCCTCACCGCTGGAATGACTGATGTCGTAGCACTCAAGGCGCGTTGGCAACTCATCCAGATTCAATGCCTTCTGTAATGCCTCAAAGCGCGCCTGAATGTGTTGCTTGTTGGCCAACAGGCTCGCCAGCGATTGCGTGGCGTTACTCTGGGCCAGATCGAGCCAGCGTTTACGGTTACCGCGTACGTTATGCGTAATACTGAGATTGCAGCCACGCGCCTGACTGAGCGCCTGGGCAATGATCGGCAAGTCTTCATGGTCCGCATTGACGATAATTTCCGGCGGCACTTCGCGTTCGGCCGTGCCCAGGTAATATTGCGGTAGAAACGCCGACAACACCTCACCTGCGCTCTGTTCGATCGGAACCCTGGGGAAGTGGTTTTTGCTCCCCAGCACCCTACCCTGGCGCACCATGACCACATGAACACAGGCGCCACCGGGGGTAACATCAGCGGCGACAATATCAACATCGCCCTGCTCAGTGTCCATGCTTTGCTGGTCTTGTACGCGGCGCAGCAGCGCAATCTGATCACGTAGCTCAGCAGCCCGCTCAAAATTGAGTTCCACCGAGGCTTGTTCCATGGCCTCATGCAGCTCGTTGGACAGCGAGTTGCTGCGACCTTCAAGAAACATCACTGAGTGGCGTACGTCCTGCGCATACTCGGTCTTATCAACCAGGCCCACACAGGGCGCCTTGCAACGCTTGATCTGATACTGCAGACAAGGCCGCGTGCGATTGCGGTAATAGCTGTCTTCGCATTGGCGCACCAAAAAGGTCTTCTGCAACAGATTGAGACTTTCACGAATCGCGCCGGCGCTGGGATACGGCCCAAAATAACGCCCTTTGGCGCGCTTGGTGCCGCGGTGCAAACCAAGACGCGGAAACTCGTCATTACTCGACAGGAATACGTAGGGATAAGACTTATCGTCGCGCAACAGTATGTTATACGGCGGGCGACTGGCCTTGATCAGGCTCTGTTCCAGCAGCAGCGCTTCGGTTTCGTTGGCCGTGATGGTGGTATCAATCTGCGCTATGCGCGCGACCAGTGCTTCGGTTTTGGGACTCAAACCGGTCTTGCGGAAGTAGCTGGCAAGGCGCTTCTTCAAGCTCTTTGCTTTACCTACATAAAGCAAAGCGCCCTGCGCATCGAACATGCGATAGACACCGGGCTTATTGCTAGCGCTGGCCAGAAAGGCCTGAGGGTCAAAAACGATGTCGGTCATACTCACTGGTGGGATGTATCAACCATGCCGTTGCGCACGGCCAGTAATGTGAGTTCAACGTCACTGGTCACGCCCAACTTTTCAAAAATACGGTAACGATAAGTATTGACCGTTTTGGGGCTAAGGCAGAGTTTGTCGGAGATGCTGTTCACCTTTTCACAGCCGACAATCATCAGCGCGATTTGGATCTCACGGTCAGACAGGCAGTCAAAGGGCGATTCGCCACCCGGATTCAAGTGCTTGAGCACCAGCAACTGGGCAATATTTGGACTGATGTAACGTTGGCCCGCATGCACCTGCTTGATAGCGGCGACCATCTCCTCCAGTGCAGCGCCCTTGGTCACATAACCAGCGGCACCGGCCTGCATCAGACGCGAAGGAAAAGGCTCTTCATTACAGACAGTGACGGCAATAACCTTCATATGTTTGTCGAGCTGCGCCAGTTTGCGGGTGGCTTCCAGGCCGCCGATACCAGGCATGCGTACATCCATCAAGACGACGTCGGGGCGCAGAGCTCGAGCTTGGGTGACCGCGGATTCGCCACTGTCAGCTTCGCCAACAACCGTCAGGCCAGCAACATCTTCCAACATACGACTGATACCCATGCGAACCAGGTCATGGTCATCAACCACCAGCACCTTGATCAAATACCACCCCTTACGCAGAAGACCGTACGTTAGTTATTATTCCATCACTTGATCGCGATGGCGGCATCCTAGCTCATTGCCTTTTCTATACTCAGTCGGCGTCCAAAATGGGTACTTTTCGTAGAGTAAATCTAAAAAGCTGTCCGAACGCTGCTGCAGCCGCCACAATAGCAAAATGAGCACGCAGATGAAACGCCTAGTCAGTGCAATAATGCGGCATAGCGCTGCTGCAGATTGGCTTTTTTCCAGCACGGCTGCGCTACCCATACTTAGGTAGAATGGGAGCGCGTGCTCACTGTCGGCACACTGCTGCAAGACAACAAGGTTAGCCAAAATGACACGAGAAGACCGCTACGAACAGGCGGGCAAAACCGCCGTCATGCAGAACGTACACGGCACCATCAGTTTTCTGTTGGCTTATCCGCCATTCAACCAGATGGAGCATGCCCACCTGGCCTGGCTGGTAGAGCACGCTCAGCTGCGCTTCTATGCCGCCGGCGAGCATATACTTGACCCACAAGATGGCCCCGTAGAGCAGTTTTTCATCGTTAAACAGGGCCTTATTCGCGGCGAGCGTCTACTTGCCGGACAGCAAGAAACCGATACCACCTTTGAAATCAGCACCGGGGAATGCTTTCCGTTAGCCGCGCTATTGGGCGAGCGTGAAACCCGCACCCTCCACCTCGCGGGTGAAGATACCTTCTGCTTTACCATCAGCCGCGCCGACTTCGTCAGCCTGTTTCGCCGCTCTCTACCCTTCCGCGACTTTGCGCTACGCGGCGTCAGCAGCCTGCTTGACCAGGTAAACCTGCAGGCTCAACAGCAGGCCAGCGAAAGCCTGGGATCACATTACTCGCTGGATACCGGCTTGGCCGAGCTAACCGACCGCAAACCCGTGACCTGCGAACTCGACACGCCAATAAGAGCCGCCGTGAGGCTGATGCATGAGGCCAGTGTCGGCAGTATTGTTATTACCGATGCAGCGCAGCGGCCGCTAGGCATTTTCACCCTGCGCGACCTGCGTGGGTTGATTGCCGATGCAGCAACCGATCTGGAGCAGCCGATTAGCCAGGTGATGACTGCCAACCCAAGCCATCTACCCTCTTGCGCCACCGCATTCGATGCGGCGATCGCGATGACCAGCAAGCACATAGCGCATATCTGCCTGGTCGATAACGGGCGCCTTACCGGCGTTGTATCCGAGCGAGATCTATTTTCACTGCAGCGCGTTGATCTGGTGCACATTGCGCGCACCCTGCGCGAGGCGCCTAACCTGGAAACCCTGATCGCGCTGCGTAGCGGTATTCGTCGGCTGGTAGACAGTATGCTGGCCCATGGTGCCTCCTCCACCCAGGTTACGCGAATCATCACACTGCTTAATGACCACAGCGTATGCCGGGTCATAGAGCTCTGCCTGCAGCAGGAAGGTGATCCGGGTATCGAGTTCAGCTGGCTCTGTTTTGGCAGTGAGGGCCGGCAGGAGCAGACCCTGCATACCGATCAGGACAACGGCATTCTATTTACCTGCCATGATAACTCGGCGACCGAGCAAACCCGGCAACGCCTGCTGCCGCTGGCCAAGCGCATCAATCAGGCACTGGCGGACTGCGGCTTCACCCTGTGCAAGGGTAATATTATGGCCGGCAATCCCGAACTGTGTCTTTCGGCACCTGAATGGGCTGAGCGCTTTGGCCGCATCATTAACAGCACCACACCAAAGAATTTACTAGCGTCATCCATCTACTTTGACTTCCGCGTGGTGTGGGGCGACGCGGGTGCGGCGGAGCGGATGTTCCAGTCTGTACTCAAACGTATTGCCGGCAACAGCCTGTTTCAACATCAGATGGCGCAAAACGCGCTGATGCATCGCCCGCCTATCGGTCGTCTGCGCGAGTTCATTCTGGCCCGCAGTGGGAGCGAAAAAGACACCCTGGATCTCAAGGTGCAAGGCTTGGGGCCCTTTGTTGATGGCGCCCGCTTATTGGCGCTGGCCAACGGCATCGCCAACAGCAACACCCTGGTGCGCTTGCAGGCACTGCGTGAAGCAGGCGTAATAGAGCCATTGGATGCGGATGCTTATGTGGAGGCGTATCACTTTATCCAGCTAACACGCATGCAGCAGCACCAACAGCAGGATCGTGACGGGCGCGCACTAAGTAATCGTATAGACCCAGACAGCCTCAACCATCTGGACCGCCGCATACTGCGCGAGTCTTTCCGCCAGGCCAAACGTCTGCAAGCCAGTATCGCACTCAGGTATAACCTGTGAACCCGCTGCAATGGCTTAACAAACGCAGGCAAGACTCGCTTAGCCACGAGCAACGCCAGCGCTGCGAGCAACTACCTAACTCGCAGGCGCTGGATGGCACTGAGCTGAAAGATACCCGCCTGGTTGTCGTTGACCTGGAAACCAGCGGTCTGAACGTGCACCGCGACCTTATATTGTCTGTTGGCGCGGTGGTTATCGAGGATCAGTGCGTCGATCTCGGCAGCCAGTACGAATGTACCCTGTATCGAGAAAACCACCAGGTGACCGAATCCATCCTCATTCACGGCATAGCGCCTAGCGCCATCGCCCAGGGCGTGGATGCAGCCGATGCGTTGCTGGATTTCATGACGTTTTCTGGCGAGTGTGTTTTCGTTGCTTTCCATGCAGCATTCGATCAACGCATGCTACTGCGCGGTTTGCGCCTGGATCTGGGCTACAAGCTACGCCACAAATTTCTCGATGCCGCCGAGATAGCGCCTATGCTCTACCCGGAAGCCAACCTGCCCAAGGGCAGCCTGGACGAGTGGCAGGCTTATTTTGGCTTGCTTAACAGCCAGCGACACAATGCCGCGGCGGACGCGTTAGCTACCGCGGAGATCATGCTGATACTGTTAGCCCGTGCCCGTACCAGCGGCATCAGAACGCTGGGAGAACTGAATGGTAAACTGCGCCACTGGCGGCGCTTACGCCAAGCCCGCATCGGCAGCATCTAACAATCCATATCTGCAGCAAGTTGCTGCACATTCCCGGCCTTTCGAGTCATTGTCCGACCAAATGCAGCAATTTCGTCGCACGAACTCTGGCCAGCCCGATTGAATCCTGATAGTTTGCGCCCCCTTCATCATCGATCAATCTGGAGTTTACCCATGATCAGACACGCTTGGCTAAAATCGTCCTTGGCGTTAGCCATTACCGTAGCCGCCACGTCTGCCAGCGCCAATGGCATCGCTATCAACGAACAGAGCGCCAGTGGCATGGGCACAGGCTTTGCGGGCCGTTCTTCTTCAGCTGAAGATGCCAGCACCCTGTTTGGTAACCCAGCCGGCATGTCGCGCCTGGATCGTACCGAAGTGAGCGGTGGTGCTGCACTTATCATGGCCAAGACCGACATCGACAATGCCAGCGGCTCAGCTACCGGTACCAACGATGGCGACATGGTGCCTACCTCCGTCATCCCCTTTGGCTACCTGGTAACGCCGCTGAATGATCGCTGGCACGCGGGCATCGGTGTTTACGCCCCTTTCGGTGTCATCAGTGATTACGAAGATAGCTTCCAGGGCGGAGGCCACGGCAGGTACAGCAAGGTACAGGTAGTGACGCTACAGCCCACCCTGAGCTTTCAAGTCAACGATCGGATCTCTGTCGGCTTTGGCCCGACCATCAACCATATCAGCGGCAAGCTAACCAGTGCTTTTGGTAACGGCGAAGTAAACATCAAAGGTGATGACGTCGGCTACGGCTTCAACGCCGGTGTACTGGTAGATGTAACCGATCAGTTGGCATGGGGCCTGACCTACCACTCCAAGGTCGATTACACCCTGGACGGCCGCACGCGCCTAAACAATCTGCCTGGACCCGCAGCAGGCGCCAATGGTGAGTACGATGCCAACCTGGACTTCACTACACCTGAGTCGGTTGATACCTCATTGACCTTTGAGCTTGATCCGCAATGGACGCTGTACGCCGGGGCCACCTGGACCCGCTGGAGTCGACTAGACAAGATCGTGGTTGAAAACGACGGCGTTGCGGCACCATTTCAACCAAATTTCAGCGAGATTGAAGAACCGCTGAACTGGGAAGATACCTGGGCCTTTGCCGTTGGCGCGGCTTACCAGATTGCTCCACAGTGGACGCTGCGCACCGGTTTCACCGTCGATCAGTCTCCCGTGGGCGACAGCGACCGTACCGTGCGTATCCCCGTATCCAACCGCAAGGTGTTTTCTCTGGGTGCTGGTTGGGATGTCAGCCAGGATATGACTATCGATGTGGCCTACTCCTACCTGCATGAGAGCAAAGGTAAGATTGAGCAAGCGGCAAAGTCTAGCACCGGATCTTACAACGCCGATTACCGCAACAGCGCGCACGGCCTGTCGTCCCAGGTAACATACCGCTTCTAATCAGCGGTAAAAGCACAACGCAATAAAAAAGGTTCATCGCATTTTACCGGGAAACGCTGCTTTGA
>TARA_R110002049_G_scaffold106359_1_pt1 | contig 113283 bp, 92 predicted proteins | sample TARA_R110002049 | Tara Oceans TARA_R110002049 (sample SAMEA4396941) | marine metagenome | biome: Polar Biome; feature: [SRF] surface water layer (ENVO:00010504); material: water (ENVO:00002006), including particulate matter (ENVO:01000060) such as... | depth 5 m | reverse complement strand
TTGGATCGGTCAACCGATCGTTATCTTAACTGATCGGCATTAACCCTTAGGTGCTTTTTTCATTATCTGCTTGAGCAACAACTACTCTGTTTATTTTTATTCAGCAAGTGGACGCATATGCGGGAATAAAATAACATCTTTAATGGTTGGTGAATCAGTGAATAGCATGACCAATCTATCAATACCAATACCTTCACCTGCTGTTGGTGGTAAACCATACTCAAGTGCTTGAATATAGTCAGCATCATAATGCATTGCTTCGTCATCACCCGCATCTTTACCTGCAACTTGATTTTGGAAGCGTTCCGCTTGGTCTTCAGCATCATTAAGCTCTGAGAAGCCATTAGCTAGTTCTCGACCGCCGACGAAAAATTCAAAGCGATCGGTAATAAATGGATTGTCATCATTGCGACGAGCTAATGGTGAAACTTCCCATGGGTATTCGGTAATAAAGGTTGGTTGATCAAGCATATGCTCGGCAACTTCTTCAAAAATTTCACAAATATATTTACCTGCACCCCAGACTTTAGACGCATCAGTTTCTTTTACGCCAACAGCTTTTGCCATCGCTTTAAGCGCGTCAAAGTTTGCTTCTGGATTACGTAAAACATTTTCATCTAAATCAGTTGAGTACTTTAATATCGCATCAACCATAGATAAACGCGTAAATTTCTGGCCAAAGTCATAAAACTTCTCTTCTACTACTTCACCATCAGAATTTTTAACTGTGTTACGAATAATTGCTGAGCCCATAACATCTTCTGCTAAAGTACGTAGCATATCTTCAGTAAGGTTCATTAAATCATGATAATCAGCATAGGCTTGGTAGAATTCAATCATAGTGAACTCTGGATTATGACGTGTTGATAAACCTTCGTTACGGAAGTTACGATTAATTTCAAAAACTTTCTCAAAACCACCAACCACCAAGCGCTTCAAGTAAAGCTCTGGTGCTATACGCATATACATTTGAATGTCTAAGGCATTATGAAAGGTTTCGAAAGGCTTAGCTGATGCACCACCTGGAATAGTTTGGAGCATTGGCGTTTCAACTTCCATGAAATCACGGTCAGTTAAAAACTTACGAATACCATCAACTATTTTTGAACGAATTTTAAAGGTATTACGGGTATCTTCATTGATGATCAAATCAACGTAACGTTGACGATATTTCGTTTCAACATCAGATAAACCATGGAATTTCTCCGGCAATGGACGTAACGATTTAGTTAATAGCTCGTACTTATCCATGTTGACATATAAGTCACCTTTACCTGACATATGCATAGTGCCGGTAACACCAATAATATCGCCAATGTCTAACGTGCCCCAACGCTCTTTAATATCTTTTTGCACAGTTTTATGAGCATAAGCTTGAATGCGACCAGACATGTCTTGTAAGACTAGGAATGGACCACGTTTTGCCATAACACGACCAGCAATGCTGTATTCAGCAGTTTCAGCTTCAAGCGTTTCTTTATCTTTTTCGCCATGTTCAGCTTGTAAATCAGCAGCATAGTGTTTTCGATCAAACTTGTTAGGGTGACCATTTGCCGGACAGTTTTCTCGAATTTTTACTAATTTGCCACGACGCTCGGCAATCAACTTGTTTTCGTCTTGGTTTGCTTGATCAGTCATTTTATTTCTCGTGTTTAACGTAATATGCTATTTAAAAAATTAAAATTAATTAAGGTGTTTATAAGCCAGACTTCAAACTAGCTTCTAAAAATTTGTTTAAGTCGCCGTCTAACACCGCTTGAGTATTGCGGTTTTCTATGCCGGTGCGTAAATCTTTAATTCGGCTGTCATCTAATACGTAAGAACGAATTTGACTACCCCAACCAATATCAGATTTTCCGTCTTCTAATTCTTGCTTACCTTCATTCTGCTTTTGCATTTCCATTTCATATAACTTCGCCTTTAGCAACTTCATCGCGGTTGCGCGGTTTTTATGCTGTGAACGATCGGCCTGACATGCGACAACAGCGCCGGTTGGTAAATGGGTAATACGGATAGCTGAATCAGTTTTATTAACATGCTGCCCCCCAGCACCAGAGGCGCGGAAAGTATCTATACGTAAATCAGCGGGATTAATATCAATTTCAATATTATCGTCTATTTCAGGATAAATAAATGCCGAAGCAAATGAGGTATGACGACGACCACTTGAGTCGAACGGTGATTTTCGTACTAAACGATGCACGCCGGTTTCGGTACGTAACCAACCAAAGGCATACTCACCGGTGTATTTAATGGTACAACCTTTAATACCCGCAACATCGCCATCGGTAACTTCAATGGCTTCTGTTTTATAGCCATTAGCTTCCCCCCAACGTAAATACATCCGCATCAACATTTCGGCCCAATCTTGTGCTTCAGTGCCGCCCGAGCCAGATTGGATATCTAAATAACAGTTATTAGCATCTTGTTCACCGGAAAACATTCGACGGAATTCTAATTTTTCAAGACTAGCTTCTAATGCTTGTGTTTCATCTTCAGCATCATTAAAAGTTTCTTCATCGTCAGCTTCAACCGCCAGCTCAACTAAGCCTTCAATGTCTTCACAGCCGGAATCCATTTCATCAATGGTTTCAACCACAGCTTCTAATGCGGCTCGTTCACGGCCTAGGGCTTGTGCACGCTCAGGGTCATTCCAAACATCAGCAGACTCTAATTCACGAACAACTTCAACCAAACGTTCTGACTTTTGGTCGTAGTCAAAGGTACCCCCGAAGCATATTGGTGCGTTCGCGAATTTCTTTAATTTTATTAAGTACTGGATTAACTTCTAACATATGATTTTGGTGACCAAGTCACAGCTAAAGACCTAAGGGTAAAATAGTCGCGCATTGTAGCCTAATTATGCAATGAAATAAATGCTTGCTTGGCTGATCAAATCGCCTTTTTACGATATTTTTTGAGCTAAAAAACATAAATATTATTAGTAGCACTAGCCATTTATGCTGACACTAAACGCTATTCTAATTGTTCGACCATTAATTGCACCGACTGCTTACCACGAAACTCATTGATATCAAGACGATAAGCAAGCTTAACTTGCTTCGCTTGATGATCAGGCCAACGTTTAATGTCAACATTAAAGGCAATGGCATCAAATATTTGCTGATCTTTTTCTACCACTAATTTCAAATGTTTTTCTCCAACAATACGTTGCTGTACTAACGTAAAGACATCATCAAATAATGGTTCAGGGAAGTTTTGTCCCCATGGGCCAGCATCTCGTAATACCTGAGCGAAGGTCAATGTCATATCTCGAGTCAGTAATTCACCATCTGAAGCTAGAACTCCAGTTAAAGCTTCTTGGCTTAACCATTGCTGAGCATATTGCTCAAATAGCATAGAAAAGCTTTCAAATTGCTCTCTAGCTATTGATAAGCCTGCGGCCATAGCGTGACCACCAAACTTTGCAATAATCCCCGGATGTTGGCTATCGATATATTCTAATAAATCACGAATATGTAAACCAGGAATAGAACGTGCAGAGCCTTTAATTTCATCGCTATTGTTATTTGTATCAGCAACGTTTTTATCGCTGCCTTTAGCAAAAACAATACTCGGTCGATGATACTTTTCTTTCAACCGTCCGGCGACAATGCCAATAACACCTTGATGCCAATCAGCATGAAATAAACTAATACCGTGTGGTAAATTTTCTTCACTAAACTGTAAACTCGCGAGTACTTGCTCAGCTTCGATTTGCATGCCTTGCTCTATTTCACGACGCGCTTTATTTAAGTCATCCAAATCTGCCGCCATCACCCTTGCCGTTGACAAATCTTTCGCTAATAAACAATTGATACCAAAAGCCATGTCATCCAAGCGCCCTGCTGCATTAATCCTTGGCCCTAATGCAAAACCAAAATCACTCGCTACTAATTTTTGTTGATTCTTACCGGCTATTTCAATTAAGGCTTGAATACCTGGCCGTGTTGCACCCGCACGAATACGTTTTAAACCCTGTTCGACTAAAATACGATTATTAGCATCTAGTGACACCACATCCGCAACCGTCCCTAAGGCGACTAAATCGAGTAATTGCGCAATATTTGGCTCTTTAATATTTTGCTGCTCAAACCATTGCTGTTCACGTAAATACTTTCTTAATGCCAACATAAAATAGAAAGCGACCCCGACCCCAGCTAACGATTTACTGGCAAAGTTACACCCCACTTGATTAGGGTTAACAATTGCATCCGCAGGCGGCGTTGTGGCACTGGGCAAGTGATGATCGGTAACCAGCACTTGTAATCCTAACGCTTTCGCCCTTTTAACCCCTGCCATACAACTAATGCCATTATCAACAGTGACTAAAACCTCTGCACCTTGTGATACAGCAATATCAACAATTTCAGGAGTTAAACCGTAACCATACTTGAAGCGATTAGGTACTAAAAAGTGGTGATTGCTTGAGCCAAGCATTTGTAATGCTTCCATCATGAGTGCCGTACTGGTTGCACCATCAGCATCAAAATCACCAATCACGGTAATATTTTTTTGCCCTTTTAGTGCCTGATATAAAAGTTCACACGCTTCAGGTAAGCCTTTTAATGTTTCAACGGGACATAAATGTGAGGCCGTTAACTCAAGCTGTTCTTTACAAGTAACGCCACGACGGGCATATATTTGTCGGACAATAGGATGAAGCGAACTGGGTAAATGTTCATCACTAATGTGTTCTCGACGAATAATTTCTTTTTGCATCAATCACTCTTCTTAATAAATAGTACTAATAATGAGAATAGTAGAGACAAAAATGGCAAGTCATTAACTTGCCATTTTCTAGATAAATAATCTGTTTCCATAAAACTTCAAGAAGCAGAGTTCGTTCAAACGTCCTGAAAGCCACATGCGGTATGGATATAGCTATGGTTTACTTTATAAAGTAGTTTCCAATAACATAAATAATTTACTTGGCTCTTGATAACCAGGTACCATCATGCCGTTGGCTAACATAATCGCTGGCGTTCCGGTAACTCCCACTTGACGACCAAAATTAAACTCTTCTTCAATGGGTTTATCACAAATACGGGCGGCAACATCAGCGCCAGTTTTTGCTTTGGTTAGGGCTTGTTGAGGGTCTTCATGACACCAAATTGAGCGTAAATCTTTAAAGCCTTGAGAATAATTACCCGTACGGTCTTTTACTCCTGCACGTGGATACGCTAAGTAACGCACAGTAATACCTTTATCGTTATAATCTTCAATTTGTTCGTGCATTTTACGACAATAACCGCAGGTAATATCAGTAAAAACAGTAACCACATACTTTTCATCTTTTGCTGGGAAAACAATCATGGCATCGGAGAATTTCGCCATCCCCTCAATACGTATTAATGCTAAGCTTGCTTCGGTCAAATTAGTCACATTATTACCTAGACCATACATTTTCCCTTGCAATAAAAATTCACCATCAGCACTAGCATAAAATAAGCCCTGATCAGTAACTACTTCAACCAATCCAGCCATAGGAGATGGTTTAATGCTAGCAACATCAAGCCCTAAGGTATTAGTTAGTTTTGTTTTTACTGCATCAAAAGCTACAGGTTGTGCTGTAGCTAACATAACACTGTTTGCAACTGAGGTTGTTGGCTCAACATACGCGTTGACATTGTTGGCCAAACTTAACAGGCCAAGCGCTGCAGCCAATAAAAACTTCTTAGACATAAATCAATTCCATACCTTGTTGAGAGAAAAGTGAGCGGAAAATTACATTTGTAATTTTAGGTAAACACAAAGACCGCTTTTAACGGACTAAAATTACAGTGAAAAGCATATAATTGCAATAACGCTTGATCAGCTAGAGCATATTTCACTTTAAAAATATTGTCAGCTCTGGCAATGGAAAGCTTCTTATTTACTAAAATTTTGTTAAAATCCCGTCATTATTTCACTAACCATTTAGAATGGTTCGCAACAAACCTCGGTAATTTATCAATGAACATCGCATTATTTTATGGCTCAACCACTTGTTATACCGAAATAGCGGCAGAAAAGATTCAAGCAGAGCTTGGTAGCGATATCGTCAGTTTATTTAATATAAAAGACACTCCACTGGCAGAAATGGCTGACCACGAGGTTTTAATCTTAGGCATTTCTACTTGGGACTACGGTGAAATTCAAGAAGATTGGGAGTCACACTGGCCAGAAATAGCTGACATTGATCTTGAAGGTAAAATTGTCGCACTTTATGGTATGGGCGATCAAATTGGTTATACCGACTGGTTTCAAGATGCGCTCGGTATGCTGCATGAGCAAGTCCTTGCACAAGGAGGTTATGTCATAGGTTATTGGCCGAATGAAGGCTATGACTTTGCCACCTCAAAAGCATTAACAGCAGATGAGCAACATTTTGTTGGCTTAGCGCTTGATGAAGACAACCAATATGATGCTAGTGAAGAGCGTATTAAACGTTGGTGTGAACAAATAACCACTGAAATTGCCGATATTCTGTCGGATTAGTTAAAATATCATAATAAATAAACAAATTTGGCAAGATCTTTAGGATAAATATGATTTTGCCATTATAATGCGCAATTATTAATCCCCAAAGAAAATTATTACATGTTTGAACAGTTTGACCTAGATTCCGCGTTATTAGGCGGCGTTGAAAATGCAGGCTTTAAAAAGCCAACGTCTATCCAAGAATTAGTACTTCCTGTGGCTATGACAGGCAAAGACGTATTAGCTTCAGCCCCAACAGGAACGGGAAAAACAGCGGCATTTATTTTACCTGCTGCTCAGCATTTATTAGATTACCCTCGCAAAAATCCTGGTTTTCCGCGCGTGCTGATTTTATCGCCAACACGTGAACTTGCCATACAAACGCATGAGCAATGCGAAAAGTTAACCGCCTTAACCAAGATTAAATCAGCGGTCATTACTGGTGGTGTTAATTACGGTAGTCATAAAGAAGTGCTCACAGGTAATACCGATATTTTGGTTGCTACTCCAGGTAGATTGATGGAGTACATTGAAACGGAACAATTTGATAGTCGCGAAATTGAAATTTTAATTTTAGATGAAGCTGACCGTATGTTAACCATGGGTTTTGCAGAAACGATTAATCGCATTGTTGCTGAAGCACGTTGGCGTAAACAAACCATGCTATTTTCTGCAACACTGGAAGGTTCTGCCGTGGTACGTTTTTCGCGTGAACTTCTCAATGAGCCGGTATTTTTAGAAGCGAACCCTTCTCGTAAAGAAAAAGCAAAAATTCATCAATGGATGCATTTAGCAGACGACAAAGATCATAAATACGCTTTATTACTCAACTTATTGCAACAAGAAGACGTAGAGCGTGCGCTTGTTTTTGCCAATAAACGTGAAACTGTACAATACCTATCAGGCAAACTTTATGCTGACAACATGCCTTGTGTTTGGCTTGAAGGTAAAATGCAACAAGACAAACGCAACACCTCTGTCGAACGTTTACGTAATGGCACGGTGAGTGTTTTGGTCGCCACTGATATTGCTGAACGTGGTCTGGATATTGATGATATAACGCATGTTATAAACTTTGATTTGCCGCGCACTGCCGATATTTATTTACATCGCATTGGTCGTACTGGTCGAGCTGGTAATAAAGGCACCGCTATCTCATTGGTTGAAGCACATGACATGACAGTGATAGGTAAAATTGAGCGTTATATTAAAGAGCGCTTACCTCGCCGAGTAATTGAGACACTGAGACCAAAATATAAAGAAGCACGTGTGGCAATGAAAAAGGCGAAAGTCAAAAGAACCGTTGCACAAAAGAAAGCTAAAGCGAAAAAACAAGCAAAGCGTAATAAGTAATAACTTAACTTTCAGCTTTCAGCTTTCAAATAAACCTAAACCTTAATGAGCAACTGAAGGTTTAGGTTTTTTATTTTTATCCTGCCAATATTATCTTAGCAAGCAGTTATTGCTGCTCTACAAAGCTCCACCTTTTAACCTATGCTGTTTTTCATCAAAGCTAGTTAATAGCAAATATTGTGTACAAATTTATTGCCAACTAAAAGTTATAACTTTTGTTTTTTTTAAAATTTCCATAGCACCAGCATATAATTTCGTTTACATTAAGTCCTTACCGAAGAATGTTACAATATGTAATCTAAAACCTTTATATGATAATTAGTTGATGATAACCGAGACGTTAAACGATAAAAAATCGGTCCAAGAGCAAGCTAACCTCTGGATAACACGCCTTGATAAGGGATTATCTCGAGCCGAAAAACAGCAATTAATTGCATGGATCAATCAAGATGAATCTCATTATGCTGCTTTAAATAAAATTTCTTTCTTATGGAGTGATCTTGCTACTAGACACGAACTCAGTGGTTTATTTTCACATAAGGCAGAAACCAAGTCACAAAATGATTATTTCATGAAGGGATTATTAGCTGCAGGTTTGGCGTGCGTTGCATTATTAACAGCAAACCTTTTTAGCGACGTTAATAAAATATGGCCAAGCTCACAGCACCATGTCAACCCAGCGCTCGCATATCAAAAATATAGCAGCCAATATGGCGAACAAAAACAACTTACTTTAGACGATGGCAGTATTGTCGAACTCAATACCAATACCGTCATAGAAGTCGCTTATAGTAAACTTCAACGTAAAATAACCTTGATACGTGGGGAAGCTAAGTTTGATGTAGCAAAAGATAAAAACCGCCCTTTTACTGTAGTTTCTGGCCATAATTCTTTTACCGCGCTTGGCACCATTTTTAACGTTCAGCGTGATAATATTAGCTCAGCTGAATTACTGGTAAAAGAAGGTAGGGTATTAATTGCTGAAGCTAATGCCCCTGTTGATAAGTTACTGAACGCAATAAATACTCCAATTGAGCAGAATTCTCCTCACCTAAACCCTGCTCTTCGAAGCCCAAGCAATAACAACATTATTTCTGCTGGTGAAAAAGTCGCGATTGCTAATGATATTGCTTCTGAAAAACAGTCATTATCAGCGCAAGAAGTTAAACAAGAATTAGCCTGGCAGCAAGGCATATTGATTTTTGATGGCGAGCCACTCAAACAAGTATTAAAAGAAGTTCAGCGCTATAACACCATTAAATTTATGCCAATAGATAATGACCTAGCAAAGTTGCGAGTTTCTGGTTACTTTAAAACTAATGACCTTAACGCGCTATTACAGTCTCTTCATTACAACTTTGCAATCGATGCTAAAAAAATAACAACAAATACCTATGCACTTTCTAGTAGCTCAAATACAAATCAATAATAACAAAAGCTTGTAACATACTGAGTAATTTTTAATTAAAATAGGCCGGTAACAAGTAATAAAATTAATGCTTCAACGGAATTTGGCTCTTGATGAATAATACTTTTTACCTTTTGGGCTTAGATAGAATAGCAATGCTATTTTCAGCATTTAACAAGCAATTGATATCGAGCATAATTGTACTGAGCTTTATGTCATTTTTTAGTAAAGCTGAGCAACTTATCTATTTCGATATAACTGAAAAAAATGCTAACCAAGCACTGATCAATTTTGCTCAGCAAAGCCAACAAACTCTCCTTTTCTCATTTGAACTCGCAACGATAGCCCAAAGTACCCCTATTAAAGGTTATTACAGCACTGACTTTGCATTAAGAAAGTTATTAAGAAACTCTGGACTGACTTTTAGCAAAAATAACGACGGGGTAATTGCCATTATTGCCGACGAATCCCCGGTTGAAAAACTCATCGCTGTAACGACAAATGACAACCGTAAACAAAACATCCCGCCAGCTCAAGTCAGCATAGAAAAAATAGCCATTGTTGGCAGCCGTACCGCTCGTCGATCCATTATCGATTTGCCAGTACCTGTTGATATACTCTCTTTTCAACAATTAAAACAATCAGGCCAGACGGATATTGGCAATATGCTACAAGCGGTTGCACCTTCTTTTAACTTTTCAAAATCAGCTATTAGTGATGGCAGCGATGTTTTACAACCAGCAACACTGCGAGGTTTAGGCCCAGATCAAACCTTAGTGTTAGTCAATGGCAAACGTCGACATCAAGCCAGTTTAATTCATATCAACAACTCTGTTGGACGTGGCACAGCAGGTACTGACTTGAATGCCATTCCGCTAGCCGCAATTAAGCGCATTGAAATATTGCGTGACGGCGCCGCAGCGCAATATGGCTCCGATGCCATCGCTGGCGTGATTAACTTAGTGCTAAAAGATGACACTGCTCAAGATTACGTTGAAATGTCCTACGGGCAGTACGGTCAAGGTGATGGTGCTAGCCAACAACTTGAGTTCAATAAAACCTTCAGCTTATTAGAACAAGGGTTTATTAATACTTCCTTAAGTATCAGTGACTTTCAAGCAACAAATCGCGCTGGTCAAGATGGCGCCTGTATTTATCAAGACTGTATTAGCATCGCACCTGAAAAATACTTTACTAGCAGCAATAATGAAATTACTGCCAATCGCCAAACATTTGAAATTGGTAATCCTAAATCACAACAGCAAGCGGTTGTGATCAATGCCGGTTACCCACTTGCTTTAGGTGAACTCTATGGCTTTGCTAGCTATTCTAAAAGAGATAATACTTCTGCTGCTTTTTTCCGTACCGCTAGAGATAACAGTACTAACCCGCAACTACAAGACGGGCAAGCAACAGTAAACAATGGTTACTTACCTAAAATTGCCACCAGTATCAAAGACATGTCAGTCAATTTAGGCTACGCCTTCGATCTCGATAATGGCACCGCTATTGATGCATCATATACCTATGGTAAGAACTCACTTAACTACTGGACAAAAAACTCTATTAACGCCTCGTATGCTAACTTTCTACGTTATCATGAGGCACAGGCTGCAGATGATATTCGTACAACAATTCCGCGTACAGCTCACGCTTATGATTTATCATTATCTTTACAAACTTTAAATTTAGATATTATGCAGGATCTTGACTGGGCAACCTTAGCTGTAGGGTTTGAGCTTAGACGTGATCATTATCAAGTTGAAGCCGGTGAAAAATACAGCTACTTTGATTACAACACTCTAGATAACCAAGCCCAGTATAACCATGACGCTATTGCTGGAATACAAGGATTTCCGGGTATTGCCCCTGATGCAGTCGTTGACGAACAACGTTATGTTCGCTCTGCATACCTAGAACTAGAGCAACAGCTTAGCTCTGATATATCGCTAAATAGTGCCTTGAGATATGATGACTATGATGATTTTGGTGCCTCGACAAACCTTAAAGTTGCGGCATACTGGCAGAGTAATAACTGGCTAACTTATCGAGCGGCCTTCAATACCGGTTTTCGAGCCCCGTCCATGCAACAACTTTACTTTAATAACACCAGTACCCAGTTTTTAGTAAACAACGATGGCCAACTGATCGGTCAAAAAGTCGCAACTTTCAGAAATGATAGTAACTTAGCTCGCAGCATAGGTATTTCAAAGTTAACAGAAGAAAGCTCAAAAAATTTGAGTTTGGGCGCTGTTGCAAGCTTGAGCAATGGCCTTACCATCACATTTGATTATTATCATATCAGCATTGACGACAGAATTGTCTTGAGCAGTAGTCTTTGCTCTGGAGAGAATACCGTATTAGACCAAGCATTAATGGTTGAAAATGTTGATAAAGCACAAGTGTTTTTAAATGGTATTGATAGCACAACACAAGGTGTAGACCTTATTGCCACTTGGCAATATCCAATTTTCCAAGGCGTACTTGACTTGACTTTAGCGGCGAATTTTACCGACACCAAAGTGAGTCAATTATTTACGCCAAAAAGCAGTGCTTTAAATAACTTACCGGTAGAGCAGGTATTTTCCCAACATGACATCGCCATTATCGAAAGTTGGCAGCCGAAAAACCGTATCAATTTTAACATTAATTATCAGCAAAAAAATTGGCTGTTTAATTTAACATTCAATCGTTTTGGACAATACAGCGTACTTGATGGCGATAAACAAACATACTCAGCCAAGCTGTTAACCGATGTACGGGCTGAGTACCATATTAATGAAAGTACCAAGGTCTACTTTGGCAGTAATAACCTATTTGATGTCTACCCTGATAAAAATACTATCGGCAACTCAAGGCAAGGCCAGATCGTTGATGACGCAGGTAATACCATTGTTGATAGTGATGGCGTATTTGAATATTCCCGCCGCTCGGCACCATTTGGCTATAACGGTGCCTATTTCTATGCCGGTATTGCGCTGAACTTTTAATGCAAAGCTGACATTAATTTAAGGCATCAGCACGCCAGAACTTAGTGCCCTTAATGGTTGCTTGCAATGCTAAGCCACTTTCGGTCAAAGTATAAACTGTGACATCACCATAATAAGCTTCACCTTCAACTGAACCGCCTTTGTTACCCGCCTTCGCCGATGCATCAGCATTACCACCAAACGTCCAGCCACTATTAACAAAATGATTCATGGCGTCTTTGCTATGGAAAACCATAACAATACGGTAGTCTTTCACTCCGAGACCTAGACCAATACCACCTTCTGCCATATTCATATAGGTATGTGTGTTTTTCTGGTTATCTTTAACGACACCATAGCCAGTGCCTGCAGCGATAAAAATTAAATTAATATTAGCATTTGAAAATACCGCATAGCCAGGCGCTGCACTTAATTGCTCACGGGTATCAGGTTTATTAGCAAACAGTTGTGTTAACACCGTATCCTTCATTTGTAATATTTTTTGCTGTTGCTCAACTTTATTACCGTAGCCCATAGTTGCACACGCGGTTAGTGTCAAAGTAATGAGTACATAGAAAATCGACTTAATTGTAATTGTTTGACGCATATTCATGATAAACCTTTTTATTAATATCAACTTATTGAGCTTAGCAGAGAAATACTGACTTAAGAGGTCAATGTAATAACAACTGACCTAAACCGCTAAAATATCAGCGCGAATCAGACACTAGACATAATTGCTCCTAGCATATAATTATGTTTCTTTACGAGTAAACACCCAGTTGTTGCCTTTACTTAATTCACTCGAATATTGATAGCCAGCAACATCAAACGCTTTTAATTTTTCCACATCACTAATTTGGTTTTCAATAATATAACGCGCCATTAAACCTCGGGCTTTTTTCGCATAAAAGCTGATCATTTTAAATTGACCATTTTTCCAATCTTTAAATGCCGGTGTTATCACCTCAGCTTTTAATACTTTTTTATTCACTGATTTAAAGTACTCATTAGACGCTAAGTTAATCAATATCTTGTCACCTTGAGCAGCAAGTGCTGCATTTAAGTGCTCAGTGATAATATCCCCCCAAAATTGGTATAAGTTACTACCACGTTCATTATCGAGTTTCTTGCCCATCTCGAGTCGATAAGCCTGCATCAGATCTAATGGTCTTAATAAGCCATATAAGCCTGATAAAATCCGCATATGCTGCTGAGCAAAAGCAAAGTCATCATCAGTGAAAGAGTTAGCATCCAAGCCAGCGTATACATCACCATTAAAAGCCAATATTGCTTGTCTAGCATTCTCAGGTGTAAAAGGTGTTGTCCACTCACCAAAACGCGCCGCATTTAAGCCCGCTAATTTATCACTGATTGACATTAATGAACTAATATCAGCTGGTGTTAGTGTTTTACACTTTTTCATCAGTACTTTACTGTGTGTTAACAACTCCGGTTGAGAGAATTTTTCAGTAGCAACAGTAGACTCATAGTCTAGATTTTTAGCGGGAGAAACAACAAGCAACATGATTTATTTACTCTATCTTTAAAATTTTTGCCACTATAGCATAAGAAAAAACCAATATAACAGCCATTCCATTAACTGTTTGCTGCGGCATCTGACCACGAATGATTTATTAACATGGCTTCAGCGAATAATTTCGCCGACTCATTAACCGATGTAAGATACGATAGCCTTTTTATCTAAGTTATTTCATTATCACCCTTGCTAATTTATGAAAATTTGATACTAATATAGGTGAATAAGACAGATACCTAGCAATTTCAATCTATGTTGCTCGAAAAACGTTGTAATACTTCACTAAAATTAACTAAGACATTCATCTGATTCCATTATTAATATCAAGGGACATGTTATGACCGATCAACTTTCTCAATTAAAAAAAATGACCACTGTTGTTGCCGATACCGGCGATATCGAAGCTATTGCTAAGTTTCAACCGCAAGACGCCACAACCAATCCATCTTTATTATTAAAAGCGGCTGCTTTACCTAATTATCAACAATTATTAGCCACCGCTGTGAAGTGGGCTAAAACTCAATCTAACGATGCGACACAACAAGTTATTGATGCCGCCGATAAGCTTTCAGTACTCATTGGCTTAGAAATTTTAAAAATAGTACCCGGTAGAATATCAACAGAAGTTGATGCGCGTTTATCGTTTGATACGCAAGCATCAATTACTAAAGCCCACAAGCTGATTGCCATGTATAACGAAGCAGGTATTAGCAATGATCGTATATTGATCAAGATTGCCTCAACATGGGAAGGTATAAAAGCGGCCGAGCAATTAGAACGCGAAGGTATTAATTGTAACCTAACCTTGCTATTTAACTTTGCCCAAGCCCAAGCCTGTGCTGAAGCCAACATTTACCTGATATCTCCTTTTGTAGGTCGCATTTTAGACTGGTACAAAAAAGACACCGGGCGCAGTGAATACCCAGCTAGCGAAGATCCCGGTGTAGTGTCGGTGACCAGCATCTATAACTATTACAAAGCTAAGGGCCATAACACTGTAGTTATGGGGGCCAGCTTTCGAAATATTGATGAAATACTTGAATTGGCCGGTTGTGATCGATTAACCATCAGTCCTAATCTGATGGACGAATTAGCAAATTCAACCGCAACAATCAGCCAAAAATTATTCAGCGAACAAGCACCGTTAGCCAATAAAGCACCACTTAGCGAAGCACAATTTAGATGGCAAATGAATCAAGACGCCATGGCAACAGAAAAACTCGCGGAAGGCATTCGAAACTTCACCATTGACCAAGTAAAACTTGAGCAACAATTAACAGCTTTGCTTTAAGCCATACTTGGCAAACATAAGCTTAAAGGCTTACCTAAACACTTAAATAGCGCCATTTTAAAATTTGAAACAGTGAAAACCATGAATTTGTCACCAAAGTGCAAAAAAATGTTTCTTTTCCATACAGAACTGTGTTATTAAACAGCTGCAGTTGTAGAAAAAAGGAACATACCATGGCAAAATTTCAACAAGTAATGGACTCTTTAGGTACACAACCTAAATCAAGTTCAAGTAATAATAAGAAAAGAAAATGGCGTGAAATTGAACAACTGAAAGAAAAATTTCAACTGGAAAAAGAATTAAAAGCTTTTGATTATTCTTTAGAACGTATGTTGGAAGAGTTTTAACTTAGTGTTAGTCAAATAGTTAAAACTGACTAAAACCCGGACGTAGCCGGGTTTTTTATTGGCTTTTTATTGGCTTTTTATTGGAAATAATGACATGAATAATAAAGCCATCGGTTTTGGTGATATTAACGCCAAACTTGTTTTCTATATAAAAAATCGTCCTCCCCTCGCTTTATATCAAAATTTAAGCACTGTTAAGCCCTTAGCAAGCAATGAAATTGCCTATATTTGCCATGAAACTGGTAATCATTGGCGAAAAATATTTAATGTTTACGCCAAGTTATTATTCGAGTTATGCCCAGAGCAGTTTTCTTCATGGCAACAGCTAAGAGATAAAGCACTTTTGCAAACTGACAGTAACCATTGCTTACTTTTTTCTCCACCAGAACTTTGCACACTTGGGCTTTCAACCGCCAATACTTTAGCAAGGCAGGATAATAAAAAGTTGCAGGTTATATTAGGCAAAGGCTATAGCGAACACCTTGGCCTTAGCAGCAACTGTACTTGGCTTAGTCATGACTTTGCCATTAATACAGAATTGGGCATTATTATTTGCCCATATTTCGATTATCGACAATTATCCAATAAAAAGATCAGCCAACTGAGTGGTCTTATCAAACAACTGACAAGTTAACCCAAAGCGCCTGTTTTTTTTGCAATAATAAAGGAGCTATTAAATGCTTAGGATATTCACGAATCGGCTGATAAGCTGGTTTAGCCAAATAAAAGCCCTGAGCATACACCATGCCTAAAGCCTGCAAGTAGTCGAACTCTTGCTGACACTCAATACCTTCCACCACAACTTCAGCTTCAGCCGCGCTAGCTAAATCAAATATCGCTTTTAAAAACTTTTGTTTAAAATTATCTTGGTGACAATTCTCGACAAAATAACGATCAATTTTAACAATGTTAGGTACAAGTTGGCTCCATAGTTTAAGCCCAGAATATCCGGCACCTAAATCATCAATAGCGACATTAAAGCCAAACTGTCGATAGCGCGCTAAAGCATCACGTAAGATGTGATGATTAGGAAAAGGATACTTCTCACTTAATTCAATGACAATTTGTTGGCAATTTAATCCCGCTTGTTCAACAAATTTCACTGTTTCACCTTGAGGATGATTGTTATTAAGCAACACAAGCGGACTGATATTAAGGAATAGTTTGCCGGTTAACTGTAGCTCAGCAAAGCGCTTAATTGCTTTATCACGGCACAATATCTCAAGCTCAGAAAGTAAACCCGCTTGCATAGCGTGTTGAAATAGAACGTCTGGTGAATGCAGAGCGCTAGCTTCTGGACCTCTGGTTAGTGCTTCGTAGCCAACGATACATTGTTCTTGAGTATTAAATATTGCTTGAAATACAGTGCTAACAGCTTTAGCTTTGATAATGTCATTTATGTTTATACTCACGTCACTCTCCTAATTAATGATGATTCTAAGGAAGTTTTGTGACAGTTTTATGACTAAGGTGATCTTTAACTTGTTTAAAGCTATCTACGCCAGTAAAAAGCCGTCAAAGCTACTGTAAGCGATTATCACTCAATAGTTATGGCCTTGCTGAGAAACTGATAATAGCTTGCTGTAATTGTTAATTTCGCGAACCTAAGGTAGGTAGAGCCCTAATAATTGAAGATTAAGGCCCTATTGCTATTAGCTTTCTGGTGTTTCCGGCGTTATCTCTAAAGGTTGTTGTTCTATAACAATATGATCAACTCGTTGTAAGCCTCTTGGTAACTTATTACCTCGTCGGCCACGCTCACCTTTATAATGCTCAATATCACTCGCCTTTAGGGTCAATTTACGTTTACCTGCATGCAAAGTAACCGCACTTTCTGGTGGTAACACTTCAAGCAATGTTACATATTCCTCACGCGCTTTGGCTCTCGCTGAAGGAATATTAATAATTTTATTACCTTTGCCTTTACTTAGCACCGGCAAGTCTTTGACAGGAAAGACTAACATCCGCCCTTCAGAGGTAATTGACAGGACTAACTCGTTATCTAAGCTGCTAATAAACCTTGGCGTCATTACTTTAGCTGCTGCAGACAAACTCAATAGTGCTTTGCCATTTTTATTACGACTGACCATATCCGCGAAACTAGCAACAAAACCATAACCCGCATCACTGCTGAGTAAATAACGTCTATCATCTTCAGCCATCAACACTTTTTCGAAGGCTTCTCCACTAGCTAAATTAAAGCGTCCAGTGAGTGGCTCACCTTGGCTTCGAGCGGTAGGTAAACTATGAGCATCAGTCGCATAGGCCCTACCGGCAGAATCAATAAAGACCACAGGTCGGTTACTACGCCCTTTCGCTGAGCATAAATACTCATCCCCTGACTTGTAACTTAACGCTTGTGCATCAATGTCATGACCTTTAGCACAACGTGCCCAACCTTTTTGAGAGACAACAACAGTTACTGACTCACTCGGCATCAAATCTTTCTCAGACAGCGCTTTAGCTTCATTTCGCTCAACAAGCACAGAGCGACGATCATCACCATACTTCTCAGCAGCTTCGAGTATTTCTTTTTTCATTAAGGTATTCATGCGCGCTTTAGAACCAAGCGTTTTTTCAAGATATTCGCGCTCAATATTCAATTCGTCTTGCTCTGCTCGAATTTTAATCTCTTCAAGCTTGGCAAGTTGTCGAAGTTTAATTTCTAATATTGATTCAGCTTGACGTTCAGACAACTCAAAGCGCGACATTAACTCTGCTTTCGGGTTGTCATAACCTCGAATTATTTCAATAACTTCATCAATATTGAGGTAAGCAACCAATAGGCCATCTAAAATATGTAAGCGCGCCAATACTTTATCTAAGCGATATTGTAAACGGCGACGGATAGTTTCACGTCTGTACTCTATCCACTCGCTTAGTATGGTTCTAATATCTTTAACTGCGGGTTTGTTATTTAAACCAATCATGTTGAGGTTAACACGAAAGTTTTTCTCTAAATCCGTGGTAGCAAACAAATGTTGCATTAATTGTTCAATATCAACACGATTAGAGCGTGGCACAATCACTAAACGGATCGGGTTTTCATGATCTGATTCATCACGTAAATCCACCACCATAGGTAGCTTTTTAGCTTGCATTTGATTAGCAATTTGCTCTAATATTTTTCCGCCAGATGCCTGATGAGGCAAAGCTGTAATAACCACTTCACCATGTAGCATTTCATAAACCGCACGCATTTTAATACTGCCGCGACCGGTTTGATAAATTTTTTCAATGTCTGCTTTCGGGGTAATTATTTCAGCATCGGTTGGATAATCAGGTCCCTGAATAATATTAAGTAAATCTGCTAACTCTGCCTTGGGTTGTTCAATAAGATGCACACAAGCACTGGCGACTTCTCTAACATTATGAGGAGGAATATCGGTTGCCATACCCACAGCAATACCAGTAATACCGTTAAGTAATATATGCGGTAAACGCGCTGGTAAAGTTTTAGGCTCTTTCATGGTACCATCGAAATTAGGCGTCCAATCAACCGTACCTTGCCCTAGCTCTGCTAATAAAACCTCACTAAAGCGTGATAAACGTGCTTCGGTATAGCGCATGGCCGCGAAAGACTTAGGATCATCTGGTGCTCCCCAGTTTCCTTGACCGTCAACCAGCGGATAGCGATATGAAAACGGTTGTGCCATCAACACCATAGCTTCATAACAGGCTGAATCACCATGGGGGTGGAATTTACCTAAAACGTCACCAACAGTACGGGCTGATTTTTTATATTTTGCTAATGCCGATAAACCAAGCTCTGACATCGCATAAATAATACGACGCTGCACTGGCTTTAAACCATCACCAATATGAGGTAAAGCTCGATCCATAATGACATACATCGAGTAATTTAAATAAGCTTCTTCAGTGAACTGTCTTAAAGGGCGCTGCTCAATACCGTCCAAACTAAAGTCGATTGCATCTGACATGAAAATATTTCCTAAAAAGTTCGATTAATGTCGAATTATCAAGCGTAACTTTTACTATTATTGCTCTGGGGTTAGCTTAGCTGATTATGCCTGTGGAAAGAATACTTTTAGGCGATAAATATCATGAAATGGTGATTAATCTGTTTTTTCTTTTCTTTCTGTACAATAGCTACACACTTGATTGCGACCGTTAGCTTTTGCTTGGTACATAGCCATATCCGCTGCATGTAGTAAGCTATCAAAACTTTCTCTAACCACCTTAATACTTGCTAAACCTATACTAACGGTAATATGAATATTATCCTGTTGACCTTGATAACTTTTATCCTGAATTTTTTCCCGTATACGCTCAGCAATTGCACGCGCTTGCGCAATATTTGCATCAGGTAAAATAGCGGCAAATTCTTCACCACCGATCCGAGCAAGAAAATCTCGAGAGCGCATGGTTTCACCCGCTAATGCTGCGATATTACAAATAACCTCATCACCAATATCATGGCCAAACTGATCGTTTATATTTTTAAAATGGTCAATATCTAACATTAAAATACTCAACTCTTTATTCTCTCGTAAAGCATGCTCCATAAAGATGTAACCGTTATCAAAAAAAGCACGACGATTAGGCAACTGAGTTAAACTATCGGTTTTTGCAAGTAAGGTTAATGCTTTACGAATTTTAAATTGTCGTAGTAGTAATAAAAATAAGACGATGGCCGCAGCAATAAAAATCGCAATATTACGGTTTTGCTGTTGTCGCTCCGATTCAGCATGCGCCAGAGCATACTGTTTTATTTTGCTGTTTTGACTAAGTAATTCATTTTCTTCATGTCTTTTTTCAATGTCATATTTAGCACTCAAGCGCTTAACCCGTAAGCTTTTTTGCTGCTCTAAATGTGCAAAATATTTTCTAATATACTGTTCCTTACTATCAAAGGCCTTTTTAGCCTCACCTTGCCTTTGGTAAATACTTGCTAGGGTTAAATAAGCACTGGCAAATAACGGCTCATCAAGCTGCTTTTTAGCAATAAAAGCTTCAAGTTTTATTGCCTTATTTAGCCAATTAACCACCTTGTGCTCTTGACCTTCAATATTTGCAATATTGGCACGAATAAGGTGGAGAATATATTGCTCCGCTTGATTTAACGTTAAGTCTAATTCTTGAAACTTCAGTAATTTAACTTGAGCTGACACTCGGTCGTGTTCACTTAAATTTTTTAACGATAATATTTCTACATTAATAGCCAAAACTTCTGTTGCAACTTGTTGACTGACATAAAGCTGATCCGTTTTATTGAAAACCTGCTGTTGACCTAAAATTTCATCTGCAAAAGCAAGTCTATTAAAAAATATCAACACACTATAAAAAATAATACTTTTTAGTCGCCAATCCTTATTGATCATAACTAACCTTATTGCGACCAGAATGCTTGGCATTTAATAATTGCGCATCGGCAGCTTTTAACAAAGTAGGAAAGTCACGGTAGTTTTGCTTGCTCAAGGTAGCAATACCAAGACTGATGGTTAATTGATTAATCTCTTGCGTTTGCCACTTCGCCTGTTCAATATGCTTTCTTAAGCGCTGTGCAACTTCAAGCGCATCATCATGTCCGGTATTTGGCAATAAGACAATAAACTCTTCGCCGCCAAAGCGGCCAAATACATCACTTGCTCTCATCAAGCTTTGGCCATGAATAGCAATTTCTTTAAGTGTTTTATCACCTACACGGTGGCCAAAAATATCATTGATTTTCTTAAAGAAGTCGACATCTATCATACAAACACTAAAAGACTGTTGCTGCTCTATTGCCTGTTGGAAATACCTTTCGCCCAACTCAAGTAATCGTCGCCGATTCGTCACACCGGTTAAACTATCGGTTCGCGTTGCTCGCACTAAGTTTCGTTTACCTTTAATCACTCGATATAAGACCCATGCTAAGATCAATAAACAAATTGCCAATAAACCGACAAGAACCTGTCGGTTATTGGTATCAAGCGTTATTTGTTGCAGCTGTAAGTTTTGTATACTTTGTTTTGTTTCCAAAATATTTTTCTTACGTTGAGTGGTTTCGCTTTGATATTGTAACCTTAACTCATCAATTTCAGTGGTTTCACGCACTTCGTTATAGGCAATCGACTTAGTAAAATACTGCGTTTGAATTTGGTATGCTTTGTTATACTGACCTAAAGTGTAATAAAGCTCAGCACGTAGAAAGAGGATATTTAACTCGCTGGTATCATAAATATCACTGGCTTTACCTTCGAGTAACTTTTCTGCTTGTTCTAGGTTCAGTAACGCCTCATCATAACGCTTCATTTTTTCTAAAATATAAGCTTTATCAATAAGGTATTGCAGTTTCATTAAATGTTGTTCGGTTTCTTTAACATATTCGCCAGCTAACAAAATATAACGATAAGCATTTTCTGTATCGCTATCATCTTTGTTTAATAGCGCCCAAGCTAAGCTGCGATAAACACCGGCAATAAACTCATTACTAGTATTCTCCTGTATTTCACTTTCGAGAAGACGATAAACACTAATGGCTTGTTCGTAGTTATTTTGGTTAGCATGATTAATCGCAACATTATGTAAGCTATTTAACGCATAATTGTGCTTACCGGCATTTTTAAAGTGTTGGTATGACTGTTGAAAATAATCATTTGCTTGTTGCTGTTCACCTAAGTAACCATACAAAATGCCTAATTCACTACTGATATCGCCTAAAAGCGCTTCATCTGCTATTTCATTAGCCAAGGTCAAAGCATAATTGAGTGTGATCAATGACTGTTTATAGTTTTTTCTTAAATAATATATAGCACCAATATTGATCAAGCCACGCGCCGTTAGTTTCTGATTAGTCATTGAACGAGCTACATCTAAACCATTTTGATAAAACTGAAAAGCGCCGTCAAAATCCCCCTGACTTTCTAATGAAAAGCCTTTAATATAAGCAAGTTCAGCAATAAATATACTGGGGTTGTTCATTTGCTTAGCTAGCTTTAAGCCTTGCTCAGCTGAGGCTGCACTTAAACTATAAAGCGCCTGATCAGAATATGCTGTGGATTGAATTCGAAAGTAATTAACTTGGCTAGTGAGCGGTTGTGAGCTTAACTCATCTTTGTGGGTATTTAATAACAGTAATGCGGCTTTAGGGTCTCGATCATTAAGTTGCTCTGCTCGTAATAAAAAAGCATTAAAGTCGCTATCAGTTAAAGAGTGCAAAGCATTTGATTTACAAGATATTAACAATAAAAAAAGGACAATCGGGCCACTATTTTGAAAGGTTAATTTTACAAAACTTCTCAGCAAACGCTCTGCTCCAACGGTCTATACGATAAACGACAATTGACAGTATAAAACGAATTCAACTCAACAATAAACTGTTATTTTAATCGTTAAAAATATAAATATAAAAACTCAAAAACAAAACATAATTAAATCTATTTTTCAGTAGCTTGCCAATAGCTTGCTTCGATTTTATTGCCATCAAGGTCGATAACAAAACAACCATAATAGGGTGCACCGTATTCAGGTCTTACACCCGGAGCGCCATTACAACGAGCGCCCAATGCGATAGCACAATGATAAAACTCATCAACTTGTTGCTTACTTAAGGCAACAAAACCAAAATGAGTGCCATTGCCTGTAGTAGCAGGCAGTTTATCAAAAGGTTGTTGTAACCAAAATTCAGGATAGCCCTTGCCATAGGCTAATGCTTGTTCATATTCGCTAACCAAATCTATACCTAAAGTTGCTAGGACGGGCGTATAAAAACCTTGTGCTTGTGCTAAATTATTAGTACCAATAGAGGCATGACAGATACTGCGTAAACGACGATGCTCAATCATCAGTTTTCCTTACTAAACAAAAAAGGTATAGCCTTATGACACTATACCTTTTATTAACAATATTGATTATCAACAATATGTAGAAACAAAACGATTACTCAACAAAACTTTGCTTGTTACCCTTGAAGTTATGCTAATTCAACCATAAGCTGACAATAAAATAAACCCTACAACCCTTAGCATTAGTTTTATTGTACTATGCTAAGTAGTGACACGCCTTAAAGAAAGCAACCCTACCCAGCCTCTAGTACGCAATAAGAACTGAACCAGTGGAGATATTAACTCCAACTTAACGTGATTTATAACATAAGTTCAGATTCAGGCTTCCCATCAACATTATAAGCTATTGTTAAAGTCAGGTGCCGCTTCTTGTACACCGACTTTTAGGGCTTCTAAGCAAGTGCCCGTTAAGCTTTTTAAATTTCACTGAGTGGAAACAAACTTAGTAGAATTGGTATAATGCTTGCTCGCTGGTTTGACTGTTCATAATTATTCCTTGTCACCATAATGCACAGCTAACGTACTTAACATTTCTTTCTGATGCTGCTCTATCTGTTTGTTTTTCCAATTATTTTGTTCTTTTAATAATTTGAACATGGCTTTTAATTTTAATGAATCGTATTGTGGCTTAGCTTCAAAATCGACCAATTTCTTTTTAACCGCTTGGTTGCTGTATGAAGAGTTTTCACCTGGGCTTAGTAGTACTAAATTACCAAATGCATCTAAGAAATCTCTTTCCAATATATTTTGGTGCTCTTCATGCTGAGGGTATACATGCTCAACAGAATTTTTCGCGGTTATACGATATTTCTTAAATTGCTCTAGATGCCTATCCGATTCTTGTTTCCATAATACATACTCCAGTTTTTGAAACCAGTAATGCTCAAAACTGGTTCCTCTAGCTTCTGCAAAATAATCAACGTTTGCTTGCCAAGACCTGACTGCCGGTTGCTGTTGTTTTGCTTGCTTAAAACTGGCTGTTTTTTGAGTTTCAGATTTACTGGCCAATGATAGACCATTATCAATTTTTTCAAGTAGCGCTATGGCTTGTGGATCTTCGGTGACGTTGTCATTTATTAACCCTGCAATGAATGGAGTAATCCAGTATTGAGCACTGCGTTCACCAGTGAAATTGCGCACACTTTGTAGCATAACCAATTCATTAAGTTCTTTCTGAGTACGGTTAATGTACCATTTCCCACTTGATTCACTGCGTGACAGGTAGGTTAAACGCAATTGCTCATCATCACTATCATCACGCTCAACCCATTTAACCACCCAACGATCAAACTGATAGCGCACCTGCCATAAAATCTTAATAAAGTCTTTCACTTCATCTTCGCTGGCTTGCGTTAATGGTTCAAAAGTTTCCAGTAATTTATCGGCGTGTACGCGAGGCAGTACATCGCCCGAACCGTCATCTCGTTTTGCTAAGTAAATGCGATAAGCGTGAATAAGTAATAACGCAAAGCTGATGATTGGGCGACAATAAACGGTTTCGGTTTCTAAATCGTATGTGCCAGTATCCTGCTCGTTGTCATTATCTTTGTCTGCGCTTTCGTCATTATTTTTAACGCTACCTTTATCGCTACTCGATGTGCTTTCTTTTAATTGTTCGGCTAACTGCATAATGGTTAAACCATGCTTTTGCTGCGTTCTCCCAGCACTCTTCACAAATAGTGCTTCATCAAAACAAGACAAATGCTCTGCTTTAATATCATTCCACGGTGCATTAGGGAAAACTTTACGCACATTACGTTCAAAGTAGTTTTCCATGTGCTCACAAGCTAGCCAAATTGCATCAAACAGAGGTTTATCAGCAGATACTTGCTTAAGCAGTTTTGATTTTAAAATATCAGCCTGTTCAAGCTGTATACCTGCGGTATTCATCGTGGCAAATAAGCGATTTAAATCCATTTGCTTAGGTACTATGTTATTCACCCATTGCACATTATTAAAAGTATAATCGCCAAGCAAAATACGATCTTCTTGCTTTAAGGCTTTTACTTGTTGCTCTAATACTTGTAATGCAGCATAAATACGCTTTAAGTATGGGTTTTCACCAATGGCTTCTAGCCCTGGGAAGACATAATCATCTAGGCCAGCCAAGCTACCTAATAAATGTTGAACCTGATCTCGAATAGTAAATTGCAATCTCGGCTGTTTTTTAAAAGCCGCGATATCAGCAATACTCGACTCTACTTTTGCCATTTTAAAGGCAAGTGCAATAAGCATTAACGTGGTAGTGCGTTGCTGCCCATCAATTAATTCATAAATGCCATTACCATCGTCGTCATGCTCTATGGAGGTAAGAACTGTACCAATAAAGTAATTAGCTTCTTCGGCGATACGTGCATCATCAATATCTTTAAATAACTTTAATACTGCCTCGTCTGGCCAAACATAAGGCCGTTGGTAACTAGGTATACAAAATTGATATTCATGAGTTTGAATGTAATTTAACGTCAGTACTTGAGTTTCAACATTATGCTGTATCACATGCTTTTCCTCAGCATTGCAATGGCTAACAAATAAATTATCCATGTTGCTCTCCATTATTTCTTAGCTTGCTTACCTGATCCATACCAACCGTTCCATGTCCTAATGGAAGAATAAAAGCATCTAACTCTGCGGTATATCTGTTAGCAAGTTCTTGCGCTGAAAGGCTTAAAATCACATCTATTTCAAGGTAGTTTAACACGTTAAATATAAAACGTTTTTTAACGCTATTTTTATCAACAGCTAAATTGGCAGGGTCTGTTTTAAAATGAAAACGATCTAAATAATCAAAACACATGTTGGGTGTGTAACTGGCAGTAATCCAATCTAATACAGGGTTATCACGGACAAACGCTGATATTGAATTTTCTCTGACCGCTTTTTGATTGCTTACACGTGGTGAATAAATTACCCGAAACAGTTTTTTCGCGGCAACGTCTAATTGCTGCTCGCCAAATTGGCTAATATAAATTAGCAAGGCAGTATCGTATAAGCCTTTCACATAGCTACAACCATCAAGTTGGCAAATCAAATTTTGATAGAAATTGAAGAAGTTTGAAAGTGGCCCAGCCCCTTTATTAGCCCCATTAGCTTGTTTATTGATACTTTTCGTGTCATTTTTACTTTTACTGGTGAGATACTTGCTTCTCAATTGCTCAAAATAACTTAAGTAATGAATGGTATTAATACCACTATTTAATGGCTGTCGTAGCTCGTACCCCTGTTGCGCTTGCTTATCTATTTGACCACCATCAGCTAAGTATGCACGCTCAAATCGCCCGTAGGCGATATCATCACCTTTACCTGTGCTTTCCCCAAGTTCGTTTACCACCGCAGTTCTCACTAAATGTGGTTGACGATGAGAGGGCACATTACGGTTATAAAGCTTTTGCCAGTAGCGGCCTTTAACAAGTGCCCCTACAACGGGGTTTAAATCACCCAAGGCTTCCCACTTAGCGGCAAACTCATTTTGGTTGTGGCGTTCAATTGCTCTAAGGTGATGGGCTTTAATAATGTCTGGGCCACTCAACCTTACACCACCGGTATTTTGGGTTTCAAAAAAACGGTAAGCATCATCTTCTGAGCGTGTGACTACCAAAGTTAAATTAATTTTAGCTGCATCAAATGTCTCTATTTGTTTAAGGCCACTGTTTTTCAACCACGCTAAATTTTTTATGATTTGTTGTTGCGACTCAGGCGAGTCATAACTTAGGCTAAACTCCGCAGGATGATTACCCGCTGCTGAGTTGACCAAACTTTGCATAAAGGCAATCAATGCCAAAGTCGTTAAGCGTTGCTGGCCATCAATGATATTTAACCGACCATTTTCTGCTGACTGATGCAAAATAACACTGCCTAAGTAATAGCCATATTCAGTATCGCTATTCGCTAGATCACTCAAAAACAACTGATAATCACTTAGCATTTTTTTAATTTGCTCTTCGCCCCAACGATAAGGGCGTTGATACTCAGGAATGGTTAACTCGCCATGAATGTAAATTTCATTAGAGCTAACAATACTATCTTTACTGAATAACTGCGCTAAGGTACAACTTGCGACTACAACTGACATACCACTTCCTTGTTAGTTAATTTCTGAGTCCACTTCTGGTACTTTGACTTTTCCGTAACGGCACTGTGGAGCAGCATCGTCAATATTGAAAGATTGTTTTTCGATATCAGTAACAATTTCATCTTGCCCTTCTCTACTTGAATAACCGATTTCAATATCTAAGAACATATGAGAATAAAATCTTAATCTTGAGAAGTGCAAACCAGTTGAGGTTTTATTGTAATGTTCGATATAGCCAACCATTTTCAATAACCATTCAAGATAAACTGGATTGAAAATATTTAAGGGCGTTGTCGTAAAATACAACAAGCAGAACTAACAATACTGGGACGATCTGATCCTCTCATCCATGCCCATATAACATTCATTACAAAGTCATTCTTTTGGCAGCTTTTAGAGCCACGATAATCTTCAGCAATCATAGTAACGCTCTTTTCTGAGCGAGGTGTAACACCAGTTAAATGAGATAAGTTTGTTATGTCCGCTGTGCTCCATTGGTATTCCTAATAGGCAACGATTCTTTCGCTTCCTAATTTAATTTTTAAATTTATTTCTAACTTGGCGCAATAGTCATACTCGCCAAATTTTCTAATTCGTTTACGTTGCTGAGCCATAAGTGATGCTCGCCACCCGTGAGTGCTGCGTGAGCACTACAATCTACGTTCCATTGGCGCATTAAATAACCCAAAAGCGCTTCTCGCACGTTTAATTCAATTTTTCCATCAATCATTGCATAATCTAGCTCTATCGCTTTAAAGTGCTTGATAGTCGGATGTGGCACTAAGATGATTTTGTGAATGTTGTTCCACTGCTTATCAAATTCTCTTGCTTGTATTGTCGCTATTGGCTTTTCAATTTCAGTAACGTTTTGTAATCGTGTACAAACAAAGTCTCTAAAAGCTTTATTCTTTTTATCAAAAGCACGTACATGCCAGCGCTGGCCGTTATTGGCGAGACTATGTGGCACAAGAGTGCGTTTAGTTTCACCAGAAGACAATGAAACATAGTCACATGATATAGCTTGTCGATTGTTGATCGCACGCATGATGGTGGCGATAACATCAGAACTTGGATGGATTAATCTTGTAGCATCAATGCAGACATTAGATGGCGTAATTCCATTAGAAAAACCATCACCGAAGCCACGGCATAAACTGTTAAGCGTGGCTTCAGGATTGTGTTCAAATACGGGAGAAAATTGCACAGTACGGTAATACTGTTTGGTTTCGTGTTTGAGAGTGAGATTATCAGGAGCAAGTTCACGGTACAAAGTTAGGTCACGAGAACACGATGCTAGCCCTGTTTTGAAATGGTTAACTAGGTCGGCACGCGATATTTGCCCGAAAAATTGTAGGCAAAAATCAATAAAAGCAAGGCGTTCACGTTGTGCATAGTTGATATTTGTTAAATCGTTCAAGCAAAATTCACATTATTTTTGTATTTATTGACTACCAATCTAGCTGATAAAAAACAAACTGGCAATCAAAATGATAATATCATTAAGATGCTATCATTTTGAATAATCATTTCTTGGCAGCCGGCCCAAATTTAACTACAACTCAAGTAAATATTGGTAAGCACTAATTACTCAGAGCAAAAGTTAAATAATCGTTTATCAGAAAAGAAAATATTTTTTTGGTGATTTTGATTAAAAACGTGTAGCTATGCTCGCCAATATAAGCAGAATATCTTTTGTCAGCTTATAGTTTACTAATCATCAATTATGCTAATTCAACCATATCGCCCTTAGATTGCAACCATTCTTTACGATCGCCTGCGCGCTTTTTAGAGAGTAACATATCCATTAACTCCATGGTTTCAGCATGTTCATCAACGGTTAGTTGTACTAAACGACGAGTATTAGGATCCATGGTGGTTTCACGCAACTGTAACGGATTCATTTCACCCAAGCCCTTAAAGCGTTGCACGTTAACTTTTCCGCGTTTCTTTTCTGCTTCAATACGATCGAGTATGCCGTCTTTTTCTGCTTCATCTAGAGCGTAAAAAACCTCTTTACCAACATCTATTCTGTAAAGCGGCGGCATAGCAACATACACATGCCCTGCTTGTACCAAAGGTAAAAAGTGTTGAGTAAACAGTGCACAAAGCAAAGTCGCAATATGTAAACCATCGGAGTCAGCGTCGGCAAGAATACAAATTTTACCGTAGCGTAACCCTGATAAATCCTCGGTATCTGGATCAATACCTAAGGCCACCGAAATATCATGAACTTCTTGCGAAGCTAGAATTTGTCCAGAGTCGACTTCCCAAGTATTTAGAATCTTACCTCGTAGTGGCATAATCGCTTGAATTTCGCGATCTCGTGCTTGTTTTGCACTGCCTCCCGCCGAGTCACCTTCGACCAAAAATAATTCAGTACGTAAAATATCTTGACTACCACAGTCAGTTAATTTACCGGGTAATGCTGGTCCTTGCGTGACCTTTTTTCGAATAATTTTTTTGCTAGCACGTAATCGGCGCTGAGCATTAGAAATACAAAATTCTGCGAGTGCTTCAGAGATATCAGTATGTTCATTTAGCCATAAGCTAAAAGAGTCTTTAACAACTCCGGTAACAAATGCCGCACACTGTCGAGACGATAAGCGCTCTTTAGTTTGCCCAGCAAATTGTGGGTCTTCCATTTTTACCGATAATATATAAGAACATTTATCCCAAATATCATCCGGTGTTAACTTGACGCCTCGAGGCAACAAATTTCTAAACTCACAAAACTCTCGCATTGACTCAAGCAAGCCTTGGCGCAAACCGTTGACATGCGTACCACCTTGCACGGTAGGAATTAAGTTTACATAACTCTCGCCTACTGATTCACCGCCTTCGGGCAACCAAGTTACCGCCCAATCAGCGGCTTCGTGTTGCGAGGTAAAGCTGCCAACAAACGGTTCTTCTGGCAAACTTTCATAACCTTTAACCGACTCTTTTAAATAATCAACTAAGCCATCTTCATAACACCATTGATATTTATTATCTTCGTTTTTATCATGGAATTTAATGGTTAATCCTGGACAAAGTACGGCTTTCGCTTTTAATAGGTGTACTAATCGACGTGCTGAAAATTTAGCTGAATCAAAATATTTTTCATCCGGCCAAAACTTCACTCGTGTGCCGGTATTACGACGCCCCACGGTACCAGTTTCTCTTAACTCTTCAACCTTATAACCATTTTCAAAAGCCATTTCATAGACTTTACTATCGCGCCTGACAGAAACATCTACACGTGTAGATAAGGCATTAACTACGGAAATACCAACACCATGCAAACCACCAGAGAACTGATAATTTTTATTGGAAAATTTACCACCGGCATGTAGCTTACAAAAAATAAGTTCGACCCCTGAAACCCCTTCTTCTAGGTGGATATCAATCGGCATACCTCGACCATCATCAATAACTTCCAATGATTGGTCTTTATCAAGAATTACGGTAATATTTTGTGCATGCCCGGCTAATGCTTCATCAACAGAGTTATCGATCACTTCTTGGCCTAAATGATTAGGGCGAGTTGTATCGGTATACATGCCTGGACGATGGCGTACCGGGTCAAGGCCACTCAGGACCTCAATGGAGTCGGAATTATATTGTTCGCTCATTTAATTGTTCTGATAATCTTAGGCTGAATATGATTGTAAATTAAAAAATAACGCAATGTTAGGTAGGATAGTTTCATAGTTAATAAAACTATGATCGCCACCTTGTTCTATTACCAGTTGGCAATGACGGTATTTTTCAACGGCTTGTTGATAATCTAACACTTCGTCACCGGTTTGTACCATGACCAAGTAATTATTTTTCGAAATATTGTTCTGTTCGAGCATTTTTAGCTCAACTATATGCTTCGCTGCTATGCTATAGCGCTCTTGAGTATATGGGTTTACTTGCTCGCCAAGGTAATCTTGCATGAGATCAAATGGTTTTACCGCGGGATTAATTAATGCCGCTTGTAGTTGATATTTTTCAGCCAAAAAGGTAGCAAAATAACCTCCTAGCGATGAGCCTATAATTAGCCAAGTACTATTGGGGGCTTGTTTAATAATACCCTCAAGCTGTGCAATCGCCATATTGGGCGAACAGGCAACTTGCGGACAATAAAAGTTAACTTCAGGATAACGAGTGGTAAAAAACGTTCTCGTTAGCACTGCTTTCATCGACTGAGGTGAAGAGTTGAAGCCATGAATATACAACACGCTAATCATAATAAATCATCATCTATCGATATAGTTAAACAAAAAATGCTTGGCTAGATATTTCTGCATGCTCAGCCATGATAAAGAGTCTGTAACCTGCCGTTTGACCATTAGATTTAGCAATGGTTGAATTGATATCAAATTGAATTGATGTTGCTGGACAAGTATACAAATTAAGTGTTCTATCGGGTAATTTTAGCGGTAATGTTAATGCTTGATGAACATGGCCACAACCTAACGCTTTTATCGAAGAAAATTGCGTTAAAAACTGTTGAAGTTCGGCTTTATTCTCCAAACCATGGCGATCAATAAAATATCCTACATCAACCGCATGATGATGCATTAATGCTAGTTGCGATTTATTTTTATCAATAGTCGCCGCGATTGTATCGGCCTGCGCCGTATTAAAAATCCCTGCGGGTGTAGCACTTTTGCTTTCCAGCAATAGCACTTGCCAGAAGTCACTCTCAATTACTGTGCCTTGGCAAAAAGGGGCTGGCGATAAATAACATTTCAATAACGCGGCATCATCATGGTTACCGGCAAGATAATATACAGGTATTGTAATTTCGGCCACTGCAAAGGCTTGTACAAAAAGTTGGTAGGACTCTGCACTATGATCTTGTGTTAAGTCACCGGTAAAAACTATCGCATCAATTGCCGGTTGCTGTTTAATTGTCCGCAACACTTTCAGTAAGTTTTGGTAAACATTTTCGCCATGATGTCTGCCATCCTGTTCGGCAAATAAGTGGCTATCGCTGATTTGCGCTAAAGTAAATTTTGTTGCCATAAGCTTAAGATTTTTCAACTAAATTAAAATGTACCTGTCCCAGTTGCAAACATAGCTGTAACCACTCTTTTAAAAAATAGTTTATTTGTTGTTTTTCATCTGGTAAATGCATTTTTTCGTTTGGATAGTCATAACGAGGCTTGATTTGCTGTACATCTTGATTACTGATCACTTCAGCCATGCGAGCATCATGATACAGTCGCACCACCATTTTAGGGCGAAATAGCTCGGTTAAGTTATAACCGTGAATATTAGCTTCTTGGTGAATCGTTACTAACGTGGTGTATTTAGTGACTTCATTAACACTGACTCGGTAACTTAAAAAATCAGAGATAAAAAAGCACCGCTGCTCACCCACTTGTTCTTTATCTGCAAGAATACGTAGCAGTAACATATAATTAACCTCACACAAGGCCATTAACGTTGGTAAATGGGGACGATATTTTTTCGCAACAGCAGACATTTATTTCCAGCTTACGTTAAGCTTATCAAGATTGAGAGCCAACCATTGTAACGCAATAATAGTAGCAGCATTAGGTATCTTTCCTTCTGCCAGTAACTTTTCAGCATCTTGACGAGCAATTACGTGCACTAAAATATCTTCGCCTTCAGTTTCGAGGCCATGTACTCCAGCAACATTTTGACTGTCAACACAAGCACAATAAAGATGAATACATTCACTCATACCGCCTGAACTTGACAGATAGTCCATCACTTTTGTTACATTTTCAGGCAATATTGTTAGGTCAGCCTCTTCTTTAGCTTCTCTTATAGCTACATCGAGTGGCGCTTCATTCTCTGTAAACATGCCAGCAATTAATTCCAATTGCCATGGCCCCGTTTTACTGCGTAACGCACCTGGACGAAATTGTTCAATTAGTACCACAGAATCGGTTATTGGATCATAAGGTAATAGAGCAACCGCATCACCACGTTCAAATACTTCTCGCGTTATTACGGAACTATAATCACCAGCATAGCGTTTATGGCGAAATTTATATTGGTCAAGTGCGAAAAAACCCTGATATTTTCTTGTTTTTTCAACTATCTCTACGTCTGCCAAATTAAAGCGTAATAGCGGCTCTTTAGTCATGTTCACAGTCAAACTCCTGCTAGCTCTTAAGTTATTTTTCGATACACTAGCACTTAACATTTTGTTACACTAGAATACTTTCCTAAACACTTATTTTATTTAGCTAATTCCTTATTCGCGATAAGATAGTAACAATAAGAAAAATAAAAGTAATAACAAATTGATTAATTAATTACTCACTTAGTGAGTTCATTAGCAAGCTAATAATGATTTAAAATAAATAAACCATACGACAATTTAAGTCGACTAATTTATTAACCACATTGATATAATTTAACTATTATAGGGACCGCTCCAACATGAAAAAAACATTAACCGCGTCATTTATTGGCCTTGTATGCGCTGCAAGTAGCTACTTAGCTAATGCCGAAGATTTATTATCCGTATACCAACAAGCACAAGCTAATGATCCGGTTGTTTTAGGTGCACATGCTAGATTTTTAGCAACAGAAGAAGGCATTGAGCAAGCCCGTGCAGTTTTATTACCTCAAATTAACGCCTCAGGTAGTTATACTGAAGCAAGTGGTGAATTTATTCCCACTTCAGATGACGGGCAATCTAGTGGTTTAACATTAAGAAATAAAAGCGATACACTAAGTTATGGTTTGCAATTAGATATGCAAATTTATCATCATGATTCTTGGTTACGGATGGATAATGCAAAAAAACTCGCTCATCAAAGTGATATTGCTTATCAAGTAGCTAAACAAGATCTAATTGTTAGAGTCACTGAAGCCTACTTTGATGTACTCAGTGCAAAAGATGATTTAGAATTTTCAATTGCTGAAAAAACCGCAATAGAACGTCAATTAGAACAAACAAAACAACGCTTTTCAGTCGGCTTAACCGCTATTACTGACGTCCATGAAGCACAAGCGCAATATGATAATGCGGTAACCGATGAAATAAGAGCTGAAAATAAAGTCTTTAATGCCGAAGAAGCGCTGCGCGTTATTACCAATATTTATCCACGTGATTTAAATATTTTAAATACTGAACGCTTTGGTACATCACGTCCATTTCCAGATAGTGCTAATGAATGGCAACAAACTGCTGAAGCAAAAAATTTAGATTTGATTGCTGAAAAAGTTAATGTTGATATTGCCAAAGAAAATATTAATATTGCCCGAACTGGTCATTATCCAACTCTTGATTTCAGAGGCAGTTACAGTAATAGAGATCAAGATAATGAAGTTAGAGGGGTAAGTTTCGAGAACCCTGCACTCAATAGTCATTCAATTGGTATTACACTAACCGTGCCAATTTATTCTGGTGGCTCAATATCAAGTAGTGTTCGTCAAGCACAAAGTAATTATGTTGTTGCTAGCCAAAATCTCGCGCAATCACATCGTAATGTCGTGCGTAACACGCGTAATGCTTATAATACTGTTATCGCTGCGGTATCTGCTATTAAATCGTTAGAGCAAGCGGTCGTTAGTGCCCAAAGTGCATTAAAAGCAACAGAAGCCGGTTTTGAAGTGGGTACTCGTACTATTGTTGACGTTTTAAATAGTACGAGAAACTTATATAACGCCAAACGGAACTTATCATCGACACGATATGATTATATTCAAAATGTCTTAGCACTAAAACGTGCTGGCGGTACCATTACCGAACAAGATCTAAAAGATATTAATCAAGGTTTGATTGCCGCTAAATAATAGCAAATCATCCCCAAGTTCAAAATAATAAAAAAGCAGCATCAATGCTGCTTTTTTCTTTCAAATAAATATCTCAATCAACGCTATCGAATTAATCTTCTCGTTTTATAGCATTAATAATTTTTGTCGTTGAAATGCCATCTTCAAAATTAAGCACTTTAACTTCACCACCGGCGGCAATAACTTCAGTCCCACCAGCAATGTCTTCAACTTTATAATCACCACCTTTAACCAGTATATCAGGTAAGATATTGGCAATTAGTCGTTGTGGGGTATCTTCAGTAAACGGCACTACCCAATCAACTGCGCCTAAACCCGCAAGTACTGCCATGCGACGATCAACAGGATTCACCGGTCGACCTGGACCTTTCAATCGAGTTACTGAAGCATCATCATTAACGGCAACAATTAAACGTGTACCTAAGGTATTTGCGCTAGTTAAATATGATACATGTCCGGCATGAAGAATATCAAAACAGCCATTAGTCATAACAATAGTTTCACCACGCGCTTGTGCTAACTCGACGGCAATTTTTAGCTGTTCTTCGGACATTACACCAAAACCACTTTCTTGGCCTGATGATATTTCAGCTCTTAATTCAGTTTCACTTACGGTCGACGTGCCTAATTTACCAACCACAATACCGGCAGCAATATTTGCTAAAGCACTGGCCTGAGTAAATTCAGCTTTTGCCGCTATAGCAAGTGCTAACGTCGCAATAACGGTATCACCAGCACCTGTAACGTCATAAACCTCTTTCGCTTGCGTAGGTAAATGAAACTCTTCATGGTCATGGCGTAGTAAGGTCATACCTTGCTCGCTACGCGTCACTAACATTGCGGTTAAGTCTAATTCTTCAAGGAGTGCTTGGCCTTTACTGACAATTTCAGCTTCACTTTTACAATGTCCAACAACGGCTTCAAATTCTGCAAGGTTAGGGGTAATTAATGTCGCCCCACGATAGCGTGAAAAATCAGTTCCTTTTGGATCAACTAAAACCGGAATGTTTTCTGCCTTTGCAGCACTGATCAGCGCTTGCACTTCTGATAATGTTCCTTTGTCATAATCAGACAAAAGTAACAAATCGTGTTGAGCAACCAGCATTTTAACTTGCTCAGTCAGCGGATTTTTATCTACTTCAGCAAACGATTCTTCGAAATCTAAGCGCAATAATTGCTGATTTCGGCTCAAAATACGCAATTTTGTGATCGTTGGGTGAGTAGCAGACTGAATAAATTTACAATCGATAGCCATTGCTGACAGATGAGTTTGCAAAGTTTCAGACGCTTCATCTTCGCCAGTAATACCAAGCAAAGTAACTTGACCATTTAGCGAAGCAATGTTTAAAGCTACGTTGGCTGCGCCTCCTGGACGATCTTCGTCTTGATGTATTTTAACAATCGGCACAGGTGCCTCGGGTGAAATACGTTGTGTTGGTCCAGACCAGTAGCGATCTAACATGATATCACCAACAACTAAAACACGCGCTTTTTCAAAAGCGGGAATATCTACTTTCATCCTGTACCCTATAACAGATATAATAACTAATATTGTATCACAAGCAATTCAATGAGTTGAAATCATCCCGTGAGTAAAAACAAAGTTTTACAACCAAATTTTAAAATATCTTTCTTATTACCTAAGTATTGGCTGACCTGGATTGGCGTATTAGTACTTTACACCATCTCGTGGTTACCTTATCGATTTCAGCTTTTTCTTGGCAAAATGATCGGACGTTTACTTTATAAAATAGGCTCTAGCCGAAAAAAAGTTGCCTTACGTAATCTAGAACTTTGCTTCCCTGATATGCCAGATGCCGAGCGCCAGGTTATGCTAAAACGCAACTTTGAAAATACCGGTATCGCGCTATTAGAAACCGGTATGGGTTGGTGGTGGCCAAATTGGCGAGTAAAAAACAAAATAAAAATTATTGGCCTTGAACATATCGAAGCAGCACAAAAGCAAGGTAAAGGTATTCTCTTGCTAGCCATGCATTACTTAAGTGTGGAAATAAATTGTCGTGGCATTGGCTCAGGTCATCCTATGGTGGTTTTTTATCGTCCGCATAACAACCCATTAATGGAGTACTTTCAGTTTCGAGGTCGTGGCCGATCTAACAAATACATGTTAGGCAAGCGTGATGTTAAAGGCTTACTTAGAGCATTAAAAGATGGTGAAGCTTGTATTTATTTACCTGATCAAGATTACGGACGCAGTCGCAGTATCTTTGTGCCTTTTTTCGCAGTACCAGAAGCCGCTTCAACGACAGGAACATTAATATTCGCTCGACAAAAAAACACACAAACACATATGATCATTCCTACCAGAAATGACGATGGCAGCGGTTACACTTTAGAGATAAAACCTATGCTGGAAAACTTTCCAACCGGTGATGATACCGCGGATGTGAAAAGAGTTAATCAGGAATTAGAAAAAGCGATTATGGTTAAGCCTGAACAATACATGTGGTTGCATCGACGCTTTAAAACCCGACCAAATGAAGATGATCCGTCATTGTATAAATGAGTATTGTTAGTTATGGTATGCTTTAAGATGTAAATTTGACTATAAGTAACTTATGAATTTTTGGCTACGAAACATTATTTTAGCAGTAATTCTAACTGGCTTAGCGGCAGCTTTATTGATGAACCAAGAATCATTATTTTCAACCGATCAAGAGGCTGCTGAGGATATTGCGGCATCAACAGCTGATATACATCACGAAGGGAAAAACACGCCGTTAGCAACAGAAATAACACGAGACGTGCTTCGACCTAAAGAAAGTAAAAATGCAGCTGCAGAAGGTCTTTCTCGGTTTTACGCCAACTTACACGGTGATATGAACGAAAAAGGACCTAAAATTCGCAATAACATTGTCTATTTACCAGAGCCTAAAGGTGATTTAGAGGGAATATTAGAAGCAAGACGTTTAACCACTCGGCCACTACGTAAAAACTGGACCGGAAAAACTGAAAACCATCCCTTTCGTCTTGGTGAAACCTTATTTCAAAAATTATCAGAATATGCTGATGATAATGGTCTTGAAGTAATATGGTGGCTTGATCGTGACTTTTTAGTTAAAGATGCTTTTAGAATTAATAAAAATATTATCACCACTTCTTACCAAGTCGGTAAAGCCATTGCAGGGCATTTTGAAAATGGTCTTTCAGTCTATTTTTGTTATCAACAACGTACTATTGTTTTGATAGAGCACGACATTCCTTACCTAGCAAATGAATGCATGCTACTACCTAAAGCTAGACGTTAATATAATATTTATCATTTTGATTCAACAATAAACAAGCCGGACTATTGATATAGCTTATTGACAATAGTCATCACCTCACTATACTCAGCATCAAATTCTGTAGAGGCTATCATCGCGGCACTATTTTGCAAGGTTGCACGGTGACCAAAATCCCGTAACTTACAATAGTTGTTCATTAAAGTCTGCTGCTGCTGCTTAGTAATCACCCCGATATTGGCTAGGTATTCCAGTAAACTAATATTGTCTGAATGAGCGCTCAAACTAGGATGTTGAGCACTGTGGACTAATACTAAATATTGCACAATAAATTCGATATCAACTAAGCCACCAAGTCCTTGTTTAATGTCTATTTCACTTGCTGATGATTTATCTAAGTGTTGGCGCATTTTATTACGCATATTTATAACATCTTCTCGTAGCTGCGTCTTATCGCGCACTTTCATTAACACTTGGCGTTTAATGTCAATAAATCGAGCGGCTAGGCTTTGATGACCATAAATAACTCGTGTGCGAACTAACGCTTGATGCTCCCAAGTCCAAGCATCATTTTCTTGATAATGTGCAAAAGTATCAATATGTACCATTAATAATCCGGCACTTCCTGAGGGCCTCAAGCGCATATCTAACTCATATAAAATACCATTACTCATACGGGTATTAAATAAATGCATCATACGTTGCGCCAATTTCAAATAGAATTGTCCTGCCGAGATCTCTTTGGGCCCAGTGGTCATTTCCTCAAGGTTGGCATCATGAACATAGACTAAATCCAAGTCCGAACTGTATCCGAGCTCAATCCCACCTAATTTACCATAACCAATAATAGCGAAACCTTTATTTTCGCTAGCCAACCGATTAGACGGCACACCAAAACGTAGTGATAATTGTTGCCATGCTAAATTAGCCACTTCTTCAACTATCGCCTCAGCTAATGCCGTTAAATGATCACTAACCTTAGTGATCGGTAAAATGCCCGTGATATCCGCAGCCGCAATACGCAATTGTTTAACTTGCTTAAATTCACGCAACGCGATCATTTGCGCTTCTTGGTCATCTTCTGGCACTCGCAACATAGTTTCCCGCAATTCAGCGACATAAGAAGATAATAATGGTGGTTGACGAAATAATTTTGGATCAATTAATTCATCGAGCAATATTGGATACTTAGCGATATATTCCGCTACCCAACTACTATTTCGACACAATTGAATGAGTTGCTTTAATGCCCCTTCATTCTCAAATAATAACTCTAGATAGGCAGTTCGCGTTGCTACGGTTGTTAGTACCGCTAGAACACGTGCTAATGACTGAGCAGTTAATTTTAAATTGGCAAGATGCCACAGCAGCGTAGGGATCAGTTTATCAAGTACTTGACGACCACGATTTCCCATACTGCACTTGATCATTTCACGACGAAAGTCTCGCAGTGCTTGCCATATAATGTCACTTTGCCAAATCTGCTTACCATCTGTTTCATGCTGTAACTGAGGCGAATTTTCGATCCAAGTAATCGATTCTTCATCACTCCACTGGCTATCCCATAGCGTAGTCCAGTATTGATCAACCGCCTGGCGATTAGGGCTTTCCTCACCAATAAGCTCACCAAATTGTTGATGAACCCCTTGCATATGAAAGGCAAGCTGAGTTAGGAAACTCGGCCAATCGATGCAGTGAGCATCAGCTAGAATAGTGATTAAGCGCTGCTGATCTAAATCATTATCTGGCAAGGTTTGAGTTTGTTGATCATTTAACGCTTGAATAATATTTTCAACGCGCCGTAAAAAACGATAACTATCAGTCAACACTTGCGCACTTTGCGCTGTGATTTCTTCATGCTTAACCAGCAAAGGCAGTACCGTCAATAAATTACGATGCTGTAGTTCGCTAATTCGTCCGCCCCTGATCATTTGAAACACTTGTACAATAAATTCAACTTCTCGAATACCACCAGCACCCAATTTAATATTATTATTGAGCTGTTTACGCCTCACCTCTTGCGCAATCATCGCTTTCATACGTCGTAAACTATCAATAACACTAAAATCGATATAACGTCGATATACAAAAGGCCGTAACATGTTTGACAATTGCCCGTGATACTTTCCTTCACCAATCAAACGTGCTTTTAGCATGGCATAACGTTCCCAGTCACGTCCTTGATCCTGATAATAATTTTCCATGGCATTAAATGACAAAACGACAGGGCCACTCTCACCAAAAGGTCGTAAACGCATATCGACCCGATACACAAAGCCATCAACGGTTTTCTGGTTTAACGCGGTAATTAATTTTTGCCCTAAACGGGTAAAAAACAATTGATTATCAATACTGCGTCTAAGACCTTGAGTTTCTCCTGCTTCTGGATAGACAAAGATCAAATCAATATCAGACGAGAAATTTAGCTCTTGTCCACCTAATTTTCCCATGCCATAAACTAATAGCTCTTGTGTTTCGCCGGCATGATTAACTGGTACGCCCCATTTATTTTGACAGTACGTAGATAGCCAATTGCTAGCAGCAATGATTAATTGATCAGCTAATGAGGATAACCGTTTAAGTGACTCGTCAAGTGGTATAGCCAATAAAAAATCACCAACCGCAATGTAGCTCATTTCTACTAAACGAAACAAGCGCAAGCTATGATGCAATTGCTCTTCTGTCGAACAGGTAGCAATTTCTTCAGCCAGTGTCGCTTTATAATCGGGTGTATTACTCGACAGTAACCGCTCACTGTTAAAAAGCGCTATCACTAATTCAGGTGCCTGCAAAGCACTACGTAATATAAAGTCGCTTAACGCTAAAGCTTTTTTAAATAGCGCTAAGCGCTCAGCTGATAACTTATCGCTAACGCTAGGGTGTTGTTGAGAAAACTGTAACCAGCTATTATTTTTCTGGTTTTCCAGTAAAGGCGGAAATGACAATTGTGATAAAGTAGACACGTTACCCTCGATAAAAGCTACAATGACAAAATTAGCAATAATATGTAATGGTGAAAAATTAATTTCACTGATTTGCCTAAAACAATAGACATAATATGTCATAAGTGATATTAATGAATGATAACCATAGCATTTTTGAGGACACTATGGCAGAAATGCAGCCACTAAAATCAATTATAATCTTGCTGATGTTCTTACTCTCCGCTTGTGGAGATCCAATAAAAGAGCAAATTACCCAGCAAATTCCACTCACTGAACAACGTATTGAATTGCTTGCTCAAGCCCTCGATAACGGCCAAGTACGTAATGCTAATTTAATTAGTCAATACGCAGACAAATTACTAAAAGATAAACCTGACTATAAACCTTTAATCGATGAATTTTTAAAAGACGCGGGGACCCAAGGGCCAATGTATCTTGCTTTAGTTGATCGACTTAATACAGTAAAAAAACAGCCGCAAATGTTTAAAGATTCTCAAGCGCTTTATGATGAGTTATTAAATCTTTATCAAGCCGCTGATCCGGTTTTATATTCAGATGCATTGAGCGATCCGCTTAATGTTTTAGCTGATATGTCTGAAGGCACATTACCGCGCGTTAATGCCTTGTCAAAAGCACAAAGCCTTGCCGCCAATAAAGCGCAAGATTTTGGTACTGGTGAACAACTTATTGGTAATCCCGCTTACGGTAATTGGACTACTGGCTCTAATGGTATGTCGTTTTGGGCTTGGTATGGCATGTACTCAATGATGGGCGATTTATTTGGCTCTCGTCGTACAAGCTACAATGATTGGGGCCGTAGCCGAAACTATAGTTATTACAATGACTACGGTCGCAAGCGCTATAGCTCACCAAGTCAGCTAAACAAACAAACTGACTTAGATACTCGCACCAAAAAATCATTTGAAAGCCGTGGCCAAAAATATACTAGTGCTTACAGTAAAAATAGAACTGGCGCTTCAAGTATCTCTAGCCAAAGTAAAAGCGCACAAACCAGTGCCAATCGATTTACTAGCAAAGCAAGTAATAAAAGCGCTTATGCAAAATCAAGTAAAAGTGCCAAAAATGCTAGTTTCAGAAACAGTAAAAGTACAACCTCACGTAGCTTTAGACGTGGAAAGTAGGGATAAATATGAATACATTTATTGAAATAACCGGCCTGAATCAAGAGCTACTGATTTTCTTAGCTATAGATATTACCATTGCCATTATATTACTGGGTGCCATGCGCTTTATTAGTGGTTTATCAGCGAAAGTAAATTCAACTGACGAACTGGCTAAAGAAGATAACTTTGCTTTTGGTATCAGTGTTGCAGGGAGTGTTGCTGCACTGGGTATTGTCCTAACCGGTGCCATTACCGGCGAAAACGCTGAAAGCTATTTAATGGAAGCTATCGGTATGGGCAGTTACGGTATTTTTGGCTTAATACTCATTAAAATTGGTCGTGTATTTCATGATCGATTTGCCTTAAACCAAATCGATAAAAATGCACAAATAAAAGCGCGTAATATTACTGTCGGTATTGTCGATGCCTCTGGCGCTATTGCTACCGCCATTATTATTCGTGCAGTATTGCTTTGGGTTTATGGTTTAGACATCAATACTTTTACTGCCATAACTGCCGGTTTTATTGTTTCACAAGCAATGTTGGTATTAGTTACTCGTATTAAAGAACGCCAATATGCCGCTAACAATCAAAACAGCAGCATGCAAACTGCTTTTGCTGACGGTCAAGTGGCATTAGCAATTCGTTATGCAGGCCAAGTTATTAGTACCGCTTTAGCAGTAACAGCGGCAAGTCACTTCCTCACTTATAGCCCTGACACTTTACTCGTTAATTTAGTCGGTTGGTTAGTCTTTGGTATGGTCATGACATTATTGGTCGCTATTTTGACATCAATTGCCAAACGTCTGGTGCTTATGGGGATTAACCTCGTAGAAGAAGTTGATCACCAACATAACATTGGTGTAGCTAGTGTCGAAATGGCAATCAGCATTTCTATTGCACTTATTTTAACGGCATTAATGTCTTAATTAACCCGTTAAACTGCCCTCGTAAAATTCAAGTTCTATTCATTAGAGCTTGAATTTTTTTATCACATTTTTTTAAAAGTACACTAGGAATATTCATGATAAGCAACAAGAATCGGTTGTGGGACGATGTGCTCCTGATTTTAACTATGGCGGTTTTAGCTGGTTGTGGACTCATATATGAATACCTTTTATCCCATTACGCCGGCCGTGTTTTAGGCATCATGGAAAGCACTATATATGCGATGATTGGCTTGATGATTGTCGCCATGGGCTTGGGGGCATTTGCGGCAAGAAAAATTCAGTGTGCATTTAATGGTTTTGTCTGGTTAGAGCTTACTATTGCTTTTCTTGGCAGTAGTTCAATTCTTATCATTGGTGGGCTAATCGCCCTAACGCAAACCTTTCCAGAAATACTAGGCTCAATGTTCAACTTACCGCCTGATGCATACCCACGCGGCGGCCTATTTAAACAGTTAAGTTTTATCGCTTTTAATAGTCCTTATTTTTTCGGTTTAATTCTAGGCTTTTTTATTGGTATGGAAATACCACTAATTGCCCGCATCCGAGAAGAAATACATCAAAAGCACCTAAAAAATAACTTGGGTACCATTTATGGGGCGGATTATGTTGGTGCAGGTATAGGCGCTGCCATTTGGGTAATGTTTTTGCTCGCCATCGACATTAGTAAAGCCAGTGCATTAACAGCCGCTCTAAACCTTATCGCCGGCAGTATTTTTATTCTCTATTATTGGCATAAATTGACTTGGCGAAAAACCTTGATTAGCGCCCATGCTGTTTTGTTGGTAATGATCATGGCGATTTATCACTTTGGCAATGGCTGGCTAAGTCAAATGAGCAACTTACTCTATCTCGATAAAGTTGTTTATAGCGATAAAACGCGTTATCAACAACTGACTTTCACTCAGCGAAATATGGGCGCTAGCGACGGTAATATTATCAATTTTTATTTAAATGGGCGTTTGCAGTTTTCATCATCAGATGAATTTATTTATCACAGTTATTTAGTCAGCCCTGTGCTATCGGGCTCAGCACGTCATGACAATATTTTAATAATTGGTGGTGGTGATGGCTTAGCGCTGAGAGACGTTTTGCAATGGCAACCTAAAAAAGTCACTTTGGTCGATTTAGATACAGAACTGATTGAAATATTTAAAAATCCACACCAAAAATTACCATTGAAACTTGCCGATACCATTGCAGAGCTAAATGCCGCAAGTTTACGCGATGAGCGGGTCGAAATTATTTCTGCCGATGCTTTTATTGCTATCGATAAGTTATTGCAAAGTCGTCAAACCTTCGACGCTATTATCGTGGATTTACCCGACCCGAGTCATCCAGATCTGAATAAACTTTATTCGGTAAACTTCTATGCGCGATTAAAACAATTATTGGCTGGCGATGGCATAATTGGCATTCAATCCGCCAGTCCATATCATGCAAAAAATGCTTTTATTGCCATTGGAAAAACCGTGCAAGCAGCCGGATATTCCACCGTACAACAATATCACGATAACGTGCCAAGCTTTGGCGAGTGGGGTTGGACTATTGCCAACAAAATGGGTGCAGCCCCATTAACGCGTCTAAAACAATTGACAGAACTCCCCGTTTCGCATCATTGGTTGACTTTGCCTATGGTGACCAACGCCTTTGAGTTTTCGAGAGATTTTTATCAAGATAGTGATCAGGTGCCAATTAATTATCTTGGCAGCCATGCCATTTACCAGTTGCATCAGCAAGCATGGCAAGATCAACAAGGTTTAAATAATGCTCATTTACAGTAACCGTAAATAAGTTAATATATACCCAGACCACTTGAAGATGCAGTGTCAGAGCTAAGCTAGGAAATCAGGGCAAGGCGATAAAGGGTCATCTACGGCGTTATTGATTTCGACAATGGAACAACCATTCTCTTCAATCACTGCCTTGGTGCTAACTCTTTCTCGACTCGCTGAATTCTGCCCTCTCAAGTGGCTTGGGTATAACTTAGGATAAAAAATTAAAATCAGCACTTGACATAATATGTCAGAGTGCTAAATTAACCCTACACGACATAATATGTCGTCAAGTAAAAACAGTCACACTGATTTTTACGCTACTTATTAGAGCATGAGGAATAACATGAATATTCATAAGATAGCTGATTACCTAAACACATTGGCCGATGATTCAGACACTGGGATGGTATTTGACTGTCAGCCCATATCAGGTGAAGTTGATGTATTACAAATTACGGTACTTGGCCGTGAAGAATTACCTATATTTCTTTCGGTAACTGATGATCAAATCATTTGCATCACTTACCTCTGGGGTGAAGAAGAAGTTAAAGCCGATAAGATGAATGAAATGCATGTCAGTATGTTGGAAATGAACATTCCTATGCCACTATCTTCATTTTCAAAAATTGGTGATAAATACGTTATTTTTGGTGCGCTAGCAATTAGCTCAACATTTAATGACATCGAACTCGAACTCGGCGTATTAAGTAACAATGCGCTAGAAATTATTGACGACATGAGTGATTACTTAGTTTAAGCAGCCACCTTAGGAGTATTATTATGAGTATTTTTAAAAAAATTATGACCGCTATTCGTGGCGGTGCCACTGAAGTAGGTGAATCAATTATTGACGCAAATGCAACCCGAATTTTTGAGCAAGAAATTCGTGACGCTGAAAATCATCTAACACAAGCAAAACGTGACTTAACGGGTGTAATGGCTCAACAAATGTCATCAAGCCGTGATGTAGACCGCATTAAGCGAGAAATTGTTGAACATGAAGGCTATGCCGTACAAGCATTAGAGAAAGGCGATGAAGCACTTGCACTTGCTGTAGCGGAAAAAATTTCAACACTTGAAAGTGAGCTAAGCACCCAACAACAAGCGCTTGATAGCTTCCAAGGCAATGCTGAGCGTTTAAAAGAGCTTGTTAAAAAGAGTGAACGTCACGTTGCTGAGTACAAGCGCCAATTATCCATGGTAAAAACCACAGAAAGCGTACAAAAGGCAACATCAGCAATCACTGATAACTTTTCATCAAGTAACTCTAAGTTATTAAACGCTAAGGACTCACTAGAGCGTATTAAAGCTAAACAGCAAAAGTTTGATGATCGTATGAAAGCTGCAGAAGTGCTTGAGTCTGAAAACTCAGATACCTCGTTAGAAGCTAAACTGAAAGAAGCAGGTATTGGCGCGAGTGACAATAATGCTAATTCTGTACTAGAGCGTTTAAAGGCTAAGCAAAAGTAATGAACTAAAAGTAATAACCGCTTAATATCATTGATGTTAAGCGGTTTTTTAGTTTACATCAGTCGTATGATTCGCCACGGATATTAGGAGTATATAGTGAGTTTTTTCAAAAACATATTCAAGAAACCAACACAAGAACGTAAGCTCAATAATGTTGAAGATCTTACCCTAGGTGACATCATTGTTATGTCTGATAGTTTTGGTTTACCCACGGCATTACGAGCACAAGAGTTTCAAGTTAGTGCAGTAAATAGCTATGAATTTGAACATAAAACTCAAGTTGAGTGGGTTTTGCTCGGCAGTAATGATATTGAGCTTTACTTAACTTTAGATGTTGACGATAAAACTTATTTAAAATTCTCACTTAAAATATTGCATCAAGATGTTGAAAGCCTTTTTGATTTAGACCAATTTTCTGAGATTTTTGACGAGCCGGGTCAAGCACAGCTCACTCGCTTAGCAGACAGTGAGAACACCTCTGGCTGGAGTAGTGAACTTTACCAACAAAGCAGCTTCGCCCAAGTTGGTTATTTCCATCGTAAAGATTACCGCAAAGATGCTTTATCTGCATATGAAGGCAAAGACAGCGGTGAGCAGTTTGAGCTTTATTCTCTGTTCAATGAGGATCAAGATAAAGGCATTGATGTCGAAGTATGGCAAGATGGCGATACCGAAGTATTTTTAACCTTATTTAAACCGACGACAGATATTGTCGATATGTACCCAGGAAGTTAATTGTGGCACGTAAACTCCCCGAAAAATGGCAATCTTCGATAAAAGCAGTGAAGGCTGTACAAGTTGCTTTTGATATGGATGAAAAAATTCAGCTATCTATTAGAAAGCAAGCATTAGAGGCTGGTATCAGCCCTTCTGAGCAGATCCGTGATATTTTAGGCTTACCAACGAATAAACGACCTAAACGACCAAGGTTAACGGTCAGTTTATCAGCTGACGATTATCAGCTATTGGCAGAAAAATATGACCTGCAAGCAGAGCAACAACTTGAAATTAAGAAAAAATTAATGGATGATATAATCAATTATGTTAATAATAAATTAGTAGACTAAAATGCTTAGTCTGTAACTATTCATAACTGATAAATAATGTAAGAGACGAAAATGATAGTAGTGCAAAAAGCAATGGAGAAGAGTAATTTATATAGCGTTGATGGCTTTGGGGTTAAAAATTACAATTATGGCTTTATTGCCATCGTCTCTTTTGTTTTATTTGTCACATTGAACTTATCTTTAGGTTATATCACTTATCTAGCCGAACTTGGGCTTGATGCTTCTCCAGTTAAAAGTTACACCGATGCTATCTGGCTAATGGTGATGTCTTCAACTACCATAGGTTTTGGTGATGTTTACCCAATAACTTTTACTGGCCGTGCCGCCGTTTTTATCATGTTTATTTTAGGTGTTGGCATACTCGGTGGTATGGGCGCTGTATTTGCCAATAAGATATTTGGCTTTGCAGATACCAATATTAAAAATAGAGAGTTAAGAATGCAGAACGCTCAAATCATTGCTCAAAATAATGAAATCAGTAAAAAACTGTTAACTTTAGAAGAGAAACTTGAGGCCTTATCAAAAAACCTGCAATAACACTTCCTCAGTAATAAACAATGATTCGTTATAGTTGCCATCAATAACTATAATCACCTCAATCAGCTTATACTGTTTATACATGTTAAATAAATGCCTCACGAGATAAAGTCGACATAACCATAGCGATGAGATTATAACCCGGCATAGGCGCTATAATGGTTTTATGTCATACTCTTCAATGCAGTTATTTCATTTATTTTTAACAATAACAAGTCGTCAAACATAAGGGACACATCATGCTATTAAAAAAAATAACACTAATTACCTTGGTTGCTATTATCAGTGGCTGTGCCAATAATTCGGCATTAGAAGAGAGTATCTATCAGCTAAATCAGAAGGTTGACAGCTTAACAGATCAAGTAAATAGCCTGGCTTCAAAGACTCAAGAAATGTCATCACAAGTTAATGAGTTAAGTTCGACACAAGCTGAAACTAACCAAATGGCTGAGACAACGAAAATGGCTGTAGAAAAAGCTAATGAACGTATCGACAATATGGTTGCTAGCTATAAAAAATAGCACTAATACTGTTTAAGTACGCTAATATCATAAAAGCACTAAACCTCTGTTTACGTGCTTTTTTATCTGCTTTTGAGTTTTCTTCCGCCAGTTAATCGTCAAGCAATTCAGTAACTAAACCTTTAGGGCTCGCTATTTGCTGTAGTAATAACTGCATATTATCAGCACTATCGCCAATGAATTGTGAGACGGCATTACTAATTTCAGGCTGACTAACACTACCATCATCCGCTGTTAATGGGCTGTGCACTTCAAACAGTTTTTTATTGCTTTCATAAGATAACTTTATGGCTTGGTCAACAATGCGAACAGGGGTATTTATTTCAACATGTTGATATAGCCACTCAATATCATCATCATATAAACGAATACAGCCAGAGCTTGCTCTCATGCCAATACCGAACCGTTGATTGGAGCCATGCAATAAATAAACACTCGTACCTAAACGCAGAGCATATTGACCAAATGGATTATTAGGTCCTGCCGGCACTTCATCAGGCAAATTTTTACCATGTTCAAGAAAGTATCTTGTTTTCATTTCAGCCGTCGGACGCCAAACTGGGTCTTTTCGCTTTTCCCCTATGTAGCTGATGGTTTTGGGTGTTGCTAACCCTTGCCGCCCAATACCAACAGGAAAAACATGCACTTTGTCACTATTGCTGGGGAAATAGTACAAGCGTAGTTCAGGTAAGTTAATAACAATACCTTCGCGCTTACCGTAGGGCAATAACATCTGACTTGGGATAATCAATTGCTGCCCTAGTTCAGGGAGAAAAGGATCTACGTTTGGGTTCGCTGCCATTAGGGCTAAAAAGCCGACATCATACTTTTCAGCAATCAGTTGGAAGTAATCACCTTTAACGACTTTATGATACTGTATTTCACCGATTAACCGCGAATTAGTCTCAGGTAGTGAATAAACTTTAGCCACAGCTGAGGTAACCATTAAACTACACAGTAATAAACCACAAGCTAAAGTACGTTCACCCGCTGAAGCCAATAATTTAATAACAGTTCTCCAGCAAAGCATGAAAAAATAATCCCCTCATAAACTATAAAGCCTCAGGTTTAAAAAGGCTCAAGCCAATAAGGTTGCATTTCAGTCGCAATCGCTTTGGTATTATCCAACGCTAACAGCAAGCCTTCTACTTTACCGTTTTGCCATTGCACCAACCTTTTTGACGGCTCAGATAGTTTCTCGAGCTGCATTTGTATAATCCACAATGACTGTAATTCACTTATACCTTGCTGCAAATCAAGCCATGGATGGCGAAACTTATCACGTTGATCATTGTCAAATAGCCCCGCCAACCAGATGCCAGTTAATAAACTCCGGTTTAAGAGCTTGCTTTGAGCTATGTATTGTTCACAAGTAAAGTGCGCCGAACTTTTCATTTGTGTACTTATTTCACTTAAACTAAATTGAATTCTATCTTGGGCAAATTTAATCAGTGTCGTGCCAGCTTCATCTGGGGCTGAAACAGGTGCTTGTGAGCGTGATAAAAACAACTGTAAGATATTGAGTTGTAGTTGATTAAACCTAGCACTATGCAGAAGTTGGCGAATATCATCGGTACTAGGGAATCGGCGTTTTTCAATTTTTAGTTGCTTAATTAACTGCTTACTGAAATCAAGTTTTTTCCTGTAATTACCCGTTTTGTTCGTAAGCTCTTGCAGATGTATTGCATTATCGACCCAAGAGAACAAATGAACAAAATGGCTCAACTCATCCCGTATCAATAACTCCTGCGGAGATAAATATTCTGAAAACAGCCAAAAGCCGTGGCGAATAATGGCCAAGCTTGCCTCTACTTTAGCTAGCTCAACTAATGTTTCATGGGCCAAATAATGTTCAATATTGTGTTGTAGGCTGGTTAAACTACTGCCTAAACCGGAAGTGAAGGCGGCGTCAATAGTATGGTTTCGGTTTTGACAAATGAAGCCAGTTTTCGGGGGCTTTTCTTCAATAAGCTCTGAACGCCAAAGCGCATAGCCGCGTGCAGCTTTACTTTTTAAGCCCGGTCTTAACGCTAGCTCATCAAACAATAATGACGCTAAACTAAATAATGCTGTTTTATTGCCCTTAACAAGCTCTAGTTCAATTTCATCGATAGCTTCTTTTTGCTCGCCACTGGCAATTTCGCCCTGATCATAAGCAAGCTCGATCACATGGCCTCTGTCATCAGTGATCAACCAGGTACAACGAATAAAGTCTGTACTAAATAATGTTACCAACTCGTTTTGAATGGTGCTTACAGACTGATCTTTTTGCCATATTTCATTTGGGAAAAGCGTTAAAATAGGAAAGTTACTTTCAATATCAACGTTGTATTCTGGCCGGCTATGCAAGCCACCAACAACCTGACCAGCTGTTTTAATTGTTTGCTCGATATGCTCATTGCAACGGCGAACCCTTAAACCCATATCATGTTTTCGTAGATTTAAATCTGCCGTATCAAAATAGCAATTAGCAAGCCGTTTTTCCTGAAAGGTAAACTGTATTTTTTCGCGATTAAATATCTGAGTAATTTTTTCTGCAACATTATCACTTAAAACTAAATATTTAAGCTCTATTTCGGTCGTCATATTTTTCCAATATTATTTATAAATCAAGCTTATTAACCATAGCAACAATATTTCATTGGGCTAAAACAGTAAATAATAACCACAATCTTACATGATTAATATTTTATATCAAAAATCTCAGAAATCTAAGCGACATCACTTGCTATCATTCCTGCAAAGTCCTACTATCTTTGCCATTCTTTGTTTAAATGGCGCTATTGGTTCTTTCATGATGAACATAAAACAAACATTCGTTGCTTTATTATGCTGTACATCCTTATTTTCTTTTGCCGAAGAGGCTGATGTAACATCAACTACAGGCTACATTTCTGAAGATTTAATTGTTTATATGCATACAGGTGCAGGTAAAAATTATCGTATACAAGGTACAGTAAACGCTGGTGAAAAAGTGCAACTCACCGGTGAATCTAGTAACGATTACAGTCAAATAACAACCGATAAAAACCGTACAGGTTGGGTTGAAAGTAAATATGTTTCAAACAAACCAGGCATGCGCTTCGCGATTGCTGATCTCAATGAACAGTTAGCCAGCATTCAAGCTGAAAGAAATACAATGTCGCGCCAGTTAACTGAAGCGAATAACGAAATTGAAGCCCTTAAAACAGAGCGTAGTGACTTACAAAACAGCATTTCAGCACTTAACATGGACTTAACAGAAACCAAATCACAATTAAAAAATCAAGACACTAGCATTAAAAAACAGTGGTTTTTTAATGGCGCAATCGTGTTAGGTATTGGTTTACTATTTGGTTTGGTCTTACCACGTCTATTTTCAAAACGTAAAACAAGTATGGAAAATTGGGGTTAACTTTTTAATCATATATTAAGAAGTTACATTATAAATAACACATAGAATTGAAACTTATATTTTGAAATTACATAATTTATCTTACACTTTATTTTTCTTTTGCTTTTTAACGTCCGCTGAACCTTGGATCGACACATCAAATATCTACCTCAGAACGAGCATTCAACAACTTGCGGATGCCGGCCATATAAAAACTCCAGTGACAACATTTCCATTGATGTGGCTAGATATCGGCCGTGATTTAAAGCACATAGACTACTCCACCTTAAACGGTTCGGAAAAGCAGGCGTTTGACTATATAAATCACCAATATAGAATGGCGAAAAAAAACAATAAAAAATTAGAATTTAATACTGCTACTAAAGATAAGCGCTTCACCAGTTTTGGTGAAGACTTTCGAGACAAAAATAATATAAAAGTACAAGCGAGCTATATGACAGACTCGTTTGCTGTCGGTCTTTCATCAAGTTATACCTTTTCGCCGCAAGATAATGACAAAACCCGGTTAGATGGTAGCTATATCGCCGGTTTTATTGGTAATTGGGCATTCACCTTAGGAAAACAAGACCGTTGGTGGGGCCCAGGTTGGGACAGTAACTTAAGTTTAACCAATAACGCTAGACCTATTCCCGCTATTGCATTATCACGAAGATCCGCAATACCATTTGGCATTCCGTTTACTGAAATTGAAATCCCATGGACCGTAACATCCTTTATGGGCGTTATGGACGATAACCGCGTTATTGATAACACTTTATTATGGGGATTTAGACTTAACTTTAAACCCTTGGATGGATTAGAAATAGGCCTTACGCGCTTAGCACAATGGGGCGGTAAAAACCGCCCAAAAAGCTTTGGAACATTCGTAGACTTGCTATTAGGTAAAGATAATTGTGGAGCTGAAGGGCTAATTGATTGCGGCGAAAATCACGAAAATGAGCCAGGTAATCAACAAGCGGGTTATGATTTACGTTATTCATTTAGTCTATTAAATACCCCTATCGGCCTGTATGGTCAATATTTTGCAGAAGATGGCGATAATAGTGGCTCTTCTTTAAGTTTTTTAACTGAACCAAAAATTCAGATAGGTGTAGATACTCACTTAAGAATTTTTTCAGTGCCAACAACCCTATATTTAGAATACACCGATAGCTATGCTGACTGTTCCGATACAAATAGCAGTAGTATCGGAAATTGCTTTTATGAGCATCATATTTACCAGACTGGTATGCGTTATCAGCAAAGAACCTTAGGCAATTTATACGATAACGATGCCACAAGCGTGGTATTAGGGTTTGTCTCCACCATAAGCCCAAATACTAATGTAACAACCAAAATTCGTCATTTACAACTTAATAAAGATAACAACGACAAAGCCCCTGATAATATCATTATTGGTAATCCGCTGACAAAAATTGCTGAAGATATGATTATGGTTTCAACTAAAGTTCAGCATAGTTATAAAAACTGGCGCTACACGTTAGGTTTAGACCTCAGTAATTCTAAATTCGATAACGATATTGCAGATAAAAATCAAGCAAACCTATTTTTTAAGGTTGAATATAATCTCTAATTTTTCTATAAACATTGGCTAATTTACATGACTAACGTTAACACACGCCTAGCAAGCAACACATGTCCAGTATATGTGGTAAATTTGAACTGTGCGACAACACGCATGCAAAGTATGGATCAGCAACTATCCAATCTTGGTGTTTCATATCAACGCATTTCTGCGGTGAAAGGTATTGACTTATCAGCTAATGAAATAGAAAAAGTCTATTCGAGTAAATTAAATCAAAAACACTTTCGCTACAATTTATCATTAGGTGAAATTGGTTGCTATATGAGCCATAGAAAGATATGGCGAACAATGGTTGAGCAAAATATCGATTTTGCTGTGATTTTGGAAGACGATTTAGTCGTTAATGAAAATTTTCAAGGACTATTATCTCAGGTTGACAGCTTAAAAAATTACGACCTAATAAAGCTTGCTGACAATAGAGACTTCCCTGCGGCAGAAAAGAAAAAAATTGCGGGTAATTTTGAACTGATCAATTTTAAAACCATCCCCAACTGTACTACCGGTTATACAATCAGCCTCAGCGGGGCAAAAAAATTACTTACTCGCGAATTATTCTATCGCCCCGTGGATATTGATCTGCAATTTTGCAAAGAATTAAATTTATCGGTTTACGGATTACAGCCATACCCTATTACAGAAAACCGTAATTTCGGCAGTGATATCGCGGCATTTAATGGTGGTAGTCATGGCAATAAAACCACAAGTCTATTCAGAAATATTAAATATCGGTTAGCACTATGGTATTTGCGAAAAACACATTTATCCGGGATATTATAATACTCAGTTAAACGTCTAAAGTCCTTATTAACTGAGTATTAGCCGTAACTTTAACGCCCGAATTAAATACAGTAGTCTGGATTGACGGTATTTAATAGCAACTAACGCTGCGCTATTTCAATTATTCCCCCACCATAGAAGTTAACTCTAGTAAGCTAAAAGCGCCAATAACTAAGCTTTTTTCGCATTTTAAACTGACGGATAAAATCGCTTGGGTGGGCAGCAAAATTTACTCTGTCTTCTATGGTTTTATCGATCGCGGCTAAAACCCGTTGGGCAGAAAATCCATCATGATAAGGATGTACCTCACTAATAAAACGTTGAATATTATCCATTAACTCTTTTGGTCGAGTCAGTGCGTACTCTATGGCTTGCTCAAGTTCATTTGGACTTTGAATGTCAACTAAATGGGCCTTAGGGTCAATGTTTTTAAAGGTAACCACAGGTTTATGTTGTAATAAAAACATTAGCATTACCGATGAGGTATCGCAGACCATGATATCCGCTTGCTTCAACAATGGTATAACATTGCTAGTCTCAACAAACGTTAGATAGTCACTTTCTATTTCTTTGAAGCTATCCACAATGTTTTTTGACATTTTTGGGTGAAACTGCACCAACCAACGCCAACGCCCTGACTCACTCAGTTGCTTTATTATAGGTAGTAAGTGTGGCGCAGCACATAGGCGCTTTGAAAAGGTTGAACAAAATAATACTGTCGGCTTTTCGTGATTAGCTAATGTCATGGTGTCACGGCTCACCTTGCCCTGAAGTTCATCTCCCTCGGTATCTGGCGTAAACAAACGATCTAGCGCGCTCCAGCCCGTTTCAATGACATTAAATTTTTTCGGTGTCGCTTGTAGCGCTAAAAATCGTCTTGTTGATTCAGGTCCTTGCGTACAATAAAGTTCAAAGCAGCGTCTATCTTTGTAATGGTCATTATTGCCTTTCTTGTCTAACTTTCCCGCATCAAAACCATGAAAAATCGCGACATTAATACCCGGTAGAAACGTGGGTGCATTATTAGCCGGGTATAATACCGCGTCCGGATTATAAGCAAATATAGCACTAACATCAGCTAGTTGGCCTTCATCATCATTGAAAAGCGTTTTATCAACGGCGTCCCCCTCGACAAACCAAGCAACCTGATCTCCTCGAATTAAGGCTTGTGTTTGTATCGGCCTCAAAATGGCGAAACTATAATTTTGACTTATATAAAACAAATATTTTTTAGAACTCATATTGCTAACATCTTTAATATAGATTTAATCATTATTGCTTTTTGAATCCGCTTTAAGTTGCTCTCGCGAAGACTCTCATTAAACAATTTTTAGTTACGTTTTTTTAATAATATCATGGAAAAATAATAAATTGATGAAGATTATTGCCTAGCTTTAGATAGCGTGCGAAAACTTGCTATAACTGAAGAGCTAAAAGCTTAACAAAATGTTTTAAAGTTAACGTTGACAGCTTGCTAGAAAGTACGCTATTAATAAGGCACTAACTATTTATTAAACTATAAAATTAAGCAAAGCATAAATGAAACAATTAACAAGCATGATTCGAATTAGCCTCCTCCTCGCATTATCTACGCGCGGCTAGGTTTTATTGCTTGAAAAATAAATAGACAACATAATAAAACACTAAACCCGCGCTAATCACCGCGGGTTTTTTTATGCTCGTTATTTAGCATAAACACTTTTAAACATCAGGAAAACACATGGACATTTCTAACGATAAAGTTATTATTTTTGACACCACTTTACGTGATGGTGAACAGGCGTTAAACGCGAGTTTATCGGTACATGAAAAAATACAAATTGCCCACGCTATTGAACGCTTAGGTGTCGACATTATGGAAGTGGGTTTTCCAGTTTCATCTCCAGGTGACTTTCAATCAGTGCAAGAGATAGCACGAACTGTTAAAAACTCACGGGTTTGTGCTTTAGCCCGTGCGGTAGAAGCCGATATTAAAGCCTGTGCTGATGCTTTAAAACCTGCAGAGCAATTTCGTATTCATACCTTCATTTCAACCTCTGATGTGCATGTTCAGCAAAAATTGAAAAAAAGCTTTGCTGATGTACAAGCCATGGCCGTGCATGCAATTAAATATGCCCGCCGTTTCACAGATGATGTTGAGTTTTCGTGTGAAGATGCTGGCAGAACCCCAATTGACAATTTATGTCGCATGGTTGAACAAGCCATTATAGCGGGTGCCACTACCGTTAATATTCCTGATACTGTGGGCTACACATTACCAAACGAGTTTGGTGGCATCATCGAAACCTTATTTAATCGTGTACCTAATATCGATCAAGCGGTTATTTCTGTGCATTGTCATAATGATTTAGGCTTAGCTGTTGCTAACTCAATGTCAGCCGTACAAGCCGGTGCTAGACAAATTGAATGTACCATTAACGGCATTGGCGAGCGCGCTGGTAATTGTTCGCTTGAAGAAGTAGCCATGATCATGAAAACTCGCCAAGAATTATTAGGTGTTCATACACGTATTAATCATCAAGAAATTGCCCGTAGCTCAAAATTAGTCAGCCAGCTTTGTAATATGCCTGTGCAATTAAATAAAGCCATTGTCGGTGGTAACGCTTTTAGTCATTCATCGGGCATACACCAAGATGGTATGTTAAAAGCCAGCAACACCTACGAAATTATGACACCAGAAAGTGTCGGCATCAGTAAAACTAAATTGAACTTAACTTCTCGCAGCGGCCGTCATGTTATTAAGCATCGTATGGAAAGCTTGGGCTATCAAGAGTCAGATTATGAAATTGAAGCCCTTTACGCTGACTTCTTAGCCTTAGCGGATAAAAAAGGCCAAGTTTTTGATGACGATTTAGAAGCCTTACTTTTTAATATTCAACAACAAGATCAACAAGACTTTTATCACTTACAAACGCTAAATGTGCAAAGCGGTGGCAGCGAGTTTGCCACCTCAAGTATCAAGCTTGCATTAGGTGATGAGCATAAAATTGTGTCTGCCACCGGTAATGGCCCTGTTGACGCGCTTTATAGGGCGATAAAAAAAGCCATTGATATCGATTTTGAAGTCAGTGACTACAAAATATCAAACAAAGGTCAAGGTGAAGATGGCTTAGGTAAGGCTGACATTGTGGTGTCGTGGCAAGGACGAAACTTTCATGGCTACGGCTTAGATACTGACGTTATTAAAGCCTCAGGCAATGCTTTAGTCAATGCACTTAATGGTATTCATCGTGCTATTACCATTGCTGAACTGAAAACAGAGTTAAAAAAAGACACGGCTGCTGAAGCTAAAAGTGCGATTTAATCGCAGCGGGCTAGTCAACAAAAGTATTCATTTATAACGTAAATTTATAGGTTTTAAACATTATGTCGAAAATTGCAATATTAGCCGGTGATGGCATTGGGCCAGAAGTTATGGCACAAGCAGAAAAAGTTTTACAAACAGTTGCCCAGCAGTATGATTTTGAAATTAGTACAACACACTATGACGTAGGTGGTTGCGCTATCGATAATCACGGTGAAGCACTACCAGAAAGCACTGTTAAAGGCTGTGAACAAGCCGATGCTATTTTATTTGGTTCAGTCGGTGGTCCAAAGTGGAGTAACTTACCACCAACAGAGCAACCAGAAAGAGCCTCTTTATTAGGTTTACGTGGTCATTTTGGACTATTTTGTAATATGCGCCCAGCGCAGCTTCAAAGTGCTATGTCTCACCTTTCACCATTACGTGCCGATATTTCACAAGCTGGTTTTGACATTTTAGTGATACGAGAGCTAACTGGTGGTATTTATTTTGGTGAACCTAAAGGACGAAAAAATCAAGGCCAAGAAGACGAAGCTGCTTTTGATACTATGATTTATTCGCGTAAAGAAATAAGCCGAATAGCACACCTAGCCTTCCAGTCAGCTCAAAAGCGCCGTAACAAGGTTATATCTATTGATAAAGCCAATGTATTAGCATCTTCTGTATTATGGCGAGAAGTGGTTATAGAGGTTTCAAAAGACTACCCTAAGGTTGAACTTGAGCATATGTATGTTGATAACGCTGCTATGCAATTAGTGCGCGACCCTGCACAGTTCGACGTTATGCTATGTTCAAACTTATTTGGCGATATTTTATCTGACATTTGCGCCATGATCACCGGCTCTATGGGACTTTTACCTTCAGCGAGCTTAAATGAGCAAGGTTTTGGTATGTATGAACCTGCCGGTGGTACAGCACCTGATATTGCAGGTAAAGGCATTGCAAACCCAATAGCACAAATTCTTTCTGCGGCATTAATGCTACGTCACAGCTTAAATCAAGCTGAAGCGGCAAGTGCAATAGAAAACGCGGTAGCGGCAACGCTGAGTGCAGGTAACTTTACCGGCGACTTACTTAGCCCAGAAGAGCGCCACAAAGCTAAGTCTACCAACGAAATGGGCGATATTATTTGCCAATACATTCGTGATAATAAAACAACTTCAGGAGCAAAATAGCATGGCCAGCACTTTATACGAAAAATTATGGCAAAATCATATTATCGAAGAAAAAGCTGATGAAACGCCGTTAATCTTTGTTGATCGTCATTTGATCCACGAGGTGACATCACCACAAGCTTTTGCTAATTTGAAATTTCATAACCGTGTATTACGCCATCCTGAACGTACTATTGCGACTATGGATCATAATATTTCTACTCGCTCTATTGAAATTAATGCCGCCGGTGAAGGCGCAGCAAATCAATTAAGAACTCTTGAGAAAAACTGTAAAGAGTTTGGTATTGAATTATTTGGCATGGGCCATAAAAACCAAGGTGTTGTGCATGTAATGGGGCCAGAACTTGGCTTAACCTTACCCGGTACAGTAATTGTTTGTGGTGACTCGCATACGGCTACACATGGTGCTTTTGGCGCTTTAGCATTTGGTATTGGTACTTCTGAAGTTGAGCATGTATTTGCTACTCAAACTTTACGTCAAACTAAAGCTAAGACAATGCGAATTGAAGTAAAAGGCCAAGTCGCTCCTGGCATCAGCGCTAAAGATATTATCTTAGCGATTATTGGCAAAACTGGCAGCGCAGGCGCAACGGGTTATGTGGTTGAATACTGTGGTGATGCCATTGAGCGCTTAACCATGGAAGAGCGCATGACGGTTTGTAATATGAGTATTGAGTTTGGTGCTAAAGCGGGGCTTATTGCCCCAGATGCAACTACATTTGACTACTTAAAAGGCAAAGATTACTCGCCAAAAGGTGACGTATGGGAACAAGCAGTTAATGATTGGAAACAGCTAAAATCAGACACTGATGCAACCTTTGATAGCTACTTAACGCTTGAAGCAAAAGATATTAAAACCCAAGTGACTTGGGGAACAACACCGGGTCAAGTAACCCAAGTTGATAATGTTGTGCCATCACCTGAAGACTTTTCTGACCCTGTAGATCGTGACTCTTGTATTGCTGCCTTAAAATACATGGGCTTAACTGCCGGTACAAAAATTACCGATATCACCATCAATAAAGTGTTTATTGGCTCATGTACCAACTCTAGAATAGAAGATTTACGCGCCGCGGCAGCTATTGCCAAAGGTAAAAAAGTATCTCCAACGGTTGATGCTATCGTTGTACCAGGTTCATACCGCGTTAAAGCGCAAGCCGAAGCTGAAGGCTTAGCACAAACGTTTATTGATGCGGGTTTTGAATGGCGATTACCGGGCTGTTCAATGTGTTTAGGCATGAATGATGACGTGTTAACCGAAGGCGACCGTTGTGCTTCAACGAGTAATCGCAACTTTGAAGGCCGACAAGGCCGTGGTAGTCGTACACATCTAGTTAGCCCTGAGTTAGCGGCTGCTTCTGCTATTGCAGGACATTTTGTCGACTTAACCGCGATTAACTCACAAGCTAAAGGAGCATAACATGGAAAATTTTACCCAGCATTATGGTTTAGTTTTGCCATTAGATGCAGCGAATGTTGATACTGACCAAATTATCCCAAAACAGTTTTTACAAAAAACGACTCGCACAGGTTTTGGTCAACATCTATTTAATGATTGGCGCTATCTAGATAACGCAGGCAAAGTAGATAACCCTGAATTTATTCTTAATAAGCCACAATATCAAGGCGCGAGCATTTTACTAACAGGTGAAAACTTTGGTTGTGGTTCGAGTCGCGAACATGCGCCTTGGGCTCTGCAAGAATATGGTTTCAAAGTCATTATTGCTTCAAGTTTTGCAGATATTTTCTATGCAAACTGTATTAATATCGGTGTTTTACCTATTATATTAACAGAAGTTGAAATAGCTGAGTTATTCAAGCAATCAAAAGCTGATTTGCAGTACCTAACGATTGATTTAACCGCCAGCAAAGTTAAAACAGCAGATGCAGAATATAGTTTTACGTTAACACCATTTCACAAATACTGTTTAGAGAACGGTGTAGATAGTGTCGGTTGGACGTTAAATAAGATTGATAAAATAGAAAGTTACGAAGCAAAAATGCCGGTATGGCAATAAGTAAGTAACCAGAGCCATCAGACTAAACATCTGGTGGCTCAAATATTTCCTAACTAAGCTCTGCGTTTATAGATAACACTAGTTCCAAGAAGATAAAGCGTCCATCGTAAATTTTTCACCGCGAAAACTCAGCACTACTTTCTGCGGTAGGATTTCATTCAATAGTAATTCACGAGCAATGTAGTCACCCTCGTAGCGATCACGACCATTGACTCTGACCCATCCTTGACCGTCGCTGGCATAAATATGCATTTCAAACTCTAATGATGGCACGCCATCTTGAACCCAGGTGGGCATTTGCGTGAGCGGTAAAACATCACTATTATCTACTTTCACTTGTTCTAAGGGGTTGTCACTTTGCTTGGTTTCTTCAATTGCAGATTGAAAGCTTGCTAATAGCTCTTCAGAAACACCGTCTTCAGCTTCCACAATAAAGTTTGTGGCTACAGATTTTTGTGGCCTTTGCTGATGTGTTTGTTTAGTCGTTTGCTGCTCAGCTAACTGGCGCTCGTTAACAACAAATTGACTATCATCATTATTATCAGCTGCTGTTGATGTATTTTTCTCAATGATATTTGCATTATCAGTGCTAGGCTCAACACTATCCTTTACCTTAGCAACAAGTTTATTAGCACCGTTAACAATGCTGGCGGCAAGCTCAGGCTTATCAGTATCGACGCCTTCTTCCGTCAGTGGCTTTTTATCGATAAGCGTTTGAGCTTGCTTTTGAGTTTCACTGCTTAACTTCACGGTATTATCAACAACGACAAGTTGCTGCGTGCCCCACCAAACGCCTGCAGCTAAAACAACCAGCAGCGTACAAAGTAAACTACCGGCTTTTATCCACGAATTTTGCCACCATGATATAACTTCAAACTCATCCCCAAGAGCATCATGCGCAGCTTGTAGCACTATTTTACGATTAACCACGGCATTATTACTGTTGTAGGCATTCATTAACGAGCGCTCTGCTAGCAGATTCATTAAACGTGGAATACCGTGGCAAATTTTATGAATAGCATTGACCGCACTCTGATCAAAAATATTACGGAAACATTTTGCCACTGAAAGTCGGTGTTTAAGGTATTGTGCTACTTCTTGCTTATTTAGCGGTAACAAGTGATATCGTGCGGTTATTCGTTGTGCTAATTGCCGTAAATCTCGACGCTGTAATAATTGTTGTAACTCTGGCTGACCAATTAAAATAACTTGTAAAAGTTTTTTGGTATTAGTTTCTAAGTTTGTCAGCAGCCGTAACTGCTCTAGTACCTCTGGCTGTAGATGTTGGGCTTCATCAATAATCAACAGAGTATTAATATTTTCATCATGATTTTTCAGCAGTTTTTGCTGTATTTTATCGGTTAACGTTTTTAAGGTTGCGCCGGTTTTACGATAGCGTATTTTTAATTCATCACACAGCGTGGCTAAAAGCTCTTGACTGGAAAGGGTTGGGTTGAGAATAAAAGCCGCTTGGGTGTTTTCTGGCAAATTTTCCATTAAACGGCGGCTGATGGTAGTTTTACCTGTACCTACCTCCCCGGTCAACAAGACAAACCCGCCAGTATCACCCAAGCCATAAGTTAAGTGATTGAGCGCTTCGCGATGGCGATCGCTCATAAATAAATAATCAGGATTTGGCGCAATGGAGAATGGTTTTTCTTCTAAACCAAAATAACTTGTGTACATAGAAAATCTTAACTGATGAATCGACCCAATGAAATTAACCTGAACACGTGCATATGTCAAAAATCAGTCAACAATTGTGTTAAACTTTAATGATATTATTATTCTATATCATTCATTTTCAGAGGCTTGTAGCGCTAAATGTCAAACATAAATCAACAATTAAATTATTTTTTGGTCGGAGGTGCCGTTCGAGACTCCCTGCTTAATCGAACTGTTGTCGACAAAGATTATGTTGTGGTCGGCTCTAGCATTGCAGAAATGCTTTCCCTCGGATTTTTGCAAGTAGGTAAAGATTTCCCGGTATTCCTGCACCCAAAAACTAAACAAGAATACGCCTTAGCTCGTACCGAAAAAAAAGCAGGTCAAGGTTATACCGGCTTTGATTGTGACGCTTCGGCGAATGTTACCCTTGAAGAAGACCTACTACGTCGAGATCTCACCATCAATGCCATGGCGATGGATGATAACGGTAAAATAATTGACCCTTATCATGGACAAATCGACTTAACTAACCGCGTACTACGTCATGTTTCAGCTGCCTTTATTGAAGATCCATTAAGAGTGTTACGTGTTGCTCGTTTTGCGGCTAGATATCATGCATATGGCTTTACTATCGCACTAGAAACACTCGCTTTAATGACCGAGCTTAGCGAAAGTGGCGAACTATTGAGTCTTTCAGGTGAACGGGTGTGGCAGGAAATGCATCGAAGCCTCGCTGATGATCATCCTGAAGTATTCTTTCAAGTGCTTTATCAATGCCAAGCACTGCAATCGCTTTGGCCTGATTTGCATAACATGTGGGGGATCCCAAATCCCAAGAAATGGCATCCTGAAATTTGCTCTGGCGTGCATACCATGATGGTGCTAAAACAAGCAGTTCGACTATCAAAGAAAACTTCAGTCAGGTTTGCTAGTGTTTGCCATGATCTCGGAAAATCATTAACTGAAGAAGATAATTTACCTTCCCACCCTGGTCATGAAACGGCAGGTTTACCACTAATAGAAGCGTTTTGCACTCGCCTACGCGTACCAAGTACTCATAAGTCTCTAGCATTAAAGGTTTGTCAATTTCACCTCCATGCACATAAGGCCTTTGAATTAAAGGCTAGCTCTATTTTAAAGTTATTTGATCAACTAGATGCTTGGCGAAAACCTGCAGAATTTGAAGACTTTTTACTTTGCTGCCAAGCTGATTTTACCGGCCGTCTTGGTTTTGAAAACCGACACTATCAGCAGAAAGACTTTCTCTTCAGTGCCTTTATGCTACTTAATAAAGTTACAGCAAGGCCATTTGTTGAAAAGGGTTTAAAAGGCCTCGCAATAAAAGAAGCGATAACACAGCAAAGACTTGCAGACTTAAAGCAATTTAAACAAAACTACCTAAAGCAAAATACCATTGCCTCCAATTGCCGTAACTAATTGTAAATATGATTACTGAACATTGCTACTCTTTCACATCCATGTGAGCCTAGCATACCGTTCATCCTGAACATTGCTACTCTTTCACATCCATGTGAGCGTAGCATACCGTTCATCCTGAACATAAAAAAAACCATATCAATTGATATGGTTTTTTGTATTAGGTTAGCACTACATTAGATTAACTTAGCACCAACTGACGGCTAAATTAGAATTTATAAGCCGCTTTCACGTAGTAGTAACCACCATTGTAATCAAATGGGCCACTTTCGTAATAAACACCACTTACTACACCGTAAGCACCACCATCTTTTTGCAATTCTTGCGCTTCAGTATCAAAAATATTGTTAGCACCCGCTGATAATGTCCAGCTATCATTTAAGAAGTAACTTACTGAGGCATCAATGGTATAAGAAGAGCCAACCGTTTCTGACCAACCATATGAGCTAAATTCATCTGGTTCATCAGCATGCGTTGCAAACCACTCGCCAAAGTAGTTGGCACGTACTAACATACTCACATTTTCCCAACTTTGCGCTAAGGTAAATGTAGCGCGGTGCTCAGGAATACCTTCCTCTAAACGTCTAACTTTGTATCCTGTAGTAAAACTACCCGGATCATCAACTTCTGTGCTGTTATAGTTGTAAGCAAGGCTAAATTTAGTATCTCCACCCATTAACTCCATACCGTAGTTAGCTACGATATCAACACCTTGTGTGGTCGTATCAAAATCATTAGCAAAAAAAGTAACCTTACCACCGAGTAATAATTCAGGGCTCGGATACTTACCAGCTAATGCATCAACATCGGCTTGAGTAATATCAAGCTTGTCCGTTTGTGCAATACGGTCTGATACTTCAATATTATATGCATCAACCGTCATAAAAAAGTCACCACTTTGGTATACAAGGCCTACTGCATAACTTACTGACTCTTCAGGCTGTAACTCTACACCACCTTTTTGTGCTGATACTGGATGTGTCGGTGGAAATGTAGCTGATTGTACAAGTTCACCACTTACCAGCGATGTTTGAGTATTAACTACATTCGCTTGCCCAACCGTTGGGGCACGGAAACCAGTGCTATGCGATGCTCGAACAGATAACTCATCAGTCAATCGATACTGTGCAGTTAACTTATAATTGGTAGTATCGCCGAATGATGAAAAGTCTTCATAACGTAATGCCGCACCTAATAACAAGTCTTCAGTTACATATGCTTCAACATCTAAATAAGCCGCAATACTTTGACGCTTATCAAGTCCTTGAGCTTCTGGTGAGAAACCAGCAAAGCCATGAGAACCAACACTAAAGCCCTGAGTTGCTAGCGGACCTTGTTGCCATGATGCTTGCTCACCTGAAACAATTTCAAAGCTCTCTTGGCGCCATTCAAAACCTGTCGCGACATTGATAGGCTCAGATAAGCCGACATCAACACTTTTAACTAAATCAGCATTTAAAGCTTTTTCTAACTGGATATATGAACCCGCTTCAAACGAAAGACCTGGCTGATCCGCATTCAGAGCACCCAATGATGGGTTTACAGTGTTAACCAAAGTATAGGTAGATTTATTACGACCGACAGAACCACTAATATCATAGAGGGCTTCATCTAAAAAGCCGCCTTTAATCTCACCACGAGTTCCCATCGTTAATGAAGTATCATTAATATCCGCAGTAAACTGTGGTGTGTAACCACCAGGAAGTAATTCATTAAATGCCCAGCAATTGTCATTATTGGCAACACCATCAATGTAATCTTGCTGATTTCTAACGTCGCCAGCCGTGATTGGAATATTAGGACATGCGTCAGCATTACCGTCCATTGCACCAACTAATAAATCACCATTGCCATCAGTAAAAACACCACCACGGTTATGAGGGCTACGGTAATAATAACCACCAGTACCGGTACGGTTTGAATAGTTACCAAACATGTAAAACTCTTTATCATTGCCTAAATCAAGACCAACATTAGCGAACAGAGTGATGTCATCCTTAATTTCTGGATTACCCCAAGTCATCGCTGGCGTTGCAACACTGGTATTACCGGCATCGATTAAGGCTTGTGCGTCAGGACGTTGAACACTTCGGCTCGTTGCATCAGCATCTTTGTATTGAAAAGAAAGGTTAACAAAGCCATCTTTAGTGAATGGTAAACCAATGTTACCGTCAACAATAGTCGTGTCACCATCACCTTCGTAATAAGCGCCTTGTTTAACTGAGATAGAGCCACCGTCGGCATCATCTTTAAGCACAAAGTTCATAACCCCAGCAATAGCATCAGAGCCGTATTGCGCTGCAGCACCATCACGCAATACTTCGACTTGCTTCAAGGCAATAGAAGGTATGACTGAAATATCAGGCCCTTGAGCACCATCATTTACACCGCCACCTTGGAAGGCAATAACTGAGGCACGATGACGACGTTTACCATTTAACAAGATTAATGTTGAGTCCGAAGATAGACCACGTAAGTTGACCGGACGGATAAATGATGCTGCATCTGAAATAGGTTGCTGACGAACATTAAATGATGGTACTGCTGCTTGTAGCATGTCTAGCATATCACTTGAAGCATTTTTACCGAGTTCATCACCACCAATAATATCAATTGGCACCGGTGATTCTGCCACTGAACGTGGTGCAGAACGTGAACCAACAACGGCAATACGTTCAATATCTTTAGTTTTTACTTTTGAGTCGCTTTCTGCAGCAAAGCTTGGTGCTGTTCCTAGTGCTAGACCCACTGCAAGGGCTAACGTACCAGTACGAAATTTAGTAGACATGTTATTTCCTTCCTAATATTTTAATATAATTTTATAGCTATTTATTTTTATAATTTTATTTTTACCTTTTGTGCTAATCACCACACCAACACTTGCTTAATATTAGTGTAAATAAACTAAAAGGCTTGATTATTTATAAAACAGCTAGAAATGCTTTACAAGTAGTGTTTTCGTCTAAGAATTAGCAACGAGTGAATAAAAAGAAACGATCAACAAAGCGCTACGAAGACTATGTAGGGTTACATCAACATATGTAACCAATCTGTAACCAAGAGCCCATATAGCTTGTAGAAAAAAATTCAAACAGTTAGTGTGCGAAATTTTTCGTATTTAAATAAACCGTCATTGCATATAAAATAGACAAAAAAAAATATAAAAAAAATGAACTTTTTCACAATTAGATTATTTGATTGATAAAAATAACGTTTAAAAGGTTAATGTCTTGTTAATAGATGCTTTGATGAAAACTAAGTTTAGGGCTAGAGTAAATAATTTTATACATTTAACAAAAAAAAAAGCTTCAATAATATGAAGCTTTTCAGATAAGGATTGAAGATATTTTTTAATCTGCAGCTAAAACGGTTGCGCTCACTTCACCAAAACCTATACGTGCAGCTCCTGCTTTTTTACACCAGCCTTTCATAATCACACAATCACCATCTTCCAAGAAAGTACGTGTTTCGCCATTAGGTAAGCTAATAGGCTCTGCACCTGCATTTGACAATTCAAGCATTGAACCGGCTTCTTCAGGATTAGGTCCTGACTGTGTACCACTACCAAACATATCGCCGGGGCGTAAATTACAACCATTCACCGTATGGTGCGCTACCATTTGCGCAACAGTCCAATAGGAGTCTTTAAAGTTTGATTGTGACAACTGCACCGCTGCTTGCGCTGAATTACGCATTGTTTCAGTTTCAATTAATACTTGTAAATTTAAATCTAAAGACCCAAACGCACGATTATGCTTTGACTCCAAATAAGGTAAAGGCTGAGGATCAGCTTCATCACGGGTCCATTGTGCTCGGTATGGCGCGAGTGCTTCTGAGGTAACAATCCAAGGAGAAATGGTTGAAGCAAAACTTTTTGATAAAAATGGTCCTAAAGGCTGATATTCCCAACCTTGGATATCACGTGCAGACCAATCATTAAATAAACAAATACCAAAAACATGCTCTTCAGCATTATCAATACTGATAGGTTCACCTAAATCATTACCATTGCCAATAAACACACCAACTTCTAACTCATAATCTAAACGTTTACATGGACCAAAAGATGGTTCAGTTGCTGTTGGTGCTTTAGTTTGACCTTTAGGACGTTTAAAGTTACTGCCTGATACCTCAATTGAAGAAGAGCGACCATGGTAACCAATAGGAACCCATTTATAATTAGGTAACAATGGATTATCAGGGCGGAATTTACTGCCAACAGATGTCGCATGATGAATAGAAGTATAAAAATCAGTGTAATCACCAATTTGGCATGGTAACGCATATTCAACATCGGCTTGTGCAATTAAACATGACGTTAACGCTATTTGTAGCTCAGAGCCTTTGGTTAGGCCTTTTGACAAGGCTTGGCGTACAGCACCCCAATAACGTTTACCCATCGACATAAAAGCATTTAACTGACTATGACAACATTGCGCTAAAGCCGATTGCACATCACCGTCAAAGATACTCAAAGCAAATAATGCTTTTAAATCTAAAACCTGATCACCAATAGCAACACCCGCTCGAAAATCTTCTACGCTGCCTTTACGTTTAAAGCTAGCAAAAGGTAAGTTTTGTATTGGAAAATCACAATTTTCTAAGTTAGCGGATTCAACCCAACTAGTTAAAGCAGGGTTATGTGTTTCGTTAAGTAAATTGGTGTTAGGCATGGCTTAAACAACTCCAGAGAAAAAATAAGTACGCAGTAGCGCAATATTATAACAAGCGCTCCTATAAAGGCTATGTCAATAAAATATACTTGATAAACAACTGTCAACAATATGTTGCAGCGCTAAGTTTACATAGCAATAGTTTTACTTTTACCACTTTATAGCGCTTATCGTGAGCACCTTGATAACAGAGCGTATAACAATAAATCAGTAAAATACTACTTTCAGTTAGGTACATTTGCTAGAATGTTGCCGTTTTATCAAATGATAAAACAACTAATTGCTGCCTTAGTGGCAGCCACAATCAATCTACAGCTCCTGATTTACTGTCAGGCTCGCTCAATGGGTCAATAATTACATGAATAACATCACTGTTTGCGCGTTATATAAATTTGTTCGTTTAGAAAGTTTCGAAGACATTAAAACACCGTTACAGCAAGTAATGGAAGACAATGCCGTTAGAGGTACTTTACTTTTAGCGCTTGAAGGTATTAATGGCACTATTGCTGGCTCACAAAAAGGCATCGATACTGTATTAGCATTTATTAATAGTGACAGTCGCCTTGCCGGCGTCTCTTCTAAATGCTCTTTTCATCAAGACAATCCTTTTCAGCGCACAAAAGTTAAATTAAAAAAAGAAATAGTCACTATGGGGGTTGAAGGTATCGACCCCACATTAACGGTCGGCACTTATGTTAAACCTAAAGACTGGAATGCACTTATTTCTGATCCTGAGGTGCTATTAATAGATACACGTAATGATTATGAAGTCGAAATTGGTACTTTTAAAAATGCCGTTAACCCGAATACAGAAACTTTTCGTGAGTTTCCTGAATATGTTGCAAAAAATCTAGATAAAACAAAACACAAAAAAGTAGCCATGTTTTGTACCGGTGGCATCCGTTGTGAAAAATCGACGGCTTATTTGAAAGAACAAGGTTTTGAAGATGTTTACCACTTAGAAGGTGGGGTATTGAAATATCTGGAAGAAGTTCCTGAACAAGAAACCTTATGGCAAGGCGAATGTTTTGTTTTCGATGCTAGAGTAGCTGTCAATCATAGCCTAGAGCGTGGTCAATATGATCAATGTTTTGCCTGTCGATATCCAATCACCGAAGCAGAAAAGACCAGCGAACATTATATTCAAGGGGTTAGTTGTCCTCGTTGTTATGATAAATACACTGATGAACAACGAAGCCGCTTCCAAGAACGTGAAAAGCAAATTAATTTAGCGAAGGCGCGTGGCGAAGAGCATATTGGTGGCGAAATAAAACAAGTCATTGAACAACGAAGAGCAACGAAGAACGCTGAAAAGCAAGCACAAAATAAAACATAGTTTTACATTACAGCATCATATAATAGCCCGCGACTCAGCGGGCTTTTTTATGCCTGTAATACTCATGCTGCATTATCTATACAAAAACCACACGAGCTGAGTAGCGAAGAATGTCAGTCAAATTCAGACAACAAAAAAGCCTTAACAATATTATTGCTAAGGCTTTAGATTTTTATCACAAATAAAATATGGTGCCTTGACCCGGAATCGAACCAGGGACACGAGGATTTTCAATCCTCTGCTCTACCGACTGAGCTATCAAGGCACTGTCTTTCATTAGAACAACAATATAAATATTACATTCGCTGCGAAAGAGGCGACATAATATAGTGAATTAATCTCACTCGCAAGCCATTTTCTTTACCTGCATTGATAATTATCATCGTTAGCATAAAAAACCAACAAAAATAGCGTGTTTGGGCAAAAATCGCATATAAAAAAGCCAGTATAATTACTGGCTTAATTTTGTATTTGCAGGTGTTTTATTAACTAAATATCGACTTCATTAACCAGAAGAAGATAATAGAAAGTCCTGCACCTATCGGCAAAGTAATCACCCAAGAAATAACAATGTTGCGCACAACACCTAAGTTAATAGCAGCAATACCACGTGCCATTCCTACGCCCAATACAGCGCCAACTAAGGTTTGTGTTGTTGAAATAGGTAAGCCAGCCCCAGAAGCAATCACTACCGTACAGGCAGCCGCTAACTCAGCAGCAAAACCTCTGCTAGGTGTTAAGTGTGTAATACCATTACCTATCGTAGCGATAACACGATGTCCAAATAAAGCAAGACCAGCAACAATACCTAAACCACCTAGTGGTAAAATCCACCAAACTAATGCAGATTTCTTCGCAATTTCACCACCGTTATCAACAATACTCACCACTGCCGCTAATGGTCCAATAGCATTGGCAACATCATTTGAGCCATGAGCAAAGGCCATACAACAAGCCGTTACTACCATCAAAACAGCAAACACTTTTTCAACGTTGGCATAATGTGTCGTTTTATCAGCTTTTTCGTCAAATTTAAGGCGACTAATAAAGTATTTACCAACCACAGCAACAACCACAGCAACAATAATAGCTAAGTAATATCCGCCAGCACCACCAATTTCGAAGTTATAAAAGCCGAGATTAATATTGTCTAATCCAATATGTTTCAAGCCCTTTTTAATCGTTACCAAGGATAAAACAAAGCCGGCTAAAAACATATAAAATGGTACATAGCGCTTGGCTTGTTCTAACGGTTTCTCAGCATCAAAAATAAGTTTTTGTGCGCTATTAAAAATAATAAAGGCAATAACACCAGAAATTAACGGCGTAATAATCCAACTACCAACGATACCACCTACTTTTCCCCAAGCCACGGTATCTGGACTTACACCAATAGCAGCAAAACCAATAATAGCACCGACAATTGAATGTGTTGTTGATACTGGCCAGCCTAAAATTGAAGCGACTAGCAACCAAGTTGCAGCAGCAAATAAAGCGGAAATCATACCAAAAACTAAAAGTTCTGGAATATCGATAAATAGTGATGGGTCAATAATGCCTTTACGTATCGTTGAAGTCACCTCACCACCGGCTAAGTAAGCACCAGCAAATTCGAACACCATCGCGATAATAATGGCTTGTTTTATTGTTAACGCTTTTGAACCAACCGATGTACCCATTGCATTAGCAACATCGTTGGCTCCTATGCCCCAGGCCATAAAAAAACCAACAACAGCGGCAATCATGACTAGCGTAGAGCCATGCGAAAGTAGAATATCCATGAGTAAGCCTTATTTTCTAGCTAAAAGAATTTCTAAACGTGCACCTACACGTTCAGCAAGATCAGCTAAATCACCAACCCAATCAATAATTTGGTATAAAAACATTACATCAACACAATTTAAATCTTTTTCAATTGCTAATAAGTTCTTACGTAACTCAATTTGCATACCGTCGGTATCATCTTCAATTTCATCAAGCTGGCTGATCATTTTTGTGACCAAGTCGACTTCACGACCACGAAAACCGGTTTCTAATAAGTCATCTAATTCATTAATGGCATCGGCAGCTTTTTCAGCAGCATCGACACTACGAGCCACATAGGCAATAAACTGTGCTTGTAATTCGGTGGGAATGGTTAATTTTCTGCCGAATATTCGCCCAGCGATATCTTTAGCGCGATTGGCAATTTTATCTTGTTGAGTTAATAACTCTAATAAATCAGCACGGTCGACGGGCATAAACAAACCGCCAGGAAGCTCTAAACGAATTTGACGTTTTAAATCATCAGCTTCACGTTCTAGTTTAGATATTTTATTACGAATTTTTCCTGCTTTAGTCCAATCTTCCTCGGTCGCGGCTGCGAAAAAAGGCACAAGTTGTCGGCTGCATTTATGTACAATTCGAATATGTTGTTCTATGGGTTTAATTGGCGATTTTGCAAATATGCCAAGTATAGAATTTCTGGCCATAATTAATTTCCAGGAGCCTTTGCTCTTTGTTTTTCATTCGCCGCGGATATTAAAGCATTTGAAAGTTAATTCAAAGGCTTTATAACAAGATAACGGCTGTTTATAGAATGATTAGTTATTATAAGTTCACTTAAAAGTATATACCCTATTTATTGTGCAATGGGCAATTGAGTCAATAATAAACTTATAGTACAAATAGAAACTTAGTCTTTAATTAATAAAAAACTTAGTGAAAAAAGCTTATATATTATTTAATTAAGCTTAACATTGTTGTTGTGCAGGTTTAGATAATTATGAAATTAAACAGTGGTTATCAACTATAGCCACTGTTTATATTTACACTTTACTTAATCTTAAACCAAGTTACTTGCACACTTTTAATTTTACTCAATCAACCGTTATCGTTTTAAGATAATGATTCAAAATCTTCAGGTGTCGTATGACGAACGACTTTACCTTTAACAAAATATATAATGTATTCACAAATATTTTGGCAGCGGTCACCGATACGCTCTAGCGCACGTGCCGACCAAATAACACTCATTATTTGTGGAATTGAGCGTGGGTCTTCCATCATATAGGTCATTAATTGACGCATTAGCGCTTCATATTCACGATCAATTTTGTCATCACTTTTATGCACTCTAACGGCGGCATCAAAATCCATCCGAGTAAAAGCATCTAAGGTTGCTTGTAGGAATGTCAACACATGACGCCCTAAGTTATCTAGATTAGACAATAAATCTTTATGTTCACTCGATAAGCTTTCTAATGTCACATTAGCAATTTTACCCGCCTCATCACCAATGCGCTCTAAGTCAGTAATGGTTTTAACAATTGCCATTACTAAACGTAAATCCCCCGCTGCTGGCTGGCGCTTAGCAATAATACGCGTACACTCATCATCTATGCTGACTTCTGCATTGTTAATAAGAAAGTCGTTATGTAGTACTTTTTTTGCTAACGCCTCATCGGCATCGCAAACCGATGTCAGGGCGTCAGTCAGTTGTTTCTCCACTAAACCGCCCATGTGCATGACATGGTTAATAATACGCTCTAAGTCTTCATTAAATTGGCCAGAAATATGACGACCAATGTTTAAATTATCCACAGTAAAATCCTCTATTTATGGTCAATATTGTCTAACCGTAACGGCCGGTTATATAATCTTCGGTTTTCTTCTTTGTCGGTGTTGTGAACAAGGTATTGGTATCGCTATACTCGATAAGATCCCCCATATACATAAACGCCGTTTGGTCGGAAACACGTGCCGCTTGTTGCATATTATGGGTAACAATAACCACGGTAAATTGTTTCTTTAAATCATTAATTAGCTCTTCGATAGTTAACGTTGAAATAGGATCCAAAGCTGAAGTAGGTTCATCTAATAATAACACTTCTGGTTGAATAGCGATCGCACGCGCTATCACTAAGCGCTGCTGCTGACCACCTGAAAGCCCTAAAGCACTTTCATGTAACCTATCTTTAACTTCATTCCATAACGCGGCGCTACGTAAAGACGTTTCTACTGCTTCATCCAACACGCGACGATTATTTTCACCGGTAATACGTAAACCATAAACCACATTTTCATAAATCGACTTAGGAAAAGGATTCGGTCGTTGAAACACCATGCCCACTTTACGGCGTAAAGCCGCAACATCAGTATGGCGATCGTAAATATTTTCACCGTTGAGATTTATTTGACCTTTAATCTTACAAATATCAACTAAATCGTTCATCCGGTTAATACAACGTAATAGTGTTGATTTACCACAACCACTTGGCCCGATAAAGGCCGTTACTTGGCCCTTAGGGATCAACATTGAAATGTCTTGTAAGGCCTGCTTGTCACCATAATACAAGTCTAAGTTCTTAATTTCCAACGCCACTTGTTCTGGCGAAAGATTATTAAGATCGAGCTTAATATTGTGTTCTGATAAATTTTTTGGCGTAACAGAAATCATAGTTTTCTCTTTAAATCTTATTCAATAGAGGGGAATTACTTCCCGTTCATCTTTAAATTATTGCTAAACAGTTCGTTTTATCAGATTAGTTTAGTGCTCTAGCATGCGATATTTTTCCCGTAAGCGATTACGAATCGATACGGCAGTCATATTCAGAGCGACAATAATAGTGACGAGTAATAATGCCGTGGCATAAACTAACGGTCTTGCCGCTTCAACATTCGGACTTTGGAAACCAACGTCATAAATATGAAAACCTAAGTGCATAAATTTACGGTCTAAATGTAAGAATGGGAAGTTACCATCAAGCGGCAAATTAGGCGCCATTTTCACCACCCCAACTAACATTAATGGAGCAACTTCACCGGCAGCACGTGCTATCGCCAAAATAATACCGGTCATAATAGCAGGGCTAGCAATAGGTAAAATAATACGCCATAAGGTTTCAGCCTTAGTTGCGCCCAATGCCAAACTACCGTGTCGCATTGCTGAAGGAATACGTGATAGCCCTTCTTCCGTGGATACAATCACCACCGGTAAAGTTAAGATAGCTAAGGTAATCGCTGACCACATAACACCTGGTGTACCAAACGTTGGGCTAGGTAATGTTTCGGCATAAAATAATTGATCTAAGCTCCCACCCACCATATAAACAAAGAAACCTAAACCAAAGACACCGTAAACAATCGACGGTACACCGGCAAGATTAATCACCGCAATACGCAACAGTTTTGTGAGCGTATTATTACCCGCATATTCATGTAAATATATCGCAGCAACCACACCCAGTGGCGAGACAATAACGGTCATTAATAACACCATTAACACCGTACCAAAGATAGCAGGGAATACACCACCTTCGGTGTTAGCTTCTCGTGGATCGTCAGTAACAAATGCGACTATCTGACTGAAAAATAATTTAATTTTTTCGAAAACACTTAACTTATTATTAAAGGTAACGTGTAAGACGTCTTCAAAATTAATAGTAACTTTTTGCCCGTCCATGGCACGCATTACTATCTGATCACGAGAAATTTTTTCACGTAAGCTCATCAATTTACGTTCTAGCACTTCGTATTCAGCTCGTAAGCCAGCAACTTTGGCTTTAAATTCTCCTGCTAACTGTGGGGTAAGCGTGTCATCAAGTTTATGTTTACGCTCTTTTAAACGTGTGCGTTCAATTTGATAATTAATCGCACCAATGTCAGATTTTTGCAGTGCTTCAATTTCTGCTTGAAAGTCACTTACCCGAGTAACTAACTCTGCCATTTGGCTTTGTTCAACCACTTGACCATCGAGAATGATCGCTTCGATGTAGCCGTAGAAGTTACCGTTGGTGCGGCGCTCAATCACTACAAGCTCTTCCGGCAATGAGGTTTTATTAATTTGCGGCACCAAAATCCAGCGAAAATCTAAACTGACTAATTCTCGGTTACCGGTTTTAATTAATAAACGCTCAAGTGTTTCAGCTGACTTATCAAGATCGAGATCGAGATGCACCAACTGTGATACCGGTATACTTTCTCGGTCATAGATTTCACCAATAACCGTTAAGTTTTTACCTTTTTCATCGGTCATTTCGAACTGATATATATCTGCCGGCCAAAAATAACTTAAACCACGTGAGGCGATTAACCAAAGTAAACCTACCACTGATATCAGGCTGATACTAACACCACCTGCTGACAACCACACCCAAGGAGAGCCAGACTTAAACCAATTATTCATGCTACTGTGCCTTCCTTACAATGAACTATATTTTTCACGCAAACGCTGACGTATAAACTCAGCAAGCGTGTTAAATACAAAGGTAAAAACAAATAAAACAAATGCTGCTAAGAACAATATACGGTAATGCGAGCTACCTACTTCTGACTCTGGCATTTCAACCGCAATATTCGCTGCTAGCGTTCTCATGCCTTGAAAAATACTCCAATCTAGAATTGGTGTATTACCTGTCGCCATTAACACAATCATGGTTTCTCCCACAGCACGACCTAAGCCCATCATAACCGCAGAGAATATTCCTGGGCTGGCGGTTAGTAGTACCACTTTAATTAAGGTTTGCCATTGCGTAGCGCCTAGTGCTAATGAGCCACTGGTTAAATGCTTAGGGACACTAAAAATAGCATCTTCAGCCATTGAGAAAATGGTCGGAATAACCGCAAACCCCATAGCAATACCAACCACTAAGGCATTTCTTTGGTCAAAGTCGATAGCTAGATCATTAGTAATAAACTGGCGAATATCACCACCAAAAAAGTGCAATTCCAATACCGGCGACAACGCGAAAGCTGCATAAGCTGCCAATAAAATAGCAGGAATTAAGATTATTGGTGCCCACGTTTCCGGAATAAGTGTTTTATAGGCTCGTGGTAATTTGTGCCAAGCAAATGCAGTAATAAATACTGAGGATGGAATAAACACTAACAAAAGGCATATCGCCGGTAAGTAAATTTCAATGATCGGAGCTAACCAAAGACCGGCCAAGAAGCCTAGAATAACTGTAGGTAATGCTTCCATCATTTCAATGGTTGGTTTAACTTTTCTGCGCATACCCGGCGTCATAAAGTAAGCGGTATAAATTGCCGCGGTTAAGGCAATAGGCACCGCGAACATCATCGCGTACATAGCGGCTTTTATGGTGCCAAAAGAAATCGGTACTAAAGAAAATTTCGCTTCAAAATCATCAGACCCTGAGGTTGACTGCCAAATAAACTCAGGTTCAGGATAACCTTCATACCAAACTTCTTGCCAAAGTGCTTGCCAAGTAACTTCTGGATGCTCGTTTTCTACCGCGAAAATAGCAAGTTCATTTTCTGAAAATATAACTAGGCCATCAGCACGAGGGGCAATGGCGAATGCTTGAGCATTGCCTTGATGTAATTGACCACGCCATAAGTCTGCTTCACTGGTGGTATAGAACATGCCCATTTCACCAGAAGGTGTTTCAGTATAAAAGCTTTTACGAAATTGCTCGGTATAAATAGCCACAACCGGCTCACTGTCACTGACATTAAAGCTGCGAACTTTTTTAAATTCTCGCCCTTGCTCCGTTGCTACTTCAAACCACTGACTCACCGTACCACTATCATCGCCCAATAAAATTGAACTACCACCAGATAATAATGCCATCGCGGTAATATGATTTGGCGTCGACTTGTTTTGCGCTAATTGCGGAATAATAGTGGCTTTTAGCTCGCTATCTTCGTCGAGTGAAAACACGGCAACTTGATCGCTTTCGCGTACAAACACCATAGCTAAATCAGGTGTCACCAAAATATCATCAATACGCTTGGCGGTATAATCAATTTCTTGATATTGCACTTCATAAGCAATGTCGTAACTAAAATCGTCTTCAGCTAATAGTGTGGTTTTAATCAAACGCTTGTCTTCAGTAAAACCAACAAAAATAGCTTTTTCATCGTCCATAGCAAAAGAGAGTTTAGTCAGTGCTGCATTGTTTTCATCGACCGGTAAATATGCTTCACCTAACGGATAACGCACACTCGGTATAATCACCCTCTCACCGCTATCAAAATTAGCGGAGAAGTGCGGTACAACCAACTGTACATTGCCTGCACTATCAAGCAATAGCTTCTGCTCTTGGCCAATATTGATCAGCTGCGCTAAACTTTCGCCATCGGCAACCAGCGGTTGTGAAAGTATCTTTTCACCCGCTTTATAGCCACCGCCATCAACTAATTGATAAAAATCAATATAGCCTTGTTCAGTTATGCTATAAGCAACTTCCTTTAATTCATCAATGCCGGTTGCCAGCACTTTATGTTCTTCTTTGATGACAAACTGCGCCTTAGCATCAACTTTTGCCGATTCAAAAATAGGTTTGATCACGTAAAGTAAATACATGAATATTAATACCAAGGTAAATAAAACACTAATACCGCCTAGTGTTATCATCCATTTTGCTAATGAATTTTTTACCTTTCTAGAGTTTGCTGATTTAGAAGCAATGGTCACTTAGAAATACCTTTAACTATGATAATTTTTATAACTGCAGTGATTATAAGACAGTTGTATGACAGTTTTGTGACAAGGTACTTTTATCTCAAGTGACAACATTCTCTCAAGCTTATTACATAGTTTTTTAGTGCTGAGTAATTAAAGTGAATCATTAATATAATAGTACTATTGTTGCTGATGCACTTAGCTTGTATTATGATTTATTGACTAGTTAACAATGCTTTATTGGAAAAGGATAATAATATGGCCATTAGCCAAATTATGCGCCGAAATCTAATTACTTTAGGTCTAGACAACACTTTAGAAAGTGCTAAAGATTTATTTGAACTGCATAATATTCATCATATTTTAATCAAAGATGAAGCAACATTAGCAGGTGTTATTACCGACAGTGACTTATGGCAGAACTTAAGTCCGACGGTAGGTACTCGTAATGAAACCTCACAAGATAGTTTTATATTGAATAAAAAAGTACATTTGATCATGGCTAGAGATCTGATCACTGCCACAGAAGATGTCACGATCAATGAAGCGGTATTACTATTTTATGATCACAATATATCTTGTCTGCCTATTATCGACGAACACAAGCGACCTATAGGCATTATTACTTGGCGTGATATTATTAAGGTGCTTGCGCTACAATATCGCCGAAAACACCAGCAGCTTTAACAACAAAGCTTTAAGAGCTACAAGACAACATTGAACACCCAGCTTTATCTTTCGCCCATATGGGGCGCTTTCCAGCAAAGTGTTCAAACTCAGGTTGCTCATCGTAGGGCTTAGATAACACTTGCTGTAATTGATGAAGTAAAGCGTAATCCTGTTGCTCAGCTAATTCGATTGCCTGTTGAGCTAAATAATTGCGTAATACATACTTAGGATTAGTCGCATTCATTTTCTGACTAATGGCTTGTCTGCTTTTATTGCTCAAGTCACGCAAAGCAATATAACGTTCCAGCCAACTAAATAAGCTTGCTTGATAAGCTGAGCTAATTTCATCTTGATTATAAAAGCAGGCAGACAAGTGATTAAGCCATAAAGACCTATCATTAGGTAAATCCGCTAAGCGTCGATAAAATATCGTCATATCCGTTTCAACAGCCATTAATACGTCTTCAAGAGCAATAAATAGCTTGAGTTCATCTTCATTAGTCTGTTCACTAGATAATTCGAGACCAAGTTTAGCTGCCATCATAAATTGCCATTGCTGTTGATAATTTTTAGCAAAGTTATTAAGTGCTTTTTGTAGTGGCTCTGCATCGTTAATTAACGGAAAGATTGCATTCGCAAGCTGGAATAAATTCCATTGTGCCATCTCTCCTTGCGCACCAAAGCGATAACGTTTACCTTGAGCATCCGTGGTATTAGGCGTCCAATTTAAATCGAAATTATCAATCCAGCCATAAGGTCCGTAATCAATAGTTTCGCCAATAATAGACATATTATCAGTGTTCATTACACCGTGGACAAAGCCAACTCGCATCCAGTCAACAACTAGGCTACAAGTTCTATCACACACTTCATTAAACCAGGCAAGATAAACTGCAGGGCTTGGCGCACCTAAATGTGGAAAGTCTCGTGTAATAACATAATCAACCAGTTGCGTTAACAAGCTGATATTTTGTCGTGATGCGGGTAATTGAAAACTACCAAACCGTATAAAAGATGACGATACTCGACACACCACCGCACCCGGCTCTGCCTTAGCGTGACCGTCATAAAACATATCTCTGACAACACTATCACCGGTAAGCGAGAGGCTCAATGCTCGGGTTGTTTCCACCCCTAAATGATACATAGCTTCAGAACAAAGAAATTCACGTATTGAAGAACGTAATACCGCTAGGCCGTCAGCTGTGCGTGAATAAGGCGTTGGACCGGCCCCTTTTAGCTGTAAAGTTTTATGACCGTAGTTTTCGGTCATCACTTCAGCAAGATTAATAGCCCTACCATCACCCAATTGGCCAGCCCAGTGACCAAATTGATGACCGCCATAACACATGGCAAATGGTTTCATATCAGGCAATAAACCATTACCAGAAAAAAGTTGTAAAAATTCAGCAGAATTTACCTGCTGCTCCGTCAGCCCTATTTGTTTTACCACATGTTTACTGATAGCAACTAACTGCGGATTTTTAGTGTTTTTAGGCTCAACAAAAGAATAGGCAGACTGTACTTGTCGTGGGTAATTACTCACAACTTCATCAGCAGCAAAGGTTCTAGTAAATTGGTTATCTAAAGTAAAAGTAATATCTGACAAAGGGCTAACACTCTTTAGTAAAGCATGAAGGTTAGTATGACCGAACAAGTATCGAATTCAACCGTATCACCAAGATAAAGTCATTTATTAACTAGTATTAATAAGTATGCCATTTTATTTAGAATACTTTTAATTACTGTGTGATTGCTATCAACATAGCAATCTATTATCTCACTTTCAAACTCTGCTATAATTTGTTACTAAATAGTAAAATATAAGACTAATCTCTTATTTTATATCTATAATATTTTATGATTCTTCTCTACGGGAGGTTACATTTGCATTTTGGTATTATAAATTAGATATTCATTATTCATTAAAGAAGTATACACAGCAAAGTGCTTTCATGAAAAAGTGATCATTGCAATATAGCGAATAAATTAAGCGTTAAATGCAAGATAGATGAATTAAGGCCAAAGTCTAGTAACCGGAAAGCAAATGTCAGATAAAAAAAATAATGTAGAGGCTTTATTACGGCAAGTGCAAGTTATGTCGAGTGTGCTCGATAATATTGGCTCTTACGTTTACAGCAAAGACCTCGAAGGAAAGTACACCTATGTTAATGCTGATGTAGCAGAATTATTTCAGACCACCGTGCAAGATGTTATTGGTAAAGATGATAGTCACTTTTTTGATTTAGATATTTCTAATGAATTAAGTCAAAATGATCTAAAAGTTATTCGTGATAAAGTCCCACTCGTATCAGAAGAAAATAACGTTATAAAGTCTACCGGTAAAGTCAGTACCTATCAAATCATCAAAAAACCGCTACTTGATAGCAACGGCAATGTCATCGGTATTTCAGGCATATCTGTTGATATTACAGAAAAAAAAGCGCTTGAAGCTGAAAACCAAGAACAAAAGTATTTACTAGATGTCATTTTAGATAATGTCGATGCCTACATTTATATGAAAGATGAAAATCGTCATTTTAGGTATGTTAATGACCGTGTTGCCAAGCTTTTTGGTCGTCCGGCCAAAGAAATAATAGGCCAACGTGATAGTGATGTTATCTCACAGGCTGATGCCGATCATTTTTGGCAAACCGACAAACTGGCTTTTGAAAGTAATGATAAAGTTGTTATTAACGAAACATTAAAAGCAGCGGATAACAAACTACATCATTATCTGAGTGTTAAAGTACCTTGTCACTTTAAAGATGATTGCAAAACTTTAATCGGTTTTTCTACCGATGTAACTGAATTATATCAACTAAAAGAAAAGTTTGAACAACTGGCTAATATTGATGAATTAACCGGTTTATACAACCGACGGTATTTTTTTGATAATGCTAATCGTGAGTTTAACCGTGCTGAAAGATATCAACAAGCACTTGCCGTTATCTCGATAGATGTTGACCGCTTTAAAACAATTAACGATAAATACGGCCACCCTATTGGTGATCAAGTTTTAGTCAAAATTGCCCAGTTAATTACCCCCACCATCAGAGCCGAAGATATATTTGCTCGTATCGGCGGAGAAGAATTTTCCATATTATTACCAAATACTTCAAAGCTTGAAAGCCAAAAAACTGCAGAAAGGCTACGTCATTTATTAGATGAAAACCCAATATCCATTGCCAACGACATTTGCTTAGCCATCAAAATTAGCCTTGGTGTTTCTGTTCTAAAAGCAGCCGACACGAGTTTTCAAGATCTATACGCTCGCTCTGATATTGCTTTGTATAAAGCAAAGTCCATGGGAAGAAATAACGTCTACTTAATTGACTAGCAAGCTGAGATATCTTAAAAATTGGGCAATAACGGCTCTAGAGAGCAATAGTGTTTTAGCAATAGATATATGCTAATTAAATCCTATCTCAAACTAACATAATTATCGATACTAGCTTATCAAAAACGCTTTACAGCAGATAAATAAAGTGACTATATTTTATCCAGCACGACTTTCGCTTGACGAATTCTAGTAAACATATCAGCACAACCGCCTTTGTCGGGATGATGCTTTTGGGCAAGACGTAAGTATTGAGTTTTGATCATTTTCGCATCCGCATCTATCGGTAGTTCTAAAACTGCAAGTGCTTCTTGTTTTTGATCTTGTGCAGCATATTTTTGCCAAAATGATTTCAACAGGCCATTTATTTCATCTGCTTGGGTGACAAAATAATGTTTAGTATCTAAATAATAATTTTCGAGCGGATCGACTGTTTCAAGCACGCTTTGTGATTTATCATTAATAACTATCGGCATATTTGTCACTATCCTCTCTACGCGTACCGATTGAATACTAAGGGTAAATTTTTGCCCGCGTTGATATTGACGCTTTAGGTGATAAAGCGCATGCATACAAAGAAAGTGAGCACTAAATAAATCTTTACTATTAGCTAAGGTAAAATGTTCAAAAGGCGGAATTTTCTTAACTTGCAAATGTTTGATTATTTGGTATTCATTGCTTAGCGAAAAACAATTCAGGAAATCATCAAGCTCATCAAGTATCGGAGCTAAATAAGGATTTAAAGTCTGCATTTAAGTTATTAGTTATTGGTATTGCTTTTATAATACATAATTTTTTCATCGCTTGGCGAATTATCCCTTACCCCCTTTTCATTAGATCACACAGTCGCGACAGAATTAAACCTCAGGAATATGTTTTTAGTCATCATTATTAGCATTTCAGTCTGAAAAAAATAGAATTAACTTAATCTCATTTGCTTGCCCTCTCCCTTTAACCTAAAATATTGCCATTATTGTCTTTCCAATCCAAATATAAGGTTTTTCATGGCTCAACCATTACCTGATAAATTCATCATGTCGATGAACCGCGTTTCGAAAGTGGTTCCTCCTAAGCGTACAATTTTAAAAGATATTTCACTGTCTTTTTTCCCTGGTGCAAAAATTGGTGTACTAGGTTTAAATGGCTCAGGTAAATCAACGTTACTGCGTATTATGGCCGGTGTTGATACCGAGTTTGAAGGCGAAGCAAAAGCATTAGCTGGCATTAATATCGGCTATTTACCTCAAGAGCCGATATTAGATGAAGAAAAAACCGTCCGTGAAATTGTGGAAGAAGCGGTTTCTGAAGTAAAAAATGCCATGGCACGCTTGGACCAAGTTTATGCTGAATACGCTGAACCTGAAGCCGATTTTGACGCCCTAGCAAAAGAGCAAGGTCAACTTGAAGATATTATTAATAGCCAAGACGGCCACAACATTGACAACGTTTTAGAGCGTGCTGCAGATGCTTTGCGCCTACCGCCTTGGGAGCAAAAAATTGCTGTTCTTAGTGGTGGTGAGCGTCGTCGCGTTGCCCTTTGTCGCTTATTATTACAAAAACCTGACATGCTACTACTTGATGAGCCAACTAACCATTTAGATGCTGAGTCTGTGGCTTGGTTAGAGCGCTTCTTACATGATTATGCTGGTACTGTCGTCGCCATCACCCATGATAGATATTTCTTAGACAATGTTGCCGGCTGGATCTTAGAGCTTGATAGAGGTCATGGTATTCCTTATGAAGGTAACTATTCTTCTTGGTTAGAACAAAAAAATGCTCGCCTTGAGCAAGAAAGCAAAAGTGAAAATGCCTTACAAAGAACCATTAAACAAGAACTTGAATGGGTACGTTCAAATCCGAAAGCACGTCAATCTAAAAGCAAAGCTCGTATGGCTCGCTTTGAAGAATTGAATAGCCAAGATCATCAAAAACGTAACGAAACTAACGAACTTTATATTCCACCGGGGCCTCGTCTCGGTGATAAGGTGTTAGATGTTATTAATTTAACAAAATCATTTGGCGATAGAATGCTGATTGATAACTTAAGCTTTAGCGTCCCTAAAGGTGCTATCGTCGGCATTATCGGGCCAAACGGTGCCGGTAAGTCAACCTTATTCAAAATAATGTCTGGTGCTGAACAGCCAGATTCTGGCACAGTAGAACTTGGTGATACGGTTAAGCTTGCCAGTGTTGATCAGTTCCGTGATGACATGGACGATAGCAAAACCGTCTACCAAGAGATCTCGCAAGGTCATGAAATTTTAAACATAGGTAATTTTGAAATTCCAAGTCGTGCCTACGCAAGTCGCTTTAACTTTAAAGGTAATGATCAACAAAAAATCATCGGCGATTTATCTGGTGGTGAACGTAATCGTGTACATTTAGCTAAGCTTGTGCAAACCGGTGGTAACGTATTATTACTCGATGAACCTACCAATGATCTCGATGTTGAAACCTTACGCGCACTTGAAGAAGCGTTATTAGAGTTCCCAGGTTGTGCGATGGTGATTTCCCATGACCGTTGGTTCCTTGACCGCATTGCCACCCATATTTTAGATTACCGCGATGAAGGGCAAATTAATTTCTATGAAGGTAATTTCACTGATTATGAAGCTTGGTTGAGAAAAACTTATGGTCCATCTGCAACTGAACCACATCGTATAAAATATAAAAAAATAGGCTAACTCAACAGTTAACTATTTAGTAACTAACAAGATAAAGGCAGCTTAATGAATTAATTAAGCTGCCTTTTTTGTTATCGCAAGCGAATTAATTTATTGCTCATTTAACGAGAATTAATTAATGCGTTTGATATTAAAGCAAGCTATGCTAAATATACCACTTTAGCCAAAATTAAATTCAATGCAAAATCGACGTCAATTTACTCGCGTGCTCTTTTCCATGAAAGCAAAACTGTCTGTAAGCGAAGAACAGTTTGAGGTAAAAGTGCATGATATTTCATTAAATGGTGCATTACTTTATTTGGATTGCAAAGGGTTAATACTGACACGACAACTTGGTTTATTGTCATTTCAATTAGATAATAATAACAGTGAAATTATCATGAATATTGCGGTTGTCCATCAAGAAGGTGACGAAATTGGTGTGCAATGTAATGCCATTGATATCGACAGTGTTAGTTTATTGCGACGCTTAATAGAGCTGAATTTAGGCGACGATGAGCAACTGCATAAAGAACTATCGCAGTTAACACGTACCGAAAATTAACCAAGCTGCAATCACTTCTCATTTTTATTTTCAAAGGACTTATCATGAATCACCTTATCATTTCTTTTATCACCGCTGACCGTCCCGGCATAGTAGAGGTTTTATCCGACTTAATTACAAAGCATAAGGGTAATTGGCAAAAATCTAGCTTACATCAAATGTCAGGCCTGTTTGCTGGTGTTATTGAAATTGCCACCGCACCGGAAAATTTATCCGCATTATCCGATGAGCTTGCTGCATTAGATGGCTTTAAAATGCAGATTGAGCATGCCCAACAAGATAAGTCAGCACCTGAAGCTGTACTTGTTCTAGAGCTCACGGCAAACGATAGAGCAGGCATAGTACAAGAAATATCATCAATTATTCATCATCAAGGTGGTAATTTACTTAAACTGGTCAGTACGCAAGAAATAGCGCCCCATGCAGGTCATGAGTTATTTAAAGCTAAAGTCACTGTTTCTGCTAACAACCAGAATATAGACGCCATGATTGATGCCCTTGAGAACTTAGCGGATGACTTAATGGTGGATATTTCTCGCTAGGTAATTAACAGCAATGTGATATTCGTAACATAGAATATCTAAGAAGCTTACTTAACATAGAGTCCTGAACATGGCTGCTCTTTCACATCCTTGTGATCACAGCATACCGTTCGTCCTGAACATGGCTGCTCTTTCACATCCTTGTGATCACAGCATACCGTTCGTCCTGAACATAAAAGTCCGCACTCATTGCTGAATGCGGACTTTTTTATCGGTTTTAGCAATTGTGCAACTAAAACTTATTAGCTAAAGCTTATAAAGCTAAATCTAACTTTTTAAATTCTTTTTCGACAACTGACGCAGGTAATGGAATATAACCATCTTTTTCAACAATCGTTTGACCTGACTTAGATAAAACCATTTTCAAAAATTCAGCTTCCATCGGAGCTAAAGGCTTGGTTGGGTGCTTATTTACATAGACATATAAAAAGCGAGATAAAGGGTATTTTTTAGAAATGGCATTTTCCATGCTAGCTTCAACGAAGTTATCGCCTTTTTTCGCTAATGGAAGTGCTCTAACGCCCGAAGTTTTATAACCAATACCGGAGTAACCAATGCCATTTAATGACGCTGATACTGATTGTACAACCGATGCTGAACCCGGTTGTTCATTAACACTATTTTTAAAATCGCCTTTACAAAGCGCTTTCTTTTTAAAATAACCGTAAGTGCCTGATACGGAGTTACGACCGTACAACTGCACATCTTTACCTGTCCAATCACCAGTTAAGCCTAAATCCCCCCAACGGTCGACATCTTTTTCTGCACCACATTTGCGGTTATTTGAAAATATCGCGTCAACTTGCTCAATACGAAGACCTTTTATAGGGTTATCTTTATGTACAAAAACAGCTAAAGCATCAATAGCAACACGCACCGCTGTTGGTTTATAGCCATAACGTTTTTCAAAAGCTTCAATTTCACGAGACTTCATTTTACGGCTCATAGGGCCAAGGTTTGAAGTCGCTTCCGTTAATGCCGGTGGCGCAGTCGATGAACCAGCTGCTTGAATTTGTACATTTACATTTGGGTAAGTACGCTTAAACTCTTCCGCCCAAAATGTCATCATATTAGCTAAGGTATCAGAGCCAACAGATGAAACATTGCCCGATACGCCACTAACTTTTTTGTATTCTGGTAAATCGCTATCAACAGCAAATGCCGAGAAGCTAATAAAACTTGATAAACCGATAACGCCTAATGCACGTTTTAAACTCATGTTACTCTCCGATGAGAATTGTAATTAATTTGCCAACACTATATAAAGTGAATATGACAATAATAAGTAAAGTTTGTGACACTTATATTACAGGCATCATAAAAGTGTCATTGTTTTCACATAAAACAGCGTGCTATGAAAAATAAAAAACGGCAATTAAACTTGGATACTTTAATAAAGATGCAAATTTGCTAGCAAGGCGTTATTCGACTAATGGCGGTTACGGTATTTAAGACGTTAGCTGAGCATTTAAATGGCGACTGCTGTCGCCATAAATAATCTATTCATTTATTGTGGCAGTAAAATAAATAATAAATTCACTACCTTTATGCCATTCACTTTCAATAGCAAGTTCAGCATTATGATGGTTCAAAACATGCTTAACAATCGCTAAGCCTAGCCCTGAGCCACCAGTATTACGTGATCGAGACATATCAACACGGAAGAAGCGCTCAGTTAAACGATTAACATGCTCAGGTTTAATGCCAGGGCCATTATCCTTGACACTAAAACGTATTTTATTACCGTCATTACATAAAATCACATCAATAACCCCACCTGCGGGGGTATAAGCAATAGCATTTGAAATTAAGTTCATGCAGGCACTTTTTAACTCATGCTCATTACCGTTAATTTTTATTTCAGGTGAAATATGGTCGTTAATCGTGTGATTTTTATCTTGATTCAACCATTGCACATCTTCCACTATTGTTAATATTAAGCGTGATAAATCAACTTGTTGGTGATTGTCGTCTTCAACATTATTCTCAATTCTGGATAACACCAGTAACTGTTCAACTAGTCTGTCCATGCGTGATACTTGTGTTTCTATGGTGGTGAACGCTTTTTGCCAGTGCGGCTCTAAACTTGCACCACTGCTTTGCACCATCTCAACATAACCCCGCACGACAGTTAAAGGGGTTTTTAACTCATGCGAAACATTAGCAACAAAATCACGACGCATTTCCTCTAATCGTTGTATTTTACTAATATCACGAGCAAGTAATAAAATTTGGTCGCTACCATATGCCATCATCCGCAATTCAAGCTGTAACTCATTATTTATTGGCGAAATAATTAAACATGGGCTGTCATAATTGCCACTATTGACATATTTAGCAAATTCGGGAAAACGGATCAAATTATCAATACGTTGACCAACATCACTAGGCCAACGTACACCTAAAAGTTGTGAGGCTTTTTTATTACCCCATAAAATAGTCAATTCTGTTGAAAGCACTAATGCTGCGTCTGGCAAAGCTTCGGCGCCATCACGAAATTTTCGAATTCGCTCGTTTAGTTGCTTTTGCTTTAAACGTTGCTTACGAATACGTCGATATAGGCCATCATATATTCGTCCCCAAATCCCTTTAGCTTGCGGTGGCGATATTGACTTGCCTTGCCATAACCAATTAATTAATTTAAATAAATGATTGTAGTGCCAAGCAAGTAAGCCAATAGACACAGCACTAACAACAAGAAAGGTGTGACCAAAAAGATAACCGATAAAGCCACTGACAATAATAACGCTAGTGATACGGGTAAGGAGTTTTCTCGCTGAGATACGAAAATACATAAATTAGTCGTTAACCTGAATTCGGGATAATGAATATTCGAACATGTAGTTTAACACCTCTACTTTTAATAATTTACATTCAAACATTAAATAATTTTGTTCGTTGTGTTGCCAAAGTGAAAAAGCAATAACACACGCTTTTTGTGTTTTACCCCAAGCTTACTTATATGGCGAGTATTGGACAGTACTAATAAATGCTTAGCAAGCATAAAAAAATCATGCCTGCTGCAAATGGCCTTATAGAACCATGTATTTATGCTAAGTTAACAATTACACACGATCTTTAGTTTTTCCTGAAAAACGATAACCAGAGCCTCTTACCGTCTGAATAAAGTCTTCATGCCCTTCGCCAGCAATTGCTTTACGTAAACGTCGAATATGAACATCAACAGTTCTATCTTCAACATAAACATTGGTTCCCCAAACATTATCAAGCAGCTGCTCTCGGCTATAAACACGCTCGGTATGGGTAAGGAAAAAATGCAGTAAACGAAACTCTGTAGGGCCAAGATCTAAACTTTTATCATTAATGGAGACACGATGCGCAACAGGATCGAGCTTAATGCCATGAAACTCAATTGACTCTTCCAATGCTGTTGGCGCAACACGTCGAATAACCGCTTTGATGCGGGCAATAAGTTCTTTGGGTGAAAACGGTTTAGTAACATAATCATCAATACCGGCATCAAAGCCTTTCACTTTATCGTCTTCGTCAGCTCGAGCCGTTAGCATAATAATAGGAATCGTACGGGTATATTCATTCTGTTTTAACGATTTTGCTAACTTTACACCAGTACCACCGGGCAACATCCAATCAAGTAAAATTAAATCAGGATACGGTTCTTTAATTTTTGCTTGCGCTTGCTCTATGGTTTCAGCTTCTATGGCGTTAAAACCATTCTGTTCTAAAACAAAGGTGATCATTTCTCTTATTGGCGCTTCATCTTCGACAACTAAAATTTGTCTATTCATGTATCCATCCTGATGACTAAATATAAAATCGTATAACAAACATTGTGATAAATAATTGTGACAGTTTCATGACAGCATTAAAATTATTGTCATTTTCGCGCTGCAAAGTGATTCAAAAAGAAAAAATCGCTTAATTCACACCTCGATACAATTAAACTCTCGATAGGATAAGCCCAAGTTTGAGCGCTCAGAAAGAAAGTATATACCTATTTAAAAAGAAAACAGTGTAAAACAAACACCGTAAAAGCAGTTAAAGCCAATAAAAAACGCTGAGATAATTTCAGGCTAATAATGAGGTTCAAGCTGATAGAGATAGTTAAATAAACATTGTTAAGCTTATTTTATCGCAATGCCATAAGCCTTAATTCAATCAAAACTTATAGCATAGCCCGAGTTAACAGCTTGCAAGTACCGTTAGTTTGCCATCAAAAGAGAATTGCTTGAGTAAAAGTCAGCTTACTCAAATTAGCGCTATAGGTTCGTTAGTTGGTAACGATAACGAACCGTTTTGCTAGCGCCCTAACCTTTACGCCACGTTGTACCGCCAGCACTATCTTCTAAAATAATGTTCAAAGCCGCTAATTTGTCACGAGCATCATCAGCCATAGTCCAGTCTTTGTTAGCACGTGCGTCATTGCGCTGTTTAATCAAAGCTTCTATTTCAGCAACATCATCACTATCGTCATTACTACCTTGTAAAAAGTCTTCAGGGGAATTTTGAGCAATCCCTAACACTTCTCCTAGCGAAACGAGAATAAAAGCTAGCTTTCCAGCCGCTTCAATATCGCTTGCTTTGAGGCGATTGATTTCTTTTGCTAGTTCAAACAAAACCGGCATGGCTTCAGGACAGTTAAAGTCATCGTCCATAGCTTTTTCAAAGCGCTGAACGTATTCATTACCTGTTAACTCAACCTTAATAGGTGTTACATCACGCAAGGCAGTATAAAGTCGCTCTAAGCTTGCTCGCGCTTGGGTTAAATTATCTTGTGAGTAATTTAATTGGCTACGATAATGACTTGAGGTTAAAAAGAAACGCACGCTTTCAGCATCATATTTATCGAGTACACTACGCAAAGTAAAAAAGTTATTTAAAGATTTTGACATCTTTTCTTTGTTTATTTGCACCATACCGCCGTGCATCCAATAATTTACGTAAGGTGTATCAAAGGCACAACATGATTGCGCAATCTCGTTTTCGTGATGTGGAAATTGTAAATCAGAGCCACCACCATGAATATCAAAGTGCTCGCCTAAGTGTTTGCTATTCATCGCGGAACATTCAATATGCCAACCTGGTCGGCCTTTGCCCCATGGCGAATCCCAACTAGGCTCGTCTGGCTTAGCCATTTTCCACAGTACAAAATCTAATGGATTACGTTTAGCTTCATCGATATCAACACGAGAGCCAGATTGCAACATATCTAAATTTTGTAAACTCAACTTACCGTAATCTTTATAACTACTGACATCAAACATCACATCGCCATTGCTCGCAACATAAGCATGTTCGCGTTCAATAAGACGCACAACTAAGGCTATAATTTCATCCATATGTCCGGTTACGGTAGGGGCAATATCAGGACGCATAATATTGAGATCATCAAAATCTTGATACATCTGTTCGGTCATGCGTAAAGTTAAAGCTTCACAGCTTTCACCATTTTCATTAGCGCGCTGGATAATTTTATCATCAACGTCAGTAATATTACGCACATGCGTTAGGTCGTAACCTAAGTACTTAAAGTAACGGGCAATAATATCAAAGGCAACATAGGTTCTCGCATGACCAATATGGCAACGGTCATAAATAGTAATACCACAAACATATAAGCCTACCTTGTTGGAAGTGATTGGTTTAAAAACTTCTTTTTTCCTGCTTAAGGTATTATAAATCTGCAACATAATGACGATTTTTCCTATGTAATATCAATACTTGATTAAAGGGTTGTATTCTCAACATGAGAATTATCGCAATTGTACCCGAAGTATTGGTATGAATCATTAACCTAAAGGTATTTGCTGATAAATTTTGCCGAGAAATCTTTCTTTTATTGGGTTACAATTTGCCTAATTACACTTCCTTTAGATTTATGAGTAAAAAAATGATCACATTTAAAACAACCTTAGGCGATATTAAAATTGAATTAGATTTTGATAACGCCCCTGTTACGGCAAAAAACTTTCAACAATATGCTGAAGATGGCTTTTATAACGGCACGATTTTTCACCGTGTTATTAAAGGTTTTATGGCGCAAGGTGGTGGTTTCGCCTCAGGTATGGACGAAAAAGATAGTCGTGAATCAATTCAAAATGAAGCAAATAATGGTTTAAGCAATGCGCGTGGCACTTTAGCTATGGCACGTACTCAAGACCCACATTCAGCATCAGCACAGTTCTTCATCAATTTAGCCGATAACGACTTCTTGAACTTTAAAAGTGAAGATGTACAAGGTTGGGGTTATTGTGTATTTGGTAAAGTGGTTGAAGGTATGGATATCGTTGACAAAATGACCTTAGTGGATACTGGCCGTATGGGCTTTCATGATGACGTGCCAAAAGAAGAAATTATCATTGAAGAGACAATCGTTGCATAACTTGACCTTATCAGGGTTTAGACAATGAGCGAAGTATCTCATTCGAGTACAAAGTCATCATTAACTTACTTTATTGCTGACTTACACCTCGCACAAAACAGGCCCGATATCACGGCCTGTTTTTTGTCATTTTTAAAAAATGAAGCCCCAAAAGCACAAGCTTTATATATTCTCGGGGATTTATTTGAGTATTGGGTCGGCGATGACGATAACAGCACATTTATAGCTGAAATCTCTCAAGCCATAAAAAGCCTGTCTAAGCTTGATTGTGAAATCTATTTTATTCACGGAAACCGTGATTTTCTGCTTGGTCAGCGCTTCGCTAAACAAGCTGGTATGCAAATACTCCCTGAAGTTACCTTAATTAATTTATACAACAAGCCTGTAGTTATTATGCATGGCGACACCTTGTGTACTCGTGATATTGGCTATCAAGCTTTTCGTAAAAAATCACGCAGTTGGTGGTGGCAAGCGATAATAAAAAGCTTACCGTTATTTATTCGACGTAAAATTGCTGACAACTATCGCAATCAAAGTGCTAGCGCTACCGCAATGAAATCACAAGATATTATGGATGTTACAGACAGTGAAGTTATTCATTGTTTAGAACAATACCAGAGCCAAATTTTAATTCATGGCCACACCCATAGACCCGCTATACATAAAGTATCAGCAAATAATCAAGCGGCCCAGCGCATCGTACTAGGAGATTGGTACGAACAAGGTGCTTGGTTAAAAGTAACACCTGATTCAATGGAATTAATGGACAGTCCATTTGAAATAAACAAGTGATACAAATTTATTTTCTCCCTTAAATTAGCCCTTAAGTTAGCTGTTTATTGGGTTTGATGTGCTATTGCCAGAATATCACATATAAAAATGCCTGAACTCTTGTTCAGGCATTTTTATTTAAGTGAGTAAACTAAGCATATTAACGCAATACGCTACTCAAGTTTTTAGCTACTTAGCCATTTCGCTATTAACCCAATCATTAACACGGCGTTCTAAAATAGCTAATGGCATAGCGCCGCCGCCTAAAATAGTATCGTGGAAACCTCTAATATCGAAACGCTCACCCAGTGCTTTTTTAGCATTTTCGCGTAGCTCAATAATTTTCAGCATACCAATTTTATATGAGGTAGCTTGGCCGGGTAAAACTAAGTAACGACGTACTTCAGAAATAATGGCTTCTTCAGCAATCGGCGTTTTTTCTTTAAAGTAAGCAACGGCTTGTTCTTCTGTCCAACCTTTGGCATGTAAACCAGTATCAACGACTAAACGAACTGCACGCCACATTTCATTGACTAAACGACCAAAATCAGAATAATCATTTTTGTACGCACCCATTTCTTTTGCCAATAGTTCAGCATACAAGCCCCAACCTTCACTGTAAGCCGTAAAGTTTGCTTGCGTTCTAAATTGCGGCACTGAAGTTAGCTCTTGTGCAATCGATATTTGCATATGATGGCCTGGATTACCTTCATGATATGCAACACCTTCCATTTCATTTTTAGGCATTGATGACATATCCGATAAGTGAGCATAATAAACCCCTGGGCGGCTGCCATCTGGCGTGCCAGGGTTATAATGCTGTGCAGCGCCATCTTGCTCTCTGAAGGCTTCAACGCGTTTAACCACTAAATCAGCTTTTGGTAAAATACCAAAATACTCAGGTAGTAATTCATTAATCACACTTAAGTAGGCATCAGTGTCTGCAATATAGCCTTGACGGCCTTCGTCGGTATTGGGATAAAAGAACTGAGCATCAGTTTTAATAAAATTAAAGAATGCTTGTAAATCACCTTCAAAACCCACGCGCTCTTTAATCGCGATCATTTCATTGGTGATACGGGCAACTTCTTTTAAACCTATGTCATGAATTTCATCTGCTGATAAATCTGTGGTTGTTGACACGCTGATCATATAATCATAAAAAGCTTTACCATTACTTTGCGTAGAAACACCCGTTGGGTTACTTGCCGTATTAACAATGTCACTTTCAAACCAAGCAATTAACGCTTGATAGCTTGGCAAAAATGCTTCAAGTAACTGTGCTTTTGCATTTGCTTTCAAGGTTTGTGCTTGTTCAGCCGTAATTTTTTCAGCATCAACTAACGCTGTGACTTTTCTGTTTACGTCCATCCAAAGCGGCGAGTCTGTTGCCCCTTCTGCCGTTGAGAAGGGTATACCCGCAATCAAATTACGAGATTGTTCAATAACACCTTCATAAGCAAACTTAGGCGGACGCGTGCCCGCTGCCGCATTTTCTTTTGCGCGCACTAATAGTTGATCAATGGCGGTACTAATGCCAGCAATACGCTTAATATATGCCTGCATATCACTTAACTCATCAACACGATGGAAGTTAATTAAAAACTGCGCGGCAAACGCTTGTATGCCGTTAAATTGAGTGAAAATATAACCGTTATTATTAAATTTTTGACCTGCTTGGGCTTTTTCATTTTGATAAAGCCAAATATCGTATGAAATTTTAGCTTCAGAACTAAGCTTGTTGTAATCAAAATTAGCTTTTAAATCAGCTACGGTTTGCGCCTGCCATGCGAGTTGCTTTTGCTCAAACTCTTGAGACATATCGTTTATTTGGTCGTATTTTTCTTTACGCCCTAAAAACGTCAACATGATCGGACTGCTTTGTAATTGCTCTTCATACTTAGCAGCAAACCAGTTGTTCAAACGCTCTGACTCACTAAGCTTATTTTTCTCGACAGTTTGTGTCGCTGATACAGTAGTGGGTTCTTGGGTGGTTTGTTGTGTTGTACTATTAGGTTGGCAAGCGGACAAACATGCCACAGCTCCAACCAATGCAATCATAGTGCGCATCAATTATTTTCCTTATTATTGTATGAGTGGTACGCGTATTCGAAACGCTTATTGGCATACTATCGAGTTATGGTGATAATGAAAGTTTTATCCGGTGATATTCTTGATTTATGACATAAACTACAACTAATTAATGCTAATCGACGACGTTTTTTCTTAGTTCACATGATTAACACGATAAAGTTGATGACTTTAAAGCACTAATTTATACTCATAGGCAGTATGATAAAAAATTTAGTTTTAAAACGCTCTTCACTGTTAGGATCAGACTCAACAGCAATTTTACCTTTTAACACTTGTGTAACCCACTGAAATACCATGTACAAACCTAAGCCAGTATTACCTTTGCCACGCGCTGAAGTGTAAAAGGGCTCAAAAATAGACGCTTGCAGAGCCTCGTTAATACCGACCCCCGAGTCTGACACGGTCAGTTTTAGCAAATTACTGTCTACATTCTCAACCTTTATTTCTATTTCTCCTGCATCACCTTCTTGAAAGCCGTGATTGAGAGCATTCATAACTAAATTTTCAATGACTTGTGAAATAATACCTGGGCGACTTTTTATATCTATCTCGCTGAGGATCAAAGTACTGACTTTGATTTTTGAATTTTTAATACGTGAATGAAACGCTATCAGTAAATTATCGATTATCTTGCTGATACAGCAGGTCACGATATCATCCGTGTTACGATCAATGGCCATTTTTTTAAAACTTTTTACGAGGACCACTGACTTGTCTAAATTGACTATTGCTAACGCCAAATTGCTCTCAATACTTTGCGTACTTTCCTCCAATTGAGACTTAGTTAAACCTGACTTTATCGCTGCAATTAAACGCCTAATAGTCGCCTCAGCATTTGATACTGAAATAATAGCACCGCCAATAGGTGTATTCATTTCATGAGCAACACCTGCAACCAAAAGCCCCAACGACGAGAGTTTCTGAGCTTCAATTAAACTCTCCTGAAGCAACTGCTGCTGCCTGATAGTAGTAGACAGTTTCTGATTAGCGTCATCTAACGCTATTTTTTCACTCTTAAGCTCGTCAAATAATCGTTTTAAAACTTGTTGATAACGTTGTTCTCTATAAGTTATAAAAGCGCCAACACTCAACACGGCTATAAAAAAAACTAAAGCATACTTTAATGCAGTATATTTTATTTCAGTTAACGTCCCGTCAGCACTACTAATGTATATATAGACATCTTTATTTAGCACATCTTTCTGATTTTTTGAGAAAAAAGTAGGTAACTTAGCAAAGGTGTAAACTTTATGGTCGAGATATCTAAAGATATTCTTATCTTTTTGTTTTAGGATTTCATCCCATAATTTAGGGTATAAATTGCTTACTGCGAGTTGAGGCTTACCTAGCATAAAACCCCATTCATTTACGGGTTCATGGCTAAATAACCAATAGCTCCCTTGGTTTACTATATTTATTTGCGCGTTTTCAGATGAATATGCCCGAAGCTTTTCAAACAGGTTAGTTAAATTAAAATTAATAGTAAGTAAGCCATCAACTAGATAATCATTTGAATTAGTTCTGTAAGTCACTCGTACGGTAGGCTCATAAGGAGTAACAATTTCACCATATTCCATATTTAGATCGATTTTTGATAAAAAAGAATCCGGCGCATCAATCAAAACCCCCTGCTTAAAGTAATCACGTAATACTTTATTCTGTAACATATCTTGGCTAACTATTTCTCCTTTACCCTGACTAAAGTTGATTCTAAAGCGCTCTTCACCCCAGACATCAAGCCACCGTATTTGCGATATGCTGGGCGAAATTAAACCAAAATCTAAAAAGTGATGATTAATTTTTTTACGTGTTTCTTCCTCGTTCACGCTATAATTCGGGGTGTTGTTTTTTTTTAGATTGACATTATTAGCGAGTAATTGGGTTAATTTTTTTATACTACTGAGTTCTTTAGCAAACTCAGTATTTACCAATAATAGTTTGTCATCATGATTTGCCTGAATAACCGCCAGTTTTGATTGTAGTACTTGCTGATACACCAATCCACCGATAAGCCCCCCTATAACTAAAGTAAAAAAAAGCTTTGTCGTTATACTTTGAAAACCTAGCTTTAATAACTGCTTATTTGCCCGCATAAGGTTTTAGCCACAAAATTAATTCATCAATAAATAAAGGCTTTGAAAAATAATACCCTTGCGCTACATCGCATCCGGCTTGCTTTACCCAATCGCATTGCGACTTAGTTTCAACGCCTTCAACTATAATTGAAAAATCAAATCGCTTTCCTAGCTTCAAAATCATCTCCAGAATGTATTGATTATTTTTATTGTGCTCAATATCACTGACAAAGCAACGGTCAATTTTTAAGATATTTGCAGGTATTTCAGTGATATGAGAAAGAGAAGAATAACCGGTGCCAAAATCATCAATGCTTACTTTTATTCCTAGTCCCATAAAGCATTCTAGTGAGTCTCGGATTAAGTCGTAATTACTGATTGCCTGAGTTTCGGTTACCTCAAGTTCAAGCATAATTGGCGCTATATTGCTCTCCTTAAGCTTTTTAGCGATACCTTCAAAATACAAAGGATCAACCAATTCATAGGAAGATGCATTAAAAGCGACAGGTAAATTAATACCAACACTTATCAGCTGCTTTATTGTCAGTAATATTTGGTCAAAGATAACACTGTCTAATTCACTAATTAAGCCGGCAGTTTCTGCTAACTCAATAAACTCTTCTGGATTAACAAAGCTACCATCGTCTAACTGCCATCTCGCGAGTGCTTCAAAGCCTATTGGCACTAAGTTCACTAAATCCATTTTAGGCTGTAAAGCAACGCGTAAACCACCTGAAGCTATGGTTGTACTTAATTTAGCGAGCAATCTATAGCGTCTAGTCAATGCCTCGGTTTTACTAGACGTATGTTTGATATATTTGCTATGAATAGTATCCGCATCATTCAAACTCGATTCTGCTAAACTGATTATTTTTGCGGGAATAACATCCAAAACTGAACTGAGTTCTAATGCTAAAATTCGTACATCAACATATTGATTCACCTTTTCAACTTCACACTTTTGCCTATGCAAAGCGTTAAACATTTCCGCTGAATTGTTTACATCAACATGAATTAAAACGCCAAAACTTCTCTTATTTATCAGCGCTATGCGAGGGGAATAAGCAGCAAAAGCATTAAAGATATTCCCGTGGATTTCTGTTAATATTTTTTGACAAAAATCATGACCAAACGTAAACGCTTTTTCAGCAAATTGGTTTATCTGAAAAACTAATAGCTGCGTCTGAGATTGTTCATTTTTGTTCATATTCTTTATTTCACGGGTTAACCAGTTACGATTATGTAAATTTAAAGAAACATCGGTATAAGCGAGCTCAGTAAGCTTATTAAGCAAAACAAGATTAGAGAATCCAGTACTCACATTTTCACTAAAAACTTTTAACAAATATTCATTTTGTTCACTGATAGGGTTATCAGATTTAACCACGGTAATATAATTTTTATCCACTAAATTAGCAGCATCGAAGAAGAAAATTGTATAGTGTGCTGAGAAGATATGTTGTTTTTCACTTAAGGCACGTTGAACATCTCTGTATATGTCAGCGAATAATAAATCTGACTTAACTAGTTTTCCTTCAAAGCCTTTAAAACAACCATTGGCGGATAAAATAATAGGATGTTCTCCTATATTCACAGCACTACTGGAACATAATATGCCACCGCCATCGGTAATGTTTAATATATTACTGATTTCTTCAAGAACCGCACATGAGAAAGTGCCCATATCTTGCTTACCATTAATACTTCTAGATGCATCAAGCACCAATTGTAAGCCTTTTTTTGCCGCCGATATTTGTGAAATGTAGCTCCAGGTTCTGAGGTTACTTGTCACTATTGACTGTAACTTTTCAACCGTAATATCTGATTTATTCCAATACTCGTCAATGTCTAACGACTTCATGGTGTCTTGCTCTGGAGCAAAGCCTGGTTGGCCAGTGAGCAGTACAATACGCATATCAGAATTGCCGATCACTGCTCTGATGGTATCAACTAACCGTAGACCTGAATCGTCATCCTCCATCACCACATCAATAAAAGTCAGTGCGATATCTGGATGTGCGCTTAAAACGGCTGCCGCTTGTGACACTGAATTGGCCGTAAGGAGTTTAAGTTGATAGCCATTTTCTAATTCTAGATCTTTCAAACTACTGGTTAATGCATTTTGATAATTAATATCATCTTCAACGGTTAAAACTTTCCACACAATTAGGTTTGCGTCAATCGTCACTTCTTCTTCAGAAAAAACAAATAACTCATCGCTATCAGCCATCACATATCCCTATCATTCATAGCACAGATGTTTACTATTAAGATTAATACTTAGTTGAAAAGTAATGCAAGTAAGTATTTATTAATAAGTTTGATTAAAGATTAGAAGAAATTCAATTAAGTGTCTAATTTATATTCGATAACATTGGTCTGTGTTTAATGGCCTTAATCTTAATGATTAAATCAAATTAAGCAGGTAAACCACTATGAAACTTAAAGTCACTATCTAGGCTAGTAATTAATTCAACTTCTACCTCAGCAAAGTACGCGATACGGCTATCAACTTTAGCACTTTGTTCTGGGCCGGCAATTTCTTTCGCCAGTGTTAAATAGTCTTGAAAGTGCCGCGCTTCTGAGCGCAATAAAGAAAAATAAAAGTCGCCTAGTTTTTTATCTACATACGGCGCTAACATAGCAAAGCGTTCACAAGACCTTGCTTCGATATAAGCACCGACAATTAATTTATCAATCAGGGCGTCCGGTTCAAAGGTTTTTACATGTTTTAACATGCCTTTAGCATAACGACATGGCGTAATGCTGCGGTATTCAATGCCATAGTGAGCCATCATTTCCAGTACTTGATAAAAATGATGTAACTCTTCTTTAATTAATAACACCATTTTATCTATCAGGTCTTGCCCATAAAAAGAGTCAGATTTAGGAATCACTGCTTTAGTCAATTTATTTTTAGCCGCCAGATCACGCCAGTCACCTTCTCGCTTATAAATAAGCGTTTCAAATGGTTGTAGCCAAGCTAACAGTGCATCACCACTGATTTTATCAACGGCATATTTACGAATTAAGAACATTGCCGATTGCGCGGCTTTTAACTCACAGATCAGATGATCGATTAATATTACTGATAGGTTTTCTTTTTTGGCAGCTTCATCGAGCCAAGCTTGCGGGGTTTCACATTTGAGGAAAGATTTAATCGGTAATAATAATGATGATGATGATGATGATGATGATGATGATGATGGTGAGTTTAACATGAGTAAAAGTTATCTTTTATGAACATTGCTGCATTTTACCATAAAGCAGCAATGATCTAAGAGGCAATTTTTAGCAAAAACAATAGTCTTAATTTGATACTGGAGTATCTTCGACTATTGCTAACCAGTCAAAATTGGCGATATCAGCGATGAAAAATATCAATAAGATAGAATCTCAACTCTCCCGTAAGCATTTGATAAAAATGCTTTATCAAAACCACAGAAAAACAACGCCAGAGAAAACTCGCTATTGTCTATTATTGCCTATCCGCTAGCTGAAAAATTAACGATGTATTCAAACCACCAAAAGCAAATGAATTACTCATCACATGCGATAAATTAGCGTTTACTTTACTATTAACAACAAGATTAATATTACACAGAGGATCTTTTTCATCAAAATTACAGGTTGCAGGTGCTGTTTGTTTTCTTAATGCAAGTATTGCTGCTATTGACTCTAAAGCAGCACCAGCACCAAGCATATGCCCGTGAGTGCCTTTAGTTGAAGAAACAAGTGGTGCTATACCGCTATCCTTAAACACCGACAATATGGCTTCAGATTCCGTTTTATCATTCTGTATTGTGCCAGAGCCATGCGCATTAATATAGCCAATGTCAGCGGCATTCAGCCCTGCATCACTTATCGCGGCAGCCATAGCAGATTCTGCACCCTCGGCTAACGGCTGAACAATATTGTAAGCATCAGAACTCATGCCAATGCCAACTAGCTTGGCGTATAAGGTGGCACCACGATTTTTAGCCGTACTTTCGCGTTCTAAAATTAAGCTAGCGGCTCCTTCTCCCATCACTAAGCCACTACGGTTTTTTGAAAAAGGTCGACAAGCATCATTAGATAATACACGTAAGCCGTTCCAAGCATAAAAGTTACCCTTACTAAGACATGCTTCAGCACCGCCGACAATGGCATAATCGATTAAGTGGCTACGTAGCATTAAAACAGCCATAGCAATGGCATGACCTGAAGATGAGCATGCAGAGGAAGTAGCAAAGGTTGGTCCTTTAATACCGTATTTCATCGCGATATGCGCAGTCGCCGAACTGGGTAAAAGCTTAGGTACTGTAAAAGGGTGAGTTCTCGATTTACCTTGTTCGAATAGCTCAGCGTAAGCATGCTCAATAGTTTCTTGCCCGCCAATACTGGTGCCATGCACAACACTGCTTCGTTGTTGGTTGCTAGCGTCAAACACTAAATTAGCATCTTTTATTGCTTGCTCTGCTGAGATCAAAGCAAATTGTGCATAACGGTCTAAGAGCTTCAGTTCTTTTTTAGTAAAATAGTCATTCGCGGCATAATCTTTTACCTGCGCAGCAAGAAAGGAAATGTTTTCATCGGGTTTTAAAATATTTGTTGTACTAATACAGCTACTTAATGAGGGCTGAAATATACTTGATGAAAATTCAGCGACATTTTTACCCGCAGCGGAAATACAGCCCATACCACTGACGACAATAGCATCAGACATTTTCTTGCCTTTCTTTAACCAATATTTTAACCAGTGCCAGTATATCGGCATAGCAGCTTAAAGAGCTTCCTTGAGCATTTAACACACTGTCATCAGGAATTTTAATATCAAATGCTTCTTCAATATCAAAAATAATTTCAACTGTCGATAATGAATCGATACCTACTTCATCAAGTGTTTGAGCATCAGTAAGACCAGCAAAGTCTTCATCGGTATACTCACTGAATATCGCGTGTAATTTCTCTTCAATATTATGCATTTATTTGCCTGTTTTTAATGTTGCGATTTCGGACTACTACGACAGCAAAGGCCATAATAATGATGAAAAGCCATTTTATAAAGTACGGAAATTGTTGATAAAAACTATTATTAGCAACAATATTTAACGCAGTGACGGAATAACCACGGGTATGCGGCGTAATTTTTGAAGAGACGATTTGTCGACCATAAGGGTCAATGATAACGCTAATACCGTTATTGGTGTTTCGAATGAGGTTTTTTCGATATTCAACACTACGAAATGTACTTAGCGCTAAATGTACACTTTGCCCTGCTGTTTTACCAAACCAAGCATCGTTTGACGAATTAATTAACAGTTCACCACCCGCTTCTACTCCATGGCCAACCGTGTCTGAAAATACAGCTTCATAGCAAATAAGTGGGACAAACTTAATGCTCTGTTGTGATAAGGGCAATTCAAATAAGATGTTTGCACTACCTTGCTTATAATTTGGGGCGTAAGGAAAAACTTTCCTCAACCAAGGTAGGTTAGCTTCAAAGGGTAAATATTCACCAAAAGGCAACAAAACTTGCTTTGCGTATCGTTGCTCAAGCTGATTATCAACGACTAACTCCATGGTATTGAAATAACCTTTGCTATCATCTAACGTACCAGCTATTGGTTTAATAGCCGTCAGTAAAAGCTTGGTATTTAGTAGCGATTTATTCAACAAATCTTTATCAAAGTCAAAATATTGAAATGAGACTGGCACTGGAAGTTCCGGTAGTATCAGTAAATCAACCGCTTCATTTTCAGTGATGTTGCGGATCATCGTCATAAGCTCAGGTGCTAACTGCTGCCAATCGTCTCTCGTTCGGTTTTCAATAGAAATATTAGGTTGTACCATAGCAACCTTAATTTGCTTACTCGTGGCTATATTAGCCGGATCACTTTGATTTATTTTAAAATATCCATAGCCGTAATTAGCACAAAACACGATGATGGCAAGTAAAAGGCAAGCGACTTTTTGCTTACTATTTGTCTTGTCTATCGTTATAGCGTTTGCCAATAAAAAGCAAACACTATGAATAATGAAGAAAACTAAAGGTACCCCACCAATATCTGCCGCTTGGATAAACATCGGTTTGTTATACAAGCCATGCGCTAAGTTGCCTGGTAATATTTGTGGCGTGTAGTTGACTAAAACCGTAAAATTCAGTGCCGAGAGCAAAGCCCCAACAACACTTTCTCGACAGTTAAGATAAACATGAAGCCAACAACCTAATGCATATGGCAATGCTGATAAACAACAATACAATAAAACAAAGGGAACAATTAAATTTTGTGTACTTGCGGTAATGCTACTTAGGCCAGGAACTACCCACCAAATACTGAAAAACCAACCTAACGTTGCGGCCAAAAATCCCGTAACAAAGGCTTGACGTCTATCTTGGTTTTTTAATGCCATGCAAACAGGAATAAGGGCAAACCATGCTAGGTTACTGTATCCCTTAGTAGGAAAGGCTAAATAAAAAAGGCTTACTGTGCTGAGTATTAACAGCAACTCGAGTGACTGTTGCCTAAATTCAGATTTATTCGCTGCCTTAAAATATGCCAGTACTTGCATGCTATTTGGGTTTTCGATACCAGAGAGCAATCAAGAGCACAAAAAACAACTGAACTAAGATATGTAAAGAAGGAACACTTGAGCCCCCCGTTGTTCCACCACCGCCACCACCGCCACCGCCACCGCCGGCAAAAGTGAGCGGTGCAAAAAAAACACAAAAGCAACATAATACGGCTAGAAGAATTTTATTCATGAAGTTCCCTGTTATTGTTAAACTTTTTTTCTAGAAATAAAAGGACGACTAATCCGGTGATAAAATTAACTATCTGCCAGACATATAAATGGTAAAACTCAAAATTATTGTTCGGTAGTCTTATTTCGAAAAATAGATGTGCGATCCTGATCACGTTTTCGATGGACAAAATTATCACAGCAATTGTTATCATTTTCAATGTCTTTAACGCAGAACGCGCAAAGCCAATAATAGCAGCGCAGACACTAGCTAAAAGCATTAAACCTGTGCATTCGTTATCAACAATCACATATTGCAAACTAGGTTGATGAGTTAAAACATTACCATTAACGGTAAATGATGTGCCTAATGCTGCATGAATTAAAGCAACTGTTTGCGTTAATATACGCTGAATTATTGAACTGGTTGTTGGTGATGAATGTATCGCTAATACCAAACACTGCAATAGAGTTAATGCGACGATGAATCGAGGAAAAAAAGAAAGTACCGGCGAATAACTAGTTTTAGAGGGCATTATAACAACGATTTAGCCAAACAGATTTAGAAAAAGTGCTTCGATTCTACGTGACTTAAGGTTAAAATCAAATAGTAATATATTGTTAAATAGCAATAAATTAAAGCTATATAAAAAATAACCTCGTACACTTTTCCTGCAAAGCTTTATTTCACCCGCTGATAATGCAAAGGTTTAATAACTACATTTTAATTACTAAGTTTTAATTACTAAGTTTTAATTACTAAGTTTTAATTACTAAGTTTTATACCACGTTTATTAAGTTTGTTCCCACTCAGAGCTTTGTAAAATTGGTATTATCTGCTGATAAGGTTAGAAAATGCAGAGTAAAATTTTCAAGTTTAATGACCTTATCAAACCAGAGATAAACTGTATCAGCTCACAGCAAGGAAGTAATCTGTAGTAAAATACTCTGGTCGCTGACAACACCATATCAATAAAAACCACAAAAATTTAAGCTTATTTTTAAACACATTTAGCTGCAACTTTTTAACGGCTTATATATTACGCAAGACCACTAAAAAACTCACCAGCCCAAAACAAAAAAACACTAATGATGACCCTTAGTGTTTTTTATAAAATCGAAGCGTTCAGGCTCTAGTGTTACTTAATTCGACGTGATGCTAATCCGATCAAACCTAAGCCTAAAATAATAAGCGTTGATGGTTCAGGAACGGTTACCGGTTGATTAGCTGCAGATACTTGTAAGTTATCGAATGAGCTAAAGCCAGCAATATTTCTCAATTGAATTGCATTAACACCGGTCATAGACAGTGCAAAATTTCCTTTACCAAAAAGGTTTAATTGTTCAACTTGATTATTAGCGGCATCTAGACTGATAATTTCCCAGCTAGCGATGTCAGTATTGTTGTTATACCAACCCATATCAAGGCCTAAGAAATCAAATGCTTGTCCGGAAATAGCTGATAAGGTAAAAACGGCTTGAGTATTCCAAGTTTCAAGAAAGCGCCCGTTGGCGCCCCAATCTTTTGCCTCACTACTATTAGAAAAGTTAGCAGACTCATTCAACGTACTAATCACATTAACGCAATTAGTACAACTAACAGATATTTGAAACCCAGCTTCAAAGTAAATTGGACTAGCTTCAACTCTAAAGTTATTGCCTGGAAGATCATCTAAGGTTATTAGTGTCGCGTTTGATACTGTGGTGAATAACAACACACAGGCTAATGCTAGTACTTTAAAAACTGTTTTTTTCATCTTATTATTCCTTTTAATCCCTTCACGATAAAATTTGAAGGTAAATGCTAAAAGTGAACGTTATCACTTATCTTACAGCTAATTAAGCATAAACCATACCAACAAATAAATAGCTTTTATTTTCAATCAAGTAAGAATTAGCAGTAATGTCGATTTTTTTATTTGTAAATTTATCTGACACAAAGACTCATCAAGTAACTGTAATCATTAAATAATATTAAATACTTAGGGTTCTTTTTAAGAATACTGTTTAATTGTTTTAAAAAGCAACATTTAACTAAATTTTTTTTTCACTATTTGTTATGATATTGCATTCATACGTTAACGGAAGCTACTTATTTTTAGCAAAATATAGTGAAAAATACGATGAAAAAAACAGACGCGAAATCACTAACAGATAAACACGAATCACTTATCCATACTGAACAACAAACGGTTGTTTCACATGTGCAACGTGAAGTCGATGACTGGTACCTTAATACCATCATGTTAAAAGACCTAGATGTGCCTTTTAAATACCGCAGAAAAAAACGCTATAAATCATTACAAAGCCAACAGGTTAATATTACCTATTATCCTGCGAATGAAACCATTGCAGGTTTTGAAATAGAAATCATGAAAATTGTTCGTATTAAGGTATGTTGATCACATTTTAAAATAAAACCCTCTATAACGGACTGATAGATGGCTAAAAAAAACTATTTTCGCCGAAATATCAATCAATTCTTGACGAATCCCTTACCATCTTACATAAATAGAATATCAACAATAAAAAAAACAATGTTGATTTGAAGCTAAAGCCGCAGAATTTGACTTAATATCTGCATTATTTTTTGGGGACAGAGAGGTATACAACATGATCTTAAATCATATATGGGGGCTTTATACTGCACCTAAAAAAGAGTGGCAAACCATCGAGAAGCGCCACGAAAGTTTAACGTATTCTATGGTGCATATTTTCACCATTGCACTAATCCCAGCAATTTGTAGCTATTATGCCGCCGCTCATATCGGTTGGACAATAGGCGCAGGAGACCCAATTAAACTAACCGAATCTAACGCCCTATTTATGTCTGCTGCTCTGTATATAGGTTTAATATTCGGAGTTTTATCACTGGCGGTGTTAATTCAATGGATGGCAAAAACTTTTGATTCAAAACCAGACTTCACTCAGTCATTAGAATTAGCAGCATATGCTGCAACACCACTGTTAATGGCAGGATTAACAGCCCTTTTTCCTGTGCTTTGGTTTGTTGTACTCGCGGGATTAGCAGCGTTATGTTATTCGGTATATTTACTCTATTCCGGCGTACCAATTATGATGAATATTCCTGAAGAAAAAGGCTTTATTTATTCTAGTTCAGTAGTCACTTGTGGCTTAGTACTTATTGTCGCACTTATGGCTGCAAGTGCTATTGTTTTCAACTCGGGTTTAGGGGTTGAATACATCAGTTAACTAAAAGAAGTATAAAAAAACCGCTTAATTAGCGGTTTTTTTTATTTTAAAATACTGACATTTAATCAGTTATTCAGCACCTTCATTATGCATATCAATAATTGAATCGGCATTTTTATCTGAGGTTTCTTTAGTTTCATTATTACGCATTGCGTCTAATCGGTCTAAATAGCCTTGATCTATGTCTTTGGTGACATACTCACCATTAAATACTGAGGTTTCAAATTCAGTAATATCTGGATTCGCGGTTGAAACCGCCGCAACTAAATCTTCTAATGTTTGAAAAATCAACTTATCAGCACCAATCAACTGACAAATATCATCAAGTTCACGGCCATGAGCAATCAACTCGTTTGCACTTGGCATATCAATACCATAAACATTAGGGAAGCGAATTTCTGGTGCTGCAGAAGCAAAATACACTTTTTTAGCGCCGGCAGCTCGTGCCATTTCAATAATTTGTCCCGAGGTTGTGCCACGAACAATAGAGTCGTCAACAAGTAAAACATTTTTACCAACAAACTCTGCACCAATGGCATTAAGCTTACGACGCACAGATTTTTTACGTTGTTCTTGCCCTGGCATAATAAAAGTACGGCCAATATAGCGATTTTTAACAAAACCTTGGCGGTATGGAATATTAAGGTGACGAGCAATTTCTAACGCCGTATCACACGATGTTTCAGGAATAGGAATAACAACATCAATATCGATGTCATCCCATTCTTTGGCAATCTTATCGCCTAGCTTTTTACCCATATCAACGCGAGAGCCATAAACTGAAATCTTATCAATTGATGAATCCGGACGAGCAAAGTAAACATATTCAAAAATACACGGATGAAAAGATGGATTTTCTGCACATTGCTGACTATGAATTTTTCCTGATTCAGTAAAGAAAATAGCTTCACCCGGCGCAACATCACGAACAAACTCAAACTCGTTGGCATCAAGTGCTACCGACTCAGAGGCCACCATGTACTCAATACCGGTTTCGGTTTCGCGCTTACCAAATACTAAAGGTCGAATTCCATTAGGATCGCGAAACGCTACCATGCCATAGCCGACGATCAGGGCTACCGTTGCATAAGCACCACGTACACGCTTATGAACATTGCTAATGGCAGTGAAAATATCACTTGGGTCAAGTGTTTGTTGATCAGATTTTTGTAATTCATGACCTAAAATATTTAACAACAACTCCGAATCAGAAGTGGTATTAACATGACGGCGTGCCTCAGTATTAAGCCAAAACTTTAGTTCATCAGCATTGGTTAAATTGCCGTTATGCGCTAATGAAATACCAAATGGTGAGTTTGCATAAAAAGGTTGAGCTTCTGAAGAACTTGACGTACCTGCAGTAGGATAACGAATATGGCCAATACCGATATTGCCTTGCAAGCGCAACATATGGCGAGTATGAAAAACATCTTTCACTAAGCCGTTACCTTTACGTAATCTAAAGGTATTATCGTGAATAGTCACGATACCTGCTGCATCTTGACCACGATGTTGTAACACCGTTAAACCATCATATAAAGCCTGACCAACGGGTGTTTTACCGACAATACCAACAATACCACACATGAACTTACTCTCCGACGAACTAAGTTTAAATACTAAGCTAAAAAACTTGATGATTGTTTGAGGTACTCAAAAAACCATTCAACTATTAATGTAAATTCTGGAATCAATTGAGAATTCTGCCACCATATCCGCGAGGAAGCAGGAGTAAATGCATCCATAAAAAACAATACCGCCGCAGTGATCAAAATGCCTCTTAAAGCACCAAATACGATACCGAGCATTCTGTCAGTACCCGACAAGCCAGTTTTACTCACAAGTTGACCAATAATGTAGTTAACGAGCGCACCTAAAATTAACGTGGTGATAAATAAAATAGCAATCGAGGCAGCATTACGCAGCAGCTGATCGGAAATATTGGTAAGTAGAGTCGACAAGTTCATATAGAAACTACTTGCGACAAAAAAGGCACTGATCCAGACAATTAAGGAAACAGCTTCTTTGACAAAGCCCCGCACTAAGCTAATTAAAGCTGAAATGCCAATGACAGCCAAAATGGCATAATCTATCCAAACCATAAATCGAATATTCTCATTGATTAGAGGCGCGCATTCTACCAGAAGGCCGATAGAGTTTGCTAATGATTTTATTATTTAGTCGGGTAAAAACGGGCAACTTTTCCTTGCACATTAGTCAACTTTTTCAAAGCAGGAAGCTTTTCTTCTAAAGATGATTTCATTAATTCAGGACCGACAAAAACCTTGGTCAACTTACCATTTTTGGTTTTAATCGGTTTAGTAAAGGCCGTATAGCCTGCTTTTTTTAATTTACTAACCAGATCGTCAACATTATTTTGATGGCGAAAGCTGCCCAATTGAATAACCCAAGCTTGTTTAGGTACTGCGGTACTCGGTGCTTTTTTTACCGCAATATCAGCAGATTTTTTTGTTATAACTTCGGTTGGGGGGACTGTAAATGCCGACTCTTTAGCCAAAGTGGAGACAGTTACCCCCTTTTCACTCAATGCTTTACTGGCATCAATAGCACTATCTAGCGCAACATCATCAGAAATGCTTTCCTTAGGTAAATCGGCTAGCTTTGCTTGTGGAAACTCTTTATTCGCTAATGGAAAATCTACCTGAGGCGCTTTAGGGATCGTTTCAAAGTTATCTTGATAGGTTTTTTTATCACCATCAAGTACATCAGGCAAAAATATAATCGCGACAGCAGCAACAATAATAGTACCCACTAAGCGATTTTGAAACGGTGTAGACAAATTAGACTCCAAACTTTGCTAAACTAATAAACGCCTTATTTCAGCAACGGTGTAAAAGGATCCGAAAACCAGAACAAGATCAGTTGCTTTTGCATTATGTTTAGCCATTTTAAATGCCTGAGAGACATTGTCAAAACAATTCATCTTACTCGGGTTTATTAACATCTGCTTAGCGATGTTTTCTGCTTTACAACCTCTAGCCACATCGAGTGTGCCTAAGTACCAATGATCAACTTCAGCTAAAAGCGCTGACACGGTATTGCTAATGTCTTTATCAACAAGCATCCCTAACACTGCATGCACTTTAGGATAGTTTAGCTCACGCAACTTTTTCGCTAAGTATCGTGCCGCTTGTGGGTTATGACCAACATCTAAAATAATATCACCGTCAAGCGTGAACCTCTCCATTCTTCCGGCTACTTTAGTTTCGGCGATAATCTGATTTAAAAACTGGCTAGTGAGCAATAAGCTGAGTTTATCCGCCAAAAGCTCTAGCACCATAATAGCCGTTACGACATTATCTTGTGGAATGTGGCAAGTACTTAGCGCCGAGAAATTATTTTTATCACTAGACCAAGACCAACTAGCGTTGTCATCAGCCAACTTAGTTGTAAAACTTTGCTCACGAAAAAATGCCTTAGCGGCAATATTATCAGCGTGAACTGCTAATGATTTAGGCGGCGTTACATCGCCAATAACCACAGGCGTATTACTTCGCATAATGCCTGCTTTCTCAAAGCCAATAGCCTCTCGCGTATCACCTAAAAATGCCTGATGATCTAAGTCAATAGTGGTAATTACCGCAATATCAGCGTCAATAATATTGGTTGCATCTAAGCGTCCCCCCAAACCAACCTCTAGAATAATAACATCAGGTTGTTCAGCCATTAACACAAGCAAGGCCGCTAACGTTGTGTATTCATAATACGTTAACGTAATATCACCACGGGCGCTTTCTATGGTTTCAAAGGCACTAACTAAGGCATTATCATCAACCTCACAACGGTTAATCCGCAAACGCTCATTAAAGCGCTCAATATGAGGTGAAGAATAAACCGAACAGGTTAGGCTCTGGGCTAAAAAAGCATTTTCTAAAAATGCACAGGTTGTACCTTTACCGTTGGTGCCGGCCACGGTTATCACTGTTGAGTGCGTAAAATCAATATTGAGTTTTTTTGCTACAGTATTGATACGTGCTAAGCCAAGATCAATTTCGACTGAGTGAATACTTTCTAAATAAGAAAGCCATTCAGTAAGATTGCTCTTAAATGAATGGCCTTTAATCATTTTTGACATGAGTTTACCGTTATGGTGCTGGGCTATCTTGTCCCATAAACTTTGCAAGCATACGCGCTAAAGTGCTACGCATTTCACGACGATCAACAATTAAGTCTATCGCGCCTTTTTCTTTCAAGAACTCACTGCGCTGAAAACCTTCAGGTAACTTTTCACGCACGGTTTGTTCGATAACACGTGGGCCAGCAAAACCAATCAAAGCTTTAGGCTCAGCAACATTAATATCACCTAACATTGCTAAACTGGCCGAAACGCCACCCATAGTTGGATCAGTTAATACTGAGACGTATGGTAGGCCTTTTTCACTCATTTTTGCTAACGCGGCACTGGTTTTTGCCATTTGCATTAATGAAAATAGCGCTTCTTGCATGCGTGCACCACCACTGGCTGAAAAGCATACAAACGGTATATTATGTTCTAAGCAATATTCAACGCCTTTAACAAAACGAGCACCAACAACCGAAGCCATAGAGCCACCTAAAAAAGCAAACTCAAATGCTGCAACGACGATCGGTTGCCCATGAAGTTCACCTCTCATAACGACTAAAGCATCCTTCTCACCGGTACTTTTTTGTGCTGCAGAAATACGATCTTTATAACGTTTAGAGTCTTTAAACTTAAGAATGTCTTGTGCTTCAAACTCTTCACCTAACTCGACACGCTCGCCTTGATCAAGAAAACCATCAATACGTTTACGCGCAGAAATTCGCATATGATGATCACACTTTGGACAAACCGACATTTGTCGGTCTAACTCAATTTTATATAGAACCGCGTTACAGCTAGTACACTTACTCCAAACACCTTCCGGAATATTTCTTTTTTGTGTCGACTTTGCTTTCGGGAGAATTTTTTCAATCCAGCTCATAATATATTTTTTGCCTATGCACGAGAAATTCAATAATTGTTCAAAATACAACCATTAAATATAAAATTTTACTATTCACATATATAACTTTGAATTAGACCATAGAACACCTATACAATTATAGGAAAAACTGGTCTGTTTTCTTTGTTATCACTGATTATAGTAGAAACAATGGTCCTGGGCTACGCTTTGGAATAGCAAACTCTTCAGGGTAATCAACATCAACAAAGTACAATCCAGCTGACGGCGCTGTTATACCCGCAACACAACGATTTTTTGCCTCTAGTACTTCATCAATCCAACTCACTGGTTTTAGTTCGTGACCAACCTTCATCAAACTACCGGCAATATTTCTTACCATATGATGTAAAAACGCATTACCTTTGACATCAATAATAACAAACTCACCTTGGCGAGAAACATTACAATGATATAACGTACGTATCGGGGAATGCGATTGACAATGCACGGTTCTAAACGAGGTAAAGTCATGACGGCCAACTAAATATTGTGCAGCTTGGTGCATTAAATTTTCATTAAGCGGGTAATGGCAAAAGCTGATACCTGAACTTAAAATAGCCGAGCGTAAACGACTGTTATTAATAATATAACGATAACGCCTAGCGGTTGCGCTAAAGCGCGCATGAAAGTCTTCATTGACCTCTTTCACCCATGATACCGCAATGTCTTTCGGTAAATTAGTATTAACTCCTAACGTCCATGCCACATCTTTTCGCACTTTATCTGTTTCAAAATGAACAACCTGATTAGTCGCATTAACACCGGTATCTGTTCGACCTGCGCATACCACCTCAATTGGCTCATTGGCTATTTTAGATAACGCCTTTTCTAGTGACTCTTGCACACTGATAACGTTCTTTTGTCTTTGCCAACCATAGTAATTACTACCGTCGTAT
>TARA_R110002049_G_scaffold188402_2_pt1 | contig 113608 bp, 116 predicted proteins | sample TARA_R110002049 | Tara Oceans TARA_R110002049 (sample SAMEA4396941) | marine metagenome | biome: Polar Biome; feature: [SRF] surface water layer (ENVO:00010504); material: water (ENVO:00002006), including particulate matter (ENVO:01000060) such as... | depth 5 m | reverse complement strand
TTGGAAAAAAGGTGGCAAGAAAATGATTGAGATTGAAAACGTCCACAAATCCTTTGGCGCGCTACATGTGCTCAAAGGTATCGACCTCACTGTCCAAAAAGGCGAGGTGGTATCGGTTATCGGCGGGTCCGGATCGGGAAAATCGACGCTGCTAACCTGTATCAACGGGTTGGAAGCGATCGACAGCGGCCGCATTCTGGTCGACGGCACCGAGGTACACGCGCGCGCCACCGACCTGAACAAATTGCGCCGCAAGATCGGCATCGTATTTCAGCAATTCAACGCCTTCCCGCATCTTACCGTGTTGGAAAATGTCACGCTGGCCCCGCGCAAGGTCAAGGGCATTGGCCGCAAAGAAGCCGAAGAAATCGCGGTCAAGCAACTGTCGCATGTCGGTCTGTCGGACAAGCTCAACGTCTATCCCAGTCGTCTGTCCGGTGGTCAGCAGCAACGTATGGCGATTGCGCGTGCGCTGGCGATGTCGCCCGACTACATTCTGTTTGACGAGGTGACATCGGCGCTCGACCCGCAATTGGTGGGCGAGGTGCTGGACACGCTCAAACTGCTGGCAGATGAAGGTATGACGATGATCTGTGTCACCCATGAGATGAGCTTTGCGCGCGATGTTTCCGACCGCGTTGCGTTCTTTCATCAAGGTGTGATGGCCGAAATCGGGTCACCGGATCAGATATTTGGCGACCCCCAACATGACGAGACCCGCAAATTTCTGTCGAGCGTAAGATAGTGGACCAAACCAATGTGATTGTTGTCGGGGCTGGTGTGGTGGGATTGTCCACCGCATTGGCGCTGCAATCGCGCGGCGTTCCGGTCCGCGTAATTGATCGCGAGGGGCCTGCGGCAGGGGCATCGGCGGGCAACGCGGGGGCATTCGCTTTTCCCGAAATCCTGCCGCTTGCCTCGCCCCGGATGATCCGGCAAGCGCCGAAATGGCTGCTCGACCCGCTTGGCCCGCTCAGCGTGCCGCCACGCTATGCCGCGCGGATCGCACCTTGGATGTGGCAGTTTTTCAAGGCCAGCTTTCCATCGCAAGTACGCGCCTCGACCAAGGCGCAGACGGTTTTGATGCGGCTGTCTAAGGCCGCGTTAGAGCCGCATCTGGCGCAGGCCGGGCTGACGCATATGCTGCGCCACGAGGGGCAGCTTCAGGTCTATGAGGGTGAAAAGGAATTTCGTGCATCCCTGCCCGGTTGGCAGGCACGGGCTGACGAAGGCATCGCGTTTCAACACCTCCAAGGCCGCGAAATTGCCGAATACCAGCCCGGACTTGCGCCGCAGTTCACGCATGCGACCTTTACCCCCGACTGGCTTTCAATTGCGGACCCGCGCGATTACGTCCTCGCGATGGCCGACCGCTTTTGCGCAAACGGCGGCGAGATCGTCATCACGCAAGCCGATAAATTGGTGTCAGGCGGGGTGCAGACGTCATCCGGCCTGATGCCGGGCCGTGTGGTACTGGCAGCAGGCGCACATTCGCATCATCTGGCGCGCACGGCGGGGGTGAAAATTCCGCTGGAAACGGAACGCGGCTATAACACGACACTGCCGTCCGGGGCCTATGATCTCAGGCAGCACATCACATTTGGCGGACATGGTTTTGTCGTCAGCAATGTCACCTCGGGCCTGCGGGTCGGGGGTGCGGTAGAATTGGGCGGGCTGAACCTGCCGCCGAACTATGCCCGCGCCGATGCCATGCTGAAAAAGGCTGCGCGTTTTCTACCGGGGCTGGAAACGACAGGCGGCACACAGTGGATGGGTTTCCGCCCCTCGCTGCCTGACAGCCTGCCCGCAATCGGCCCGCTGCCCGGGCGCGACGACGTGATCTGCGCCTTTGGCCACGGTCATCTGGGCCTTACCCAATCGGCCGGCACCGCACAGATCGTGGCCGATCTTATCACCGGGGCCGACCCCGGGCTCGACCTTACCCCCTTCGCCCCCGCGCGTTTTACGAGGCATCCATGACGCAATACACATTCCCCTGCATCGACGGCCACACCTGCGGCAATCCCGTGCGACTGGTCACTGGCGGCGCGCCAATGTTGCAAGGCGCGAACATGCTGGAAAAGCGTGCGCATTTTCTCGCGGAATACGACTGGATCAGAACCGGGTTGATGTTTGAACCGCGTGGTCATGACCAGATGTCTGGCGCAATCCTGTATCCGCCAACGCGCGATGATTGCGATGTCGCGGTACTGTTTATCGAAACCTCAGGCTGCCTGCCGATGTGCGGCCATGGCACGATCGGCACCGTCACCATTGCGCTGGAAAACGGGCTGATCCGGCCACAAACACCCGGCGTTCTGCGGCTCGATACGCCTGCTGGGCGCATTGATGTGTCCTACACGCAGCAAGGCCGCTTTGTTGAGGAGGTGCGCCTGACCAATGTGCCGGGGTTCCTGCACTCCGAGGGGCTGACGGCCGAGGTCGAAGGCCTGGGCGAAATTACTGTCGATGTCGCCTATGGCGGCAATTTCTATGCCATCGTTGAGCCGCAGAAAAACTTCCGGGACATGGCCGATTTCAGCGCGTCAGAGCTGGTCGGGTTCAGCCCGAAATTGCGCGCAGCGCTGAATGCAAAGTATGAGTTCGTCCATCCCGAACACCCTGCTATCAACGGGCTAAGCCACATCCTGTGGACTGGTGCCCCCCGCGCGCCCGAAGCCCACGCCCGCAACGCTGTGTTCTATGGCGACAAGGCGATCGACCGGTCCCCCTGCGGCACCGGCACATCCGCGCGGATGGCACAACTCGCGGCCAAGGGCAAGCTACAGGTCGGCGACGACTTTGTGCATGAATCGATCATCGGGTCGATGTTCAAAGGCCGCGTCGAAGCCGCAACCGAAGTGGCGGGCCGCGCCGCCATCATCCCGTCTATCGCAGGCTGGGCGCGGGTGACCGGGTTCAACACCATCTTCATCGACGACCGCGACCCCTTTGCGCATGGTTTTGTCGTCACCTGACGCGGAAAGACATTTATGAACCAGATTATCGTCTCCGCCGCCGCACAAGGCGAAGTCCTTGTTTCCTCCGAAGGGCTTAGTTTCTGGGGGGGTGTTGATCCGTCAAACGGGCAGGTCATTGACGCCCATCATCCGCTGCACGGTCAGATACTGGCAGGCAAGATCGTGATGATGCCCACCAGCCGCGGGTCTTGCACGGGCAGCGGCGTGTTGCTTGAACTCGCGTTGAACGGCTGCGCCCCGGCGGCGCTGGTGTTCAGCGAAGCCGAAGATATTTTGACGCTCGGCGCGCTGATTGCGGGGCGGATGTTTAACAGGCCCTTGGCGATCTTGCGCTTGGGTCGGGCCGAATACGCGCACCTGGCGACCGCAAAATCTGCACAGATCGCTGACGGCCAGTTGATCGCTGATGGCTGGACTTGCGACCTGACCGCAATCGCTTCGGATCAGTTGGCCCTGTCTGACGCGGATCAGGCCATGTTGGACGGTGCGCAGGGGCCTGCCGTTCAATTGGCGATGCAGACGATCTGCACGATGGCGGGGGGGCAGGGGGCTGCGCGGCTGGTCGATGTCACGCGGGTGCATATCGACGGCTGTATCTATGCCAGCCCGGCCAACCTGCTGTTCGCCCAAACGATGGCCGATATGGGTGCCAAGGTCTGCATCCCGACAACCATGAACGCGATTTCGGTGGATCATGCAAATTGGCGCACACAGGGTGTGCCGCCTGACTTTGGCCTGCCTGCCAGCCGCTTGGCCGACGCCTATGTCGCCATGGGCGCACGTCCCAGTTTTACCTGCGCGCCGTACCTGTTGGAGACGGTGCCCACCCGCGGTGAAATGATCGCCTGGTCGGAATCCAACGCCGTGATCTATGCCAACAGCGTCTTGGGCGCGCGCACTGTCAAACACCCGGATTTTCTGGACCTGTGTATCGCGCTAACTGGTCGCGCACCATTGTCGGGGGTTTATCTTGATGCCAATCGCGCGCCGCAGCGGGTGATCAACGTCGATCTGCCCGCAACCCATGACGACGCGCTATGGCCGATGTTGGGGTGGCTGGCGGGGCAGGCTGCACCTGACTGCATTCCAATTCTCACCGGGCTGGAACACACTGCTCCGAATGACGATGACCTCAAAGGGCTCTGTGCCGCTTTCGGCACCACATCCGCCGCCCCGATGCTGCATGTCGCGGGCATCACACCCGAAGCCACGCTTGCACCCACTGCCGATGCCGACCACATCGTGATCACCCGCGACGACCTGATCCGCGTCTGGCGGCAGTTCAATTCAGGCGACACACAAGTTGATCTGATTGCTTTTGGCAGCCCGCATTTTTCGCTGGCTGAATGTCATAAACTGGCGGCATTAATAGGGGGAAAACAGCGCCATAGCGCCGTCGATGTGATCGTAACCCTGGGACACGACACGCTGGCAACCGCCCGCGCAGACGGCACAATCGCGCGGCTCGAAGCGGCGGGCGTGCAGATCGTGCCAGACATCTGCTGGTGCTCGATCTCTGAACCGGTCTTCCCGCCAACGGCCCAGGTGCTCATGACCAACTCAGGCAAATACGCACACTATGCCCCCGGCCTGTCAGGCCGCGAGGTCCGATTTGGCAGCATTGCGGACTGCGTGGCGACAGCCTGTACCGGTCAGGCGATGCAACGCTTGCCGGACTGGCTCGCCACTCCCATTCAAGGATAAAACGATGCGCAGCAGCAAAACAGTTCATGTGATTTCAGCCCATGCCGAGGGCGAGGTGGGCGACGTGATTGTCGGCGGCGTCACCCCGCCGCCCGGCGACACGCTTTGGGAGCAAAGCCGCTGGATCGCGCGCGATCAAACCTTACGCAACTTTGTTCTGAACGAACCGCGCGGTGGTGTCTTTCGCCATGTGAACCTGCTGGTGCCGCCGAAAAATCCGGCCGCCGATGCCGCGTTTATCATTATGGAGCCGGAAGACACGCCGCCGATGTCCGGATCTAACTCAATCTGTGTCTCCACCGTCCTGCTGGATGGGGGTATCCTGCCGATGACCGAACCCGTGACCCACCTGACCCTCGAAGCGCCGGGCGGTCTGGTCAAGGTGCGTGCCGAATGCCGCAACGGCAAGGCCGAGCGGATTTTTGTCCAGAACCTGCCCAGCTTTGCCGCAAGGCTTGATGTCCCGCTTGAAGTCGCAGGCCTGGGTACGATCCGCGTGGATACGGCTTATGGCGGTGACAGCTTTGTCGTGGTCGATGCCGCCGCGCTGGGGTTTTCCCTTGTCGCCGAAGAAGCGCATGAAATTGCCCGCCTCGGGGTGCGCATCACCGATGCCGCGAACAAGGCGCTGCAATTCGAACACCCCGAAAACCCCGACTGGCGGCATTTCTCTTTTTGCCTCTTTGCCGGGCCGGTAACCCGCGACGACGATGGCCTGCGCGCGGGCGCTGCCGTTGCCATCCAGCCGGGCAAGGTTGACCGATCTCCCACCGGCACCGCGCTATGTGCCCGCATGGCATTGCTGCATGCACGCGGGCAAATGACACAGGGCGAAACGCTGACCACCGTGTCGCTGATCGGGTCAACCTTTACCGGTCAGATTTTGGGCGAAACCACCGTTGGAGACGTCGCCGCCATTCTACCCGAGCTGTCCGGGCGCGGCTGGATCACGGGCATGCACCAGCACATGCTGGACCCGGACGACCCATGGCCACAAGGCTATCGGTTGTCGGATACCTGGGGTGCGAAATAATTTAACATAATGATCATTATCGGACTTCCAGCCAGTCCCGTCGACGCGGGACTGGCCAAGTGATCATACAAAGGACCGGACCGTGGCAATCGCCCCATCCAATGCCACGCCGTCCGGATCTTTCAGCGCCGCCTCGCGCAGGCGGGCAATCCAGTCCGCGGCGTCGTCACGGCCTTGCAGCAGGTTTGCCGCGTCCATCACCTTGTCGAATTTGCTGTGCCCCCGCGCGTGGGTGTCGGAATATCCCTTGATCAGACGCCGACATTTCAACAGTTCGACCGCCACGTCGTAGTCATCGGTCAGATGTGCCAGACTGCGCGTGATCCAATCGTCCAGATGCGCCACTTCCGCCGCATGGCGGTGCGTGCGCAAGCGATATGATTTCAGACCACCCAATATATGAAGCATCAAAAAGGCCGGAAGCCGATCTGTCCGCAGCCGCCGCCCTTTGCCAAACCAGCGATCCAGCCGTGCCATCTGCGACGGGCGGCCCGCCACCCTGGCACCGATGCGCGCCGGCATCAGGCCCACGATCTCTTCGGCGCGGGGGTGAAAGTACTCGGTCAATTGCACGAGGTTGTCGTCACCCGCACCCATTTCCTGCCGGATATGCCCCATGCGCGGCGCGCGGGTTTTCAGGTCGGCCACGCGGATGATATCGTCATAGGCCATGGCATTTGCGATGTATTTCGCCGCCGTCGCTGACAGTTCCCACCCCTTGGCAGCAGTATCACGCGCCAGAATTGCATCCAGCCGATCAAGATAGGTCGCACCGTAGCGGCAATCCTGAAAATTCACCACCTTGGCCAAACCGGCCAGCGCCATGTCATGCACCGCTTCGGGCAGCGCTTCGGTGCGTTGGACCAAGGCCTGCCAATCCTTTTGCAGCCTGTCTGGTCCGGTCATTTGGAATGCAGGCGCAATCGGTTCGGGGGCCGCCGCTGCTTTGGCCGTGCGCCCTTGTGCAGCGTCAAACCCAACGGCAAAGGCCCTAAGTGATGGTTCCACCCCCTTGCCGCCGCGGCGAATGGCGTCCTCGAACGCCTCGCGGGAAAAGGGCAAGGCACCCGATCCTGCCAACGCGCCAAACAGAGAGGCCGAAATCACTGACCCCTGACTCACCGCCAACTGCTCCATATCCGCAAGGATCAACCGCTGCGCCGCAATCTCGGCGGCGGCGCGTACTTCGTCTGAATCCGCGATCCCGTCACCGGGTGCCATCTTTTCGCTCACGGCCAGCGCCCGATGCGTTGATCCGATCAGGGTGGTGCGGTCCGGTGTGACAAAGCCACGGATCACGGCGCGGCCGACTTCCATCATCTCGGCGGCGATCAGCACATCAACATCACCCGCCGCCGGGGCCAGCGCAAAGACAGGCTGATGCTGCGACAGCGGCGTCATTTCGACGTAATAGATCGTGGCACCCGTGCGCTGCGCCACCCCTGCCACCGATGTCGCCTGACAGGCATAACCCTCGCGGCGCGCCATCGCTTCGATCCAGCCGGTCAGCACGCCACCGCCCTGGCCGCCAACGGCCATCACAGCCAGTTTGATAATCGCATCCGTGGCGGTCGCGGTACGGTCGGGTAACACCAGGTTCATGTCGCCACCCCGCCCAGACGCAAGCGCCTGCTGTCCCGTCGCCGTTGCAGCCAACTGATAATCTGACCCCGCTTCTGCGCCCGCCAGCGTTCGAATCCTGTCGGGTTATGCACCACGTCGGCCTGATAAAACGACGGGCATAGCACCGCCGTATCCGCCACCTCACCACAATTGCCGCACCCGACACAGGTCTGATCAATATGCGCCACCGGATCGTCCCGCAGCGGATCGTCCAGCCGTTTCAGCGACAGCGACGGGCACCCCGACAGACGGATACAGGCATGATCACCGGTACAGACATCCGCATCGACGCCAAAGCGCGGCACCTCCATGCGTTTGCCGTCCTTGATCGCCTTGTTGCGCAGCGGTTTCTCGCGGCGTTGCTTGTTCAGCATACATTCCGACGAGGCCACGATCACCTTTGGCCCCTTGTAATCGGTCGTCAGCGCCTCGCGCAGCACCTCACGCACCTTGCCCACATCATAGGTATGATCAATCTGGCGCACCCATTCGACGCCCACACCTTTCAGTGCAGCGGAAATCGGGTTGCCCGTCGATTTTGTGTTGTTATGCGCCCGCGACGACAGCACATCCTGCCCGCCCGTCGCGGCGGAGTAATAGTTGTCGACGATCACCGCGACACTGTCGGATTTGTTGAACACCATGTTCCCGATCGAAGACGACAGCCCGTTGTGCCAAAAACCACCGTCCCCCAGGATCGAGATCACCCGCCGATCGCCGCCGCCGTCAAAAGCCGCGTTGGACGCGGGGCCAAGCCCGTAGCCCATCGTTGATCCGCCAATCTCGAACGGCGGCAGGGCGGCAAACAGATGGCACCCGATATCGCCTGTGATCTGGTGTTTACCCAGTTCCTGTTCCGTCAGCTTCATCGCTGCAAAGATCGGGCGTTCCGGACAACCGGTGCAAAAACCCGGCGGACGGATCGGCACGGTCTTGCTCAGGTCTGGGATCACCGGGGCCTCGGCATTGGGCGCGCGCACCTTGCCCGGCAGCATATCGGGCGCGGCCAGTTTCAAAAACCCGGTGACCCCGTCAAGCAGGACCTGCCCGGTGTATTCCCCCGCCATCGGCAGAACATCCTTGCCGTGCAGCTTTACCCGTCGTTCCAGCTTGTACAGGAACGACGACAGGTGCTGCTCGATATGATCGGGCTGGCCTTCTTCGACAACCAGAACGTGATCCTTGCCGGTGCAGAAGGCGTCAAATTCGTCTCTAACCAGCGGGTAGGTGACGTTCAGCACATAAAGCGGCACCTCGGAATTGCCATTGGCATCGGCCAGTCCCAGACGCTGAAGTGCGCGGATCACGCCATTGTACATGCCGCCCTGAACCACGATGCCTAGCCGCGCATCCGCGGGTCCGAAATGTTCGTTCAGCTTGCGGTCCTGAATGAATTTCTCGGCCGCAGGCCAGCGGTTTTCGATCTTGTCCTTCTCGTGCAGATACGACATCGGCGGCAACACAACGCGGTTGAAGTCCGATCGCGGGTTTGCCGCTGCCTCCGCCACCGTCAGGGGCGGGCGCTGGTTGTCTCGCGTCTCGAAACTTCCGGTCACGTGACAGGCACGGATGCGCACCATCAACATCACCGGCGTATTGCTCGCCTCGCTCAACTCGAATCCATCTTTCACAGCCTTGGTAATGCAGGGCAGGTTAGGCCGCGGGTCCAGCATCCAGAATTGCGATTTCATCGCAAAACTGTGGCTGCGCTCTTGCATGATTGACGACCCTTCGCCGTAATCCTCGCCCACGATCACCAATGCGCCACCCGTCACCCCGGACGAGCTGAGATTGGCCAGCGCATCGGACGCCACATTGACCCCAACCGGCCCCTTAAAGGTCACAGCCCCCCGGATCGGGTAATGCACGCTTGCCGCCAGCATCGCCGCAGCCGCCGCCTCGCTTGCGTTCGCCTCGAACCGAACGCCCAGCTCGCCCATCAGGTCTTCGGCATCGGCCAGCACATCCATCAGATGACTGATCGGCGCGCCCTGATAGCCGCCGACATAGCCAACGCCGTTTTCCAGCAGGGCCTTGGTGATGGCAAGAATTCCTTCACCGGTGAACACGTCACCATCCCCTTTGCGCAGATGTTCTACTTCTGCTTTGAACGAGCGTTCCGCCATGTCTTCCCCTTAAAAATCGTGTTTTCGAATGTTGCGCAGCATGGTCTTGAGCGTGTTGACGAACGCCAGTTTTTCAGTCGCGTCGATGCCCTTGAACATTGCGTCATAAGACGCGGCCATATGCGGCCAAAGCCGTTCATAGGCTTCGCGTCCGGTGTCGGTCACAAAGACCCGCGTGGCACGGCTGTCCACTTCATCGGTCTCGCGCCGGATCAACCCATCGCGTGCCAAAGCGTCCAATGCGCGGCTTAGTGTTGATTGCTGCACCACCGCGTAGACCGCCAATTCGCGGATCAGGATGCCGTCGATGACCGACAAGACCGCCAGCGATCGCATCTGCGGCGTGGTCAGCCCCAGCGCGGCCATCTCGGTCGACAGGGATGCGTTGTAGCGCCCCATGATCCGGTTCATCAGATAGGGCGCAAAGTTTTCCAGCCCCATCTCGCCCAGCCGTTGTGTGGCTGGTGTCGGTATCTGTTTTTGATCTGTCATGCGCCCAATCCTCTGGCCAGGTTATACCCCGACCCACCACCAAGCCCGGGTCCGGGGTGGGTCGATGCACCGATGTGATGAAGCCCTTTAATCGGTGTAGAATTGTTTGTCTGCGCCGCATGGGGGCGCCAGAGGAAAAACTGGTCCAGCGTGCAGGCGCCGCCATAGGGATCACCGCCCACCAGATTGACGTTCAGCGCCGCAAGATCCGCAGGCGAATAGGCGCGCCGCGCCAGCTTGATGGCGTCAAAGTTGCGGATGTGGCGGCGCAGGATGTTCTCGATCCGGTCGGCAAATGCCTCGCGCATCGGGTCGGTCCACGCCGGGGTTGTCTCGATCTCTCCCGCCGCGCAGCCCTTGACCGTGCGCGGGGCATCAGGGATTTGCAACCACAGCACTGCCTTGCCGTGGGGGCAGCGCGAGGGGTCGAGCCGATGCGGCTGCCCGACACAGATCGTCGGCACCGCAGGCAACAGCCCGCGCTCTGCCTCATTGCACGACCGCGACACGGCATCGACACCATCGCTCAGATGTATCAGCGCCACATCGTCCAGACCCTCGGCAATCCAGTCAATCTGGCCGTCCAGCGCGTAATGCATCTGGAAATTGCCCCGCCCATGCCGAAACTTTCGCGCCCCTTCCGGGCGCGGCTGATCCTTGAGCAACCCATCATAAAGCTGCCCAGGCGCGGTAGAGGCGATGACATTGCGCGCCTTAATATTCTCGCCCGCCGCAGTCTCTACCCCGACGGCGCGCCCGTTCTCGACGATCACCCGTGTCGCTTCGACCCCGGTCCTGATCGTGCCGCCGTTGGCTTCGATCAGTGACCGGAACGCCCCGGCCGCATGCCCGGCACCACCTTTGACCACAGGCGCGCCCGCCGCTTCGAGGGCAAAGGCGATCACCCGGCTCATTTGGCCGCCATAGCTCGATTCCGGCGTCAGTCCGACATGCAGCACCCAAGGCGCCCACAATGCCTGAACATCCGCGCTTGCGTAACGCGTTTCCAGCCAGCCGCGCGCAGGGTCAAGCGCGTCGCCAAACCATGCCTTCAACGGGCCAAGCCCGCGTTTCCATGCCTCTTTCGCCAACAGCCACGCGGATTGGCGCGACCACAGCGGTTGACCCAATAGGGCAAAGAGAAAATCCGCATCCGCCTCGATCGCGCCGACATCCGCGCTGTGCTGATCCCCATCGCCAACGTGACGCGCGTTAAATTCCGCGATGTTTGCGGCACGGTCCATCTCCAGCCGCAAGGCGGCGCCACCGGGGCGCAGCACGGCGGTTGGATGCGCGCTATGACAGAACTCTAACCCGTGTTTGGCCAGATCGTCGCCCAGTGCGGCATGGGCCGGGCCGGTCAGGAACAACACAAATGTCGCGGCCATCACATCGTGATGAAACCCCGGCAGCGTGATTTCATCGGTGACCATACAGCCACCGATGTGATCTTCGCGCTCAACCATCAGAACGCTGTCGCCCTTGCGCGACAACATCGCGGCGGCCACCAACGCATTGATGCCCGACCCGATTATCAGATGATCAAACTCTGCCAACGCCTTAGCCCTTTGGAACCAGTGCAAGGGCGCGGATCGGGCTGCCGGTGCCGTTCTTGATCTTCAGCGGGGCAGCAATCAGGATCGCGCCCTTGGGCGGCAGCTTGTCAAGATTGGCAAGCGACGCCAGGCCAAAGCAATTGTCGCGGTGCAGCAGGTTATGCGCCGGATAGGGCGGCTCCATCCCGCCGGCCTGACCCGCGTCCGTGCCGATACACTGGGTGCCCCAGCCGACAATCTTCTTGCTCAGCAGATATTCGATGCAATCCGGCGTTGGCCCAGGGCTGTGCGGCCCGGTGTCATCGGCGTTCAGGAATCTATCTTCGTCATCGACGCGGCTGTCCCAATCGGTGCGCATGACAACCCATTCACCGGCTTTGATCTCGCCATACTGGCTTTCCCATTCCTTCACCCCTGCGGCAGTCAGCAGGTAATCTGGGTCTTCCTGGGTCTGCTGCGAACAGTCGATCACGTTGACCGGCGCCACCAGACGCTGCACGTCCAGCTTGTCAGTATAGCCGTCCTCGTAATCTTTACCCGTGATCCAGTGATGCGGCGCGTCAAAATGCGTGCCGGAATGTTCACCCAACACCATCCAGTTCCACGCAAAGAACGGGCCGTCATTGTCATATTCTGAAATCTTGTGAATTTCGACCTTCGGCGTGTTTTTTGCAAAATCAGGTGGCAGTTGCAGAATAGGCGTATCCGGCCCCAGCACCCCCGAGCAATCCACCACCTCAACGCCGCCAGAGGCCAGCATCGCCCCCAGGTTGCTCACTACATCCGCAGCACTCATCGTTTTCTCCCTGATTGGCGCACCCATTCCCGCACGCGTTGAATTTATGAATCAACGCTAGACAAAAATATATGCGTTTGCAATTATCTTGTTGAGGGAGAGGAACCAATGCCATCTGACGCCGACGCGATCTTTATCGGGGCAGGCCACAATAGCCTTGCCTGCGCGTGCCATTTGGCCGCGCGGGGCTGGAAGGTGGCTGTCTATGAACAGGCGGCCGAGCCCGGCGGTGCAGTCAAGTCGGGCGCCTATACCCTGCCCGGCTTTCGCCACGACTGGGCCGCGATGAACCTGTCGCTGTTTGCCGGATCGTCGTTTCACGCCGACCACGGGGCAGAGCTGGCCAAACACGGGCTTCAATTTGTCCCCACCTCGCACCCGTTTGCCAGCCTGTTTCCAGATGGCCGCTGGCTGGGTGTCTCGAACGACCGCGCGCTGACGACGGCGCGGATTGCGGGCTTCTCACGCGCTGACGCGGACACTTGGGCGCAGTTGACCGACGATTTTCCGGCTCAGGCCGAAACGATTTTTGCCCTGCTCGGCAGCCCGATGCGCGCCACTGCCCTCGCCCGCCTCGGCTGGACAACCCTGCGCAAGCGCGGGCGCGGCGGCAGCCTTGATCTTGCCCGTTTCCTGTTGATGTCACCGCGCGCATGGCTTGATCAGACCTTCGAGGATGACCGGGTCAAGGCCTTGCTTGCCGCATGGGGGATGCACCTTGATTTCGCGCCTGACATCGCGGGCGGGGCGCTGTTTCCCTATCTTGAAGGGATGGCGGGACAGGCGTTTGGTATGGTGCTGGGCAAAGGCGGCGCCGATGTGATGACCCGCGCCATGGTCGGCATGATCAAAGCACGCGGCGGCACCGTCACCTGCAATGCAGAGGTCACCGCCATAGAACACGCCGCCGGCCGCGCCACTGGCATCACGCTGTCCGATGGTCGTTTTATCGGGGCCCAAAAGGCCGTGATCGCCAATGTTGCCCCCGCCGCCCTGACGCGGCTTACCGGCGGCACCGATCCGCGCCACGATGCCGCGATGCGCGGCTATCAACACGCCCCCGGCACGATGATGATCCATCTGGCAATGGACGCCCTGCCGAACTGGCCCGCCCCGGAATTGAAACGCTTTGCCTATGTCCACCTTGCCCCCTCGATGGATCAGATGGCGCGCACCTATGCGCAGGCCAAATCGGGACTGCTACCGGATGAACCTGTGATCGTCTGCGGCCAGCCCAGCGTGGTCGATCCGTCCCGCGCGCCTGCGGGTAAACATGTGCTTTGGCTACAAGTGCGCATGGTCCCCGGCACCATAAAAGGCGACGCCAAAGGCGAGATTTCTGCAACCGAATGGGACGCCGCCGCCGATCCGATGGCCAAACGCGCGCTCGACATCCTCGAACGCTATGCCCCCGGCACAGGGGCGCATATCATAGGCCAGCACATCGTTACCCCGCGCATGTTAGAGACTGATAACCCCAATCTCGTTGGCGGTGATCAGGTCTGCGGCAGCCACCATCTGCACCAGCATTTCATAAACCGCCCCGCACGGGGCTATGCCGATGGCACCACCCCGATCAAACAGCTTTATCACACCGGCGCCGCTGTCTGGCCCGGTGGCGGCACAGGCGCAGGTCCCGGCACCCTGCTCGCCCGACAACTCGCCGGAAAATAATAAAACCAAAAACAATCAATTCTCAGGGAGAGAGAAAAATGAAACTATCCAGACGCAGCCTACTCAAGACCAGCGCCGCAGCGGCGGCGTTCGCCACCATCGGCCTGCCCAGCTTTGCCCAAGAGATCGACGAGCTGGTCATCGCCTATAACGTGAACCTGCCCAGTTGGGACCCGACCGTTGGTCCCTCTGCGGTGAACCCGACGATCCAGGGCTTTTATCAATCCGTTTTTGATCTGTTTATCCCGCAAAACCCCGATCTGTCTTTTGGTCAGGGTCTGATCACCGACTACGGCTGGAACGAGGATGAAACCCAGATCTGGATGGATGTGCGCGAAGGCGTGACCTGGCATAACGGGGACCCCTTCACCGCCGAAGACGTCGCATGGTCCTTGCAACGCGCCGCGAATGCCGACACCGGCAACCCTATCCAGTTCATCTGGGGCAAAGTCGACAACATCACCGCCGACGGCAACCGGGTTACCGCCAACGTCAAGGAATACGAACCGACGTTCTTTAAATGGATGTCCTTTCTCACCGGCTATGTGCTGCCCAAGAAATATTATGAAGAAGTCGGCGCAGACGGATTCGAATCCGCGCCAATCGGCACCGGCCCCTATATGGTCGAAAAGTTCGAGCGAAACGCTTTTGTGCGTCTTAAAGCGAATGAAAACTACTGGGGCGGGGCACCGGAATTCAAAACTGTGACAATCAAATTCGTCACCGATGCGGCCTCTCGCGTGGCAGAACTGGAGTCGGGCAATTCACACGTGACGCTTGAAGTCCCTTATGAAGAGTTCGACCGCCTCAAGGCCAAGGACGGTATCGAAGGGGTGGCCGAACCAATCTCTGACATCGGTATGATCTTTCTGAATGATATCGACGCGATGACAGACCCTAACGTGCGCAAAGCGGCCGCTTTTGCCATCGACAAGAATCTGATCATCGAACGGCTTCTGTCAGGCTACGGTGTGCCCATCGACACCCTGCAAACGCCCGATTACGCCGCCTATGACGACACGATAACTGTCGGCTACGACCCTGAAAAAGCCGTGGCGCTGCTGGCCGAATCCGGGTTCAGCACCGACAATCCGGTAAAATTCACCATCCAGACCACCAAGGGTTTTAAACCCAAGGACTACGAGATGGTGCAGGCCATCGTGGGGCTGTGGCGCAAGGTCGGGATCGAAGCCGAGATCGAAGTCTACGAGATCGCCAAACACTATGAGCTGCGCGCGGCGGATACGCTGGCACCCGCAGCGTTTTACAACTGGGGCAACTCGGTGGGCGATCCGACCACCTCGACCGGCTTTGCAATGTTCGGCCCCTCGCCACATTCGGTCTGGGACGGCGAAGAAACCTTCAACATGATCTTGCCGCTTTGGGGTGAAAAGGACGAAGCCAAGCGCATTGAGGGCTGGAAAGCGGTTGACCGCCACATCGCGGAAAATGCCGAAGTCATCCCGCTGCTGCAATATGTGCAGCCGATCCTGCATGTCTCGGGCGTCAAGGTTGTGCCGCACCGCTCTGGCGCGCTGCTGCCCCATCTGATGACGCGCGGATAAACCCGGCCTACCCTGACGGGGCCGCCCAAACGGCCCCGTCACACCTATAAAAACCCGAGGCAAAATGACCCTAATTCGCAGGCTCCTGATGCGGCTGCTCAGCACCGCCATCACGCTTTTTGGCGTGGCGGTAATCGTCTTTGTCGTGATCCGAGTGGTCCCCGGCAATCCCATCGCCATGATGCTGCCCCCCGGTGCCACCGAGGCAGATATCGCCCGATTAGAGACACAGTATGGCTTTGATAAATCCATATTCGAACAGTTCATCATCTGGCTGAGCGGCGTGGTGCAGGGTGATTTCGGCACCTCGATTTCACTGCGCCAACCGGTCAGCACGCTGGTTCTCAACCGCCTGCCCGCCACGCTGGAGCTGAGCATCGTCGCCCTGCTGATTGCCGTTGCGATTGGCGGCACGCTGGCGCTGACCGGCACCCGCCACCGCGACACCAAAACCGAAGGTGCCATCGACGTGTCTGCCGGCATGGCCCTGTCGATCCCTGATTTTCTCTGGGGGCTGGTGCTGATCTTGCTGTTTGGCGTGCTCTGGCCCGTCTTTCACATCTCAGGCCGCATTTCACCGTCGCTCGACATTCAATTCGCGACCAACTTTTACCTGTTCGAGGCTCTGTTGCGTCTGCGTTTCGACGTTCTAGGCGATCTCATCGGACATATGTTCATGCCTGCCCTCGCACTGGCGATCCCGCTGTCAGCGATTATCGCACAACTGCTCAAACAAAGCCTGAAAGAAACCATGCATCTGGATTACGTCACCCTGTCGCGCACCCATGGCTACGGCGAAAACCATGTCATCACCCGCGACGCGCTGCCCAATGCCATCCTGCCCACGCTGACCCTGATCGGCGTACAGTTCACCTTTCTGATCGGCGGCACCGTGATTATTGAGCGGCTGTTCAGCTATGAGGGCCTTGGCAACATGGCGATTGACGCGGTGATCAACCGCGATCTGCCGCTGATACAGGGCATCGTGATCCTGTTCGCGCTGATCTTTACCCTCGTGAACCTTGTCGTTGATATGCTTTACGTCGTGCTGAATCCCCGGTTGCGCCATGCGTGACGCCCGCGCAGATGTAAAACGCCCGATTGGATTGCGCCTGTGGCTGTCGGGGGGCTGGCTGTTGCTGCTGACCCTCGCCGCGCTGCTGGCCCCATGGATCGCCCCCCAAGATCCGCTGGCGCAGGACCTGTTCACCTCGCGCCTGCCACCGTTTTGGGAAACAGGGGCCGAACCGGGGTTCTGGCTGGGCTCTGATTCGCTGGGCCGCGACGTTCTCAGCCGCATCATCCACGGCGCGCGCCTTGCGCTGATCGTGGCGCTGGTGGCTGGTACGATCACCTGCATCGTCGGCACCACCCTTGGTCTGGTTGCGGGTTTTTACCGTGGCTGGCCCGACCGGATCATCAGCCGCTTTGTCGACATCTGGATGGCGTTTCCGCCCGTGCTCTTTGCCATTCTGTTGATCGCCGTCATCGGCACCGGCCTCACCTCGATCATCATCGCGATCGTCGTCATCGACTGGACCCGCTTTGCCCGCGTCATCCGCGCCGAAGCGATGACCCAAGGCGCGATGGATTACGTTGCCTCCGCGCAGGTCGCCGGGCGCAAGCGCTTTGGCACGATGCTGGCCGAGATATTGCCCAACGTGCTGCCCACCGTGATTGCCCTGCTGACGCTGGAAATGGGCATCGCGGTGATCGTCGAGGCGATCCTCAGCTTTGTGAACCTATCCATCTCGACCGACAGCCCGACATGGGGCGGCATGATATCCGAAGGCCGCACATCGGTGCACCAGGCATGGTGGGTTCTGGTTTTCCCGCTGATCACCCTGTTTCTCACGGTGCTCAGCTTTTCTCAATTGGGCGAAGGGTTGAAAGACCGCTTTGATCCGGTGCTGCGATGACCGCCTATCTTAAAATCCGCAACCTCTGCGTCGCTTTGAAACACGGCGCCCCGATCCTGCGCAATGTGTCGATTGATGTCTCTGCCGGGCAGGTACATGGGCTGGTGGGCGAATCTGGTGCCGGCAAATCCATGATCGGCAAGGCCGTGCTGGGCACCCTGCCTCGCGCGCTTGTGGTAACGCAGGGCGAGATATGGCTCGACGGGGTGAACCTCCTGACCCTGCCCGCCACTGAACGCCGCCGTCGCATCGGGGCCAGCGCCGCGCTGATCCCCCAAGACCCTCTGACAGCACTCAACCCCGCCCGGCGCATCGGGCCGCAGATCACCCGGCGGCTGGTCGACATCTTGGGGTGGTCGCGCGCCGACGCGCAGGCCCGCGCGGTGGAACTGCTGACCGAAGTGCACATCCCCGACCCTGAACGCGTCATGCGCACCTATCCGCATGAATTGTCCGGCGGCATGCGCCAGCGTATCCTCATCGCCTCTGCCTTTGCGGCCGAGCCGAAACTGATCATCGCAGATGAACCCACCACGGCGCTGGATGTCACCGTGCAAAAGCAGATTCTGCGCCTGATCGCCGACATGCAGGCGCGCCACGGCACAGCGCTTTTGTTTGTTACCCACGACCTCGGCGTGGTGTCCAAGGTCTGCGATTCGCTCAGCGTGCTATACGCCGGAAAGGTGGTCGAAGAGGCGCGGATGCGGCGATTTTTCACGCACCCCATTCACCCCTATTCCGCCGCCCTGCTGGCCGCGACCCCTACTTACAAAGACCCCGAAGGCACGCTTGCCCCGGTGCCGCAGTCGGTGATCGACGCCGTCGAGCGTGAAGTGACAGAACATGATCAAAGGGCAGGCACCTGATGTACCAGATACGCAATCTCGAACTGTCCCTGCCCGATATGACGCGCAAACCACTGCTTGGCCCGGCGCCCCGCATCAACATCCTGCGCGGGCTCAGCTTTGATGTGCCAAAAGGCGCAGTGCTGGGCATTGTCGGCGGCTCGGGTTCGGGCAAATCCACCTTGGGGCGCGCCATGCTGCGCCTGCTGGAACCCACCGGCGGCAGTATCCATTTCGATGGGATCGACATCACGCACCTGACAGAAGACAGCCTGCGCCCAATGCGCAATCGGATGCAGATGATTTTCCAAGATCCGATGTCATCACTGAACCCGCGTCGCCGGGTGGGCGGGATCATCGCGGGTCCTCTGCGTGTACAAGGCCACGACGGCATCCCGGCCAAGGTCACCGAGGCGCTGGATATGGTCGGCCTGCCACGCAGCTTTGCCACCCGCTATCCGCATGAACTGTCGGGCGGCCAGCGTCAGCGCGTCGGCATCGCCCGCGCCATTGCCCTGCGGCCTGAATTTATTCTCGCGGATGAAATTGTCTCGGGGCTTGATGTGTCGAGCCAGGCGCAAGTGCTGAACCTGCTACAGGAACTGGTACGCGAATTGGGTCTGACGCTGGCCTTTATCAGTCACGATCTATCAGTGATCCGGCGTCTGTGCGACCATCTGATCGTGCTGAACCGGGGCGAGATCGTCGAGAAATCGACCACCGCTGCGCTGTTTCGTGACCCCCAGTCACTATATACCCGCGCCCTCTTGGACGCGATCCCCCTGCCCGATCCCGATCAACGCTGGGTCTGACAGCGGATCGCCTTAAAACCCGTAATACCGCCGCAAACCATCACGCTACCCTTGACAGTTGTGCTTTGCTGGGACGCTATGACGGGGCGGTGAACAAGCGGCAGTATTCAAAATGGCGCGTCACCATGCTCTAACAACTAGGGAGTTCAACATGCGATTCTTTTCAAAATTTATAGCCGCGTCGGCCGTGGCGGCCACGTTTGGTCTGTCGGCCACGCCCGGCAGCGCCGAAACCCCGGCTGACACGCTGATCCAGGCCTGGCAGATCGACGACATCATTTCACTCGACCCCGCAGAGGTCTTTGAATTTACCGCTTCCGAAGTGCTGGGCAACAGCTATCAGCCCCTCGTCGGCTATGACGTGAACAACGTCTCCGACATCTTCGGCGTGATCGCCGAAAGCTGGGAAATCTCCGAAGACGGCAAGACCTTTTCCTTTGTGATCAAACCGGACCTACAATTCGCCTCCGGCAACCCGATCACCGCCGCCGACCCGGTCTATTCGCTGCAACGCGCGGTCAAGCTGGACAAATCCCCGGCCTTTATCCTGACCCAGTTCGGCCTGAACGCAGACAACGTCGACCAGATGGTGCGCCAAACCGGCGACATGACCTTCGAGCTTGAGATGGACAAGGCCTATGCCCCCACGCTCCTGCTGTACTGCCTCACCGCCACCGTCGGCTTTGTTGTTGACAGCAAACTGGTGATGGAAAACGAAAAAGACGGCGATTTCGGCTATGACTGGCTGAAGACCAACTACGCAGGCTCTGGCGCCTTCACGATCCGCGACTGGCGCGCCAACGAAGTTGTCGTGCTGGAACGCAACGAAAACTTCTCGGGCGACGCGCCTGCGATGGCGCGCGCCATCTACCGCCACATCCCCGAAGGTGCGACACAGCGCCTGCTGCTTGAACAGGGTGACATCGACATCGCCCGCAACCTCGGCGCAGAGGAAATCGTGGCGCTGAAGGACAGCCCCGACATCAAGATCGAAAACGGCATCAAGGGGTCGATCTACTACATGGGTCTGAACCAGAAGAACGAAACCCTGATGAAGCCCGAAGTGCGCGAAGCGATGAAATATCTGGTGGATTACCAGACCATCGCGGACACGATCATGAACGGCAAGGTCAAGGTGCATCAAGCGTTCCTGCCCGAAGGGTTCCTCGGCGCGCTGAACGACAATCCTTATGCGCTGAACGTCGAAAAGGCTAAGGAACTGCTGGCTTCTGCCGGTCTGGCCGATGGCTTTACCGTCACGATGGACACGCGCAACACGCCAGAGATCACGGCGATCGCCGAAGCCATCCAGCAGACGATGGCCCAGGCCGGTATCACGATGGAGCTGATCCCAGGCGACGGGCAGCAGACGTTGACCAAATACCGTGCGCGCAACCACGATATCTACATCGGACGCTGGGGCCCGGATTATCAGGATCCGCACACCAACGCCGACACCTTTGCGCGTAACCCCGACAACGGCGACGATGCAGCATCCAAGCCGCTGGCATGGCGCAACGCCTGGGACATCCCCGAGATGACCAAACAGGCCGACGCTGCCGTGCTTGAAAAAGACGCTGATGCGCGTGCCAAGATGTACCTGGCCCTACAGGAAGAGCATCAGAAAGTGTCGCCCTTCGTGATCATGTTCCAGGAAATCGAAGTGCTGGGCATCCGCAAGGACGTGAACGGGTTCATCATCGGGCCATCGTTCAACGACAACTCGTTCAAAAAAGTGACCAAAGGCGAATGACAGCCACGTCACCTGCCAACACGGGGGGGCGCTGGGGCGCCCTCCCGATTTACGGGATGAAGGTCGGCAAGCTTGTGGTGACCGTCGCCGTTACCTTTCTTGGGTTGCTTGTTGTGACCTTTCTCATCGGCCGCGTTGTCCCGGTTGACCCGGTTCTGGCCGTTGTGGGCGACCGCGCGTCGCAATCCACCTATGATGCGGCCTATATCGCCATGGGGTTGGACAAACCGCTTTATCATCAATTCTGGATTTATCTGTCACAGGCCTTCAGTGGCGATCTTGGCACGTCAGTGCTGACCAAAAAGCCGATCGTCGACGACATCGCACGTGTCTTTCCCGCCACGCTGGAACTGGCAACCGCCGGCATTATCCTGGGCACGATCATCGGGGTGCCTCTGGGCGTTTGGGGTGCCGTGCGTCAGGGCAAACTGCCCGATCAGATCATCCGCATCGTCGGCCTCGTCGGCTATTCTGCCCCTATCTTCTGGCTAGGGCTGCTGGGCCTGCTGGTATTCTATGCCAAGCTAAGCTGGGTCGCGGGGCCGGGACGGATCGACATTGCCTATGAATACTCCATCACCCAGACAACCGGTCTGCTGCTGATTGACACCGCGATGCAGGGCCAATGGGCCGCCTTTCGCAACGTGCTGGCCCACCTCGCCCTGCCTGCGTCCCTCTTGGGCTATTTCTCCATGGCTTACATCAGCCGCATGACACGGTCGTTCATGCTGGCCGAATTGGCGCAGGAATATGTCATCGCCGCGCGCGTCAAAGGCGTGGCGGAATGGCGCATCATCTGGATACACGCCCTGCGCAACGCCGCCGTGCCGCTGGTGACCGTCATCGCGCTTAGCTATGCGGGCCTGCTCGAAGGGTCGGTGCTGACCGAAACCGTGTTTGCCTGGCCCGGGCTGGGGCAATACCTGACCAACAGCCTGCAAAACGCCGACATGAACGCTGTGCTGGGTGGCACGCTGGTGATCGGCATCATCTTTGTCGGACTGAACCTGCTGTCGGACCTGCTTTATACCGTGCTTGATCCCCGCGTGAGGCGCCGCAAATGACCGAACTGACACGACGCGACTGGCTGCTTAGCGATCACCCCACATCGCGCCGACAGGCCCGGCTGGGACAGGCGTACCGCACGTGGTCGCAACTGCGCCGCAACAAGCTGGCGATGCTCGGGCTGGGGATCGTCATCGTTCTGATCCTCATGGCGATCTTTGCCGACGTGATAGCCCCTTATGACCCGCTGCGCGGCGGCGACCTGCGCACCGCGCGCCTGCTGCCGCCCTCGTGGTCACACCTCATGGGCACCGACGATCTGGCCCGCGACATCTTTAGCCGCATTGTACATGGCTCGCGCGTGACGCTGATGGTGGTGGCGCTGGTTGCCATCATCGCCACGCCCATCGGCCTCGCCGTGGGCACCACAGCAGGCTATTTCGGCGGCTGGGTCGATACCGTCCTGATGCGCATCACCGACATCTTTCTGGCCTTCCCCCGCCTGATCCTCGCACTGGCCTTTGTTGCGGCCCTTGGTCCCGGCATCGAAAACGCAATCATCGCCATCGCCATCACCTCATGGCCGCCCTACGCCCGCCTTGCCCGTGCTGAAACCCTGACCATCCGCAACACCGATTACATCGACGCGATCCGCCTTCAGGGGGCCGGTTCGGCGCGCATCATCTGGGGCCATGTGGTGCCGCTGTGCATGTCCTCGGTCATCGTGCGTGTCACGCTCGACATGGCCGGGATCATCCTGACGGCGGCGGGGCTTGGCTTCCTGGGTCTCGGCGCGCAACCACCGCAGCCCGAATGGGGCGCGATGATTGCCTCGGGGCGGCGCTTTATCATCGACTTCTGGTGGGTCGCCACCATGCCTGGCATCGCGATCTTTGTCGTGTCACTGGGGTTCAACCTGCTGGGTGACGGCCTGCGCGACGTGCTTGATCCAAAGGGTGAAAAATGACCGACATGTTACAGGTCGAAGGCCTAAACGTGGCCTATCCGTCCCGCGACGGGCCGGTGCGCGTGGTGCGCGACGTGTCCTTTTCGCTGGGCCGCGAACGGTTGGGCATTGTGGGCGAAAGCGGGTCTGGCAAATCCCAGACTGGCCGCGCCATCCTGGGGCTGACACCGCCCTCGGGCCGCGTCACGGCCAAGCGGCTGGAATTTGACGGTATTGACCTGCGGGGCGCCTCAACCCGTCAATGGCGCAGCCTGCGTGGTCGCCGGATGAGCATGGTGATGCAGGACCCGAAATTCTCGCTCAACCCGGTGATGACCGTCGGCCGGCAAATCGTCGAAGCGTACCGCAGACGCGGTGACACCAGCCGCGCCGAGGCGCGAACCAAAGCCATTGAAATGCTCGAGGCAGTGCAGATCCGAAACCCGGAACGCGTTTATGACGCCTATCCGCACGAATTGTCCGGCGGCATGGGTCAGCGTGCCATGATCGCGATGATGCTGATCGCCGAACCTGATCTGTTGATCGCGGATGAACCCACCTCTGCCCTCGATGTGACGGTGCAACTCGACGTGCTGAAAATCCTCGACAACCTCGTGCGCGAACGCGGAATGGGCCTGATCTTCATCAGCCACGACCTGCGGCTCGTGTCCTCCTTTTGCGACCGGGTCTTGGTGATGTATGCCGGCCGCGTGGTCGAAGAAATCACGGCAAAGAACCTGCACGCGGCCCAGCATCCCTATACCCAAGGCCTGCTTAATTGCCTGCCCCGCATCGAAGGCGGCCAGCGTCCTTTGAAAACCCTCACCCGTGACGTGGCGTGGCTCGAATGACCGCACTTGTATCCGTCTCAAACCTGAACGTCACCTTTGGCCATGGCGCCAACGAAGTGCAGGCCGTGCGCAACGTCAGCTTTGACGTGTCGACGGGCGAAAGCTTTGGCATCGTGGGCGAAAGCGGCTCGGGTAAATCCACCATCCTGCGCGCCCTTTGCGGCCTTGCCCCCATTACCTCGGGCAGTGTGATGATCGGCGGTGAACCCCTGAAAACGCCGCGTGACCGCGCTTTTTACCGGCAGGTCCAGATGGTGTTTCAAGACCCCTACGCCTCGCTGCATCCGCGCCACACCGTCGACAAGGTGCTGTCGGAACCACTGGCGATCCACGGGTTCGACGACGCTGAGACGCGCATCGAACGCGCGCTTGACGATGTGGGCCTTGGTCGCGGCTTTCGCTTCCGCTTTCCGCACCAGCTGTCGGGTGGCCAGCGCCAGCGCGTCGCGATCGCCCGCGCCCTGATCCTCGAACCGTCGATCCTGCTGCTGGACGAACCCACTTCCGCCCTCGACGCTTCTATACAGGCCGAGGTGCTTAACCTGCTTGATGCCCTGCGCGCCGAACGCGGGCTGACCTACCTGCTGGTCAGTCACGACCTCGCCGTTGTCGCCCATATGTGCGAGCGCCTCATGGTCATGCAACACGGGGCCCAGGTCGAAGAACTGACCCGCGCTGCGCTGCAAAACCGCGCCGCCCAAGACCCCTATACCAAAGAACTGCTCATCGCGAGCGAAGGCTTTAAAGAGATCCGCACATGACGACCAACCCCAAGATTTTCGACGGCCATAACGATTTCCTTTTGCGCCTGCTGCGCGACCGGGACAACCGCGAAACCACCTTTCTAACCGATACCGGCAAGGGCCACCTGGACCTGCCGCGCATGATCCAGGGCGGCTTTGCCGGCGGGTTCTTTGCCATCTACATCGCCTCCCCCGATCTGCCGCACGCGCTTGACGACGAGATGGAAACGCCGCCCTACAACCTCCCCCTGCCCGCCTTGATCGACACCACCGGCGCGCAGCCGACGGCGTTGGAAATGGCAGGGCACCTCAAATGGATGGAACGCGCCTCTGACGGGCGCTTCAAGATCTGCCGCAGCGTGGCCGAACTGCGCCATTGCCTCGCCAACGATATCATCGCCGCTATCCTGCACATCGAAGGGGCCGAGGCGATCGGCACCGACCTCGACGCGCTCTATCTCTTTCACGACATGGGCCTGCGCTCTATCGGACCGGTCTGGAGCAGGCCAACCGTCTTTGGCCACGGCGTGCCGTTCGCCTTCCCCTCGTCGCCCGACACCGGTCCCGGCCTGACCGACGCAGGCAAGGATCTGGTACGGCTGTGCAACCGTATGGGCATCCTGATTGACCTGTCACATCTCAACGAGGCCGGGTTCAACGATGTCGCCAAACTCTCCGACGCGCCGTTGGTGGCAACCCATTCGAACGCCCACGCCATCGCGCCGTCCTCGCGCAACCTGACTGACCGGCAGCTGGCGGTCATCCGCGACAGCGACGGCATGGTGGGCCTCAACTTTGCCGTGGGTTTCCTTAATGCTGACGGACGCAAGGCCGGAGGCCGTGGGTTTGACGCAATGCTGCGCCATCTCGACCACCTGATCACGCATCTGGGCGAAGACCGCGTCGGCTTTGGCTCTGACTTCGACGGGGCCGAAGTACCCGCCGCGCTCAAGGATGCCGCAGGCCTCGGCGCGCTGCGGGCTGCCCTGACGGCCCACGGCTATGACGATGCGCTGCTGGCCAAGCTCTGCCATGAAAACTGGTTCAACGTGCTTGACCGAACCTGGAAACCAGAGGCCACCTGACCGCGAGGGTTCGCCTGACTACAACATCAGTGCGATTGACCTGACGATGCCTGTCCGACTTATTCCTGGATCGCTTCGAGGTAGGTCAACAGGTCCAGAAAATCTGACTCCAGCACTTCGCCGTCTGCGCCGCCATTGGGGTAGACGTGGCGCAGCCCGGTGGCAGAGAAATCGGGCATCGGTGAGTTGGGATCGTCCTTCTCAAGCTGGCCCATGACAAACCGGCTGACAAACTCGCGCGGAAAATATCCATCGTTGCGCCGCTTGAGGCCCGCCAAATCAGGCGGGGCCACGCCCAGACCAGCCGCAGCAGATCCACCGCCTTGGCCGCGCGCGCCGTGGCATTGCGCACATTCCGCCGTGTAGATGACCTGCCCACGCTGTACGTCTTTGGACATGTCGACAGATGTGTTGACGCAGGCGGACAATAAGACAGCACATAGGCTGGCAGCGATATGAGTGGCTGATGGCATGCTGTGAAAAATCCCCATTAGATTTTGCTGGAACGTGGTCCAAAGACGGTTGGTCATTATAGAACACTGCCGCATCTCGGCGATGGCAAAGTTGATCTGCGTCAATACGTTGTGCCGTCAACAGGCATAGACGGACCTTGCGAATGCGTCAGTGCAGGCAAGGAAATGGAACATGCCCTTTGATCTTCTTGGTATGCAGATGTCTTGCGGTGGCATGGTCCTGTGGGACGTGGGGGCCAATCCATATTGCGGCACCACATGAGTAGACCCGCAGTCTTGCAGCAGCGAAAGGTCAGCGCCTCGATTGTGCAAGGTAATCTGACGCTGACGGGGCATTTGCTGATCGACACCTTGGCACAGTTGGCAACCGATGCGCGCGCGGTGGTTCCGGGTGGGGCGCAGTTTATTGATATTTCGGGCCTGTCACATTTGGACACGGCAGGGGCCTGGTTCCTTGTTGAACAGCGCGCCCAGGCGGGGCGGCGCGGGGAGGTGCTTGACATCAAAGGGGCCACTGCGGCGCAGATGCAGCTGATTGAGACGGTTCAACGCAACATGCCGCCCGATGATCTGGCCCGTCCAAAACCGCTGAACATTGCCGATCGGCTGGAAATCTTTGGACGGAAGGTTATGCGCGGGCTGCGCATGACGGTCGAATTGGTTGCGTTTCTGGGGCAGGTGATTGCAACATTGGGCGGCATCATCCGACATCCCACGCGGCTGCGCCTGACATCGGTGGTGCATCACTGTCAGGAAATCGGCGTCAGCGCGGTGCCGATCGTGGCGCTGATGGCGTTCCTGATCGGCGTGGTTCTGGCATTTCAGGGGTCAGCGCAGTTGCGCCAGTTTGGCGCCGAGGTGTTTGTCGTTGATCTGATCGCCATCTCGATCCTGCGCGAACTTGGCATTCTGCTCACATCCATCATTGTCGCGGGGCGCTCTGGCTCGGCCTTTACTGCGGCGATTGGGTCAATGAAAATGCGCGAGGAAATCGACGCGATGCGCACTCTCGGGCTTGATCCGGTGACGATCCTCGTTGTGCCGCGTGTGGTTGCGCTGATGCTGATGCTGCCCGCACTGGGGTTGATCGCGGACATATCCGGGCTGATTGGCGGTGCGTTGATGTCGTGGATTGAACTGGGTGTTTCGCCGGCTGTGTTTCAGACGCGGTTGGTCGGCAATACGGACGTCTGGCATTTTGGTGTCGGCATGATCAAAGCGCCGTTTTTTGCGCTGATCATCGGCATCATTGGCTGTTACGAGGGCATGCAAGTCGGCGGGAACGCGGAATCCTTAGGTCGGCTGACGTCGGCGTCCGTCGTGTTGTCGATCTTCATGGTCATCGTCGTTGATGCCATGTTTTCGATCTTTTTTGCAGTGGTGGGGGTGTGATGGACAGCGGTCAGGAACCCATCATCAAAGTGCGCAATCTGGTGACGCGATTTGGCGACCACACGGTGCATGATGGTCTTGATCTGGATGTGCGACGGGGGGAAATCATCGGCGTTGTCGGTGGCTCTGGCACCGGTAAATCGGTGCTGTTGCGTGCAATTGTGGGGCTGCTGGCCCCGAACAGCGGCCAGATCGAAGTATTCGGCGAAAGCGTGCGCGCAACGTCTGATGCGCAGTTCCGCGCACTGCGCCGCCGGTGGGGGGTGATGTTTCAAGATGGCGCATTGTTTTCCTCACTCACGGTGCGCCAAAACGTCGAAGCACCAATGCGCGAACAACTGACGCTTGATGACACGCTGCGAGAGACGCTGGCCGGGATCAAAGTGCGCATGGTCGGCCTGCCGGAAAACGCGATGGCCAAATATCCATCCGAGTTGTCGGGCGGCATGCGCAAGCGTGCAGGGTTCGCGCGGGCCATTGCGCTGGACCCCGAAATTGTCTTTCTGGATGAACCGACGGCGGGGCTTGATCCAATCGGGGCCGCCGCGTTTGATATTCTGATCAAACAATTGCAGGCGTCTTTGGGGCTGACGGTTTTTCTGGTGACGCATGATCTGGACAGTCTGCATGCAATCTGTGACCGGATCGCGGTTTTGGCCGATCAAAAGGTGCTGGCGGTTGGAACCATGTCCGAAATGCTGCGTGTTGATCACCCATGGGTACATGAATATTTCCACGGGCCCCGCGCGCGGGCCGCGCTCTCTTCTGCCCAGCATGAAGGGGCGCAGTGATGGAAACCCGTGCGAATTATATTTTGATTGGCGTTTTCACGTTGCTGTCCATTCTAGGGACATTGGCGTTTTTCATTTGGCTCGCCAGCGTTCAAGTGAACAAACAATACCAAAGCTACGGCATCCTGTTCGAAGATGTCTCGGGCCTTGATCCGTCTGGCGAGGTTTCTTTTAACGGTATTCAGGTGGGGCGTGTCATTGATTTGCGCGTCGATCAGGCCGACCCTTCCAAGGTATTTACCACCATCGAGATTGAAGCGGAGACGCCGGTACGGTCTGACACGGTTGCCCAGCTGCAATCCCAAGGCGTGACCGGCGTCGCCTATATCTCATTGTCAGGGGGCACACCCGAGGCGCCGCCGCTGGTGGCAAACGCGCAGGGCTGGAGGATCATTCCATCGCGCCGCTCGAACCTACAGACATTGGTGCAGGACGCCCCCGATCTGTTGGAGGAAGCGACGAAATTGCTGAAGCAGTTTCAGGCCCTGACCGGGCCGGATAATCAGGCCCACGTGACGAACATCCTGAGCAATCTGGATAGGTCGTCGGCCCGTCTGGATCAGGCGTTGGACGATTTTTCCCAGATTTCCGGTACCGTACGGGATGCGACCGTTCAGATCACGGCGTTTACTGATCGGCTGGATACAATCGGCGCCTCTGTCACACGCACGCTAGAGCAGGCAGATGGCACATTGGTCGCGGCCACGGGTGCATTTGAAACAGCAGATAAGGCGCTCGAAACTTCGATTGACGCGGTTGCCAGTGCCAAAGATACCTTTGATCAGGCAAATCTCATTCTGAACGGTCAGGTGCCTGAGATACTGGGGCACGTGGCCGAGGCGGCATCGCTGGCGACGGCAGCCATCACCGACTTGCAGGCCCGGTCCGGTGCCACGCTCGATGGGTTCACGCAAACCGCCGACCTGCTGAACGCCCGGCTGGCCGAACTAGAAGGATCGCTGCAAGAGGCCAATACCGCGTTCATGGCCGTGACCGAAGCGTCAAACAGCTTTGATCAACTTGTTGACGGCGAGGGCACCCTGTTGGTGTCCGACGCACGGGGCGTTCTGGCTGATGCCAGGGCGGCGATTTCGGCGATTGAGGTAATCGTCCTGAACGATGTCCCCGCGATCATGGCTGACATTCGCACCGGGGTTGCCACCGCAAGCAAGGCCGTTGATGCCGTTGCCGCAGACTTCACAGCCCTGACCGGGCAGTTTGACCCCCTGGCGCAGGATGCGAAAACGGCCGTGGACTCCGCAAATGCGTTGTTTGCCAGGGCGCAAACCAGCCTAAGCGCGATAGACGACACGCTTGAGGTGGCCGAAGGCGCGTTGGGGTCGGCGCAGGCCACATTTGACGCCGCGTCGGATGTGCTGAACACTGATATTGCGCCGATGATGACAGATATCCGCACGGCGTCTGCGCAGATCAGCCAGGCGGTGACAGATGTGACAAAAGATATACCCGCCATCACATCAGAACTGCGCGCCCTGATTGCCCGCAGCGATGCCGTGGCCCGCCAAATCCAGAGCGCCGTTGCACAATCTGCGCCCGGCATTGGTGACTTTTCCAGCAAAGGACTGCCTGAGCTGACCCGCCTTGCCGCCGAGGCGCGCAGGCTGGTGAACACCCTTGGCGATTTAACCCGCCGCATTGAACGCGACCCGGCACGGTTCATTCTGGATGGCCGGGTCCCTGATTATAGAAAGTAGACCCATGTCGGAAATGACCCGCCGCACAGCATTGATTGGCGCGATCTGCTCGCTTGGTGGATGTGGTGCCATTACCTCCATCAACGCGGCGGCCAAACCGCTTGATACCTACGATCTGCGCCCGGCGGCGGGGTCCGGCGCGGGGGGGCGAACATCGCGAACATTGCTGGTGGCGCGCCCGCAGGCCTCGGCGGCGCTCGCTACTGACAGGATCGTTATTAAACCCGATCTCGCGTCGATCACTTACCTGCCCAATGCACGCTGGAGCGACGAATTACCGGCGGTGATCCAATCCCTGCTGGTGCGCAGCATATCCGGTTCGGGCCGTATCGCCTATGTCGGCCGCAGCGACGCGGGGCCGATACCCGACAAGGCACTGCTGGTCAGAATTGACGCGTTTGAGGTCTATGCCGTGGCAGGTGGAACATTCGAGGTTCAGGTGGATCTGAATCTGTCTGTCATCAATGACAAAGATCAGCGCGTCGTCGGGTCGCGCCGCTTTGCACAGGCGCAACAGGTATCCAGCGACGACCCCAAGGAAATTGTAGGGGCGTTTCAGGCCGTTCTGGATCACCTATTGCCGCAGATGTCAGACTGGGCCATTCAACGGGTCTAGACACCCTGCCCGGTGCGTGATCGTTTGTCGCCCGCCTGTTGGCCCGGCGCAGCAGATGCCCAACCGGGAGGCCATTGATAAGCCCAAAGCGCCGCAGGCAAATCACGCGGGTTCTGGCGCCTTGCGATTGAGCAGCAAACTGTCCAGCACCCCAATGAGCATCGCGGCAGAAATGGCACCTGCGCCGGTCAGCAGGATGCGCATGATCGAGGCATAAGCGGGCGATTGGCTGGACAGTGCGATGGCGACCATCGCGATACAGACGGACAGCCCATATTGGTAAACCATGCTTGGGTGCCGCCCTTCCATCATCTTCCATCCAAACAGAACCCCGGCCAGCGCCACCAACCCCAGCAACATGGCGAAATGGGCATTCCAGCTTAGGATCAGAAGGATCAAAAGCGCCGCACCGGTGCCGTAAAGCGTGGCCAGCGTGCGCTGCACAGCTTCCGAGGCGGCCTGCCCTCTGGTAGGGAAAACCAGCACAAAGATCGCCCCAATGGCAAGGATCATATCAGAGGCCGGCATCACCGCATAAAGCCAAAAGCACAAAAGCAGCAGGACAAAGGCCCGGTTCAGCGATCCGATGCCGTGGCGATCTTGGATCAGTTCGACCTCGCGGGAATGTGCCATCTGGCTGGCAGGCGGGATCAGCCAATAGAGCAACGGCACCGCAATAATGCTGAGCAGTGCGCCTTGGGTAAACCCATCTCGAAAGTAGAACAGCATCGCGGGGTTCTTCAGCCCCATGATCGACATGAGGGCGGCGGCCATGATGATCAACATCCCGATCGGACTGCCCGTGCGGCGGATCACCCAAAACCCGGCAAAGAATATCCAGAAGGCAATCGCAATCATCAGCACGGGGGTCGGTTGGGTCAGCGACACAATGAGCGTCATCGCCCAGATGATGACGATGAACAACAGCGGCGCCACCAGACCCAGCATGGGGTCGAACCGCTTGCGTTGTCCCGCGAGAATGGCAATGGGCAGGGTCACCACCAGGGCGGGTACCACCGGTTGAATCCACTGGATCGCTGCAAAGCAGATCACGCAAAGAAGCCCAAGACGCAGCGCGAAATGCGGGTCGTCATCGCGCCCGGGGCGAGGGGCTACATACATGCTGATGACCTCAGTAAAGCGCGGTCAGCCACGACCCGGCGCGCTGAAACCCCGAGGCGATGGTGTCGATAAACCCGTCCCCCGTGGCATGAACCAGCACCGAGACATTGCCGCCGACGCGCGCCTTTGGTGGCCAGGCGTCAAGACCGCCGTCAATCTCGATCCGCACCGGCATCCGGCGGGCCGGTTCAAACCATTGGTTGCTTGGGGCATTGACCGGCAGGCCGCGGGCCTCGGACCGACCGGGATTGATACCCCATCCGATGCTCTGAACGCGGCCTTCGTAGATGTGGCCGGGATGGGCGTCAAACACCAGCGTCGCACGGTCCCCGGCGTCGATCTCGACCAGTTGGTTTTCGCGCAACTCGGCCGTGATCCAAACGCCCTCGTCCTCGATGAACGTCAAGGCGGGTTGACCGGCGCCGACGAATTGACCCGGCGCCAGTTGAAGGTTGGTCACCACCCCGCGCCGCGGCGCGACCACATCGGTCGACAGCAGGTCATATTCCGCTTGTTCGAGCGCGAGTTGCGCCGCCCTGATCTGCGGATTGTTCTCACCAGTCACGCCAAGGTTCGCCTCGGCGCCTTTCGACTGGGCCTCGGCGGCCTTCAGCGCCGCTTCGGCGTTGGCAAGTTGCGTGCGCGAGGCATCGCGCTGTGACGTTGGAACCAGCCCGCGTTCAGCAAGCTGCTCGATCCGGGCGTTCTCGGACGTCGCATTGTCAAGGTTCGCCCTGCCCTGAGCCACCTGCGCATAGGTGGCGGACAATTGCGCCGATGAGGCGTCGATAGACTGTGTCGCTTGGTCAAGCTGCGCCCGTGCCTGTTCAACAGCCAGCGCAAAGGGTCTGTCGTCGATCTGGAACAATGTGCCGCCGGCCTCGATCACCTCGTTATCCTGGACCATGACCTGCGTCACCCGGCCCGACACGCGCGGGGCGATCTGAACAACTTTTGCCGATATGACGGCCCGTGCGGTGCTGGGCGCGTGGCGGTCCGACAGCGCGTACCATCCGGCAATTAATGCGATGGTGACGATGATCAGCAACGCCAGCGGCTTGGCCGGGTTTGATCCGGGGACCGGTGCAGATTGTTGCGGGGCTGCTGGTTCAGACGGTGTCATCTTGAAACTCCAATGGCGCGGGCGGGCGAATCCCGAGGCCTTCGATAAGGATGGATAGGGCGCGCGCTGCTTCGGCTTGGCGCGCAGGTTGCGACACGCCGCGGCTGGCGGCGCCAAGCATGCGGACCGCAAGAAACATATCTTCAACGCAAAGCCAGGCGGTCGCCCCGCCTGCTTTTTTGGCGCGTTGCAAAGGGCCGCTGAAAACGGCGGTCAACCGATCGACAAGTTCCGCCGCATCCGGGTCAAGGCGGACCTTGTCCCAAACGGCATGAAGCGCGGGGCTGCGGGCGGCTTCTTGTGCCGCAAGCTCAAGCAGATCAACAAGGTCAACGGTGCGATTGCCCGGTTTCGGCCGACAGGTTTCGAACCGTTCAAGCGACCGCGCCACAAGCGCCAGATGCAGAACGCGGCGGTCGGGGAAATGCCGATACATTGTGGCACGCCCCACCCCGGCACGCATTCGGATCAAATCCAAAGGGGCGTCGACACCGTGTTCGGCAAACACCTCGCTGGCGGCGGCCATCAAGGCATTCTGGTTTTCTTCTGCATCGGCTCTTTGTTTCATTCGCGCTAAATGGACACATTTGTCCGATTATTCAACAGTGGTCGCGAAAAAGATTTTCGGCGGGACGCGAATTGGGGAAATTGTGGGCCCCGGCGCGGACACAAAACGCCTTGGTGCCCGCGCGGCGCGAGGCCAGTAGCATCAGCGCGCCAGATCGGATTTCGACGGTTCAGCCCCAGCCATCTGCGCGATCGCCGCGAAATCACCCGCTTCCCGGCCGTTGCGCAGGGCGCCGATCAACTGCTGCAAAATGTTCAGCAGCTGTGATCCTCGGTCGGCACCCAACATGCCTTCGATGTGATCGACATAGGCCGTCGCTTTGGCCAACATGCGGGCATGTTGTTCGCGGCCCGTGTCGGTCAACTCGCTGGCATAGGCGCGGCGATCCGTTTCCACGCGGCGGCGGATGATCAACCCCCCATCTTCCAACTCGCGCATGGCATTGGCGACGCTGGATTTATCCAGACCTGCGGTGCGGCACAGTTCGATCTGGGTGATGCCGGGATTTTTCGAGATCAGACAGAGCAGGCCAAAGCTGCCGCGCCGCAGGGCGTCGTCGCCCAGAGCTTCGGCAAAGCTGCGATAGGATTCGTCATAGGCCAAGCGCAGGTGATACCCGATGAATTCAGACAGGAACCCCAGGTCAAAATCCGACGCCGCCGCACTGGTCGACGCCTGCAAATCTGTCTGTGCCATAGTATCTCTGACCATATATCCCTCGGGCTAGGCGACCGTGCCATTGGCGAACGTCCCGCCGGAATAGCAGAAGCGATGGCTGCCACCAACTTGTTTAGCCTTTGCCGGCCCCGCGCGACGAAGCGCGTTGGGCAAATTCCTGCAACGCGTCGGGGTTTGCCTCAAACCCCAGCCCCGGTGTTTCGGGCAGTGTCAGGGTCGACCCCACCCGGTCAGGCAGGCCGGTATATAGCTGGCGACACATGTCGACAGAGATCAGGTGCCATTCCACCAGCCCGCCAGAGGCAAGGCCCGCGTGCAGGTGCATGTTATGGAACGGAAACGCCCCGCCGTTGTCGATGGTCACGTTATGCGCCTGCGCCATTCCGGCGATCTTCATCGCTGCGGTAAAGCCGCCGCAGATCACCACATTTGGCTGAATGACATCTACCGCCTCGTTCACAATCAGGTCGCGGAAACGGAACAACTGCCCTTCGTTCTGTCCCGCCGCGACACGCACCCCCGTCTGCTGGCGCAGGTCGCGCATCTTGTGCACATCGTTGTCGCGCATGGGTTCCTCGAAAAAGCTGACGTGGGAGTCGCGCATCGCGTCCGCCAGATAGCGCGCAGAGCCGGGATCGAGGCTGCAATTTGCATCGACAAACAATTCCGCCTCGCTGCCGATCGCCTCGCGTACAGCGGCGACGCGGCGCACGTCCTCGCGGATGACCTCATCCACCGGGCGGCCCTGATCACGCCTTGCCAGCGCCTGCGCCCCGACCACCATCTTGAACCGCGTGACACCGTCACCCTTAAGGTGGGTCGCGGCCTGCACCAATTGTTCGCGGCTGAACGACCCAAAGCCAAAGGTGACATACAGCGGCACCTCGGCGCGCGCCCCGCCCATCAAACGCCAGCATGGCAGGCCCGTCATCTTGCCGAAAATATCCCACAGCGCCAGATCGACGGCAGAAATAACATGGCTGGCATAGCCCGTCTGCCCGCGCGGCGTCAGCAACCAATAGAGTTTTTCCGCAATCGCCTCGCGGTGCAACGGGTCATGGTCCAGCAGCGCCGGCGCAACCAATTCGCGCACGATGGCCGCCACCACTTCCTCGTCCGTGATGGCGGTAAAGCCATAGCCCGTCAGCCCTTCGTCGGTCTTGATCTCCAGCACCGCACAGGACAGCGCATTGGCGGCTTTTGCCTCTCCCAACTCCAATTCGCAGGGGATGAAGGCCGGATAGACATTTATTTCCTTGATCTTCATGCGTTCTCCTTCTCCCCTGCCTTGCAGGTGCGATTTCGTATATAGTTGACATGTAGATAATCTATAACCAGACTATATCGCAAGGATCAAGTCCGAGAATCTGGTCCTGCGCGCCAAACTGGTGCGGACAAAATTTAGGTTTGGGAGGACCGAATGATGAAGTTTACCAAAACTCTGGTGATGGCCGCTGCGCTTGCCGGGCTTGCGACCACCGCCGTTGCGCAAGACACCTATCCTAGCCAGCCGATCAAACTTGTGCTCGGCTTTGGTGCCGGGGGTGGCAGTGACGGCCTTGCCCGCGCCATTCAAGCCGCTGTCGAAAAGAATGACACGTTGCCGGTGCCGCTGATTGTGGTGAACGCCGAAGGCGCCAGTGGCGTTGTTGGGATGCGCCAAGTGCTGGGTGCCGACCCCGACGGCTATACCATTTTGCAGATCCACCAGGAAATGTTCGCCGCCGCTGCCCTTGGCCGCGCCGATTTCACCCCCGCCGATTTTGAACCGGTTTTACAAGCCACGCAGGGCTGCATGTATATGGCGGTGCCCGTCGCGTCAGAGTTTCAAACTCTGGACGATCTGATCACCTTTGCAAAAGCCAACCCCGGCGCGCTGAAACAGGGCGATGCCATTGGCGGGGTTACGCATTTCCCGTCGATCCAACTGATGCAGGCCGCAGATGCGGAATGGACAGTGGTGCCGACGGGCGGCACATCGAAACGGTTTGCGGCAATGGAAGGCGGTTTCGCCGATATGGCGCTGATGTCCCCCCCATGGCTCGAGCGGGGCAAGGAAAACCTGCGCCCCTTGGCCGTGCTGTCAGAGGAACGTATGCCCATGGCACCTGATATCCCAACGGCCAAGGAATTGGGCTATGATGTAACCTCTTGCCTGTCGCGTCGTTTCTGGGCGCCCAAAGGCACACCGCAAGACCGGATCGACACACTGGCCGACGCGCTGGAAGAGGCACTGGGTTCTGAAGAGGTCACAACCTATCTGGCCAAGATCAGCGAAGACGTCGCCATCCTGCGCGGGGATGACCTGCGCAAGGCGATCAAGGTAGAGTATCAATCCTTCGTCGATGTCGCCGACGCCATTCGCGCTGCCGGTCAGTAAGGGCGCAGCTACCACGTATCAGGGGCGGTTCGCATCGCCCCTGCCCCCTCAGCCGTGATTGGTCCATCATGCCCAAAAACATCAGCGAAATCCTATTTCTGACGCTGGCGGTGGTGATCGCCGGCCTGGCGCTGGCCGGTGTCGCCGACATGCCGCCTGCGTTCTACGACCCGCTGGGGGCGGGTGCGTTCCCGCGTTGGATCGCTGTGATCATCGCGGTGCTTGTCGCGCTCAAGCTCATAACGACAACCGTCATCGCCCGCGCCGACATTGACCGCCTGGTGCCGCTGCTGCCGCCACGGTTTCATTGGCGCATGGCGGCGATGTTCGCGCTGATCTGCGCCTATGTCATTGCACTTTGGGCCGAAATGCCGGGGTTTCGGATTACCACGGCGATTTTCCTTAGCGCGGGGATGCTGCTGCTGACGACGCAGCGCAATCCGCGTCTGATCGTCGCGATCCTCGGTGCCTGCGCCCTCAGCGCGGTGGGCTTGGATTACATTTTTCGCACGGTTTTCTTTCTCAATCTCTGACCCCGCCCACAACAGCGGCAGCGCATATTGCCGACAAAAGGTTACATGATGATCGACGTCTATCTTCACGTCTTTACCGCCGGACTGTACTGGGTGTTTCTGGGCGCAGGCATTGGCATCCTGGTGGGGTCGATCCCCGGTCTGTCGGGTGCGATGATCATCGCGCTTGCCCTGCCCGCGACCTTTTACATGCCCGGCGATGACGCGCTCTTGTTGCTGATCTCGATGTATATCGGGGCCACGACGGGCGGGCTGATCAGCGCCACGCTGATGCAGATGCCCGGCTCTGAGGCGGCAATCATGACGACGCTTGACGGCTATCCGATGGCCGCCAAGGGGCAGCCCGGCCGCGCGCTTGGGCTTGGGGTCGCCGCATCGTTCTTTGGCGGGGTTGTCGCCTGGGTTGTGCTGGCGCTGTTCTCGCCTGCCCTGTCAAAAGTCGCGGTGCGCTTTGGCCCCTATGAGATTTTCGCGATGACAGTGCTGGCGCTGACACTGATCGCCGCGGTATCGCGCGGCAGCCTGCTCAACGGGTTGCTGTCTGCCGCCCTCGGCGCTGCGATTTCGATGCCCGGCGTCGATCCGATTTCCGGCATGCTGCGGCTGACCTTTGACGTACCGGGAATGGAAAACGGGCTGACCCTGCTGCCCGCCATCCTCGGTGTGCTTGTCCTTAGTCAGGTCCTAGTCGATTGCGAAATGCGGACAAGAAAGCTCAAGCGCGACCCGGCGGGTGGCACGCGCGTCAATTTCCGCCTGCGCGACTTTACCGACTATGCGGGCACCTATGTCCGGTCGTCGCTGATCGGCACTTGGATCGGCATCCTGCCCGGCGTGGGCGGCACAACCGCCTCAATCGCCGCCTATTCGGTGGCCCGCGCCGCGTCGAAAACCCCCGAACGGTTTGGCCAGGGGGCCGAGGAAGGTGTGATCGCCGCCGAGACCGCTAATAACGCAGGCACCGTGGGGGCGCTGGTGCCGATGATCACGCTGGGCATCCCCGGTTCGGTGATCACCGCAATCCTGCTGGGCGCGATGGTGATTCACAATCTCAACCCCGGTCCGTTGCTGTTCGCACAAAACCCCGAGGTGGCGCATACGGTGATCGCCGGGGCGCTGGCAGGCAATATCGCGATGCTGGTGATCATGGTGGCCGCGACCCCCCTGCTCGCCCGGTTGATGTATGTGAACATTGCCTACCTGCTGCCCCCCATCGTGGTCTTTTGCGTGCTTGGTGCATTTTCCGTGTCGAACCGGATTTTCGATGTCGGTGTCATGCTGGGGTTTGCGCTTGCCGGGTATCTGATGATCAAGGCCAAGGTGCCGCCCGGCCCGTTCATCATCGGCTACATCCTGACCCCGATGGCCGAGGTGAACCTACGCTCGGGCCTTGTGATCTACGACAACAGCTATCTGCCGCTGCTGACACGCCCGCTTTGCGCCGCGTTTCTGGTGGTTTCCGTGATCTCGATCCTCTGGTCCGTCTGGGGCGAGGTGTCGGCCTTTCGGCGGCACCGGAACTCTACCGAAAGGACGCTGTAAGTGACTTCTGTTGACGTATCTATTGACCATTTTCAGGCGCGCGCCCGCCGCCGCGTGCCGCGCCTGTTCTTTGATTTCGTCGACGGTGGTGCGGGCCGCGAAAGCGCGCTGGCACGCAACATCACGCGCCTGAATGACATCCAGATGATCCCCCGCGCGCCGCGCGACATCGCGGACCGCAGCAGCGCGGTCACGTTGTTCGGACAGGACTATGCCCTGCCCGTCGGGATTGCGCCAATCGGGCTTGCCAATATCCTTTGGCCGGGGATGGACCTGGCGCTGGCCAAGGCCGCGCGGAAGGCAAATATCGCCTATGTCCAAAGTACCGCGTCCAGCTCACTGATCGAAGATATCGCACCGGCAGCAGGCAATATGGGGTGGTTTCAACTCTACACGTCGAAAGACGACAGCATCACCGAAGACCTGCTAACCCGCGCCGAAACGGCGGGCTACCGCACGCTGGTCGTTACGGTCGATGTGGCACTGCCGGGCAAACGGCGGCGCGATCTTGTCAACGGCTTTGCGCTCCCGATGAAGATGGGGCCAAAGTTCGCATCGCAATTGATAACCCGCCCCGTGTGGCTGCGGGCCGCGCTGGGTCAGCCGGTGCCGCGCATCGTCAACCTACAGCGGTATGCGCCTGCAACGGGGGCACAGTCGCTGGCGGCTTTCATGGCGGCACAGATTTCCCCGTCGGTCGATATGGATCAGATTTCCCGGCTGCGCGATCGCTGGAAAGGCCCGATGGTCGTCAAGGGCATCCTGCATCCGCAGGACGCCGAGATGTTGGCCGATCGCGGTGTCGACGGTGTCATCGTGTCGAACCACGGCGGCCGGCAGCTTGATTGCGCCATCGCCAGCATCGACGCACTGCCCGCCGTCGTGCGCGCGGTTGGTACGCGCATGGAGGTGATGATGGACGGCGGCATCAGAACCGGCGAAGACATCGCCCGCGCCTTGGCACTTGGAGCGCGTTTCGTCTTTGCTGGTCGTGCGTTTCTGTATGGCATGGCAGCCACGGGGCGCGCCGATGCGGCGATTAACGTATTGGCAGATGAATTTGACAGGGCGCTGGGGCAGTTGGGATGCCGTCGCGTCAGTGATCTGTCTTCTGCACAGTGCCAAGGTGTTGGATAAAGGGCTTAGCGGGCTTGCCGGGCGGTGCGAAATCCCCCCCACTCATCAGCACCGGGGCTGTCATCAGTCGGTCTGTATCCAAACCGCCTTGGTGTCGAGATAGGCCTGCAAGTGCTCGACCCCGCCTTCTTTGCCATAGCCTGACATCTTCAGACCTCCGAACGGCACTGCGGGGTCGATGGCATGGTACATATTGACCCAGACCGATCCGGCCTTGATCCGTTTGGTCATTTTATGCGCAGTGCTAAGGTCGCGGGTAAATATACCGGCGGCCAAACCATATTGCGTTGCATTGGCGCGCGCTGTGACTTCGTCCAACGTATCAAAGGGCAGCACTGACACCACCGGGCCAAAAATTTCTTCACGGGCGATTTTCATGTCGTCGCCCACATCAGCAAAGATTGCAGGCCGCAGGAAATTGCCGCCGTCATAGCCAACCCCCGACGGCCTACTGCCCCCGGTGATCAATCGCGCACCTTCCGATTGCCCGGATGCAATATAGGCTTCGACCTTGCCTGCCTGCTGCGCGTTTATCAGCGGGCCCAGGTCGGTATCAGCATCCAGCCCATGCCCAATCTTGAGCGATGTCGCAAATTCGCACAGCCCCTGAATAAACTCTTCCTGTATTTCACGCGCGACAAACAGCCGTGACCCGGCGATGCAAATTTGGCCGGAATGGGCATAGACCGCCATCGCCGCGACCGGGATTGCCTTTGCGATGTCGGCATCCTTGCAGATGATCATGGGCGACTTGCCCCCCAGCTCAAGCGTGATCCGCTTGAGGTTTTCGACGCCTGCGCGGGCAATGGTCTGCCCCGTTGCTGTTGACCCGGTAAAGACCACCTTGTTCACATCTGGATGCGCAGCAAGCCTTGCGCCTGCCTCAGCCCCGGTGCCTGTGACCACATTCACGACGCCGTCGGGCACGCCCGCCTCCTGCATCAGCTTGGCAATCAACAGCGGTGTCAGTGGCGCTTCTTCTGATGGTTTCAATACGACGGTACAGCCGGTGGCCAGCGCCGGCGCAATTTTCCAGATCGCAGCCGCAGTTGGCGCGTTCCACGGGATGATCGCACCCACCACCCCCACAGGTTCGCGCGTGGTGTAAGAGATCATGGATTGGGACACTGAATTTTCAATGTAATCGCCGTGCAGCGCGGTGGCCTGCCCGGCGTAGAACCGCAACATCCCGATCACGCGGCGTTTGTTGCCCAGGGTCCGGCTGATCGGCAGGCCCATATCAACCGTGTCGGAAACGCACAGCATCTCCCAGTTCTTTTCCATCAGATCCGCGATGCGCAACAGCACTTCCTGCCGATCATAGGGCGTGAATTTTGACCATTGCCCTTCGAATGCGCGGCGTGCTGCGGCAACCGCGATATCAACGTCCGCCGCGCCGCCGCGCGGGACTGTCGCCAGATGCCGTCCCGATGCGGGGTCAACAACGTCAATGACCTCGCCCGATTGGGCGGGGACAGATGCACCATCGATGAACATCGGACAGAACTGGCCAGTATAAAGCCCGTCCGCCATTTTTCGGGGATCAAAGGGTAAAGTCATTGCGGCCTCTTTCATGCGCTACATCATTCCTACCGATGAAACCCCGGTGTTCAAGGGCCGACGTCAAAGAGCAAATGGGATCAAATCACAGTCTCTTGATACCCCTCTGTGGAAATCGCCGTGCAAATGTCGCCCCACTGGCAATCCCGGCAGGCGGACCTGACCTGATCTTGGGCGAAGGCCGCGCGCAGGCGGTTCAGCGTTTGTTTATCGAACGAAAGGGTTGCACCGACACATAGTTTGATCTGTAATATTCGGCCCACGTCGCGCGCTGCCTGTAGGTCGCGATCATGAATGCTTTTGTCACCGCAATGCGCGTCGGTTTCCGCCTGACGCGGGGCACAGATATCATCTGGCCCTTCTATAATCTCGATATCCTCTCCGGCAGAAATTCGCCCCGCAATCATGGTCATATTGTCTATGAAAGCGGGGCTGTACCCTTTGCCAATATAGGTCAGCAGGCAAAGAAGATGGTGCGCGCGCAGGCGTACCGTCATTCGGCGCTGTTTTTGGAATCGCGCGTCAATAGCTTGAGCGTCATCGCGCCCAGACCGGACTTGAGGATGCCGCCGATGATAAAGGGAACGACACCGGCCATGATGGCCTGTTCCACACCGATCAGCACGGCAAGCCATGCGGCCCCCAGAACCAGACAGATCGCGTTACCGATAAGCATGGCAAGAAACGACATCCAGACGCGCTGGCCGTTCCAGCCGCGTTCCGTCAACCAACCAACAATCATGCCTGCAACCGGAAAGGCAAAGAGATAGCCACCAGTTGCGCCCAGGAAATGTTGCGCGCCGCCAGCACCGCCCGCCAGAACCGGCAGCCCCAAAGCCCCCTCCGCCAACCAGGCGGCAATTGTGACGCCGCCCAAGCGCCACCCATACAAGGCACCGACAAGCATGACTGCAAAGGTCTGCATCGTGACAAGAACCGGGACCATCGGAACTTCGATATAAGATGACACTGTCAGAAAGAGAGTGCCAAAAAAGACAGCAACCACTTTCCACGGCAGAGAAAAACGCTGCACATCGAAGACTTGGTGACTGTTATGGACAACTGCCGTTGAGGATGAGGACATCTGGAACCTTTCAAGTATCTATTAAAATTCAAACCAGAATCACTGGATAAGTAAATTATAGATAGTTTGCAAGACTGACCGAGATTCACCCTCGCGACAGGTGCCGCCGCAAGATCGTAGCGGCAGATTTTTCGTCCCGCCGCTCCATCGCGAGAAGGATCGCCACGTGATCCTTGTCAGAGGTGCTGCGCCATGTTTCGCGCCATCTGGCATGAAACCTCTGTGCAGACAGACGCTGAAGCTGTTCGATACGTCCCAGCAAAAGAGGTCGCGCACAGGGCTTTAGGATTTCGAAATGGAACTGCCGGTTCGCTTTTTCCCATGAAATCGGGTCTTTGGCATTGTCGCAGGCCAGCCGGAGACGCTCCATCTCCTGCAAGTCGGCGGGCGTAATTTCAGCAACCGCTTTCACCAACGCCAATGGCTCTAACGCCAGTCTCATCTCCAAAATGTCGTCTTGGTCTTTGTCCGTCAAAGAGAATGCCCTGACGCCGCGCTTGGGGATAAAGGTGGCAAGCTCCATCTGCACAAGGCGCTGAAGCGCTTCTCGGGCGGGGACGTGACTGCATTTGAACCGCTCGGCGATATGATCCTGCCCAAGCCGCGCACCCTGAGCGATGTCGCCCCGAATGATCTCTTCGGCAAGGACGTCAGCAATAGCAGCAGGTTTTATAGATAAATCAGACATGGGTATGATCTAACCCGAACCAGCCCACGGGAACAGGCCATTCTATCCGATGGAACGCCGGTCACCGGGCATAATAATACGCGACAAGGCTTGCCAGAAAGGTCAGCAAGACAAGGATGGAATCCAGACCAAACGCACCAATCCGCGGCTTGCGCCGCACGATCAGCCCGGTCAGGTAAATCGCCGTGACAGTCAGCCCAAACGCCAGGGCAAGGCTGACCGTGCGCGAGGTGTCCTGCAAAATCGGGCCGCCTCGAAATAATATATCGGCGGGAAAGACCAGCACCAACATGATCAGATTGCTGCCAAAGATGTTTGAAATAGCCATCGTATAGGCGCCGATACGCACCGCAGCGATACTGGTGGTCAGTTCAGGCAATGATGTTGCTGCGGCCAGCAACGTGACACCGATAAACCCGGCGCCGAGGCCAGATTGATCCGCAATGCGGTCCGCAAACAGGACCAGCAACAGACCAAAAATCAAGATTGCGATACACGCAGCTATGGCTTGCCAGATCAGACTGGTATTCGTCGCCTGCGCCAGCCCTGTCGGTGCCGGAAAGGCCAGCGGATCAGGATCGGGCAAATCCACTGGCACCCAATCGCTGCTGCCATCGTATCGGCGCAGCAACCAGATCGCGCCAACATAGATCACGGCGATGCAGACACTGCCAAGACCCACACCAGCCACCACAAACGTCTCGCCCAGATGCGTGACGACCAGCGCCACAGACAGCAGCAAAACCAGCAATGTCGCCTCAAGCGCATGGTTTGCCTTGCGGGGGTAATTCGTAATCGGACCGCGCGCCCAGAAATCCGCCATGGCCAGCATCGCAGTCTGCAATGCGACGCCGCCAAAAAGGTTATTCAGCACCAGATCCCGCGACTGTTGAACCGCAGCCGTCAGGGTTGTGGCAACTTCGGGCAGCGACGTGGCCAGCGACAGCAACAACAGCCCTACCAATAACTTCGCCAGCTTGAAACGATCTGCCAGTGTATCTGCCAAATAGGCCAGCCGCGCGCCCGCCACCCAGACGCAGGCAGCGCTTAGCGCAAAAAATATCAGGCTTTGGCCCAGGGACGTGACGGGAACCAGCATTCCCACGACCTACCGAATTTTAGCGCCCCCGCTTTGACTTGGCTCAACCCAGATCGGCCGCCGGTCACCGAGGGTGCTTGCATGACACAGGATCACGGACACAGCCGCGATGAAATCGCCGAACGCCTGTCGGTCGGCAGGCAAAACAGCAATCTCAAAGATATGATTTATGGCGCTATTGATGGGGCGGTCACCACCTTTGCCATTGTCGCCGGGGTCGAGGGCGCAGGGCTGCCGCACAGCATTATTGTGGCACTTGGGTTGGCCAATATCATCGCAGACGGGTTTTCAATGGCCGCCAGCAATTACTCCGGCACAAAGGCTGAACTGGATGACCGCAAGCGTATCGTTCAGATCGAAGAGCGCCATATCGCGCAGCACCCTGAGGGTGAATTGGAAGAACTGCGGCAAATCCTGCACTTGCGCGGGCTTTCAGGGGATCTGCTGCATCAGGCGACAGATGCTATATCGAAAAATCGCGTTAACTGGATCAATCTAATGCTGACGGACGAATACGGGCTCGCGCGCGACAACCCCGAGCCGATGCGTGCCGCGATTGCCACCTTTGCGGCCTTTCTGGCTGCCGGTGCGGTGCCGTTGCTGCCGTTCCTGTTAGGGCTGCCCCATGCGTTCACCACAGCCATCTTAGCGACATTGCTGACCTTTTTCGCGATCGGCGCCGCGAAAAGCCATTGGTCACTTGCAAAATGGTGGCGGTCCGGTGCTGAAACACTTTTGATCGGGGGCGTTGCCGCGCTGTTGGCCTACGGGGTCGGCGGGCTTTTTCATCCGTGACGGCGGGTTAAACACCGCAGCTTTCCGGCCCTCGAAATTGCAGCGCCGACGTCTGCTCACCTTTGGTTAATTACGCGCAGCAGTTGATCTTGGTCAGTTGGGTCGGCCCACGAACGTGCCAGCCTGCACCAGATCGCCCCAGCTTTTGATTTGGGCAGACCCTAGAACTGGAGAGCAACATGAACCGCCGGACAATTTTATATGTGATGGACACAGACACCCCAGATACCCAGATCAGTGATGCCGCTGACGCCGCCGCTCAACGCCAGGATCATCTGATTTGTCTGCTTTTGGGTGCCTCCCCCGCCTTGCCGCTATATGCCTACGGCGGGTCGCCCTATGGCAGTATGACCATTCCCGAAGGTTGGACAGAACGTGTCGCCGAAGCGGAGCAATTGCAGCAAGATCGCAGTGAGGCTGTCGAAGCCATTCTGGCCAAGAGCAACACATCAGGGGATGTGTATTCTACCATGTGTGTCACCATGGACGTCAAAAATCATGTCGCGCGGGCCGCACGTGTCAGCGACGAGGCGTTTTTCGCCGCAAATCTACGCGCGACCCCCGACGTTCTGCGCGAAGCTGCATCAGGCATCCTGTTCCATTCGCCAATTGGCTTTCGGATCAACGGATCGCTTTCCCAAGATATCAACAGGGTCTTTGTCGCGTGGGACAGCAGCGAAGCGGTCGTATCTGCCGTACACGCCGCCCTGCCCTACCTGAAAGAAGCACAAGAAGTGGTTATTGCCTGTATTGATCCAGTCAGAACCGCAGAGCGCGATGGCCAGGACCCCGGCACAGATGTTGCCGCATGGCTCAGCCATCATGGGTGCAGCGTGACCGTGTCGCAGTTTCCCAGCGGCGGGCTTGAAATCGGTAAATGCATTCAGGACCGCGCGCAGGAATTTGGTGCCGATCTCGTCGTCATGGGCGCCTATGGCCATGCGCGGATGCTTCAGACCGTGCTCGGCGGCACGACACGGTCGATGATCGAGCAAAAAGCGTTACCGGTATTTTTTGCCCATTAAGCCGCGGGCAAGCACCATGACGGATAACGTCCAGCCTCCCGCCCCCTGGCAAGACACATCACCCGCAACGCTGCGGCGCGCCATCACACTGCCGCTTTTGGTGTTTTATGGCTTGGGCGTTACCATCGGCGCCGGCATCTATGTCCTTGTCGGCGCCACCGCCGCCCAAGCAGGGATATATGCGCCAGCGTCGTTTTTGCTGGCCGCCATTGTCATGCTGTTCAGCGCGGGCAGTTTCAGTGAATTGTCTGGCCGTTTCCCGCAAAGCGCCGGAGAGGCCGCCTATGTCGAAGCTGCGTTCACCCGGCCGTCGCTGACAGTCATCACAGGCGCGCTGATGCTTCTGGCCGCGACGGTGTCGGCATCCGCAATTGCCATTGGCTGCGCGGGCTACGTCGCCACGCTCTTGCCGGTGCCGCTGTGGTTAATCATTCTGATGACGGTCGGTTTTTCCGGCTTGGTCGCCGCCTGGGGCATCGTTGAATCGGTCAAATTTGCAGCGGCCCTGACCATTGTCGAAGTCAGCGGACTGATCATCGTTGTCATCGCGGGGATATGGCACCAGCCAGATATCATTCGCGCCTTGCCGACCGTTTTGCCTGCACCCACTGATATCCCTGCCGTGACGGCGGTCGCCTTGACCAGCCTGCTTGCCTTCTTTGCGTTTATTGGGTTCGACGGCATGGTCAACATTATCGAAGAAACCGAAAACCCCGCCCGCAACATGCCGCTGGGTATTTTCATCACGCTCACGATCGCGACACTGCTCTACTTCTCGGTCGCGGCGGTGGCGGTGCTACTCCTCCCGCTTGAGGAATTGGGTAATTCAACGGCGCCAATCAGCCTGCTGTTTGAAAGATTAACGGGGATATCCCCGATCGCGATCACAGTTATCGCGATTGGTGCAACCCTGAACGGGGTCGTTATTCAGACCATTCTGGCCTCGCGGATCATCTATGGCATGGCAAATGTGGGTCGCCTGCCCAAGGGTCTGGCAAAGCTGAACCTGCGCACGCGCACACCGCTGCGCGCCACGATGCTTGTGACGCTTTGTACTCTGATCTTTGCCCTATTTTTCCCGATCTCCGTTCTGGCCGAGCGTACAAGTCAGATTGTTCTGGTTGTGTTCATTCTGATCAACCTGTCACTGTTACGGATAAAATGGCGCGGCGATGCTGCGCCTGATGGGATATTCATGGTGCCTGCCATTGTCCCCATCGTGGGCTTGGTGACCTGCTGTGCCATGCTGCTGGGGCCGATTTTCATTGCGGGCTGATGTGTCGCCGCCCCCCGCAACGGCGTACAAATGCCCAACCCGCTAGGACGGCAGCTGCGCAAATTGATCAAGTTCAGCTTCCAGTGCATCCCAATCGGTAAATTCGCACACGCCATCTACGAGATCGACATCCCGATCACCCAACACCACGTGTCGAATGATCTGGCTTTCGAAATAGCCGTAACTGCTGGTCCGCACCGCGCCCGCGACCAACATCTCTCTGTCGGGGTCAAACCCAGTGCGCATCTTCATTTCTATCAGGTAATCCTGCGCCTCCTCGCGGCCTTCGGGAAACGCGGCTTTCAGGCTGACCGAGATCAACAAAGTCTGAAACGCCTTCAGCTCATTCCGGCTTGCTGTGACAAATACTTCAAACCCTTTGGGGTGCCGTCGCTCATGGACCGGGGCCGCCAGCACAACCTTGTCGATGCCGTCAAAGGTGACCGATGCCAGTCGATCCGCCGCGTTGAAAAATCGCACACCATGACCTGCGGCGCGCAACCGTTCCGCCACAAACTCTGAAATCTTCTGCGTCTGACCTTCGACAGTTTCGAAAACAATCAAGAACTCCATCTTTACCTCCCTTCGAACGCCCGACCAAATTGGCGTGATACCAGTTCAGAACAGGCAATCTTCGCGGATAGCTTAAGGCGCTTTGTCCTGTCGAAGTTTGTTTTGGATCAACATCGACGCGTTAAAAGGCTCTCCCCCCGGACGGATCGGATGCGGCGCAGCCCAAGCATCAGGCCAGGCATGAGGAACGCCCAAAACTTAAGGAACGATCAACGCCGGGATGCGTGGTTCTTTCAGAACCGCTTCGGTCAGGCTGCCATATATCAGGTTGTGCGCGCGCGTATGGGTAACGCCGCCAAGGCACAGCAAATCACATTTCAAATCAAGCGCTTTGGAAAGTATGGCGTCATGTGCCCGCCAGGCGCTGCCGACCAAATGGTGAACATCGGCGTCAATACCATGCAGCCTAAGGTAGGCCGACAATGCGGCAGAACTGTCCTGCAACGCATAGTCATCCGCTGCTTCGCAGCACAGAATTTCAACCTGATCCGCGCCTTTCAAAAACGGCAACGCGCCCATGACACCACGGGCGGATGCCGCCGTATCGTTCCACGCAATCGCGATGTGGCGACACGGCGCATCCGTCTGTCCGGGCGGCACAACAAAGATGGGCCGTGCCGTGCGGCGCAGCGCCGCATCAAGGACTGGCCGAGACGCCTCGCGCCAATAGGCTTCGGAATTGGCGATTACGATCAGGTCTGCAAGGCGGCCATAGGCGCCAACCGTGTCGCTGACGTTCCCAATTCGTTCAATGAATTTCGCGCTTTTTCTTTGCGGCTTTCCCACCGTTTCCAACGCGACATTGTAACTTGCCTCTGCGTGCTGGTACCGCACGCCCGCCTGCCGCTCGATGGCAGCAAATAGCGCGTCCATTCCGTAATCTGGCAACCAACCGGCCCAGATCGTCCCTTCTGTGCTTGGCGGTTCCGACACATAGAGAACGTCCACTCCGGCCGTGAATCTACGCGATAGTGCAAACCCTGCCGCCAGGGCTGACGCATCCAGGCTTTGCGGGTCCGACACTGCGTAATGGCCACTGACCGGGACCAGTATCTTACGAATGGTCATTTTTTGAACCTCGCCCTTTATCCGTTGCGAAATTGCGCTGATAGGAACATGCAGCAGCGTCCCAACTTTGCGGGGCTGCCGCTTGCCCCCGGTTTTCAGGCGCTTACCGTCGGCAGGTGGACGCACCAAGCGCGCGGTAAAGCGGACAAAACCGCAAGAACGCGGTGGCCACGAGCACGATGCCAATAAGGACGCAGACCACGGCGGCAGGCAGGCTGAGGGCGATGCCAAAGACATCCGAAACCGGTGCCAGTATCAAACCCGTGCCAAGCACAAAACGGATGACCCTATCTGCTGCGCCTACGTTGATATTCATTGTGATTTTCCCTTCAAATGTGCCAGATATGGCTCTGGCTGGTAAGTTGACTGTCGCGCGTTCACACCCAAGCCGTCCGATCAGACCGCACCAGATCCCACGTCCCGCCCTGTGTGCGACAGCAGGTCAGTGATCCGTTTGGAATAGGCCTGAAAGATCAGCCCGCGAAACTCGGCTGATATCGTCAACAGCGTATCCACAGGCGTCTCAGGCATATGTCCCTGATCGCCCTGCCGCACCTGTCTGCACCACTGTGCAAGGTCATGATGCAAACCCTCCGTCACATCGTGCGGGTCGATGAAGTCGCAAGTCTTGGGCACGGCGGTCGCTCCGGTTGTGTGTCTGGGGCATTCTACGCCGGGTCAGCGGGGCAGAGTTGATCCCGATCAATCACGCATTTTCAGGGCATGTGATGACCAAGTCCTGTCGTGGTGGGACCACCGGGGGGGGGGCGCCTTGGCCCCGACGCGGGCAATCCCCCGGCCCGGGGCGTTTGATATCGCTCAACCCGACGCCGCCTAAATTCAGTTTCATAACAAACGTGCACGTCCAGACCGCTGCGCGCGACAGGGCAGGCTGCCTGCGTCTGCCCTGATCAGATCATGCACTGGCACTGACGCACCAAGACGAGGAGAACAGCATGTGGGGGAATTCCCTGAAAATCGCGCGGCTTCAGGGCTTTGACATAAAAGTCGATGCAAGTTGGCTGTTGATTGCGGCGCTGATCGTCTGGAGCCTTGCGACAGCCTATTTCCCGACCCAGATGCCCGACGCCCAGATGCCGACGCTCTTGGTGATGGCGGTGGGGGCCATGCTGGGGCTCTTCGCCTCCCTCATCCTGCACGAATTGGCCCATGCCATTATTGCGCGGCGATTCGGGCTGCAAGTTTCCGGCATCACCCTGTTTCTGTTTGGCGGCGTGGCCGAGTTGCAGTCCGAACCCCTGAGCGGCAAAACCGAATTCTGGATTGCCATCGCGGGGCCGGTCGCCAGTCTGTGCGTTGCGCTGGCCTTTTGGGTTTGTGCACATCTGGCCAACCTCTTGGGGGCCCCTGCCCCGCTGGGCGCGGTCGTGTCATATCTGGCACTGCTCAATCTGGTGCTGGCGCTATTCAATCTATTGCCCGCCTTCCCTATGGATGGTGGCCGTGTCCTGCGCGCCTGGATGTGGGCGCGGTCTGGCGATCTGCTGTCCGCGACACGGCGCGCCGTCACAATTTCCACGGCCTTTGCCTATGGGCTTATGGCGCTGGGTCTTTACACCGCATTTTCGGGGGCCATCGCGGGGGGGCTATGGCCCGTTCTGATTGGCCTGTTCCTGTTGGCCGCCTCGCGGTCCGCCCTCGTCGGGCTTGAGACCGAAGTCGCCTTGGATGGCCGCAGCGTTGCAAACCTGATGACACCCAATCCCAGAACCGTAGACCCCGATCTGTCGCTGTCGGCATTGGTCAACCAGGTGTTTCTGAAATATGCGATCAGCTTTATCCCGGTGGTCGAAAACGGTGTTCTGCTGGGCTATGTCGATACAAAGATCGTGCAAAAGATTGATCGCGAACACTGGACCACAACCAAGGTCGAAGACGTTGTTGAAAACAGCAGCGATGACAACACGGTCGCTCACGATATGACGGCAATGGACCTGATGAAACAAATCGCAAAAACCGGACGACGCAAGTTCCTTGTTGTCGACGCATCTGGACTTGTTGGCGTGATTTCCCTGTCGGATATGATAGCTGTGTTAAATGTTTCGAAAGATATCAGCTGAATATCGGTAAAGGTGACAGGCTTCTATGAAGATTGATGACAACGGCGCTGTTCTTCTTGCCCTGCTCGACGCGGCAGTCGATGCCATTATCGTGGCAGATCATGCCGGCACGATAATGCGCCTCAACACCGCTGCGGCGGGTCTTTTCGGCCATTCCGTCGACGCGCTGATCGGCGAAAATGTCCGCGTCCTGATGCCCGGTGACATGGCGGCACGCCATGATGGGTTTCTGCGGCATCACCTTGAAACCGGCGAAAAGCGGATCATCGGCATCGGCCGCGATGTCGAAGGGATGCACGCCGATGGCTCCGTTTTGCCCCTGCATCTTTCCGTGGGGCGCGCCGATATTAACGGCGAGGTGGCATTTGTCGGAATTCTGCACAATCTGGCCCGCCGCAAAGCCGCCGAAGAGGCGACGGCCCGGTCTCAGCGCATGGATGCCATCGGCCAGATGACTGGCGGCATCGCCCATGATTTCAACAACCTGCTTACCGTCGTGATCGGCAATCTTGAACTTCTCGAAATGGAAGATACGTCTGAAAAATGCCGCGCGTTGATCACCGATGCATTGGAAGCCGCCGAAGTCGGCGCGGACCTGACATCGCGCCTGATGGTATTTGCCCGCAAAAGCGCTCTGAAATCAGACCTGATCGCGCTGAACGATGAGGTCACCAAAGCCGTGACAATGCTAAAGCGCACAATCGGCGCGCATATCAGCGTGGATACGAAATTTGATCAAGACCTATGGCCGACACGCGCGGACGCCACGCAGTTGCAAACCGCGGTTTTGAACCTTGGGCTTAATGCGCAGGACGCCATGCCGGGCGGCGGCAATATCTCTTTCGAAACGCGCAACATCATTCTGGATGACACCTATGTCGCCCAAGAGATCGGCATCGAGACCGGCCAGTATATCCGTCTGTCGATCAGCGACACCGGCGAAGGCATGTCGAGCGAAACCAGAGCCCATGCAATGGAACCGTTCTACACCACCAAACCGATTGGCGAAGGGACGGGGCTTGGCCTGTCGATGGTCTATGGTTTTATCAAACAATCCGGCGGACATATCGCGATCTACAGCGAAATCGGACAGGGGACGACGGTTAACCTGTATTTCCCTGCCTTGACGGACGAAATTGCAGCCTTGGCGCCGACCAGCGACGGGACCGAGGAATATCAGGGGATCGGTCAAGGCAGGCTGATCCTTGTGGTCGAAGACGATCCGCGTGTCATGCGACTGACTGAAACGCGGCTGTTGGCCTTTGGGTTTCGATGCGTCACCGCAACGACCGGCGACGCGGCGTGGCACATCCTCAGGGACCGTGACGACATAACCGTGGTGTTCACCGACCTTGTGATGCCCGGCCAGATGTCAGGCCATGATCTTGCCCAACGTATCGCCGCCGAAAAACCGGATGTTCGCGTATTGATGACCTCGGGGTTTTCCGAAACCGTGCTGCGCGGCGGCCGCATCGGGGCCGAGTTTGCGATCCTGCGCAAACCGTATCGACAGGCGGACCTGGCGCAGGCGCTTCAGGCGGTGCTGGACGACGGATAATCCTGATCAACAGCGCTTTCGGTCAAGATATACCCGATGCCGCGCACCGTCTTGATCAACAGCGGGCGCGCGGGATCACGCTCGATCTTTTTGCGCAGACGCGCGACCTGATTGTCGATGGTGCGATCCAGCGGCGCCCAGTCCTGCCCGTCGATCAGATCCATCAGTCGATCCCGCGACAGCGGTTTTTTGGCATTGTTAAGAAACGCCGCTAAAAGTTTGAAATCAGCCGTCGTCAGATCACAGTCCTGCCCGTCCCTGTCCACCAACAGCATCCGGTCGAGTCCAATTTTCAGCCCATCAAGGGCCAGCCATGAATCATCTGATTTGCCAAGGCTCGCGGGCGCCGCTTCAACAGGCATCCGCCGTTCGCTCCGGCGCAACACGGAATGGACACGCGCCAGGACTTCACGAATGTGGAAAGGTTTTGTCAGATAATCGTCCGCGCCCAGCTCCAGCCCGACAACACGGTCAATTACATCGTCCTTACCCGTCACCATAATGATCGGAATATCGTGACTGCGGCGAATTTCACGTGCAATATCAAGGCCGTCATCCGCGCCAAGGTTCAGATCCAGCGTCACCAGATCGGGTAGACCGTCGGCAAATGCCGCCCGCACGGTCTCGGCGCTTAAGGCTTCAACCACGCGATAGCCATCCCCTTCCAGGCAGCGCCGGAGAAGGGTTCGAATTTTGGCGTCGTCATCGACGACAAGGATTCTTTGCTGGCCCATGTTCATATTCTGCTGTCGATACCACCTACATAAGTCGAAAACGCAATCGTGACCACCCGCCGAAGTAGTAAGCGTGGCACGATACAAACCGATACAAATCATTACACGGATACCAGTCTCCCTGCGACGCATCTTTGGGAATGTGACCCCGACCTGAATGGGGGATGTCACATGTACGTAACACTAACACCTGCACCAACAGCCCGGGCTGAAATGTCCGACCCGGCCCTGCATCTGCGGGCCCCCGCGCCACAGGTTAACCAAAGGCGCCACAACGCGGGCACGCATCTGTTCCGCGAAGGTGACGATGCGCGCCATGTTTACGAGGTGAAATCCGGTATTCTACGTCTGACGCGTGTCCTGGAAAACGGACGGCGTCAGGTTATCGCATTTGGCCTGCCGGGTGATATCGTCGGGTTTCCGAATGGCGAACATCACCACACCGATTGTGACGTGCTCGCAACCGCCGAGATCATTGCACATCAGCGCCATGCGCTTGAAACCGGCGAAGGCGATCTTGCGACGCACCAGCGGCTTTTGCATGCCGCGCTGCGTGAAATCAGTGCCATGCAAGACCACTTCATGATGCTTGCCCGCAAATCGGCCCTGGAAAAAGTTGCCTCGTTTCTGATTGTCCTGTCGCAGCGCACCGGAACGCCGATCGGCAATTTCAGCACCGTCTCACTGCCGATGAGCCGGGCAGACATTGCCGATTTTCTGGGTCTCACCATCGAGACCGTCAGCCGCACACTGACCTTGTTGCGAAAGAATGGCACGATTGTACTGGAAACGCCGCAAACCGTCCTGATCCGCGACATGCAGGGGCTAATCGACGCCTCACAAGCGGACACCTAACAGGCCGGCGTGACCGGACCCCCTGCCCCGCCGGGCCGGTCTGCAACTCTGTCCTTACGGCTCCAGCAGAAAGGCCGTCAGGTTCTGGGCCGCATGTAACGCGCGAATAATCTCTATGTTTTCGTCGCTCGTCCGATAGATCACCAGATGCGGCCCGGTCGGATGAATCCGGACTGGCGGCGTAAATTCTGCGCGTGTGCGGGCCATTTCAGGAAAATCAGCAAGCAGGTCAAAAACTGCGAACAACCCGTCGACATAACGATCAGCCTGATCAACGCCCCAGTTGGCAGCCCCAAAACGCCATATCTCGGCAAGATCGGACTGCGCGGCGGGGCGAAGCGTCCATCGACCGCTATTTGGCATATCGCGCGCGCATCTCGGCTTTGAATGCGTCACGGTCCAGTGGTGCCGCGGGTCCGCTGGCCATCCCTGCGTCGACAGCCGCCTGAATTTCTGCGACGGCTTCCTGACGTGCGTGGTCCCGCCGGATCAGATCGCGGACATAATCGCTCGAGTTGGCATAGCGCCCCGATTTGGCCTGATCTTCGACCCAGGATTTCATCGGATCGGGCAGCGAGATATTCATGGTGACCATTGAGGGGCTCCTTCTCGCTGAAACTATGGCAAACTTTGCCAAAAATCAAGTCTGGGCGATGCAGCCCTGCGCCCCAACCCGATTTCCGGATCAACAAGTCAGCAACGGCCAAAGTACCAAGTGATTCTCTTAACCCCAGGATATGCGGCTCTAATAACGCTGTTAGTCTCGATCACTTCCCAGCACAACATCTGATGGGAAAGTCCAGTGGGGATCGTGAAACCATGTAAAAACAAAGGCTTATATGATTTCTAGTATCAACTTCCCGCATAACCCCTCCATCTGGTATAAACCGTAAACCCCCGCTGGGACCAAGAATCTGTTGCAAGCTTCAACATATTTGCATTAAGTAACGGAAAGAAAAGCGCTACCGAATAATAGCGTTACTGAGAGCGAGGGCAGATGTGACAGATACCGTCCACATCAACACACGGATCCGCCGTAACGCGGAGACGCTGGCGGCGGCGTTGGAAACGCATATGCTAAAGGTCTTTGCGCCGGATGCACGCAAGGAATTGCGGCGTTTTTCGGCTGGCGAAGCTGCGGAACTGCTGGGGATATCTACAAGCTTCCTGCGCAAGCTGCATTTCGAAGGCAAGGTTCCCGAGGTCCATACCTCCCCAGGTGGGCGCAGGCATTATTCCGCAGAAAACCTACGCGATTTCCGGCGTATCCTCGAAGCGACGGCAAAGTCCAAGGGCGCTTATCAGCGCGGACGGCGGCCGGGGGACAAGTTGCAGGTCCTGTCCTTTCTCAACTTCAAAGGCGGCAGCGGCAAGACAACCAGCGCAATTCACGCCGCACAGCGTCTCGCGTTGAAAGGCTACCGCGTTCTGTGTGTCGATATCGACCCGCAAGCGTCTCTAACAACGCTGTTTGGCTATCGGCCCGAGTATGACTTCCTCAACTCCGGCACGATCTATGACGCCATAAGGTACGACGACCCCCTGCCCCTCTCTGAGGTGATCCAGACCACCTATTTCACGGGCATTGATCTGGCGCCGGGCGGGTTGATGTTGCAGGAATTCGAACATGAAACCCCACAGGCGCTGATGAACCATACGCAGCCGCCGTTTTTTGCCCGGCTTGCCGCCTGTCTGCAAGATGTGGAACAGGATTACGACGTGGTAATCTTTGATTGCCCGCCGCAACTTGGCTATTTGACGATGTCCGCGCTCTGTGCGTCGACCGGGGTGCTGATCACCGTGGTGCCCAATATGCTTGACGTCGCCTCGATGTCGCAGTTCCTGCAAATGAGCGCAGATTTGCTCGATGTAGTCTCTAACGCCGGGGCTAGTATGGAATTTGACTTCCTGCGGTTCCTGATCAACCGATACGAGCCGAACGACGGGCCACAGCAACAGGTGCTGTCGTTCCTGCGGCAATTGTTCAGCGATGAGGTCATGGTGGCGTCGATGCTGAAATCAACTGCGATTTCCGATGCGGGGCTGACACATCAGACGATCTACGAGGTCGACCGGTCACAGTTCCACCGCAACACCTACGACCGCGCGGTCGATTCACTCAATCTTGTCAATGATGAGATCGAGTCCATGATTCAGAAAGCATGGGGGCGCTAATGGCACGCAAGGGCATTTTATCAACGAACACGGACGGCACCGCACCGGCGGCGGAACGGCAAAGGCCCCCGTCAACCATGATGCCACGTGGCGCTGTGGGGGCCTTGCAATCCTCGCTGACCCGGTTGCAGGAAAACGCGGTTCAGGAACTGGACGCCGCCCTCATCGACATGGCCGGGGTCGAGGACCGTCTTGGCATCGACAGCCAGGCGCAGCGCCAGCTGGAAAGCAGCATGCGCACCTACGGCCAGCAGGTGCCGGTTCTGGTGCGCCCGCACCGGACCAAACCGGGGCGCTATGAAATCGTCTATGGCAGAAGGCGCCTTAACGCGTTGAAAACGCTTGGCCTTCCGGTCAAGGCGATGGTGCGGCAACTGGATGATCACGCGCTGGTCATGGCCCAGGGTCAGGAAAACACATCGCGGCAGGACCTGTCGTTTATCGAAAAAGCCAGCTTTGCCGCCCAGCTCGACGCGGCAGGCCACGAACGGCAGACAATCGCGGACGCGCTGTCGATCGACCTGCCCATGGTCAGCCGGATGCTAAAGGTCGGCGTTGCCTTTGATCTGCCATTCCTGCGGCAGATCGGATCGGCCCCCGGTATCGGGCGGGACCGCTGGATGGCGCTGGCAAAGCTGTGCCAGGATGCCGCGGCGAAATCCCGTGTCGCGACGTTCATGAACCGGCCAGAGTTCTGCGCCTTGGATTCGGACGGCCGTTTCGAGGCGGTGTTCGAGCGGGCCAGCCGCAAACCCGAAAAAAAGGCCCCTGCCCCCGCCGCCGCCAAGCCGCGCACCCTGCGCAGCAGCAATGGCAAGGCGCTGGCCGACATTCGCAGCAACACACGTGGTGTCACCCTGAACGTCCCTGCGCGGACATCTGACGGATTTGATACCTGGCTCGACGCACATGCCGAAGAGCTGCTGCAAGAGATTCACGACCGCTGGCAAAAGTCCAAGGCGTGAGACATTGAGGAAGTAACAACAGGAGGCACTACAGGACCACAAAAGAAAAGCCCCCCAGGATAGATCCCGGAAGGCCCTTCTCAAACTTTGCACCTTCGAGATAGCCCCAAAGATCTGCCGATGTCAACTCTACCCAATGGGCTAGGGCCGGTATTTTGTTGTCTTTCGTGAAATCAGTATGGAAAAAGCGACCCGTACGTCCCTTGGGCGGCCCAAGAAGGCTGTCTCGCACGCAATAAATGAACCACAAGACGGCCCCGACAAATGGCGACTCCTCGACCAGCTGACAATCGCGGCGGAAGAATTTGAGATGTCGCACCGTACGCTGACCGTTCTCAAGGCGCTTCTGACGTTCCTGCCCACGCGCCACATTCCACAGGGTCCTGCCGCGATCGTCTTTGCCTCCAACGCGCGGATTTCCGAACGCCTGCACGGTATGCCAGAAAGCACGCTGCGGCGGCATCTGGCCGTGCTGGTACGCGCGGGCATCATGACGCGCCACGACAGCCCCAACCGGAAACGCTTTGCCCGCAACCACGGTGATGTAATCGCCTTGGCTTTTGGTTTTGATCTGACGCCGCTGAGGGTTCAAGCCGAGGTGATCACGGCGGCCGCCGCTCAGGCTCAGACACGCGCAGCCGTGCTTCAGGCGCGGCGCGACCGGATACTGATGCTGCGGCAAGAGTTGATCCACCAAGGCATCGCGGCACCGCTGCTGGAAGAGATCAACCTAATGCTGCGCCGCAAGCCCGACGAGGCGATGATGCGCGCGATGGAGAACCGTCTGGATAACTTGCTGGAAGAGCAGGGCACCCAGACCGCCACACCAGCAGATATGAGCGCCAGTGACACCCAAAATGAGCGGCACATACAGGATTCAATTAAATCTGATTATGACTCTGAAAGGCAGAACATCGGCACCGTCGATGGATCGGCACCGGCTGACAATCCACCCATGAAAACGCCAAAGAGAGATCAGGATGTCACACTCGCGCAGGTGCTTGGATGCTGCACAGAATTCCGGTCCTACTTTCCGTCAGCCCTGAACAACTGGCGTGATCTGGTTCAGATCAGCGATCGGGTGGCACCCATGCTTGGGATAGATCAGCCCGTGATCGCAGAGGCCAAGCGCATCATGGGTCTGGAGGCCGCAGCGGTTACCGTGTTATGCCTGCTGGAGAAGGCAGCAACCATTCGAAGCCCCGGCGCGTATCTTAGACGGCTGACACAAATGGCGAGGGCAGGGGGGTTTTCACTGTCTCCGATGCTGGCGGCGCTTGGAAATCGGCAGAATTGTCAGCTGACAATTTGAAAAGATGTTTATTTTCAATCAGTTGTCCTTATGCTCCGGTTGTTTTCAGTAAGGTAAAGGCGTATTTGGGGTGTTTCGCCGGTCAAAAGCGGCGTTTCCCCACCTTCCGCGTCCAAGACATCGCGCAGCATCACCCCGGCTTCACCTGGGCAGGGTGACGGGATAGGCTGGGCGCACCCATTGGAAAGCCATCTATGACATCCGTCCGCCTGCGCCTGTTGATCCTTGCCCTGACGCCTCTCATCGTGCTGATGCCGCTGTTGCTGCTGCTGGGGATGAGCCGCTGGACAACCGACTACGACAAGGTGCTGATCGCCAATGTCGAAAGTGACCTGAAGATCGCCAGCCAATATCTGGCGCGGCTGCTGGCCAAGACCGGGGATGAGTTGAACGCAGTGGCGGGGTCGGTCGAATTCAGCGGACTGATGGACCGACCCGTGGCCGAGCGGGACCGCTATTTTGATCAGACCCGCGCACGGCTGGGATTGGATTTTCTGTACTATCTGCCCACCACGAAGGTCGCAGCACATGCCGAAAAATGGCCGGTGATCGAACGCGCCGCACGCGGCCAAAGTGCCACCGAGATCGACATTTTCGCAGCCGGGGCGCTGCGTGAATTGTCAGCCGGGATTGCCAGACGGGCGGCGATCCCATTGATCGACACACCGGCTGCGGTGCCGACCAACCGCAGTGCCGAGGATCGGGGCATGATCATACATGCGGCCAGCCCCGTTACCCTTGAGGGGCATGGCGGGGTGCTGGTGGCGGGCAAGCTGCTGAACCGGAACCTGGATTTCATAGATACGATCAACGATCTGGTTTACCTTAACGCGGCGACAGGGGGCGAGCGGCAGGGCACCGCCACGCTGTTCTTGGATGACGTGCGTATCTCGACCAATGTGCGTTTGTTTGAAGATGTCCGCGCGCTGGGGACGCGGGTGTCGGCAGAGGTGCGCGCGGCGGTGTTGACCGACGGGCGCACATGGCTTGATCGCGCCTTTGTGGTCAACGACTGGTATATTTCGGGGTATCTGCCGATCACGGACAGTTTCGGCGATCGCGTGGGGATGCTTTATGTCGGGTTTCTGGAGGCGCCGTTCAACCTGGCAAAGCGCGAGGCGTTTGTATGGATGATGGCGGCGTTCGTGGGGGTGCTGGCGCTGTCGGTGCCTGTGTTCTTGTGGATGGCGCGGGGCATCTTTAGCCCGTTGGAGCGGATGACCCAAGTGATGAGCCGGGTGGGCAAGGGCGAATTGTCGGCGCGCATTGGCCCGGTGGGGGCCAAGGGCGAGATCGGCGAGGTGGCACATCACCTGGATTCGTTGCTGGGTCAGGTGCAGGACCGCGACCGCCGGTTGCGCAGCTGGAATGAAGAGTTGAACCAGCGCGTTGACCAGCGCACGGCAGAGTTGCGCGAAGCGAATGAAAAACTGGAGCAGACATTCCGGCAATTGGTGATGAGCGAAAAGCTGGCCTCGATCGGGGAGATCGCGGCGGGGGTGGCGCATGAGATCAACAATCCGGTGGCGGTGATACTGGGCAATGTCGATGTGATGCGACAGATCCTGGGCGACGATGCCGCACCCGTGGCGACGGAACTGGCGCTGATCGACAAACAGGTGTCGCGGATCGAGGTGATCGTGGGCAAGCTGTTGAAATTCGCGGCGCCGTCGGATTTTTCGGATTACGAACAGGACATTGATCTGCGCCCCCTCGTGCAGGATTGTCTGGTGCTGGTGGACCACCAGATCAGCCGGGGCAACATCGCGGTGAACTGCGCGTTCGAGGACATTCCGCTGGTACGGGCGGATTCGGGCGAGGTGCAGCAGGTCATTGTCAATCTCGTGGTGAACGCAACGCAGTCGATGGGCCGCGAGGGGCAACTTGACCTGCGGCTAGAGAGAGCGGCGCGTGATGGGGTGGACGGTGTGGCGCTGACGGTGCGCGATACAGGGGCAGGGGTGCCGGAAGAATTGCTGTCGTCGGTGTTCGATCCGTTTTTCACCACCAAGCGGGGCGAAGGCACCGGGCTGGGCCTGTCGATCTCGCAGACCCTGATCCAGCGGGCGGGTGGCATCATTTCGGTGCGCAACCGTGCGGGTGGCGGGGCCGAGTTTGTCGTCTGGCTGCCCGCCGCCAGCTAGGGCGCCGGGGGTGTCAACTGTCGGCCTCTTGGGCCTTTTGCAGCATGTCGTCGCGCAGCGGCACCGTCTGGCGTTCGATCATCCGGTGTACCGTCGGCCCGCCCGGTCCGCGGTGCAGGCGTCTGATGCGGTCTGACAGTTCGGCGTCAGCATTGGTGCGGCGTTCGTTGTGGCGGACGTATTCGCCCCAGGTTGGGACGTGGTAACTTTCGCTCCAGTGTTCGGGGAGGTGCAGATCACGCAGCAGCGCCCATTGCTGCGCCCCGTCGCGGATACGGACCCTGCGACGCAAACTCATCGCGGCGAGGAATTCCGGCACGTCATCCTGCGCGATTTCGTAGTCAACCATGACCAGAACCGGGCCGCTGCGGTAGTTCAGATCGAACCGCGTCGCGGGTTCCTTGAACCGGTTGAGCGGGTCAAGGTCGAGCCCGCTGAATTCTGGCAGGGGCAGGTGCCGCCCGATCAGCGCGCCAAGCACCAGCAGGGCCGATGCCGCAAGCAGGGCCGTGTCGGCACCCATACGGTCGGCTGTGGCACCCCAGATCAGGCTGCCCGCCGCCATGCCGCCAAAGGTGCCGGTCTGATAAAGTGCGATGACGCGGCCCACGACCCAGCGCGGGGTCGACAGTTGAATCGTGACGTTGAACATCGACAGCGCCAGCACCCAGCAGGCCCCGGCCAGCATCAGGCCCGCGCCCGAGATGACTGTGAATTCGCTCAGCCCCAGCACGATGCAACTGACGGCAAAGCCCACAAAACCACCGCGCGCGAGGATTTCGTTTGAAAACCGCGCCCGCAGGCCCGCATTGGCCAATGCCCCCGCCACCGCGCCAAGGCCAAAGCAGCCCAGCATGACCCCATAGACAAAGGCCGTTGCGTTGAGCGTTTCGCGTACCACGACGGGCAACAGGGCCAGCAGGGCAATCGCTGCGAGGCCAAACCAGAAGCCGCGCAGGATCACCCGCATCAGGTTGGGCGACATCGCGACATAACGCAGCCCGGCGGCAAAGGCGCTGCCCATCGGCTCGCGGGGCAGGCGGGTATCGCGTTCCGGTGCCTTCCAGCGCAGCAGGGCGAGGATGATGGCCACATAGCTCAGCGCATTGACGGCAAAGGCCGCGGCCGCCCCGGCCAGCGCCACAATCGCACCGCCCGCTGCCGGACCGACGCTGCGCATCAGGTTAAAGCCCATCGAGTTGAGCGACACCGCCGAGGGTAATTCTTCGCGCGAGACGATATCGCCCATGGTTGCCTGCCACGACGGGTTATGCAGCGCCGTGCCGCAGCCGATCAGAAAGGTGAACGCGAGCAGCAGCCAGGGCGACAGCCAGCCCTCGAACGCCATAAACGTAAGGGCCACAGAGACGACAAACATGAACCCCTGCGCGATCAGCATGACGCGGCGGCGGTCGAAATTATCGGCAAAGACCCCGGCCAGCAGCGAAAAGATCATGATCGGCAAGGCCACCGACCCCTGCACCAGCGCCACCATATTCTGCGAGTCCGACAGCGAGGTCATCAACCAGGCAGCGCCCACCGCCTGCACCAACCCGCCAAAGTTCGAGGCCAGCGCCGCGATCCACAAGGAACGGAAAGTTTGATTGCGGAACAATATCAACGGGGAAACGCGATCAGGCACGGGGGGCGACCTCTTACTGCACGATGTCTTGGTACGGGGTTGTCCCCACCCCTGTCGAGGGGGTCGGCGCAATATCATGCGCCGGGGGCGCGAAGCGGCGCGCGCCGGCGTCGACACGTATCGGTCAAAACTGCGCGAGGGGCTGATGAGGGGGCCTGCCGAAGCTATGCGGATTCAGCATACCCGTTCCGCGTGGAGGTGTTTTTGAGGAATTTTATAGAATTATGTTCCCAACTATATGCGTCACATGGGAAATAGTCCCGCCTTGCCCCCGCCCGCAGAACGGATGTATCGGCGCGGTGGTAAATCCCGCGCTGATGTCCCTGATTTTGCCGATCTGTTGAAGTGGTCGGGGGCCAGTGACATCTGTCTCCCAGGAGTTACAGGAGTAAACCAATGCTAAAGAACATCTTAACCGCCACGGCCCTTGTGGCCACGTTGGGCGGCACCGCGATCGCACAGGAAAATGATACGCTGCGCGTCGGCATGTCGGGCGGGTATTTCCCGTTTACCTTTGTCAAACTGGACGAGCTGCAAGGCTTTGAAGTTGACGTGATGAATGCCGTCGGGGCCGAAGCCGGGCTGGCGGTCGAATTTGAAACCATGGCCTTTTCCGGGTTGATTGGCGCGCTGGATGCCGGGCGGATCGACACGATCGCCAACCAGATCACCATCACACCGGAACGGGAGGAAAAGTTTGTCTTTACCCAGCCTTACGTCTTTGACGGGGCGCAGGTGGTGACCAAACAGGGCAACGAAGAGATCGGCGGCGTCGAAGATCTGCGCGGCAAGACCGTGGCAGTGAACCTCGGCTCGAATTTTGAGCAGTTGTTGAATGATCTGCCATTTGCAGATGAGATCACGGTCAAGACCTACGAATCCAACATCGCGCAGGATACCGCCCTGGGGCGTGTCGATGCCTTTGTGATGGACCGGGTGTCGTCGGCGCAACTGATCAAGGAAAGCCCGCTGCCGCTGCAACTGGCCGGGCAGCCGTTTTCGGAAATCCGCAACGCCTTGCCGTTTCGCGATACCGAAGCCGACCGCGCGCTGCGCGACCGGATTGATACGGCGCTGACCGAGCTGCGCGACAACGGCACGCTGGCCGAGATCTCGCAAAAGTGGTTTGGCACCGACATCACGGCGACGGAGTAAACCATGCGGGCGCTTGACCTCGACTATATGCTGGGGCTGGTACCCGTCATTCTGGGCTATGTCCCGCTGACGCTGTTTATGGCGTCGGCGGGCATGGTGCTGGCGCTGATCCTTGGCGCGCTTCTGGCGGTGGAGCGGGTGGCGAAAGTGCCCGTGCTGGATTGGTTCGTGGTATTGTTCATCAGCTTTTTCCGCGGCACGCCGTTGCTGGTGCAGCTGTTTTTGTTTTATTTCGGCCTGCCGCAGGTGCTGTCGTTTCTGACCCAGATCGACGGGGTGACGGCGGCGATCATGGGGCTGACGCTGCATTTTTCGGCCTATATGGCCGAAAGCATTCGTGCCGCGATCATGGGCGTGGACCGCAGCCAGTGGGAGGCGGCGCAATCTATCGGCATGACGCAGACCCAGCTGATGTGGCGGATCATCCTGCCGCAGGCGGCCCGTATCGCAGCGCCGACGCTGGTGAATTATTTCATCGACATGATCAAAGGCACCTCGTTGGCCTTTACCTTGGGGGTGACGGAAATGATGGGTGCGGCGCAGAAAGAGGCGGCGGGCAGTTTCCTATATTTCGAAGCCTTCCTTGTGGTGGCCATCATGTATTGGATCATCGTCGAAGTCCTGAGCCAGGGCCAGAAGCGCCTTGAAACCCATTTGAACAAGGCGTTTGTGCGATGATTTCGATACGTGGCCTGACCAAGCATTTCGGCGGCGCGCCGGTGCTGGATGATATTGATCTGCATATCGCAGATGGGGAACGGGTGGTCGTGATCGGCCCCTCGGGCACGGGTAAATCGACGTTGCTGCGCAGCTTGAATTTCCTCGACCGGCCGCAGGCCGGGGTCATCACGATTGGCGATGTAACGGTGGACGCTGCCCACGCGCGCAAGGCCGACATCTTGGCGCTGCGGCGACGCACGGCGATGGTGTTTCAGAACTATGCGCTGTTTGCCAACAAGACCGCCAAGGAAAACATTATGGAGGCGTTGATCACCGTGCAAAAACGTCCCCGCGCCGAGGCCGAGCAGCGGGCGCTGGCGGTGTTGGGGGAAACCGGGCTGGCGGATAAGGCCGACAGTTTCCCCGCCGCCCTGTCCGGGGGCCAGCAGCAGCGTGTGGGCATTGGTCGGGCGATGGCGCTGGGAGCCGATCTGATGCTGTTTGACGAACCGACATCGGCGCTGGACCCCGAATGGGTGGGCGAGGTGCTGGACCTGATGCGTGCGGTCGCCGAGCGCCGCCAGACGATGCTGATCGTGACCCACGAGATGCAATTCGCCCGCGAGATCGCGGATCGTGTGGTGTTTATGGATGGCGGCAAGATCGTTGAAAGCGGGCCACCGTCCGAGATTTTCAGTGCCCCCAAGGATGCGCGCCTGCAAAAGTTCCTGCAACGGGTCGGGGGCTGATCGGGTCAGTCGGCCGCGTCGCTAAATCCCTCCAGCGCGGCGGTCAGATTGTCGCCTAACGCGTCGCATAGGTATCCGCCCTCTTGAACAAAGAGGGTGGGCAGGCCCAGCCCGGCTATGGCGGCGCCGATCCGGGCAAAGCCCCCGGTCGTGACGGCGAAACCTTTGAACGGGTCGCCTTTAAAGGCATCAAGGCCAAGGGCGACGACAACAACATCGGCCCCAAAGGACGTCACCCGTTGCAGCGCGGCATCGAGCGCGGTCAGATAGTTGGCGTCATCGGTGCCACGTGGCAGTGGCAGGTTCAGGTTGTACCCCAGCCCGGCCCCCGCGCCACGTTCATGCGCCTGCCCCCAAAAGAAAGGATAGAACCGTTCGGGATCGGCGTGCAGCGACACGGTGAGCACGTCATCGCGGTGGTAGAATATGCCCTGCGTTCCGTTGCCGTGGTGAACGTCTACATCCAGAATGGCAGGCCGCAGCCCTTGGGCGCGCAGCCGTTCCGCCGCGATGCCCGCGTTGTTGAGAAAACAAAACCCCCCCGCCAGATCGCCAAAGGCATGGTGCCCGGGCGGACGGCAAAGCGCGTATGTCGCGCGGTCGCCCGCGGCCAGGGCATCGGCGGCGCTGATGGCGGACTGGGCGGACCAATAGGCCGCCTCCCAGGTTCCGGCGGCGATAGGGCAGGCGGTGTCGGCCTGGTGAAACCCGGCCTGTCCTACGGCGGATTTGGGGTAGCTGTCGGTGCGGTTGGCGGGGTGGATGTTGGGGATCACCTCTTCTCCGCCGCCTTCGATCCGCATCCAGCGGGGGTGGATGGTTTCGAGAAATGTCAGGTATTCGGGGGAATGGATTGCGGCGATGGGGCCTGCACCTGCGTCGTTGGGTGCCACCACGTCGCAGCCCGCCGCGCGTGCGCCTGTCAGCAGGCGGTCAATGCGTTCGGCTTGTTCCGGGTTGGGCAGGACGGTGCCATTGGCCATGAAATGGCGCGGCTGGTGTTTCCATTGGCGGTCGTCGAAAAACGCTTTCATCATTGTCCTTTCAGCGCGTCGAGGGCGGGCCCCCCAAGTAGCATGGCGGTTTCGCTGTCCTGCGCGGCAAAGCCCATGCGCAGATAGGCGGCGTGGGCCGCCGCGTTGTGTTTATAAACCGCGAGACGGATAAACTGTGCTGCACCCCAATGCGGCGTGGCGCGGAGCGCTTCGGCCAGCAGGCGGCGGCCCAAGCCCTGTCCTCGGGCAGCTTCGGCCACCCAAAGATCGGAAACAAACAGCCCCGCGCCACCGCGAGAGGTGGAAAAGTACGGGGCCGCCAATAGCGCGCCAAGGGGTTGGTCGCCGTCCTGTGCCAGCAGGGCGAGGCACCATGCGCCGGGGGCTGTGACCGCGCGTTCCAGCCCTTGGGTATCCGCGTCGTAGGGGTCGCCCAGATGATCGGCCAACGCCCGCAACCCCTGTTCGAACATCGGCAGGGTATCTGCGGTGACGGGGGCGATGGTGGTGTCTGCCATGGTCATATTCCTGTTCTGTCCGCGCCCTTGAGGTGTAGCATCTCGCGCGCCTCGGCGGGGGTGGCGACGGTCCGACCCAGTTCCTCGACGATGCGGCGGATCTTGGCAACCTGTTCGGCGTTGTCGCGGGCCAGCGTGCCGCGCGAAATCATCAGGCTATCTTCGAGCCCGACGCGCACGTGGCCGCCCAGGATCGCGGACATGGTGATCAGAGGCATTTGGTGACGTCCGGCTGCAAGCACGGAAAACGTGTAATCATCGCCAAAAAGCTTGTCCGCCATCCGTTTCATATGGGTCAGATTTTCCGGGTCCGGCCCGATGCCGCCCAGCACGCCAAAGACGAACTGGATAAACAGCGGTGCCTGCACCAACCCGCGATCAACAAAATGGCGCAGCATGTACAGATGGCTGACGTCGTAACATTCGAATTCAAACCGCGCGCCGCGTTTGTCGCCCATTTCGTGCAGCACATGCACCATGTCGCGGGGTGTGTTTTTGAACACCAGATCGTCGGAGCCTTCGAGAAAGGGTTTTTCCCAGTCGTATTTCCAATCGGTGATCCGTTCTGCCGCCGGGTAAAGGGCGAAATTCATTGTGCCCATGTTCAGCGAACACATTTCGGGTGATGCCAGTTTCGGCGCGGCGAGCCGGGCCTCAAGCGTCATAGTTGCGCTGCCGCCGGTGGTCAGGTTCAGCACCGCATCGCTGCGCTGTTTGATCTGCGGCAGGAAGGCCATAAAGTGATCGGTCTGTGACGAGGGGCGCCCATCGACCGGGTCGCGGGCGTGCAGGTGCAGGATCGCGGCGCCTGCCTCGGCGGCGTCAATGGCATTGTCGGTAATCTCGGTCGCCGTGACCGGCAGGTGCGGCGACATCGACGGCGTATGGATGGACCCGGTGACGGCGCAGGTAATGATGATTTTGGACATAAAGCTTCCTCAGCTTGCGCGCGACAGGGTGGGGATTTCGGCCATGTAGGCGGCAAGCGACCGGTCGAGGATGTCGGTCATCTCGTCCAGTTGGGGTTCGGTCACGATCATCGGTGGGCAGACCATAAAGTGATCGCCCGAGGTGCCGCCGCGCGTGCGCCGGGAATAGATGATCAGCCCATTGTCATAGGCAATGTCGACCAGTCGGGCATGGGCATTCAGATCGGCGGGCAGGGGGGCTTTGGTGGTGCGGTCGGCCATCAACTCGAACGCCGCGAGCAACCCCTTGCCGCGCACGTCACCGATCGCTGGGTAGCGTTGCATAAGCCCGCGCAGCCGGTCGGCAAGGGCCGCCCCCATGCGCGCGGCGTTTCCGGTCAGGTCGTGCTGTTCGATCTGGTCAAGCACGGCGCAGCCTGCGGCACAGGCCAGCGGGTTGCCGGCGTAGGTAAAGCCGTGGATAAACCCACCCGCGCCCATCACGGCGTCGACGATATCATCCCGCGCCACCATTGCCCCCAGCGGCACATATCCGCCGCCAAATCCCTTGGACAGGGCGATGAGATCGGGGGCGGTATCCCAATGCTCGGCCCCGAAAAAGCGCCCGGTGCGCCCGCCGCCGGTCATCACCTCGTCGTGGATCAACAGCACGCCGTATTGCGTGCAAATCTCGCGGATGCGCTGCATGTAGCCTGCGGGCGGCACCAGCGCGCCGGTGGAGGCACCGCCGACAGGTTCCACGATAAAGGCCAGCACGGTGCCGGGGCCTTCCTCCAGTATTTTGGCCTCAAGCATGTCGGCGTAATGGTGGCCTGTGGCGGGGTCGTCAGCGTCCAGCCCATCGAGGTAGGCGCGCGGTGCCGGGATTTTCGGCATGGCGCGCATCATCGGGTCAAAGGGGGCGGTCATCGTGGCGGTGCCGGTCAGGGCCAGCGCGCCCAAGGTGCAGCCATGATAGCTGGGAAAACGCGAGATGACCTTGTAGCGCTGCGCCTGTCCTTGGGTCAGGGCGTATTGCCGCGCCAGTTTGATCGCACTTTCCACCGCCTCTGACCCGCCAGAGACAAAAAACACCTTGTTCAGGCCATCAGGGGCAAGGGCTGCCGTGCGTGCGGCCAGTTCTTCGGAGGATTCCGTTTGAAAGTGCAGCCGGTAGCCAAAGGTCGATCTGTCCATCTGCGCGCGCATCGCATCCAGAACGGCGGGGTTGGAATGGCCGATGTTGCTGACCATCGCCCCCGACGATCCGTCGATGTAGCGTTTGCCGGATGTGTCCCACATATAGATGCCGTCGGCCCGGTCCAGCATGGGGCGGGGCGATTTGGTCTGGTAAAACAGGTTGGACATGTCAGCGGCTCAGGTGTTTGCGCAGGAAATTGCGGGTGCGTTCGTGTTCGGGGTTCTGAAAGATCACCGAGGGCGGGCCTTCTTCGACCACGACGCCCTGATCCATGAACAATACGCGGTCGCAGACCGAGGCGGCGAAATCCATCTCATGCGTGACGATGATCATGGTCATATGCTCTTCGGCCAGTTGTTTCATCACCAGGTTCACCTCTTCGACCAATTCGGGGTCGAGGGCCGATGTCGCCTCGTCGAACAGCATCACTTTGGGTTTCATCGCGAGCGCACGGGCGATGGCGACGCGCTGTTTCTGGCCGCCCGACAGGCGCGAGGGGTATTCGTCGATCTTTTCCGACAGGCCGACCTTGGCCAGTTGTTCTTCGGCCAATGCGTTGGCCTCGGTGTCCGACAGACCCTTTAGCATCTTGGGGGCCAGCGTGATATTGCCGCGCACCGTCAGATGCGGAAACAGGTTGAAGTGTTGGAACACCATGCCGATGTCCTGCCGCACTTGGTTTACATGCGCCTCGTATTGGCGGTGTGGCAGTTTTTCATTGATCCGCACCCCTTCGAGCCAGACCTCGCCCGAGGTCAGCGGATCAAGTTCGTTGATCGCGCGCAGCAGGGTCGATTTGCCCGACCCCGACGGGCCAATAATGGCGACGATCTGGCCGCGTTCGACGGTCAGGTTGATGTCGCGCAGCACCTCAAGTTTGCCAAAGCTTTTGGCGGCGTTCTTGATGGTTACGAAGGCTTGGTCAGTCATGGGGGCTCCTCAGCTCAGCGCGATGCGGCGATGCGGCGTTCCAGACGGCGCAATCCCGCCTCGAGCGCGAGGTTGATGATGTAATAGCAAAAGGCGGCGGCGAGATAGAATTCAAAGGGCCGGTAGGTGCGGCTGATGGCCTGTTGCGCGGCAAGGGTCAGTTCCATCACCCCGATCACCGACACCAGCGCGGAATCCTTGAGCAGTGCGATCATGTTGTTGCCCATCGGCGGGATCACGGCGCGCACCGCTTGGGGGATCACGATGCGGCGCAGCGTTTGGCCGCGCGACAGGCCAAGGGTGCGCGCGCCCTCGTATTGTCCCTTGTCCACGGCGAGGATCGAGGCCTGGATCAGCTCAGAATTATAGACGGCAAAGTGCAGGCCCAGCCCAATCACGCCGGCAATAAAGGCGGGCAGATCAATGCCGATCTGGATCAGGCCAAAGTAGATCAGGAAAAGTTGCAGCAGCAGCGGTGTGCCCATAAACAAAAAGGCAAAACCGCGTACCGGCAGGCGCAGCGACCAATGGCCATAAAGCGCGATCACGGCAAAGACGATACCGCCGAAAAAGCTGAGCAATCCGGCGCAGATGGTGATGGCAATCGTCCAGCCCATCCCCATCAAAAGGATGCCGAAGTAGCCGGGGACCACGGTGAAATCAAGACCCATGGGTGCCTCCCTTTATGATCTGCGCGCCGCTCATGTGATCCGCGCCCGGCGGTCAAGCCAGTTGATGCCGTGGCCCACGACATAGATGATCACCATGTAGAGAAGCCCCGCGACCAAGAACATCTCGAAGGGTTTGTAGGTGGACCCGATAAAGCGCTGCGCGGTGTAGGTCAGTTCGACGACCGAGATGGGGGCGACCAGTGCCGTGCCCTTGATCAGCGCATTGATATTGACGCCAAGGGGGCGGATCATCATGCGCGCTGCCTGCGGCAGGATCACCTTGCGCATGGTTTCCCAGCGGCTCATCCCCAGGGTGCGGGCGGCTTCGGTCTGGCCCTTGTCCACCGACAGGATCGCGCCGCGGATGGTTTCTGTCATATAGGCACCGATGTTGACGCCAAGCGCGATGGTGCCTGCCTCAAAACTATCAAGTTGGATGCCGATTTGTGGCCCGCCGAAGTAGAGGATGAAAATCTGGATCAGCGCCGGGGTGCCGCGCCAGAGGCTGACATAGACCGCGCCGATCCAGCGAAACACCGCCATGCGCGACATGCGCGCCGCTGCCCCCAAGGCACCGCAACACAGGCCCAGCAGGGCCGTGAGAACGGAAAGCTGGATGGTGACCCAGGCGGCCTCAAGGAAATAGGGGTAGACGCGCAGGATCAGCTCGGTGTCCAAATCGGCGGCCTTTCAGTGGTGATCTTGGCGCGTGCCAATGGGCAGGGCGCGGATTTCGTGGACAAGGGCGGTGGTTTCCTCGATCGCGGCCTCAAGAAACCGTTTGCCGGTTTCCGGGGTGGCGACGGTCGGGTCGCCCATGGTGCCGTCGGGTGACACTTCGGACCACCAGCGCATCAGCATCGCACCGCCCCCGCCGCCCGCAAGATCAAGATTGAAGAACTTGCTGTTGGGGTCGTGGATGTTCTGCGTCGTGGATTTTTCCAGATGCACGCGGTCGGGGTGCAGGTGCATGTACATCGCCGCCTCAAATTCGCCCGCGTGGGCGATGCCGCCGATGTCGGATTTGCGGATCTCGTTGATGCGCGATGAACACAGGTTCCAGTAAGAGGCCGACACACAGATGATGCCGGTCTCAATCACCGTCTTGCGCGCGGCGAGATCCAGCACCGGGTGGTTTGAGCCGTGGCTGTTCAGCAGCAGGATGCGGCGAAACCCGTGGTGCGCCAACGACTTGGTAATGTCGGTGACAAAGGCGATCAGGGTTTCCGGCTGTATCCAGATGACGCCGGGAAAATCCTTGTGGTGTTCGTTGAACCCGTAGGGCACGGGCGGCATGATGAATACGTCGTCGGGTGCGGCCATGGCCACGCCATTGGCCACGGCCATGCCCAGCACGGTATCGGTGTCCAGCGGCATGTGCGGGCCGTGGTCTTCGGTGGCGGAGACATTGAGGATGACCACGCGGTCCTTGTCAGCGTCGCGCACGTCTTCCCAGGTCAGATGCCCGTAGGTTGTTGTCACAGGTGCAATCCTTGGCATGAGGAAGCCAGCCGAACCCAGGTCCGGCTGGCGACAGGGCGATTAGCGGATGTCGCCGCCGACCCATTCCTCTGCGATGGCCAGATAGGTGCCGTCTGCCATCATTTCGTCCAGCGCGGCCTGCATGGCGGCGGCAAGATCGGGGTTGCCTTCGCGGATGGCGATACCGGCGCCGACAGGTTCGGCCGATGGATCGTCGATCACCGCCAGATCATATTGACCGGCCTTCATGGCCAGCATGACAGGGATGGAATCGTTCACGATGGCATCGACACGGCCATTGGTCAGTTCCAGCAGCAGTTCGGGCAGACCCTTGTAGGTGTTGATGTCATAGCCCTGTTCGCGGGCCCATTCCTCGTGGGTTTCGCCCAGGGTCACGCCAACCTTGACGTCATCAAGCTGTGCGACATCGGTGATCTCGGACCCGGATTTGGTAAAGATCGCGCGCTTGGTGCGATAATAGGGGCCGACAAAATCAATCACCTTGTCACGCTCTTCGGTGATCGACATGGAGCCGACAACGGCGTCGTATTTGTTGGCCAGCAACCCGCCGATGATTCCGTCCCAGGCGGTGGTGACGATTTCAACCTCCAGGCCCATCCGCTTGGCGATTTCGGTGCCGATAGCGGGGTCAAAGCCCACGACCTTGTTTTCCTGGTTTACAAAGTTGAATGGCGGGTATTGGCCGCTCATCGCGATTTTCAGGACGCCGCGTTCCTTGATGTCGGCCAATTCATCGGCGCCGGCGGCCACAGGGGCAAAGCCGACACCCATAAGGGCGATTGAACTGGCCAAGAAGCTGCGCCGCAAGATGTTCATTGATTTAGTCATGTTGGTAACTCCCACTTTACGTCAGGCGTTCGTTTTGGGGCCCGCCAAATCGGCAGCGGGTCCGTGAGCCTGCTCAGCGTTAGGTTGCAACTTGGCTGGTCATAGGGCAAATAGATAATCTAAATCTCTATAATTGATGTGATCTATGTTAAAGCCTTACCAGCAAAGGTTTCCCTGGCACCTGGACTGGAATCTATTGCGCACCTTCATGGTGGTGGTGGACGAAGGCGGAATCACGCCCGCCGCGCATTTCCTGGGGTTGAAGCAGCCGACGATCAGCGCCGCGCTGAAGCGGTTGGAGGACATCACCGGTCACAAACTGATCAACCGTTCGCCGAAACACTTTAGCGTCACGCCGGTGGGCAGGGTGCTATATGCCGAGACCTGTTCGATTTTTGGCGCGGTGGCGCAGATGCCCGACCTGATGAGCGGGCTGGAGGACCGGGTGACCGGGCAGATCAGCATCGCTGTGGCAAGCCATGTGGTGTCGCGACATTTCGACGGTGTGCTGGAGCGGTTCAATGCGCTGTATCCTGATGTCACCTATGCCATCTCGACGATGGACAGCGCCGACGTCATCACCCATCTGGAACAGAACCGCAGCACGCTGGGCATCTGCTTGCTGAACGACGAACTGGAGGGGCTGGAGGCGCGGGTGATCTACCGGGAATATTTCGGCCTGTTCTGCGGCCCGCTGCACCGGCTGTTCGGGCGCCACGATATCGACATCGCCGAGTTGAAAGACGAAAGCGCGGTGTCGTTTCATACTGACGAGATGGACGGCCCGCTGTCGGAGGTGGGGCAGTTGCGCCGCCAGTTGCGGATGCGCCCCGACCCACGTGGCATTTCATCGAACCTGCCCGAGGTGCGGCGGATGATATTATCCAACATCGGGATCGGGGCCTTGCCGATGCATGTGGCGCAAAAGGATGTGCATCTGGGCCAGTTGTGGCAGGTGCCGCCCTTTAAGGGGCTGCCTGCGGTGGACATCTTTCTGGTGACCAATGGCAAACGCAGCATGAACCGGGCAGAACTGGCGTTGCTGAAAATGCTGCACGCCGAGATCGACAATGTGCCGTTGTCAGAGCGCACTTATGCCTGAGACGGCCCCGGTTTTCTGACCGATCGCAGCGCGCCGGTGGCCAATACGGGCGCAGCATCAAGCCCCTTTGCATCAAGCATATCTGCCACGCGTTCCAGCGAGGCAACAAGCTGTGCCTGTTCCCAGTCGGCCAGTTCGACAAATTTGCGCACATAGCGTTGCTGTAATGCATCTGGCGCGTCTTCCAGGGTGCGGCGGCCTTTGTCTGTCATGACGATATTGCTTTGGCGGCGGTCCAATTCGGAGGCGCGGCGCAGGGCCATGCCGTGCGCCACCAGCTTGTCGACCAGCGATGTGACGGTGGCCTGACTGACGCCCATCTGGGTGGCCAGCGCCTTTGGCGTCGGGTCGGTCTTTTCCTCGACAATCTGCAAGACGCGCAGTTGGGCGGGTGTCACACCCGCAGCCTGAGCAAGGTCGCGGCCATAAAGTTCGGTCGCGCGCAGGATGCGCCGCAAAGCGATCAGGCTTTCGTCCATCCGGTTATGTGGGTTCTGCGTCATGGCCCATCATTGCACAAAGAAACCAACCCCTTCAAATCCTAAAAGATCAGCCCGGCGATGGATTTCGTCGTATTTTTGCAACTGGTATTATTAGATTTGCGAAGTAAAAACACAGAATATTATGGCAATAATACGCGATCATAGCGGCATTTGGGGTATTTTGCTTTAGTTGTTGAAGTATTGCCCGTGCCGCACTACTTAGACTATCAAACCAATCAGCGAGGGCACGAAAGATGCAGCACCAGACAGACACACCCCAAGACAGCGCAGCCAAGCTGCGCAAGCCGGACGCCAGCGACGGCGCCGCCATTTGGGAACTGGTCCGTGCCTGCAAGCCGCTGGATGAAAATTCGATCTACGCCAATGTGATCCAGGCCGACCATTTCCGCGACACCTGCGTAATCGCCGAGGTGGATGGCGACATCCTGGGATGGATTTCAGGCCACATGATCCCGAACGAAGATGCGTTTTTCGTCTGGCAGGTCGCGGTCAGCCCCAAGGCGCGCGGGATGGGTCTGGGCAAGAAGATGCTGAATGATCTGATCAACCGCGATGAAACTGAGGCGGCGACAGAATTGAAGACAACGATCACCAAGGACAATGACGCGTCCTGGGGGCTGTTTCGCAGTTTTGCCCGCCAGATCGGCGGCACGCTGGACGATGCCCCGCATTTCCGCCGCGACACGCATTTTGGCGGCACCCAGGCCACCGAGCATCTGGTGACGATCAGCCTGCCTGATCCTGCCGCGCTCAAACGCGCTGCCTGAAATCTGACACAGCTATAAATCCCCAACCTACCTAACGGGAAAGGATACCCCATGCCCAAAGATATGGCACAAGACATCACGATTTTCACCCGCCGCGAGAGCGAGGCACGTTCGTATTGCCGCGGAATGGACAATATGTTCACCAAGGCCCGCGGGTCTGAATTGTTTGACGAAAGCGGCAACCGCTATATTGATTTTCTGGCTGGCTGTTCATCGCTGAATTATGGCCACAACGACCCCGACATGAAATCAGCGCTGATCGACCATATCGCGGGCGACGGGATTGCGCATGGGCTGGATTTTCACAGCGATGCCAAAGCCGCGTTTCTGAAGGCCTACGAAGATCACATCCTTGCCGCGCGCGGCATGGAGTACAAGATCATGATGACCGGCCCGACCGGCACCAATGCAGTCGAGGCCGCGATCAAGCTGGCGCGCAAGGTCACCGGGCGGCGCAACGTGATTTCGTTCACCAACGGGTTTCACGGCATGACCATGGGCGCGCTGGCGCTGACGGGTAACGCGGGTAAACGCGGCGGTGCCGGCGGCGGTATGCTGGGCGATGTCACGCATATGCCGTTCGAGGGGTCACTGGGCAAAGACGTCGACACGCTGGCGTTGATCGACACGATGCTGTCGAACCCATCGTCTGGGGTGGATGCCCCGGCGGCGTTCATTTTCGAGCCGATCCAAGGCGAAGGCGGGCTGAACGCCGCGTCGGATGCCTGGATGCAGGGGATTGAAAAGATCGCCCGCAAACACGGCGCGCTGCTGATCATCGACGACATTCAGGCCGGCTGTGGCCGGTCGGGCAGTTTCTTTTCTTTCGAAGCGTCGGGGATCAAGCCCGACATGATCACACAGGCGAAATCGCTGTCCGGCTTTGGTCTGCCCTTTGCGGCATTGCTGATCCGGCCCGATCATGACGTCTGGAAACCGGCCGAGCATAACGGCACCTTCCGGGGTAACACCCATGCCTTTGTCACCGCGCGGGTCGCGATCGAAAAGTTTTGGGCCGATGATGGCTTTGAAAAAGAGATCGCCGGGAAATCCGTGATCCTGACCACCGCCTTGCAGGAAGTGGCCGATTGCATCCCCGGTGCCAGCCTCAAGGGGCGCGGCATGATGCAGGGGGTCGATGTTGGGTCCGGTGATCTGGCAAGTGCCATCTGTGCGCGGGCCTATGAGTTGGGTCTGGTGATTGAAACCTCCGGGGCGCAGGACGAGGTTGTCAAATTTCTCGCCCCGCTGACGACATCATCGCAGATCATGCGCGAAGGGTTTGATATCCTGATCAAGGCAACACAGGATGTTGTCGCAAACACCAAAATGGCAGCGGAGTGATAGACAATGATTGTACGTGATTTCAACAAATTGAACGGCACAGATCGTCATGTAGCCGACGCTCAGTGGACATCGACGCGGATGTTGCTGGCCGACGATGGCATGGGCTTTTCGTTTCACATCACGGTGCTTGAGGCCGGGTCGGAGCATACGTTCCACTACAAGCACCACTTTGAGAGCGTGTATTGCATGAAGGGCAAGGGGTCGATCACCGATATCGCCACCGGTGAGACACATCAGATCACCCCCGGTGTGATGTATGCCCTGAACCTGAACGACAAACACATCCTGCGCGCCGAGGAAGAATTGCACATGGCGTGTTGTTTCAACCCGCCCGTGACCGGCACCGAGGTTCACCGCGAGGATGGGTCTTATGCCCCGGCAAAGGAGGCCGCCCCATCGTCATGACCCAGCGACCCCACACTGTTGAGAAAATCGGCGGAACATCCATGTCCCGCGTCAACCAACTGCGCGACACGTTGTTTATCGGGGGGCGCACGGGCAAGGAGCTTTATGGGCGTATGTTTGTGGTGTCCGCCTTTGGCGGCATCACAGACCTGCTGCTGGAGCATAAGAAAACCGGGACGCCGGGTGTTTACGCGCTGTTTGCCAATGCCGACACTGGGCATGGGTGGCACGATGCGCTGACCAATGTCGCCAGCGAGATGCAAAAGGTTCACCGCGAGGTGCTGGAGCATCCGGGCGACATTGAACAGGCCGACGCCTTTGTCGCCGACCGCACGCACGGGGCGCGCAACTGTTTGATTGATCTGCAACGGCTCTGTGCCTACGGCCATTTCCGGCTGTCTGAACATATGTTGCAAATCCGCGAACTGCTGTCCGGTCTGGGCGAGGCACATTCCGCGTTTGTCACCACGATGCTGCTGCAACGTGCCGGTGTGAACGCGCGGTTTGTCGATCTGTCCGGTTGGCGCGACGAAGGCGACGTGACGCTGGACACGCGCATCACGACCGCCATGCACGGCATTGATCCGCAGATCGAAATGCCCATCGTCACCGGCTATGCGCAATGCACCGAAGGGTTGATGCGTGAATATGATCGCGGCTATTCCGAGGTGACGTTTTCGCGGCTTGCCGCGCTGACCGGCGCGCGCGAGGCGTTGATTCACAAAGAATTCCACCTGTCGTCCTGCGACCCCAAGCTGGTTGGCGCGGATGCGGTCAAAAAGATCGGTCGCACCAACTATGACGTGGCGGATCAGCTGTCGAACATGGGGATGGAGGCGATCCACCCCAAGGCGGCAAAGACCCTGCGCCAAGCCGATGTGCCGCTGCGCGTGACGAACGCATTTGAGCCGGACGACCCCGGCACGTTGATCGACGATGAACGCGCGAAATCGCCTGCGGTCGAGATTGTGACCGGCCTCGATATTGTGACGCTGGAGGTGTTCGAGCAGGATATGGTCGGCGTCAAAGGCTATGACAGCACGATCCTGGATATCCTCAAACGCCACGCCGTGCGCATCGTGTCGAAGGTTTCGAATGCCAATACGATCACGCATTATCTCGACACGTCGCTGAAAACCATGCGGCGGGTGGAAAAGGATCTGGCGGATGTGTTTCCCGCCGCCGAGATTACCACCCGCACGGTGTCAATGGCTGCGGTGATCGGGCGTGATCTGAACGGGTTGTCGGTGTTGTCGAATGGTCTGCTGGCCATCGCCGAGGCCGGGTGTACCGCCATCGGGGCCAGTCAGGGTCCGCGTAATGTCGATGTGCAATTCATTGTAGAGCGCGAGGCGCTGAAGCCGGTGATCAAGGCACTGCATGGGGCCTTTATCGAAAGTGACGCCAAGCAACTGCCGCGCGCAGCCTGATCCTTCGTTGCTGAAATTCCACCAGCCGCCCCAGCGAACGCGGGGGCGGCTGGTGTCGTTTCGGGCCTTGGCAACGTGCCGCCTGACGCTGCGTAATTCGCCTGTTGTGATCTGCAAAAATCCAAACTAACGTGCGCGCAGATCGTCCACCTGCATCTGATGCGGCCGGGCGGCAGATATATTATCCGTCGGGGAGCCCACCAGGGCTGAGAGGTGCCAGCACCGACCCGTCGAACCTGATCCGGGTCATGCCGGCGTAGGGAACGGGTACCATGCGCATCTCTGGCGCTGGCTGTTTCGTACATTGGCATATCCCAAAAACGATGGAGATGTGCCAGTGGCCAACACGACCCCGATTGCCCTGACGATTGCAGGTTCCGACAGTGGTGGCGGGGCCGGCGTGCAGGCCGATATCAAGGCGATGTCGGCCAATGGCGTCTATGCCGCGAGCGTGATCACTGCTGTGACCGCGCAGAACACCAGTACCGTGACACATGTGCATGAACTGCCCGCCGCCGTGGTGGTGGCACAGATTGACGCGGTGTTGTCGGATATTCCCGTCACCGCGATCAAGCTGGGAATGTTGTTTTCAGCGTCGATCATCGACGCTGTGGCAGAGCGGCTGGCGGATTGTTCTGTCCCGGTTGTGGTGGACCCGGTGATGATTGCCAAATCTGGCGACGCCTTGCTGCACGCGAGCGCCACGGAGGCACTGCTGCGCCGGATTTTGCCATGTGCAACCTTGCTGACCCCAAACCTGCCCGAGGCAGCATGTCTGCTGGGCACGGCGCAGGCTGTGTCCCCCGAAGACGTCATCGCACAGGGGCGCCAGTTGTTGGCGCTGGGACCGCGGGCCGTTTTGATGAAGGGGGGTCATGCGGCGGGTGACACCTGCGTTGACTACCTGATCGACGCCAGCGGCGCGGTGACGGCGCTGACGGCACCGCGCCTGCGGACCCGCAATACCCACGGCACCGGCTGCACCTATTCCGCCACCATCGCCGCAGAGCTGGCCAAGGGGGCGGATATGCCGGACGCGGTCCGGGCGGCGCACCGCTATCTACAGGGTGCGATTGCCGCCGCAGATACGTTGCACATCGGGGCGGGGCATGGGCCGGTGCATCATTTTCACGGGTGCTGGTGATGGTCGATGTCACGGTTATAGGGGCCGGTGTGGCCGGGCTTTGCATCGCGCGGACCTTGCTGGATCGCGGGGCGGTGGTGACGGTGATCGACCGCCATGCCACCCCCGGTCCGCAGGCCTGTTCATGGTGGGCGGGCGGTATGCTGGCCCCGTTTTGCGAAGGTGAAACCGCCGAAGAACCTGTTGTGAGGCTGGGGCAGGAGGCCGCCGATTTCTGGGCGACGCAGACCCGCGCGGTGCAGCGCTGCGGCACGCTTGTCGTGTCGCCCAGCCGCGACAAGGCCGAGCTGCGCCGCTTTGCCCGCCGCACAACCGGCTTTGACGATGTGGATGCAGATGCCATCGCAGCCCTGGAGCCGGATTTGGCAGGGCGGTTTGACAAAGGGCTGTTTTTTGCCGCTGAGGCGCATCTGGCACCGCGTGACGCGCTGGATCAATTGCGCGCGGGGCTGGTGGCCGATGGCGCGGCGTTCGAGGTGGCCGAGGCAGACCCACAAGAGGTTGCCCGCCACAGTCTGACAATAGACTGCCGGGGGTTTCAGGCGCGCAACCAGATCGCTGACCTGCGCGGCGTTAAGGGCGAAATGCTGATGCTGTCGTGCCCCGATGTCGATCTGCGCAGGCCGGTGCGGCTGCTGCACCCGCGTGTGCCGCTTTATATCGTGCCGCGCGGAGATGGGGTTTTCATTCTGGGTGCTACGATGGTGGAAGGCAGGGCAGGTGGCCATGTGACGGCGCGCGCGCTGCTGGAACTGCTCAGCGCGGCCTATGCGCTGAACCCCGCCTTTGGCGAGGCCGAGTTGCTGGAAATTGGCGTCGACAGCCGCCCAGCCTTTGCCGACAACCTGCCGCGCATCCGGCGCCGGGGCAATCTGATCCGGGCCAATGGGTTGTACCGGCACGGTTTCCTGCTGGCCCCGGCGCTGGCGCGCATGGTGGCCGACCTGATCTTTGACAACAAAATACCGGAGGCGATGGATGAAATTGCAGCTTAATGGCGCGGTGATCGATGCCGAGACAGGGACGCTGGCCGACCTGCTGGTGGCCCAAGGCTTTGGCAACGCCAAGGTTGCCACAGCGGTGAACGGCACATTTGTGCCCGGCGCGGCGCGGGCGGATCATGCCCTCGCCGAGGGGGACCGGGTTGAAGTGCTGGCCCCGATGCAGGGGGGCTGAACCATGCGAGATTTTTACGGTGTCGCCCTGACCAACGGCCTGATGCTGGGCACGGCGCAATATCCGTCCCCCGCGATCCTGGCTGACGCCTTTCGCCGGAGCGCTGCCAGTGTCGCCACGGTATCGCTGCGCCGCGAAAGCGGGCGCGACCGCGCCGGGCAGGATTTCTGGCAGTTGATCAAGGGCTTGGGCGTGCATCTGCTGCCCAATACCGCAGGCTGTCACAGCGTCAAAGAGGCCGTGACGACGGCCCATATGGCGCGCGAGGTCTTTGATACCAACTGGATCAAGCTTGAGGTGATCGGCGAAGAGGACACGCTGCAACCCGATGTGTTCGGGCTGGTCGAGGCGGCGCGTATCCTGACGCAGGACGGTTTTCAGGTCTTTCCCTATACCACCGAGGATTTGGTGGTCGCAGACCGATTGTTGCAGGCCGGGTGTGAGGTGCTGATGCCTTGGGGCGCGCCGATCGGGTCGGGCATGGGGTTAAACAATCTCTATGGCCTGCGGACGATGCGGGCGCATTTCCCGGACGTGCCGCTGGTGATTGATGCGGGTCTGGGTCTGCCGTCGCAGGCGGCGCAGGCGATGGAACTTGGGTTTGACGCGGTGCTGCTGAACACGGCGGTGGCCCGCGCGGGCGATCCCGCCGCGATGGCCGAAGCATTTGCCACCGCCGTGCGCGCCGGGCAACTGGCCGCCCAAGCCGACCCGATGGAGCCGCGCGACATGGCCGCCCCGTCGACCCCCGTGATCGGAAAGGCGTTTTTGTCATGAAGCTGGATCGGTTCTATCCCATTTTTGACAGCGCTGATTGGCTGGAGCGATTGGTGCCTCTGGGCGTGAAGCTGGTGCAATTGCGGATGAAAGACGCATCCACCGATACCCTGCGCGCGCATGTCCGGCGCGCCAAGTCGGTCTGTGCTGACCACGGTTGTACCTTGGTGATCAACGATCACTGGCGCATCGCCATCGAGGTGGGGTGTGATTTCATTCATCTGGGCCAGGAAGATCTGCAAGACGCCGATATCGCAGCCATCCGGGCGGCGGGGCTGCGGCTGGGGATCAGCACCCATGACAAGGCCGAACTGGGGCGCGCGCTGGACATGGACCCCGATTACATCGCACTGGGGCCGATTTATCCCACCATCCTGAAAAAGATGAAGTGGCATGAACAGGGGGTGGAGCGGCTGAGCACGTGGCGCGGCCTGATCGGTGATATGCCGCTGGTGGCGATCGGCGGCATGCGGGTGGACCGGGCGCCGGGGGCCTTTGCGGCGGGGGCAGATATCGTCGCGGCGGTGACAGATATCACCCTGCACGACAGCCCCGAAGCCCGCGTGCGCGAATGGCTGGCGGCAACGCGATGACCAGATATGCACGCCAGATGATTCTGCCCGAAGTGGGTGCCGCGGGGCAGGCCGCCATCACGGAGGCACATGTCCTTGTCGTGGGTGCTGGCGGTCTGGGTGCGCCGGTGCTGTCCTATTTGGTAGGGGCAGGTGTGGGGCGGATAACGCTTGTCGATGGCGATGTCGTATCGCTGTCCAACCTGCACCGGCAAACGCTGTTTGACGAAGAGGACGTTGGTCAACCCAAGGCCAGCGCCGCCGCCGCACATTTGCGCCGCCTGAACAGCCAGTGCCGGATTAACACGCTGGCGCAGCCGTTGACCCCGGCCAACGCTGCCGCCCTGGTCGCCGCATCCACGGTGGTGCTGGATTGTGCCGACAGTTTCGCCGCCAGCTATATCCTGTCTGACCACTGCCGCGCAGCGGGGGTCCCGCTGATCAGCGCGTCAGCATTGGGGTTTGCGGGGTATGTCGGTGGCTTTTGCGGCACCGCGCCCTCGCTGCGCGCCGTGTTTCCCGACTTGCCAGAGCGGGCGGCCACCTGCGCCACGGCAGGCGTGATGGGCCCTGTTGTAGGGATGGTCGGCGCGGCGCAGGCACAGATGACGCTGAACCATCTGATCGGGCAGACGCCATCGCCGCTAGGCCAATTGATCAGCTTTGACGTGCAGAACTACTGCACCGGGGGCTTTCGGTTTGATGGCGCGGCAGAACCCGACGACGCCCTTGGCTTCATCACACCAACCGACATCCTTGCGTCAGATTTCGTCGTCGAACTGCGCGATGTGGTCGAGGCACCGATCCCCGTTCACGCGGTGGCACGACGCATCCCCGTCGCCGCGTTCAAGGCAAGCCAATACCAGCCCGGCCCCGGACAACGCGCGGTTTTCGCCTGTCGGTCCGGCCTGCGTGCCTGGCAGGCGGCAACCCACCTGCGGTCCTACTGGGCCGGAGATATCTCCCTCATCGCCCTTGGCGATACATCCTCAACTGAAAGGCCCGATACATGAAACTGACGACCCTGACTGCCGCACTCAGCCTGGCGGCTGCGCCCGTAATGGCAGAGGACATGACACTGTTGCTGGATTGGTTCGTAAACCCAGATCACGGGCCCATCATTGTGGCGCAGGAAAAGGGTTATTTCGCCGAACAGGATCTGGAGGTTACTGTCATCGCCCCTGCCGACCCGGCGGACCCACCAAAGATGGTCGCGGCAGGCAAGGCCGATCTGGCGATATCCTATCAGCCGCAATTGCATCTGATGATCCATGAAGGGCTGCCGTTGCAACGTGTCGGCACCTTGGTCGCCACGCCGCTCAACTGTCTGTTGGTGCTGGCCGATGGCCCGATCAAATCGCCCGCTGATCTGGCGGGCAAGAAGGTGGGCTATTCCGTCAGCGGTGTGGAAGAGGCCGTGTTAGGGTCGATCTTGCGCCACAACGGGCTGTCGATCGACGATGTCGAGCTGGTTAATGTGAACTGGTCGCTGTCACCGTCGCTGATGTCAAAACAGGTGGACGCGGTGATTGGTGCCTACCGAAACTTTGAACTGAACCAGATGGAAATCGAAGGCGTCGATGGCACGTGTTTTTATGTCGAGGAACAGGGTCTGCCGCCCTATGATGAACTGATCTATGTCGCCAACCCCGATACGATGGACAAGGCCCAGATCGCGCGTTTTCTGGCGGCGACTGAAAAGGCCGTGCAATATATCGTCAACCACCCGGAGGAAAGCTGGGAGATTTTTGCGAGCACATCGGCAGAGCTGCAAGACGAGCTGAACGCGCGCGCCTGGGTCGATACGGTGCCACGGTTTGCCTTGCGCCCCACTGCGATGGACGTGGGCCGCTATGCCGCGTTTGAGGCGTTTCTGGCCGAGGCCGGGCTGATCCCACAGCAGAACCCGGTGGCAACCATCGCCATCGACGTGACCGCGCCATGAGCGCGCCGGACTATGGCAGAACCTTCGCGCTTTGGCGCGGGGGGGCTGGGCAGACGTGGCAGGATTACACCCACCACAGCTTTGTCGAAGGGCTGCGCGATGGCACGCTGCCACGTCGGTCGTTTCTGAAATATCTGGCGCAAGATTACGTGTTTCTGGTGCATTTCGCCCGCGCCTGGGCGCTTGGCGTGATCAAGGCCGAGACGCACGAGGAAATGCGTATCTGTGCCGGCACGGTTGACGCGCTGGTCAATCTCGAGATGTCTTTGCATGTCAGTATCTGCGCCGAGGAAGGGATCGACGAGGCCACCCTGCACGGCGCTGCCGAAGAGATCGAGAACCTTGCGTACACGCGCTATGTCATCGACGCGGGCCTTCAGGGAGATTTCATTGACTTGATGGCAGCACTGGCCCCTTGCGTCATGGGGTACGGCGAGATTGGGCTGCGTCTGGCCCAGGACAAGGCCGATGATACGCCCTATGCGGCCTGGATCGACACCTATGCGCATCCTGATTATCAGGCTGTGTGCCGCGATGTCGGCGCCATGATTGACGGTGCGGTGGCGCGGCGGATTGGCGATCTTGGAACCGCGCCGCGTGCGCAGGCGGTGCAGGACCGCTTTACCAAGGCCACGGCGCTTGAGGTCGGCTTTTGGCAGATGGGTCTGGGTCCGTCATGACGCAGGTAGCGCCACCGGGTATCACGCTTAAGGGGCAGTTTTGGCTAGGGTTAGAGCCGCTGTTTCAGGCCGACATCGACCTGCCTGCCGGGCAATGGACCTGTCTGCTGGGGCGGTCCGGTGTCGGCAAATCGACGATCCTGCGACTGATCCTTGATCTGCAAACCGGGGGGCGGTTCGACGGCAGTATCGTCGCGACGGATGGCCAGCCACTGGCCGCACGGATGAGTTATATGGCGCAGTCCGATTTGCTGCTGCCCTGGCTGTCGGTACTGGAAAATGTCTGTATCGGGGCGCGCCTGCGGGGCGAGGCCCCGGATTGGCCGCGCGCCGAACGGCTGCTTTTGCGCGTGGGACTGGCCGACCATATCGCCAAGACGCCCAATATGCTGTCGGGCGGGATGCGCCAACGCGCCGCCCTGGCCCGGACATTGTTCGAGGACCGGCCCGTGGTGCTGCTGGACGAGCCGTTTTCGGCGCTGGACGCGGGCACCCGCGCTGATATGCAGGAACTGGCCGCCGAGGTATTGCACGATCGCACGGTTCTGCTGGTTACCCATGACCCGGCCGAAGCCAGTCGGCTGGCGCATCAGATCATCGTCATGACAGCAAACGAAACGCGCCTTTGGCCCGCCCCCGCCACGCCGGCACTGCGTGCCATCAACGACCCGGCCACCCTTGATTGTCAGGCGCGTCTGCTGACACATCTGCGCGGGATGGCGGCATGAGGGGGCGTGATATATTGGTGGCGGTGGCGCTGGGGCTGACGCTTTGGCAAAGCATTGTGATGCTGACGGGCGCGCCGCCTTTCATCCTGCCCTCGCCGTGGCGTGTGGCACAGGCGGCCTATCACAGCCGCGCCGTCATTGCCGAAAACGCTTGGGTCACGGCGATCGAGGTGATTTTGGGCCTGATCCTTGGCACGGTTCTGGGCGCAGTCACTGCGATTCAACTGGCCCTGTCGAAAACCGCCGAGCGGTTGATGCTGCCCATTCTGGTATTCACCCAAGCGGTGCCGGTTTTTGCGCTGGCCCCGATGCTGACGCTGTGGTTCGGCTATGGCATGGGGTCCAAAATCGTGATGGCGGTGCTGATCATCTATTTCCCCGTCACCTCGGCGTTTCACGACGGGCTGACGCGGCTTGACCCCGGCTATCGCGATCTGTCGGTGGCGATGCGGGGGGACCGGCTGCGGTTCATGTGGCACATTCAAATCCCCCACGCGTTGCCAAGCCTTGGATCGGGGCTGAAACTCGCCGCTGTCTATGCGCCGATTGGGGCGGTGATCGGTGAATGGGTCGGGGCGTCACGCGGGCTTGGCTATCTTATGTTGCTGGCCAATGGACGGGCAAAGATTGACCTGATGTTCGCCAGCCTGATCGTATTGGCGGTGATGACGGTGCTGCTGCACCTTGCCGTCGGGCGGCTGGCGGGACGGTTGGTGCGATACGCGCATGGCGGGCCGCAAACCTAGGGACAATCTGTCTGCGTGGCGGGCATCTGGACGCGAACCCGTGGACAGTCTGACCTGCGGGCAATTTTCCTGCGGTGCGGGGCTGGCATCGGGTGAAACGACCTGACAAGGTTGCGCCACAGGGGCGGCGGAGGGCCATCACCATATGGTCGATATATGGAGCGGGATCACACAGGCGTTTTGGCTTGTGGTAACGCTTGATCCTGAGTTGGTCGAGATCGCCGTGCGGTCCTTGCGCGTTACGCTTAGCGCGCTGGTGGTGGGGTGTCTGATCGCGCTGCCGCTGGCGGCGTTCATGGCGGTGAAACGGTTTCGCGCGCGGCGTTTCGTGGTTGCGGTTCTAAATGCGCTGATGGGCCTGCCGCCGGTGGTGGTGGGGTTGATCGTCTATGTGTTCCTGTCACGGTCCGGCCCGCTGGGTGTGCTGGGGCTGCTGTTCACGCCGACGGCGATGATCATCGCACAGGTTATCATCATTGTGCCGCTGATTGCGTCGATCGCACATCAGTCAATCCGCGACCTTTGGCAGGAATACCATGATCTGCTGATTTCGATGAATGTCACTCAAGGGCAGAAGATCCGCACCCTGCTGTGGGATTGCCGTCGCGCGCTGCTGACCGCCGCACTGGCCGGTTTTGGCCGGGGGATAGGCGAGGTCGGGGCGATCATGATCGTGGGTGGTAACATTGATCACGCCACGCGGGTGCTGACCACGGCGATTGCGCTGGAAACCGGCAAAGGCGAATTTGCGCTGGCGCTGGCGCTTGGCTTTGTCCTGATTGGTCTCGCGATCAGCGTCAATCTGGCGATCCACTGGCTCGGCCAGACCGAACGGGAGGGCCGCTGGTGAGCGCGTTGTTTCCGATGCAGGCCAATGGGATCGAAAGCCGCAGACGCGGGCAAGTTCTGGTTGGGCCGATTGATCTGGCGCTTGACGGGCAGGGGGCCTGCGTCGTGATCGGCCCCAATGGGGCAGGTAAGACGACGCTGCTGCGTTTGCTGCACGGCACCGCGCGGCTGTCGGCGGGACAGATCAGATGGGCCTGTCCAACCGATGAGGCGCGTCATCATCAGGGGTTTGTGTTCCAGCGTCCGGTCATGCTGCGCCGATCTGTGATGGAAAATCTGATCTATCCATTACGGCTGCGTCGGGTGCCAATGGCGCAGGCCCGCGAGATGGCCCGCGACTGGGCTGGGCGTGTCGGGCTGGACCAGATGCTGGACCGCACCGCCACGGTGCTGTCAGGCGGCGAGCAGCAGAAACTGGCATTGGCGCGGGCGCTGATAACAGAGCCTAAAGTGCTGTTTCTTGACGAACCTTGCGCATCGCTCGATGGCCGGGCCACCCGCGAGATCGAAGACATCCTGACCACGGCCAAAGCCGCTGGCACCGGACTGATCCTGTCAACGCATGACATGGGACAGGCGCGACGGCTGGCGGATAAGATCGTGTTCCTGCTGGGCGGGCGTGTCCACGAAAGCGGCCCTGCTGATACATTTTTCAATCACCCCCAAACGCCTCAGGCGGGGGCATTTTTAAGAGGAGACATTGTAGAATGATGAAACGTAGAGTGATGAAACGGATTGCGCTGGCGCTTGGCGCGCTGGTCATCGGCACTGCCGCACAGGCCGGTGACGTGCTGAAAATGGCGGTCACCACGTCGTTCAATAATTCCGGGCTGGCCGAGGTCCTGCTGCCCGAAATTGCCAAGGATCTGGACCTTGAGGTGCAACTGCTGGTGGTCGGCACCGGCCAGGCGATCAAACTGGGCGAGGCGGGCGATGTCGACGCGATTCTGGTTCACTCGCGCAAGGCGGAAGAAGCCTTTGTCGGGGGCGGGTTTGGCACCCATAGGACCGAGATCATGTACAATGATTTTGTATTGATCGGCCCGTCTGCGGACCCCGCAGGCATCCAGGGTGCCGATGCCGCCGCTACGGCGTTGGCTGCGATCGCTGCGGCAGAGGCGGATTTCGTCAGTCGCGGTGACGACAGCGGCACGCATAAAAAGGAGCTGTCGCTCTGGGCTGCTGCGGGGTTGGATGTGGCGGCGTTCGGCGATTGGTACAAGGCCGTGGGCGCGGGCATGGGGGCGGCGCTGAACACCGCGTCTGGTATGCCCGCCTATATCATGTCTGACCGGGCAAGCTGGCTGAATTTCGGCAACAAGGGCGATCTGGCTTTGCTATATGCCGGCGATCCGGTGCTGTTCAATCAATACGCTTACCTGCCGGTGAACCCCGATCTGCACGGTCATGTGCAAAACGATCTGGCGGTCAAACTCGAATCCTGGCTGGTTTCAGACCGCGCCGCGGCGCTGATCAATGGGTATCAGATCAACGGCGAGACGTTGTTCGTGTTCAATGCGGGCAAGACTGAATAGACTTTGTTAGAGACACATCGCGCCCCCCCCAAATCGGGGCGCGATGCAGGCTATTCCGGCAGGTCGCCGTGAATTGCAAATTGATCCAAACCGGCATCTTGTGACTGGATGGTGCGAAAACTCTCGCGCACACCCGCCTCTGTCAGATCACGCGCCACGGTCAGCAGACAATTTGGATCGTGATCGGCGCAAAGTTCGGCCATCTGGTTAATCTCTTCTGCCGCGACGGGCCGTGCTGCGGCAATGTCGGGCGCGCCGTAATAGGTGACGAAATGCTGTGCCAGCATGTCGGTCAGCGCGGCGATTTCGCCTTCTTCCACTTGCGTCACAGCGACAAAGGTCACCCGGCCAAAGGTTTCCAGCCCCAGCCAGCCATTGGCAAAGGCCTGCCGCGCCTTGCCCGTCAGATCGGCCTGCGACCAGTCCGAAAATTCGAACCCGCCAGAGATGCACCATTCGCCGGTCCGTGCCGGGCTGGCAAATACATTGCGGTCGCTTTCGTCAAAGTGGATCGCGCGGGCGAGTTTGAGGGTCACGGTGCAGGCTCCAACAAGGTGGTCAGGGGGATCAGATGGGTCGTTGTATCATCGCGCAGCAACATGCCAAAGGTTTCGTCGACGCCGATGAACCGGCCACTGTGGCCCCCTTGGGCGGCGTCAGCGTCAAGCCCATGTGCCAGCCCGCGCCATTCGGCATGCAGCGGGGCGGGGCCATCGGTTTCCCAGCGGTTGATCCAATGCAGGCAATGCCGCGCCCATGCCTCAAGCAGCGCGGGCGGCGCGATTTCGGCACAGCCCTCGGCATAAAGTGCGGTTTGGTCGGGGTGATCGCCGGTGTGCAGCAGATCCGGGTCGTCGATGGGGTAGAGCGGCAGGGCAAAGCCCACAACAAGCCAGTCGGGCTGGGCCGCCGGGTCCGATGTCGAGGCCATGCAGCGAAACCGGCCACAGGATGCGCCGTTCAGGCGGATACCGCCACCCCATTCCAGATGCACCGCCACTTCGGGCGGGGCCAGCGCGCCAAGCGCGTTCTGAAACCCCACACCGCAAAGCGGCAGCATCACCATCGCATCACGCAGCGGCACTTCGGGGGCAAAGACCATCGCGGCCTGCATCACGGCATCGCCAAGGCTATAGACGATCAGACCACCGTCGCAGCCCGCCACCGCGCGTGCGGTGGCCGCGGCAAAGGCATCGCCCGCCACCGCCTCGCCCGTCATCAGCGGTGGAAAGCTTGGCCTGTCACTCATGCAGCCCCACTGTCGATCAATTGGCGCGCGATGGCCTGAAAACTTTGGGCCTGCGGGCTGTCGGGCTGGCTGACCGTGATAGGCGCGCCGCCGTCTGACGCGAGGCGGATTTGCAGATCAAGCGGCACTTCGGCCAGCAGCGGCACACCGAGTTTGGCCGCTTCGGCTGCGACGCCACCGTGGCCGAACACATGTTCTTCGTGACCGCAATTGGTGCAGATATGCGTCGACATGTTTTCGATCATCCCGACAATCGGCACCTTGAGCTGGTTGAACATGTCGATCCCCTTGCGGGCATCCATAAGGGCCACATCCTGCGGCGTTGAGACGATAATCGCGCCATCGACCTGCGCCTTTTGGGCCAGCGTCATCTGTACATCGCCGGTGCCGGGGGGCAGATCGACAATCAGCACGTCGAGCGCGCCCCATTGCACTTGGGTCATCATCTGCTGCAACGCGCCCATCAACATCGGCCCGCGCCAGACAACCGCCTGATCCTCGTTTGTCATCAGGCCAATCGACATCATGGTGACGCCGTGGTTGCGCATCGGCAGGATGATCTTGCCGTCGGGCGAGGCGGGCCGCCCCGACACACCAAGCATACGCGGCTGGCTGGGACCATAGACATCGGCATCCAACAGGCCGACGCGGCGTCCCTGCTGTGCCAGCGCGCAGGCAAGGTTGGCAGATACGGTGGATTTGCCCACGCCGCCCTTGCCCGACGCAATGGCGAGAATCCGGTCAATTCCGGGTATTTTCTGCGGGCCGCTGGGTTCGGCCTTGCGACCGAGGCCCAGGTCGGGTGGCGGGGCCTTGGCGCTGTGCCCGGTCAGCACGATCGACACGGCGCTCACGCCGTCAACCCGCGCAAGTGCGGCTTCGGCCGCTGTCTTGACCTCGGCATAGGCGCCGGCCTGCGCGGGGGGGATTTCCATGACGAAACGCACCGCGCCTGCACCATCCACATTCAGCGCGCGCATCACGCCGCTGGCCACGATGTCGGTGTCCGTGGCCGGGTCGATCACGGTCTTCAGCGCGGCCAGAACCGCGTCCCTGCTGGCTGTCACGGCTTATTCCTGCTCTGCGTCGGGGGCGGTGATGGTGCCGCTGACCTCGTGGGTCATGCCCAGTTCGGGAATGGTGATCACCGCTTTGACGGGCAGGGATTTGCCGGCGGCACCCGCGTCGCGCATGGCCTTTTCGATGGCCTGCTGCGAGGTCACGCCGACCTGCTTGAGAAACTTACGCATCGACATGTTGAAATCGTCGCTCATGGGGGCTCCTTGGTTTGGGGTGGTGGGGCGGATCAGTGATCGCGCCGCTTGGAAAGGTAATCATCGGTGGTGCGCGGCCGGGGGCGTTCGCCGCCCGACATCGGGTTATCTGTGGCATGATACTGTGCGTCGATGCGGCAATCATCACACATCTGGATCATGCGCAATTTGCCTTCGTCGGCAAACATCGCATGGTTGCGCAGTTTTTCGGTGATCTTGTCGACGGTGGATTTCACACCAAAAAGGGTGCCGCATTCGACGCAGGCAAAGGGTTCTTCCTCGTGGATCACCTTTTGGCTGAGCGCGGCATCGGTCAGATCAAGGCGCGGGGCGAGGGTGATGGCATCCTCGGGGCAGATGTTGGCACATAGCCCACATTGCAGGCAGGCATCCTCTTGAAAACGCAGTTGCGGCAGATCGGGGTTGTCGCCCAAGGCACCGGACGGGCAAAGCGACACGCACGACAGGCACAAGGTGCAGGCGTCCTTGTCCACCAGCACAGCGCCATAAGGCGCGCCATCTGGCAAAGGCAGCATATCGGTGTCTGGGTGCAGCGCACGGGCGGCCTGCCGGGTGATCTGGCGGCGGGTGCCCATGGGGCGCACCGGGCTGGCCACCGGTGCCGGGGCGGACGCATTATAAAGGGCGTCTGTCAGCGCGTCAGGATCGGGGGTGTCGATCAGCTGCAAGCGGGTGTCTCCCGCGATGGCGCGGGCCAGTGCAATCTGCGCGTCGATCGCGTCACGGTCGGCCTTGGGACCAATCAGCAGGCTAACGGTGGCAAAGCTGGCGGCAAGAGCGGCAAGCGCTTCGGCGTGGCCAAAGGCGGCGATGGCGGGCAGTTCCATTGGCACCACATCCGCAGGCAGGCCGCGCCCGTACCGCGCAGCAAGCCGGATCATTTCGGCGCCGTTTTCGTCATGCACCAGCAGGCGCGGTGCCGTGCCCCCGGCAGCGAGAAAGGCGCGCGCCAAGGTCTGCACGCGCAGCATGGTAAAATCGACCGGCGGCGCGTCATAGCTGATCGCGCCAGAAGGGCAGGCGGCGGAACAGGCCCCACAGCCGGCGCAGATCATCGGATCAATACTGACATGATCGCCGTCGGGTGTAATGGCGCCGGTCGGGCATAGATCAAGGCAGTTGGTACAGCCCGTTTGCCCCGCACGGCTGTGCGCACACAGCAGCGGTTCGGTGCGAACATACAGCGGCTTTTCAAAGGTGCCGACCATATGCGAGGCGGCCAAGGTGGCGGCGGCAACAGCGGGGGCGTGATCGGGATCGGCCCGCAGATAGCCTTCGCGCTTTTCGGGGGCGGGGAACAGCGCTTGGGTGCCGCGCAGATCGAGGATCAGATCGCAGTGGCTGACGGCCCCGTCACGGGGTGCTGTCAGGCGCATCTCGCCGCGCCCGGTCGGGTCGATCTGTTGTAGTGCGTCAATGACCACTTCGAATTGCCCCAGCGCACCTTTGGCGCGGCGCAGGCTGCCGCTGATCACATCATAATCGCGGGTATCGGGCAGGTTGGCACCGCTTTCCAGCAACAGCGTGACGCCCAGAAAATCCTTGAGATGCTCTGCCGCTGCCAGCGCCACATCGCCGTGCCCCAGGATCAGGCACAGCCCTTCGGATGTCACATCAAGCGACTTTTCCACCGGGGCACCGAGCAGAGCCTCGGCGATGAGGGCGGACATTTTGGGCAGTTTGGGGGCGGGATCATCCGACCAACCGGCACGGTCGCGCAGGTCCAGCAGGGGGGCAGAGGGGACCCCCAATTCTTCGGCCAATTCGGCAAAGACACGTGATTCTTGCGTGCAGCATAAAACTGCATCCCCGGTGGTCAGCGCCTTGGCCGCGACATCAATCTGACGGGTACACATTGCCGAACAGGGGGTAGAGACGGCCAAACCAGTGGTCTGGGCAAGGGCCGATGAATCGATGGTCTGTGACCCTGCGCAATCACATGTTATCAATGTCTTAGCCATGATTTCTTCCTTGCTGGACGCGGTGTTTTGGGCGCGCCGCTGTCGCTGATCAGACCCTAGGCTAGACGGGTTTCGACCACCGCCACAACCGCAATCTTGCGCCGGTGCCGGGTCAGGCCATTGAGGGTCGGGGATGCTGCGCGGCAGAAATTTAACGAAGTGATTCGTTTTCTGATGCAGCATCTTTTTCCTATGAAAACAGTCAGGTTGGACAATTCGACCTGAAATGTCGCAAAGCGCCGGATTGGCGGGACAAACTGTCTGGGGAACGGCATTTTTTCGGCAAGACCGCACTTAGGTCTTCACAGTTGCGACCGACCTGACAGAGGATAGGCAAAGGGAGGCGCGACTTGATCCACAATCCGAAAATGTACCGGACTATGCCACTGGGCATCGTGCTGCGGCGCGCGCCCGGTGTGACCCGTTGGGCCAAATGGAGCTGGAAGGCGACCGCCGTCCTGCCCGGCGCGCCGACGGCGTCCTGGCGGGTGCTGCGCGAGATTGACGGGATCACCGAGTATCACGCTGCCACCGTCCCATTGGATTTGCACGGGGCCGAGACCGAAGCCTATGTGCATGGTCTGGGGGCCGAGGTGCCTTGTGTCTATGTGGTGATGCGCCCCATTGCCGGCGCCCATGAGCAGCCGTTTCAGATATTGTTGGTCACTGCGTCGCCCTATGAGGCGCAGGATTATTGCGACAGCGCCGAGGAAATCGTTGAAAAAGTCGCGATGCCGGAAGGGCTTGAGGCCTGGGTGCGCGAGTTTGTCGATCTTTTCCATCAAGACGAAGAGTTTGTGAAGCGCCGCCGTAACAAGCACCATGAAGGTGTGCGGCAGGATGGCATTGGCGATCCACGCATTCAGAACGGGGCAGATGTTTATGCCTCTCCCGCGTTGAAGCGCAGGCGCGCCATATGAGCAGTTTCTGGGATCGTCGCCGCGCCGCCGTCGCCGCCGAGGCACAGGCCGAGGTCGAAGCCACGCACGAAGAGGCGTTGGTGGCGCAGGAAGCGGCATTGGCTGCGCGTAGCGATGATGAATTACTGGCCGAGCTTGATCTGCCGGCACCCGAGGATCTGGTCGGTGGCGAACAGTTGCGCGCCTTTTTGCGGGCGCAACTGCCACAGCGGCTCAAGTCGCGGGCCTTGCGGACGTTCTGGCGCAGCAATCCGGTGTTGGCCTGTCTCGACGGGTTGAATGATTACGACGACGATTACACCGCCGCCGCCACGGCGGGCAAGGCGGTGAATACGCTGTATCAGGTGGGCAAAGGATTTCCAGCACCACTGGCAGACCTGTTGGAACAGGTTGTGGAAGATGCCCAAGCGCCTGCCGAAATGACGGCTGGCACAGTTTCGGTGCCGGATGTGGTGCCACCGGTGCGCCCGTCCACCCTGACCACGTCCACCCAAACCACGCCCGTCCCGGTTGCGGCGCAAGACGCGGTGCAGGTGACCGCAGAGGGTTTCGACGCAGATTTCGCAGCAGACGACGATACCCCGATGCCCACCGCACGGCGGATGCGGTTTGAATTTGCATCAGATGTGGAAAGCACAGGCGCATGAACCAGATGACCACAGCCCCGCTGCCCGAAGAAGACCGCATGCGCGCGGATTTATACAACTTTATGGGATTGATCCTGTCCGGCCCGCCGGATCAGTTGCTGCTGGATCAGTGCAGCGGCCTGCAAGGCGACGAGACCGAACTGGGGCAGGGGTTTGTCACGCTGGCCAAGGTGGCCCGGTTGAGCAAGCCCACCGCCGTGGAAAGCGAATTCAACCGGCTGTTCATCGGGCTTGGCCGGGGTGAGCTGCTGCCCTATGCAAGCTATTACCTGACCGGATTTCTTAATGAAAAACCGCTTGCGCTGTTGCGGCAGGACATGGTGGCGCGCGGGCTGGAGCGGGCGGACAATGTGTTTGAGCCCGAAGACAATATCGCGTCCCTGATGGAAATGATGGGTGCGATGATCGCCGGGCGCTTTGGCGCTGCGGCGACGCTGACGCAGCAAAAGACGTTCTTTAACAAACATATCGCCCCCTGGGCCGGCCATTTCTTTGCCGATCTGGAAGGGGCCAAGAATTCGGTCTTTTTTGCCCCCGTGGGCAAGATCGGCCGCGCCTTTATGGCCGTCGAGGCCGAGGCATTTCGACTGAGTACAACGTAACGCCGGGCACGCGCCCTGCATGCAACCGAACCGATCAAGAGGGAGGCACATGATGACACGCAAATCCAAGGCATCGCCGGAAAAGGTGGTCCGTCAGGACAGGCGCGAGTTCCTGAAATTCGCAGGCACCGCAGCACCACTTGCCGCTGTGGCCGTTGCCACCAGTGGCACCGAGGCAAAGGCCGCCGCGGCCCCGGACCTGTCGTCGGACAAGATGCAGGATACCGAACATACGCGGGCCTATTTCGCCTCTGCCCGGTTCTGAAGACGCGCATACGACGTAACGACGGCCCGACATCCGGGCCACGAAACACCGGCACGCGCACAGACGCGCCTTGCCATCCATTAGCCACCAGATGCGGGCCTGATCCCGCGTTCAGGGAGTGAAGATATGTTGAGGAAAAAGACCAACGGCGTGGCAAGAAGCGCCCAGCGGGGCAGTATTCTATCTGATGTGGTCCGGTCCAAGATCGATCGCCGCGCGTTTCTGCGCGGGTCGGGGTTGGCCATCGGCGGGCTGGCGGCAATCGCCGCAACCGCAGGCAGCGTCAAACCAGCGTCGGCAGCCGCCGCTGCTGCAACCGGCGCGATCGAGATCAAGAAATCCGTCTGCACCCATTGTTCGGTCGGCTGTACCGTCATCGCCGAAGTGTCGGGCGGTGTCTGGGTCGGGCAGGAGCCCGGTTGGGACAGCCCCTTTAACCTGGGCGCGCATTGCGCCAAAGGCGCGTCTGTGCGCGAACACGCCCACGGCGAGCGTCGCCTGAAGTATCCGATGAAGAAAGTCGGCGGCGAATGGCAGCGCATCAGCTGGGAACAGGCCATCGACGAAATCGGCGACAAGATGACCGAGATCCGCGACAGCAGTGGCCCGGATTCCGTCTATTGGCTGGGGTCGGCAAAACATTCCAACGAACAGGCGTACCTGTTCCGCAAGTTTGCCGCCTATTGGGGCACCAACAACGTCGATCACCAGGCGCGTATCTGTCACTCGACCACCGTTGCGGGCGTTGCAAACACATGGGGCTACGGCGCCATGACCAACAGCTACAACGACATCCACAATTCCAAGGCGATCTTTATCATCGGCGGCAACCCTGCCGAGGCGCACCCTGTATCGCTTCAGCACCTGCTGAAGGCGAAAGAGCAGAACAACGCCCCACTGATCGTGTGCGATCCCCGCTTTACCCGTACCGCCGCACATGCGGATGAATATGTGCGCTTTCGGCCGGGGTCCGACGTGGCACTGGTCTGGGGCATCTTGTACCACATCTTTGAAAACGGGTGGGAGGATGAGGAATTCATCCGCACGCGCGTCTGGGGCATGGACGAGATTCGCAAGGAAGTTGCCAACTGGACGCCCGAAGAAGTCGAACGCGTCACCGGTGTGCCCGGCGCGCAGCTGGAGCGGGTTGCCCGCACGATGGCCAACAACCGTCCCGGCACTGTGATCTGGTGTATGGGTGGCACGCAGCACAGCAACGGCAACAACAACACCCGCGCCTATTGCATCCTTCAGCTTGCGCTGGGGAACATGGGCCGCGCGGGCGGTGGCACCAATATCTTCCGGGGCCACGACAACGTGCAGGGCGCGACCGATCTGGGCGTTCTGGCTGATACGCTGCCGGGTTACTACGGCCTGTCCGAAGGATCATGGGCCCATTGGGCGCGGGTCTGGGAGGAAGACCTTGACTGGCTCAAGGGCCGTTTTGACACGATGAAAGGGTCGGATGGCGCTGATGTCGCGATGATGGGGCTGACGGGTATTCCCGTGTCGCGCTGGATTGACGGCGTGCTGGAAGCCCGCGAGAACCTTGAGCAGCCCGACAACACCAAGGCGATGGTACTTTGGGGCCATGCACCAAACTCGCAGACCCGCCAGAAGGAAATGAAAACGGCAATGGAAAAGCTCGACCTGTTGGTCGTGGTGGACCCCTATCCAACCGTTTCCGCCGTGCTGCACGACCGTACCGACGGCACCTATCTGCTGCCGGCCGCGACGCAGTTCGAAACGTCAGGTTCGGTGACCGCCTCCAACCGGTCGCTGCAATGGCGTGAAAAGGTGGTCGAGCCGCTGTTTGAATCGCTGCCGGATCAAACGATCCTGTACAAGTTTGCGGCCAAGTTCGGCTTTGCCGACAAGATGTTCCGCAACATTGAGGTGAACGGTGAAGAACCGTTGGTCGAGGATCTGACCCGCGAGTTCAACCGGGGCATGTGGACCATCGGCTATACCGGGCAAAGCCCGGAGCGGCTCAAGATGCACATGGCAAACCAGCATACCTTTGACAAGACGACCCTGCGGGCCAATGGCGGCCCGGCGGATGGCGATTTCTATGGTCTGCCATGGCCAAGCTGGGGCACGCCCGAAATGAACCACCCCGGCACCGCGAACCTGTATGACATGTCGCTGCCGGTGGCCGAAGGCGGCCTGACGTTCCGCGCGCGGTTTGGTGTCGAACGAGATGGTGACAATCTGCTGGCCGAAGGCGTCTATTCCAAAGGCTCCGAGATCAAGGATGGCTATCCCGAATTCACCATGCAGATGCTGATGGATCTGGGCTGGGACGGCGATCTGACGCCGGAAGAGCGCCAGAGCATCGAAGCGGTTGCAGGCTATCAGCGCCCAGAGAAAGCGGATGACGGCCAGGAAGAAGTCGGCGAAACATCGCAGCAAGGCGAGATCGAATCCGATTATGTGGCTCAGGTGGGTGGCATCAACTGGAAAACCGACCTGTCGGGCGGCATCCAGCGCGTTGCGATCGCACATGGTTGCGCCCCCTTTGGCAACGCCAAGGCCCGCTGTGTGGTCTGGACCTTCCCCGACCCTGTGCCGCTGCACCGCGAACCGCTGTATAGCAACCGGCGCGATCTGGTTGCGGATTATCCGACCTATGATGACAAGACATTCTGGCGGGTGCCGACGCTTTACGCGTCGATCCAGAAGAATGACTTTTCCAAGGACTTCCCGATCATCCTCACGTCCGGTCGATTGGTCGAATACGAGGGCGGCGGCGATGAAACCCGGTCGAACCCATGGCTGGCCGAATTGCAGCAGAACATGTTCATCGAGGTCAACACCCGCGATGCCAACAATCTGGGCATTCGGGATGGCAACGACGTCTGGGTCGAAGGCCCCGAAGGGGGGCGGATCAAGGTCATGGCGATGGTGACAGAGCGGGTTGGCGAAGGCGTGGCCTTTATGCCGTTCCACTTTGGCGGTCACATGGAAGGTGTCAGCCTGCGGGACAAATACCCCGACGGTGCCGATCCGATCGTGTTGGGCGAAAGCACCAACACCGTACAGACCTACGGCTACGATTCAGTAACTCAAATGCAAGAGACCAAAGCGACTCTTTGCAAAATCATGCCCGCGTAAGGAGATAAGAGAATGGCCAGAGCAAAATTTCTCTGCGATGCCGAACGCTGCATCGAATGTAACGCCTGTGTCACGGCCTGTAAGAACGAGCATGAGGTGCCTTGGGGCATCAACCGCCGTCGGGTCGTGACTATCCAGGACGGTAAACCGGGCGAACGCTCGATCTCGGTTGCCTGCATGCACTGTTCAGACGCGCCTTGTATGGCGGTTTGCCCGGTGGATTGCTTCTACCAGACCGACGAGGGCATCGTTTTGCACTCAAAGGACCTGTGCATCGGGTGTGGGTATTGTTTCTATGCTTGTCCCTTTGGGGCACCGCAGTATCCACAGGCGGGCAACTTTGGCTCGCGCGGCAAGATGGACAAATGTACCTTCTGCGCCGGCGGCCCAGAGGAAAACCATTCCCAGGCCGAGTTCCAGAAGTACGGGCGCAACCGGATTGCAGAAGGCAAGCTGCCGATCTGCGCCGAGATGTGTTCAACCAAGGCGCTGCTGGCGGGTGATGGCAATACCGTGTCCGATATCTACCGCGAACGTGTTGTCGCGCGGGGCTTTGGCTCGGGTGCTTGGGGCTGGGGTACAGCCTACGACCAAAAAGGCCAGTGACCGGCCGGGCGGCCCCAAAAGCGGGGCCGCCTTTTACGTGTATCAAGCCCGGGGGAGTTCCCATGTTGCGCCAACTGATGGCCCTGTTCGTTTTTGCGCTGCTGACCTTGCCGGGTTTTGCATCTGCGCAGGACGTCCGTCTTCCTGAAAACGCGGTGCCTGCCGTAACGGACCGTGACAGCACGGGGGGGGCGCAAAACCTGAATGACGTGCTGCGCCGACAGAACGGGGCAGAGATCGACGACAGTTTCCGCCGCAACAACCTGGGCGGCGATGCGGCCACGGCACCCGGCCTAGGCCCTCTGGGCGGCGCATCTGACCCGGACCTCTGGCGCGCGCTGCGCTATGACGAGATTGATCCGCGCGTCAGCACGCTGGACCCGAGGGGCAAGGTTCTGGTCCAAGACGGCGGCATGTGGTGGCTGAATGTTCGCGAAGGGCCGCTGGCAACCTATGGTGGTTGGCTGTTGATCGGGATGATTGTTCTGCTGGCGGTGTTTTTCCTGCTGCGTGGACGCGTGCGGGTCGAAGGTGGCATGGCCGGGCGCACTATTACACGCTTCAAGTTCATCGAACGCTTTGCGCATTGGATGCTGGCGGGTTCGTTTATCCTACTGGCACTGACGGGGCTGCTGACGCTATTTGGGCGCAAGTTTCTGGTGCCGACGCTGGGCCATGAGTTTAACTCGGTCCTGTTGATCGGTTCAAAATTCATCCACAACAATGTCTCATGGGCCTTCATGATCGCGCTGATCATGGTCTTTGTGATGTGGATCTGGCACAATATTCCCGACCGCACCGATTTGACGTGGTTCCGCTATGGTGGCGGGATCATCGGCAACAAACACCCACCCGCGAAAAAGTTTAACGCGGGCCAGAAGATTGTGTTCTGGGCGGTGATCCTGTTGGGCGCTTCTGTATCTGTGTCGGGGCTTTCGCTGCTCTTTCCGTTTGATCTGCCGCTCTTTGGCCATACCTTTGACCTCGTCAACAGCACCGGCGCGTCGCAGTGGGTGGGTTATGGTGATCTGCCACGTGATCTGACCCCGCAGGAAGAGATGCAATATGCCCAGCTTTGGCATGCGATCGTCGGCTTTGTCATGATGGCGGTGATCCTTGGTCACATCTATATCGGGACGCTGGGTATGGAAGGCGCCTATGACGCGATGGGCACCGGCGAGGTGGATGAAAACTGGGCTGAACAGCACCATTCCATCTGGCTTGAAGAAGTCAAAAGCACCAAACGCCGGACCCCGGCGGAATGACCGGTACCGTGCAGACAAAAGGATATACGCGATGAAAGCCATGCTTGCAGGGTTTGTGGGGATCGTTGTGATCGGGGTTGTGGCGTATTTCGGCCTGCACGAGATGGGCTTTTCCGCGCAACAGGTCTATTCCAGTGAGAATGTCAGACTGGACTGACATTCGAAGGATAGATTGCACCATGTCTGTACGCGACGAATACGGCGGCACGCTTGAGGGCGCGTCGGTTCTGATCATCGACGACGAACCGGGCATGCGGCATTTCCTGACCAAGATTTTGGAACCTCGGGTCAAGCGGGTCGCGCAGGCGGCGTCGCCCGCTGAGGCAACAAAGCTGTTGGACACGGCGCATTTCGATGTGGTGGTGCTGGACAATGTCATGCCGGGCAAGACCGGGCTGGAATGGGTGGTCGAGCAGCGCCGCAAAGGATTTTACGCCGACACCATCCTGATCACTGCCTATGCCGATCTGGAAACCGCCATCGCGGCGCTGCGGGCAGGTGTCAGTGATTTTGTGCTTAAGCCATTTCGCACCAACCAGATTTTAGGCGCAGTGTCGCGCACGCTGGACCGCAAGTTTCTGCGCCGCGATAACACCCTGCTGCGGCGCGAATTGCATGCGGGTACGGCTGTGCAAATGCTGGGCAAATCGCTTGCACTTGGGGTGGTGCGGGGCATGCTGGCGCGTTTGGCGCCACTGCCGACGCCGGTGCTGTTTACGGGGGCCAGTGGCACAGGCAAGGAACTGGCCGCGCGCCAGTTGCACCAGATGTCGGACCGCGCTGACAAGCCTTTCGTCGCGGTCAACTGTGCCGCTATCACGCCCGACCGCATTGTGCCTGAACTGTTCGGCTCGGTTGAGGGTAACGAGACGCTAAAGCCCGGACTGCTGTTGCTGGCCGATGGCGGCACATTGTTCCTGGACGAAGTGGCCCAGATGCCAGAGGCGTTGCAGGCCGCGCTGTTGCGGGTGCTGGAAGATCAGACAATTCGCCCACAGGGCGCGGAACGTGAAATTCCGTTGAACCTGCGTTTCCTCTTTGCCACCAACGCTGACCTTAAAAAGGCAGTGGCCGAGGGACGATTCCGGGCGGACCTTTATCATCGGATCAACGTGGTGCAGATCGAAATGCCGCCGCTCAAGGACCGATCGGAAGATATCGTCGAGCTGGCGGCGCTGTTCATGGAGCAGTTTTCGACTGTTTTGGGTATGCCTGCGCTGCGGCTGGATGCGGAAACACTGCTCAAGCTGCGCCGATATGACTGGCCCGGCAATGTGCGCGAACTGCGCAACTTGATAGAACGGTCCGTGATCCTGGGCGCCTTTCCCGAAGATTTTTCGGGGCATGGGTCGGTGGCCGGTGCGCGCGCGATCGAGGATTTGGATCTGGTGGTCCAGCGGCACGTGCTGCACATGCTGGACCTGTGCAAAGGCAACCGAGCCGAGGCGGCGCGCCGGTTGGGGGTGTCGCGCAAAACCATAGACCGCAAGATGGCCGCCTGGGGCGAGGCGGGCGTGAGCGTTGACCAGAGCTGAGATGCGCGGGGGGTCTTTGCGGGTCAGAGCGCGTTGAAGAAAACCTGCAAACGATCCATCGCCGTTTCCAAAACCGGCAGTTCGGCGCAGCCAAAGCAGATGCGCAGATGGCCCTCGCCCGCAGTGCCGTAGAAACTGCCCGCTTCAACCACCACGCCAGCCTCGTGCAGCAAGCGGTCGGCGCAGTCCTGGGCGTCTAGCCCTGTGGCCGTGATGTCCGGGAAGGCATAGATCGTGCCCTGCGGCAGCGCGCAGGCGACGCCCGGCATCTGGTTCAGCCGGGTCACCACCAGATCACGCCGCGCAGCGTCGCGATCCACCATGGCTTGCAAGATCGACTTGTCGCCCAAAACCGCAGCCAGCGCGCCATGCTGAACAAAGGTGTTCACATGGGTGACCTCATTGGTCGTTATCTTCATTAACGGGCCGATTAGTGACTGATCTGCCGCGATATAGCCCAGACGCCACCCGTCCATCGCATAGGCTTTGGTAAAGGCGCACATGGTGATTGTGCGCGTCTTCATCCCCGGGAGCGACGCGATGGAAATGTGACGCGCATCATCGTATGTAATTTCCTCGTAAACCTCGTCCGACAGCACCAGCAGATCGTGTTCCTGCGCCAAATCGGCGATGATCTGCAACTCGTCACGGGTGTACACCCGGCCCGTTGGATTGCACGGGTTGATCAACGCGATGACGCGGGTCGCGGGGGTGATATGTGGCTCTATCAGCGCGCGATATATGGCAAAACCGTTCGCGGCATCCAGCGGCGCGATGGTGACGCGTGCGCCGGCCAATTCCGCCTTGCCGATGTGTTGCGGATAATAGGGGGCCAGCAACAGCGCCTCGTCGCCCTCATCAAGAAACGCCATGAAGGCGGCAAAAGATGCCTGCGTCAGGCCGTTGGTCACGATAATCTCATCCGGGGTGATGTCGATCCCATTCTGCACCCGCAGTTTTTCAGCCAGGGCCGCGCGAAGTTCCGGCAGCCCTTGCAGATCCGAATAATGCACCTGCCCGGCCTGAAGGGCGGCGATGGTTGCGTCCTTGATATGCTGCGGTGTGTCTTCGGCGGGCATGCCGAGTTCGAGATGAATCAGATCGCCGGGCAGGCTGATGGCCTTGGCGAACATGCTAAAATTTTTGGGGCTGGTCTGTGTGATGCGCCGGGCAGGGCGGATAGGCATGGCTGTTTCCTTGCGCGGAAAGATATGTGCGTTTACATCTAACAGAGCTAACGCGCCCGTCTGGTAAACACCACGACAAATCCGGCGCAACGGGAGGGCATATGGATAAGACAGCAGTTGTGACGGGCGCGGCGGGTGGTATGGGGCGCGCGATCACGCAGCGTCTGATGGCAGACGGAATGCATGTGGTGGGTCTGGACGTGGACAAGGCCGGGCTGGCCGAAATGGCGCAGCACGATGGTTTTACCGGGATGGTCACTGACCTGACCGACGCCGGGGCCATCGCCGCCGCGTTTGATCGGATCGGCGCAGATCGTGGCGGGGTGGATGTATTGGTCAACAACGCGGGCACCTGTTTCATGTCGGAATTCCCCAACATCCCCGCAGATGAGTTTGACAGGCAGATGGCGCTAAATTTTTCCGGTGCGTTTCACTGCTGTCAGGCGGCGGTCAAGCTGATGATGGGGCGCGAAGGTGTACGCAAGATCGTCAATATCAGTTCGAACGGGGCCTATAATTTTGACGTGTTTGATCCGCCCCATTACCGCGCATCCAAGGCGGCGCTGGACAACTTGACCAAGGATCTGGCCCGCCGCTTTGCCAGAGACAAGATTGCGGTCAATTCGATTGCACCGGCAATGACGGAAACGCCACTGTTTGGGGTGCTGAGCGATGAGGTGTTGGCAAAGGCGATTGCGCAGATGCCGCATGGGCGTGCCATGCAGGCCAGTGAAATTGCCGCTTGGGTTGGGTTTTTGGTATCACCTGCGGGGGATATTTCCAGCGGAAATGTGATCATTTTGAATCAGGGTCGCGATGTGCGTTGACGGGTTCGAAACCTGATGCGCATAATGTATGCGCATAGGGAGAGCCATCATGGGTATTCAGGGACGCACCAAAAAAGCGACGAATGTGACATTGGATCACGCGATGCTGGAAGACGCAAAAGCACTTGGCGTCAATATTTCCCAGGCCGCAGAGGAAGGCGTGCGCGCTGCGTTGCGTGCGGCCTGGATCGCCCAGAACCGCCGTGCCATCGAGGCCAACAACATCTGGGTCGAAGAAAACGGGCTGCCACTGGAAAAATACCGCATGTTTGATGTCTAGATTTGATCTGTACCGGGGGACCGGCGGCACGACCTATCTGCTGGATCTTCAGTCTGAATACCTTGTGGATTATTCGACGCGCGTCGTCGCTCCCGTCGTGCCGCTGGCTGAGTTCAAATACCCGGTCAAAGGTCTGAATCCGCTTGTGACGATTGAAGATGAGACATTTGTCGTGCTGACGCATTTCATCGCCGCCATTCCTGCGGCGGGTCTGGGCGCCTATGTGACGAACCTGTTGAGCCAGTCGGATGAGTTTACCCGCGCGCTCGACCTGTTGTTTCAGGGGTATTGATCAGGCGAACCAATGCGGGGCCTTTTTCAGGTCAGGCCATTGTTCGGGGCTGTGGCCAAAGATCACAAAGGCCTTCCGTTCGGCGGCCATTCGCATCAGTCGGTCACCGTGGTGTATCGCAAGGTCATCATGCCAGGATCCGGCAAATTTCTCGTCAATCTCGGACGCGCGGCTGATGGCGTCAGAGGTCAGCAGCACCCAGCCGGTCTGCGGCAGGCGGATCATAAAGGCCAATTGACCGGGCGCATGGCCGGGGCAATGCAACACCTCGAAATCCGGGCCAAGCTGGCTGTCTTCTTCGACCAGTACATAGTCGCGGTCCGGCCATTCCATCGCCTGTTTGCCCGACCAATACAGCGGCCGCGGCAGGGCGCGTTCATCGGCGGAAATCAGGATCGGCGCATGAGGGTAGCCCGCCATATCGCCCACATGGTCGATATGTGTATGGCTTTGGATCATCAGCGTGACATCGGATTTTTGCAGTCCGAGTTTGGCCAACTGGGCCCCGGGCATATTTTCGGGCGTGATCGACAGCACGCGACCAAAGCTGCCCAGATCATCCTCTGCGGTGGCGCCATCCGCGTCCTGCGCGTATTTTTCAGGAAAGCCGGTGTCGATCAGCACCGTTTCATCTGCGTCGGTTTGCACTACAAAGCCGCAAATCCCGATGGTGCGCGGCCCGGCATGAACCTCGAATAACCCGTAATCCAGTACGGCAAGGCGTCGGGGTTTGCCCTTGAGAGATAGTTGCAAACTCATATAGTCCTCCTGTTGCGGATGATTTAGGGGGGGCTGCACCGTGAAAGTCAAGATACACACGTTATTCGAATATCTTCTGGAAACCACCGATGCTGCGCCAGAGGCGATCGTGGGGTTTTCGCTGTCCGGCGCGCCAAAGCTGGGAGATTATCTGGAGGATCTCGACCCCGAACAATCGCTTGACTGGAACGGCCGTGACTTTCGCGGCCTGCCGGAACTGCGCGATCATGTGCTGGCGCAGGCAGGCCTGACCGAGATGTGCAGCGCGCGCGATGTGCTGATCACCGCAGGCGCGGCAGAGGCGAATTATCTGGCCATCATGCAACTGCTGCAACCGGGCGATGAGATCGTCATCGAAACCCCCGGCTGGCCCCAAGCCGAGGTGCTGGCCAAGGCGATTGGCGCGCATGTGGTCAAGATTGAGAGGCAAGAGACCGACAACTGGCGTCTGCCGCTGGACCGGCTGGCGGCGAGCGTGTCGGCCCAGACCAAGATGATTTTCATCACCAATCCCAACAACCCCACGGGCGATCTGCTGAGCGCGGATGATCTGGCCGAACTCGTCAGGATCGCCGACAGGGTAGGGGCCTGGTTGCTGGTGGATGAGGTCTATGCCGGGCTGGAATGGGACGGACCGCGCGCCCCTTCCGTGGCGGGCATGTATGCGCGCGGGATCACCACCGGGTCGGTTAGCAAGGCGCTGGGGCTACAGGGGTTACGCACCGGGTGGCTGATCTGCCCCGATCCGCAGCTGGTCATGGATGCCGTGATCCTGCGCGAAAATTCCTCTGAGATCATGAACATCATGGGCGAGGTCATTGCCGAGGTGGCGCTGCGGCCTGATCGGTATGCCCCCGCCATGGAAAAGGCACGGCGCGAGGGGCGTGCGAACCTTTCGCAGATGGATGCCTGGGTCGCGGCACAAGAGGGGCTGAGTTGGGTTGCGCCCCGTGCCGGACTGATCGGGCTGGGGCGGCTGCCTGACGGGATCGACAGTGACACATTTGCGCGGTTCCTCTTGGCCGCACCCTATCGGACCTTCCTGTTGCCGGGCAGCGCCTATGACCAACCAAACCACATCAGGCTGGGTGTCGGCGGCGGGGCGGCGGTGAACCTTGAGGACGGGCTGCAACGGGTGTCACAGGCCCTGCGCGACATGACGTAATGGCGCAGTTATTCCTTGGGGTTCTTGCGCTGCACTGAGTTGATGAATTTACCCAGTTGTTTGTCCTTGGACCGGCGTTCGGCCAGATTGGCGGTGTTGCGTTCTTCTTCGGACACCAGCTTGCGCCAGCGGCGGATGCGGTCGGCGTCGATGGTGCCATCGGCAACGGCGGCCTGCACCGCGCAGCCTGGTTCGCTGTCGTGCATGCAGTCGCGAAAGCGGCACTGGGCAGAGAGATCGTGTAAATCGGCAAACACCGCCTCGACTCCTGCCGCGATGTCGGTCAGCTGCAACTGACGCATCCCCGGCGTGTCCATCACCATGCAGCCACCCGCAACCGGGTGCAGCGCACGGTGGGTCGTGGTGTGACGGCCCTTATCGTCCGCCTCGCGGATTTCCTGCGTTGCAATCGTATCGCCGCCTGTCAGCGCGTTGGTCAGGGTGGATTTTCCCACGCCAGACGATCCTAGAAACGCGATGGTCTGGCCCGCGCCGGTCCAGGGTGCCAATTGGCTGGCAACATCACCGTGGCGGGCATCAAGGGCCACCACATCCGCGCGCGACGACACTTTGCGGGCCTCATCGAGATAGGTTTGGGCATCGTCGCACAGGTCCACTTTGGTCAGCAGGATAACCGGGGACAATTCGGCTTCAAGCACCAATGCGACGTACCGCTCAAGCCGCGCCACGTTGAAATCCTGATTGCAGGAGGTGACGATGAACGCGGTGTCGATATTGGCGGCGATCAACTGGACGGCGCGGTCCGTCCCCGGCGCGCGGCGCTTGATCAGGCTCTTACGCTCCAACCTGCGGGTCGCGGTGCCGGTGGCGGGATCATATAGCACCCAGTCACCGACGGTCGTGTCCGGCAGTGGCGGCACCTGCACATCAATACCATCGCCCAGAACGTGAAAGCGGCTGCGGTGCACCGCAGTAACACGGGCGGGGGGCGTTTCGATCAGCTCATCCGCGCTAAGCTGCTGGGCAAAGAAATGCTGCCACCCCAAACAGCGCAGCGGTGACGGCGGCGTTGGGGTCTTGGCGGTCGGAAACAGGTGCGAATAGTCGCGTGTCATTGCAGGGGCCTTCATGTGCCTAGACAGATAGAATGCCACTGCGGCGCGGTACAATCTAGCGGCATCATTCGGTTTGATTGGCGATGATGACTTCTGTACCCCATTCGGCACATTTGCGCGGCAGCTCTGCCGGCAGGGTCAGATCAGTAAAGAACATGTCGACGTCCCCTGCCGAGGCGATGCGCGCGGGGGCGGTACGTTTGAATTTGGAATGATCCGCCACCAGAAACGCCCGGCGCGATTGTGCGATTATGCTTTGGCTCACGCCGACCTCTTCGATGTCGAAATCCAGCAGGTCCCCGTCTTCGTCCATCGCGGAACAGCCGATCACCGCGATGTCGAATTTGAAATGCCGAATGGTGTCGATCGTAAGGTTGCCCACCAGCCCGCCATCGGCGCGGCGCAGGGCGCCACCCGTCAGGATGATCTGACATTCTGCATTGTCGACAAGGATATTGGCCACGTTCATGTTGTTGGTGACAACCATGATATCGCGGTGGTGCAACAGCGCGCGCGCCACCGCTTCGGTACTGGTGCCGATGTTCAGAAACAGCGAACAGCCGTCCGGGATATGCTGCACACAGGCGCGCGCGATGCGGGCCTTGGCATCTTCGTTCAGATTGCGCCGCTCGGCATAGCCGATATTGCTGGCCCCCGAAGGCAGCACGGCCCCGCCATGCACGCGCTCCAGTTTGCCGATCTCGGCCAATTCGGTCAGATCGCGGCGAATCGTTTGATGGGTGACGCCGAAATATTCGGCCAGCCCATCGACGGTAACCTTACCTTCGCGACGCGCTATATCGAGGATATCAGGATGGCGAAATGTCTGTGAAATGATGCGGCTCCCGGCGCTTAACGGTCTGGCAATTATGCCTTTTGCCGATGATTGCGCAAGAGTGTGTGGCAGCACCCATCGCGCGCGAATGTTCGTTACTTCGCAAAAGCGAACATAAACGAAAATAAAACTTGTGCAGATTTCGCGTGTTCCGTAACACTATGGCGAATAGGCGCGTAATCTGAGCAGGGGAGGGCCAGGTGACCGACGAACAGCCCGAACAGCATCAGGTCGATCTTTTTGTCATTGGTGGTGGCATCAATGGCTGCGGTATCGCGCGCGATGCGGCCGGGCGGGGGATGTCCGTCACGCTGGCGGAAATGAACGACCTGGCAAGCGCCACATCATCGGCATCGACCAAGCTGTTTCACGGCGGGCTGCGGTATCTGGAATATTTCGAGGTCGGGCTGGTGCGACATGCGTTGGCAGAACGCGAGACCCTGTTGCGCGCGATGCCGCACATCAGTTGGCCCATGCGTTTTGTGCTGCCTTATCACCGTGACATGCGGTTTGAGGGCGATACGCCGACGTCAAAGCTGTTGCGGATATTTATGCCGTGGATGCGTGGGCGGCGGCCTGCCTGGCTGATCCGGCTGGGGCTGTTCCTTTATGACAATCTGGGCGGTCGGAAGATACTGCCCGCCACGCGCAGCCTGTCGTTGATCGGCACGGCGGAAGGTGCGCCGTTGGAGGACCGGTTTGAAAAGGCTTTCGAATATTCCGACTGCTGGATCGAGGATTCCCGGCTGGTTGTGCTGAACGCCCGCGATGCCCAAAATCGCGGCGCGCGGATCATGGTGCGCAGCAAGGTAATCTCTGCCACCCGCGCCAGTGACGGCTGGGCCGTAACGGTCGAGCACAGTGACAGCGGCACCCAAGAGGTGATCCACGCCAAAATGCTGGTGAACGCTGGCGGTCCTTGGGTTGGGGACATCATCCACAACACGGTGCGCATCAACTCAACCGAAGGGGTTCGGCTGGTGCGGGGCAGTCATATCGTCACAAAGCGGCTGTATGACCATGACAAATGCTATTTCTTTCAAGGGACGGATGGGCGGATTATTTTCACCATTCCCTACGAACAGGATTTCACGCTGATCGGCACCACGGATGCCGACCACCCCGATCCGTCGGTAAAACCCGTTTGCACGCCCGAAGAACAAGATTACCTGATTGATTTCGCAAACAGCTATCTCAAACAGAACATAAGCCGCGACGATATCGTCTGGACGTATTCCGGTGTGCGCCCGCTATATGATGACGGCGCCAGCAGCGCGACGGCAGCAACCCGTGATTATACGCTCAAGGTGGACACGACCGGCGGCGCGCCGATCCTGAACGTCTTTGGCGGCAAGATTACAACCTACCGCAAACTCGCCGAAGATGCGTTGGACATGATGGCACCGTTCTTTCCGTCGCCGTCATCGGAATGGACGGCAGGCGTTGCATTGCCGGGCGGTGATTTTCCGGTGGACGGGGTGGATGATCTGATCGACCGCCTGCAGGCGGACTACGGGTTTCTGACCCGTGCATGGGCGCGGCGACTGGTGCGTGCCTATGGCACTGAAAGCTGGGAAATGCTGGGCGGTGCTGCCGTGACCGACGATCCAAGCGAAGATTTCGGCGCAACATTGACTGCGCGCGAAGTGGTATGGCTGATGGATAAGGAATATGCGCGCAGCGCCGAGGATGTGATCTGGCGCCGCAGCAAGTTGGGCCTGCGGCTGAATGCTGACCAGATCACTACATTGGACAATTGGATGAAAGCGCGGGCGGCGAAATCTGCCAGCCGTGCAGCGGAATAGAGGGAGGACAGACGTGAGTTTGATCCTAAAAAACGTGTCAAAGAAGGTCGGGTCGCAGACCCATATTTACCCGACCAATCTGACCTTGGAAAAGGGCACGATGAATGTGCTGTTGGGGCCAACGTCGTCGGGTAAGACATCGCTGATGCGGTTGATGGCGGGGCTGGATGTGCCGAACACCGGGCAGGTCATCTGGAATGATCAGGATGTCACGGGCATGCGCGTGCAGGACCGCAAGGTGGCGATGGTGTATCAGCAGTTCATCAATTACCCGTCGATGACCGTCTACGACAACATCGCCTCGCCAATGAAGCTGGTGGGCAAATCAAAGAGCGAGATCGACCGCGCCGTACGCGAAACTGCCGAGCTGATGCAGCTGACCCCGATGTTGCAGCGCAAGCCGCTGGAATTGTCAGGCGGGCAGCAGCAACGCTGCGCGTTGGCGCGCGCCCTGGTGAAAAACGCCGGGCTGGTGTTGCTGGATGAACCACTGGCAAACCTTGATTACAAACTGCGCGAAGAGCTGCGTGCGGAAATCCCCAAGATATTTGAACGTGCCGGGTCGATTTTTGTCTATGCCACGACAGAACCGGAGGAGGCCCTGCTGCTGGGCGGCAATACCGCCACGCTATGGGAAGGCCGCGTCACGCAATTTGGCCTGACGCCAAATGTGTATCGCCGCCCGGAAAATGCCACTACAGCCCGGGTGTTCTCTGATCCACCGATGAATTTTCTGTCGATGACCAAAGCGGGCAATATGTTGCGCTTTGACGGCGGCGAAATGTCGACACCCGCGACGATGGCCGCGTTGGGCGACGGCGAATACACCGCCGGGTTCCGCCCCAATCACCTGACACTGGCGGCACAGACGCCGGCCGCGATCGGATTTGACGCCGTGTTGAACGTGACAGAGATTACGGGGTCCGAAACCTTTGTCCATCTTGATTACCACGGTGCACGCTGGGTCGGTCTGGTGCATGGCATTCAGCACCTGAAACCCGGTCAACCGCTGCGCGTCTATCTGGACCCGGCACATATTTATCTTTTCGACAATGACGGTGCACTGGTTTCTGCCGCGCCTTATGCGGAGGCAGCATAATGGCCAAAATCACGCTCGATAATCTGGCACACTCCTACCTGCCCAATCCGCAGCACGAGGATGATTTTGCGCTGAAGGAGCTGAACCACGACTGGATTGACGGCGAGGCCTATGCGCTGCTGGGCGCGTCAGGCTGTGGGAAGTCCACCCTTCTGAACATCATTTCAGGGCTGTTGCAGCCCAGCCAGGGGCGCATCCTGTTCAACGATGTCGACGTGACCCACGCCCCCACGGCAGAGCGTAACATCGCACAGGTTTTCCAATTTCCAGTTGTCTACGACACGATGACCGTGCGCGACAATCTGGCCTTTCCCCTGCGCAACCGCGGGGCGGATGCGGAATATATTGCCAGCCGGGTGCAGCAGATTGCGCAGATGATCGGTATGCAAGACGTGCTGAACCACAAGGCACGCGGGCTGACGGCGGATGCGAAACAGAAGATTTCGCTGGGCCGTGGCATGGTGCGCGAAGATGTGAATGCGCTGCTGTTTGATGAGCCTTTGACGGTGATCGACCCCCATATGAAATGGGAATTGCGCACGCAGTTGAAATCGCTGCACCACGAATTTGGCCATACGATGATTTACGTCACCCATGATCAGACCGAGGCGCTGACCTTTGCCGATAAGGTCGTGGTGATGTTTGACGGGCGGGTGGTGCAGATCGGCACGCCGCAGGAATTGTTTGAACGGCCCGCGCATACTTTTGTGGGGTATTTCATCGGCTCGCCGGGAATGAACCTGTTTGATGCGGATATCAGCGGCAGCACGGCGCAGATCGCAGGCACGTCTGTTGATCTGGCGGCACGCTATGCGCCCAAGGGCGGCAAACTGCAACTGGGCGTGCGGCCTGAGTTTATTCGCCTGAACGGTGACGGCGTGGGTGTCCCGGCAACGGTCACGCGCATCGAAGATGTGGGCCGACACAAGATCATCCGCCTCGATGTGGCGGGCCAGCCGGTCAACGCCATCGCTGAAGAAGGCGCAGAGGTTCCAAGCGAAAACACCGCGATCAGTTTTGATCCAGCAGGCATCAACGTCTACGCAGACGATTGGCGCGTCAGCGCAGAGGGGGAGGTAGAATGAACAAGACAGTCAACCAAAAGGCATGGTTCCTTGTTCTGCCGGTGCTGATCCTCGTGGCATTTTCCGCCGTGATCCCGCTGATGACAGTGGTCAATTACTCGGTGCAAGACACCTTTGGCCGCAATGAATTTTTCTGGGCGGGGCTGGAGTGGTTTTCGGACATGCTGGCCAGCGACCGGATGTGGGATGCGCTGGGGCGACAGTTGATCTTTTCAGGGATCATTCTGGCCATCGAGATTCCGCTGGGTATTTTTGTGGCCCTGAATATGCCGAAAAAGGGGTTTTGGGCCAGTTTCTGTCTGGTGCTGATGTCGCTGCCGTTGCTGATCCCGTGGAATGTCGTCGGCACGATCTGGCAGATTTTTGGGCGCGTCGATATCGGCCTGCTGGGCTACACCCTCGATAAACTGGGGATCACCTACAACTACACCCAAGATATCACCGCCGCGTGGATCACCGTTGTGGTGATGGATGTCTGGCATTGGACCTCGCTGGTGGCGCTGCTGGCCTATGCCGGGCTGCAATCCATCCCGGACGCCTATTATCAGGCCGCCAAGATTGATCAGGCAAGCCGCTGGGCCGTATTCCGCTACATCGAGCTGCCCAAGATGGCGGGCGTGTTGATGATCGCCATCTTGCTGCGGTTCATGGACAGTTTCATGATCTATACGGAGCCGTTTGTCGTCACAGGCGGGGGGCCGGGCAATGCCACCACTTTCCTGTCGATTGATCTGGTTAAAATGGCCATCGGCCAGTTTGATCTGGGCCCGGCGGCGGCATTCAGCCTGATGTATTTCCTCGTAATCCTGTTGATCTCATGGGTGTTCTACACCGTCATGGTCAACCTCGACAAAAGGGATGGTGTGTGATGTCCGATAGCACCGTACAAGCCCCCGGCGCCGCTGATCTGCCCGGCAAGGTGACAGATACCGTCAGCATCACGCGGCGGCAGCGTTTCCGGCCAAACGGGTCGATGATCGTGATGACGATCTATCTGATCTTCCTGTTGCTGCCGATCTACTGGCTGATCAACATGAGCCTTAAAACCAACGCTGAAATCCTCGGGGCGTTTTCGCTGTTTCCGCGTGATCTGACGCTGGCGAATTACACCAAGATACTGACCGATCCGAGCTGGTACATGGGGTATGTTAACAGCCTGATCTATGTCGTGATGAACACCGTGATCAGCCTCGCCGTGGCGCTGCCGGCGGCCTATGCCTTTAGCCGGTACAGCTTTATGGGCGACAAGCACCTGTTTTTCTGGCTGCTGACCAACCGGATGGCACCGCCCGCGGTTTTTGCATTGCCGTTCTTTCAGCTTTATTCATCGGTGGGCCTGTTCGACACCCATATCGCCGTGGCGCTGGCGCATTGTCTGTTCAATGTGCCACTGGCGGTGTGGATCTTGGAAGGGTTCATGCGCGGCGTGCCGAAAGAGATCGATGAGACGGCGTATCTGGATGGTTATTCCTTCCCGCGCTTTTTCATCCGCATCTTCACCCCGCTGATTGCCAGTGGCATCGGCGTCGCGGCGTTTTTCTGCTTCATGTTCTCATGGGTCGAATTGTTGCTGTCGCGCACGCTGACCAGCGTTGATGCCAAGCCGATTGCCGCCACCATGACCCGCACCGTCAGCGCCTCTGGCCTTGATTGGGGTGTGCTGGCTGCTGCCGGGGTTCTGACTATCGTGCCCGGCGCGCTC